>OJKY01000004.1_pt1 | contig 311090 bp, 232 predicted proteins | sample 1596571 | NCBI WGS metagenome assembly OJKY01 (sample SAMEA4350170, study PRJEB24818) | metagenome | biome: human; feature: gut; material: faeces | place: Denmark | collected 2013-09 | reverse complement strand
CTTGCGGAAGGGCTACTTTGTCCGGCCAGCTTCGCACCCCGCCTTTTGAGCGACGCACGTGACCGTAGGCTACTATTGACGGAACAATAGGTTTAATCTGATCTGAATGATATTTGTTACTTCATTTAATTGTTAAACAATTACTTACACGACCTCTTGTCGCACATATTGATTGTAGATGTGGTTGCACGAGAGCAGCAATCCTACGGGAGCGGCGAATGAAAGCCGACAATCGGAACGCTCCGTCGAGAGGCATTCGTAGCGGTCATCCGTATGAACGCTGCCGGGGAGGTCGTCCAGGTCGGAAAGCGTATGCAGGCACAACGCCTTGTCGCCGATCCACATCCGGTCGGGATCGAGACGCATGTCCTGTAACGGAGTCTTCCCGGACGGTGACAGCGTGAGATAACGTTCGAGGATTCCCGAAGATTCGGGAGTCCCGGCAATCTCGTCCGCTCCGAGACGCCGCAGCCGGATATGGCCGCTCTCGCGGACGATACTGGCGAACTGCTCCACAGCTTCCAGAAAGCGCGTCGTCGTATCTTTGTCCTGCAACTCTTTCGGGACGAGCGTACCCCGGCACAGCATACTGCAATCGCTCTGACGGCGGCTTTGCGCACGGGTTGTCTTCGTAATGAACAGGTAGCAGGTATGATGCAGAAAAGGACGTTCGTTGAAATGCCGCTCGAACGACCGGCTCAAGAAACTCAAATCGTCTTTCCCGATGTCGGAACGATATTGCTCCTGAACGAAAATATCCTGCTTGTGCACCACGGTATAGTCCGGAAGCACCTTCACCGCTTTGAGCCATACGCCGTGCAGCGCTTCATATTCCTGCGAAGAGACGGTAAACAACTCCGGAAGCGTAACCTCGAACGCCACCGTGATGTTGGCGTCTTTGGAGAGGATACAATCGTGTTCGACCTTTCAGATCGGAAATTTCCGTTCGAGGGTTTCGGTTTTCAGGGTGTTATTCATGGTCTTAATGTCGGTTTAGAATTCTTGCCACACTTTTTCGGGAGACGATACGTCGCGGATGCCGCCGTGCGGCGAGGAGCTTCATCAGTCCGTAAGCCCCGTACTTGCGGTTCAGACGGAAGGTCAGCGCCACAAGCGCGCCGCCCAGCCCCACGCCCGCGACAAGGCATGCCACCTGATCGACACCGCCCATATAAAGTACGACTACGAGAATAAAAACGGCGAGCAGGCCGCCGGCGAAGAGGAAGAGGTACTGCGCCCGCAGCCCCTTGAACTCCACCTGGCGGCCCACGCCTTTATTGATCGGATATTCGGCCATCGTCTAAAGGAAAAACGAACGCAGAATCGTGGCGGCGACGATCAGGAAGATACAGGCTCCGAACCAGCTCGCAGCGGTTTTAGACGTATCCGGATCGCCCGAACTGAACTTCTGATAGACCCGCACTCCGCCGATCAGGCCGATGACGGCGCCAATGGCGTAGATCAGCTTGGTCGCCGGGTCGAAATACGACGTGACCATCTGCGTAGCCTCCTGAATGCCGGCCATGCCGTTACCTTGCTGCGCTGCGGCGTGCTGCACCGTGGCGAGCAGTCATACGGCGATTCATGCCGAACTGAAAATGAGTTTTCTTTTCATGGATGATTGTGTTTTTTAATTCGACTTCAGATTTTCTCTCCGGGCGCTGGGCCCGTGATTCATGCGTGCTGCTCATCCTGCCGTCAGCCTGAATCGTAGTATCCGGGAGCTTTCATAGCTTCGCATTTTTTAAGTTGAACAATCTATTTCGGAGCGGCAGCTATACGCTGCGCCGCTTCCTTCTCGGCATCGTCCAGATAACGGGCGATGATCGGGCTGGCGCCGGAGATGGCGTCCATGAGTGTACGCTGCACTTCCGTATGGCGGATGTCACGCAGCACTCCGGCCAGGGTTTGCCGCTGCTCTTCAGGCACGGCCTGCCCCTTGCACAAGGCGAGGATGCAATCCAACTGCTGCGGAGAGAAACTCTGCGTCCCGGCAGGCGGGGCCGTCGTTTCGCATCCTATGTCCATCACCTCTTCGGTCGCAGCTTCGCGCATCAGGGTGTTCTCTTCCTCCGCGGTGAGCGCCGTAGGTTCCTTATGTATCCACCCCTGAACGGTCGCTTGCACAGCGCGATGTTCCTTATCGCTGTCGCTTGCCGGTACAAATGTATGGTCGCTCTTGTCTGAATTGTTCCCCTTGCGCCGGGAGTGGCGTGACGCGGCGCGTGCTGGCGTCCGCTGACCGGCGCCGTAGTCCCGGGTGACGACCAGCGCATCGTCTTTAGGGGTAACGGCTGCCGTCCGACGCCTGCGGCGGCGTGGCGGGTCGAGACGGTCGGCTTGCCGCCGAAGCCAACGCGCCAGCGCCCGGCACGTCGGCCCGAAGCAAATCTCGCCCAACTCGCCCCGGAAGAGGAACTTATCCAGAAACAGGTAGCAGAACAGCACGAGGAACAGCACGACGAGGGCTTCCGTGATTTTCATAACGGGTGTCATCCTTATAGAATTTTATTGAGTCCTTTGGAGCAGAGCGACCGTATTTCCGTCCGGTGCCGCTCGAAGTGCTGTTCCAATACGTTGTCGATGAAGTTCCCGACCGTAAAACGCCGGGTGCCCGCAACACCCACGAGGGTCGTGATCTTGCGGTGCAGCCGCCGGTCGATGTAGACGCATTGCCGCGCTTCGGAAGGAGTATTCTTCAGAAACCGCGACGCATAGTCTTCCGCATCCGAACGCCTGACGCGCGGCTCCGAAGCCGGGGTTTCCGCCTGTTCCGACACTTCGGTATCCGACGAAGAAGCCGCCGGCTCCGGGGCCGCCATCAGGCTGCGCAGGTACTCTTCGTCGATCTCCTGTTGGGCGGGAGCCTTCCTGCTACTCATGGCTCGGAAGTTTCAGAACGGCGCAGATCTCCGTCATCAGGCGGTCGAAACCGCACTCGGCGACGAAAGCCCGGTCGGGCGGCAGCAGCGTACACCGGTACACCGGGCCGCCCGCTTCCTGAATATCCTTGTTGAAGTTGCTCCGCACGGGAATATGCGTGCGCAGATGCCGCAGCCCCAACTGATCGAGGACTTTCTCGTACTGTTCATAGAGCGGCGTCCGCTCGCGGCGATCCACCAAGTTCCAGAACAGGAACAGCTCCCGAAGATGCGCCCGTCCCGTCTTGATCAGGCGGTCGTTGAGAACAGAGGCGAAATTGAGCGTGCTTTCCAGTACAATGCGGTCGGCCTTCATCGGAATAAAGAGGTAGTCCAACTCGACGATCGTGGAGAGGACGCCTTCATTGCCCACCGTTCCCGGAAGGTCGAACAGCACGACATCGTATCGTTCTTCGGCGACGGCGGCCCATTTCCGCCATTCCGCCATTGCCTCGGAAGGTTTGCAGCAGAGAATACGATAAGGCTTCACCCCTTTGTTCTCGGCGAGCGAAACGAGGAGTCTGCCGTAGATCGCCGAAGATTGCACGACGGCCTTGTCGCGGTTCGAGAGTTTGAGGATGGAGTGCTGCGGGTAGTCGCAGTCCACCACCGCGACGCGGATGCCGTGCAGGTAGTGCAGCCACGAGGCGGCCAGTACTGTGAGGGTCGATTTGCCGACGCCCCCTTTCTGGGAGGCGAAAGCGATGCATAACGGGTTCTGTTCCATACGAGAATAATTAAGCAATTAATATTTAACTTGTTTCGATACGCGGATACGTACTTGCGTATTCACGTATCTTCGGCGATTCATACGCTTTTGCGGATTCACATACTTTTGTCGGCAGATACGGATATAAGCTGTCACATACGAACTTCGGCATCTATGCAGACATCTATATCCGTATCCGCATAGCCGCGTAATGACGGAGGTACGGGAGTAAGAGACTACGCGGGCAGGTAGATTCGTAAGTACTGATCCGCGCACAAAGAAAATGAGAAAACGCCCCCGTTCGGCGGCTCCGAAAACGGGTGGCGCCCAAAGGCGCGTATCGGCGTCCGTTGGCAGGTATATATCCGATACAACATAAGATAAAACGCTCTACCTTTGTCTCCGAAAAGAGTAATCCCGCCGCGACGCCGAAGGCGCGCACCTTCATCCGGCCCTTGGCCGGATTTCTATATGCGCCCGCATATAGCAAGGGGTACCTTCAGCCGCTCGGAATATTCCGAGCCGCCGAAAGTGCTGCCGCAACCTGCGGCGCGGCGGACGGTTACTCCCGAGTCGTAACCTCAAAACACGGATGCCCTATGGATGCTGCCGATAAACCGACCTCCGCCGCGGGCCGCAAAGCCCTCAACGACCCGCGCATACACCGCTATTACGTTCGCCTGACAAGCGAGCAAAACGAGCGTTTCCTGCGCATGTACGAACAGTCCGGGATGAAGAATAAAGCCGATTTCATCTGCCACCGCATCTTCGGATGACCTTTTACGGTCGTTGTCCGAGACAAGAACACCTACGATTTCTATGTCCGGCTGACGGGATTTTACGCCCAGTTCCGGGCTGTCGGGGTGAACTACAACCAGTGCGTCAAAGCCATGCACATGACCTTCGGCGATAAGAAAGCGTTGGCCTATCTCTACCGTCTGACGCTCGAAACGCAGCGGTTGGAACAACTCGTGAAGGCGGTCGTCGAACTTACGAAGGAGTTGCTGCAATGGTGCCGAAAGTAAACTCCGGGGCCAACGTCTACGGCGTACTCCAGTATAACCGCATTAAGGTCGAAGCCGGCGAAGGCCGGATATTATACATGCAGGGAATCGACGGCAGGTTCAGTATCGAGGAGTGTGCGGAAGCTTTCGGGTACTACACGGCGCTCAATCCCCGTGTCCGAAAACCGGTCGTGCATTTCTCGCTCAACCCCTCGCCCGAAGACCGGCTTTCGGAAGCGCAGCTCACGCGACTTGCCGCCGAGTTCATGGAACGCATGGGATACGGTCGCCAGCCCTACGTCGTCTTTCTGCACGAAGACATCGCACGGCGACACATGCACGTCGTCTCGGTGAGGGTGGACGAGCAGGGCCGGAAGATCGACCACAACAACGAACTGCGGCGCGCCATGGCGGTTTGCAGGGAGTTGGAACACGAGTACGGCCTGCATGTGCCCGAAGACGGCGGCGTGCAAACAGAACCGGAAGAATTGCACCGGGTCGATTACCTTCGGAGCGATCTGAAGCATCAGCTGCGCAACGTCGTGATGACGCTCAAACAGCAGTACGGATTCCAGTCCCTCGCGGAGTTCAATACGCTGCTCGAACGCTATGGCCTCGCAGCCGAAGAGGTCCGAGGAGACGTACGAGGTCGACCGTATCGGGGGCTCGTTTACCACGTGCTCGATGACGACGGGCAGCGCACGGGAGCCGCGGTCAAAGCGTCCCGGCTGGGCGATTTCTTCGGATGGAAGGCGCTGGAAGAAAAATTCGACGCCTCGAAACAACGGCTTCGGCAACATCCCGAAACGCTCGACCGTACACGCCGCGAAATCGACCGTGCCCGGAGCGGAAGCCGCAACCGCAAGGAGTTCACAGCCGAACTTCGGAAAAACGGTATCGACGCAGTTTTCCGGGAGAACGATGCCGGGCGGATTTACGGAGTCACTTTCATCGACCGCACGACACATCAGGTGTTCAACGGCTCCCGGCTCGGAAAGGAGTATGCGGCCGACGCTTTCGAGGCGTGGTTCAACGGTCGGGAGCAAGAGTCGTCCACACCCATACAGGAAGAGTTACGGCCGTTGGCACCCCTCGAACCGCCCCAGCCGGGACTATCTTCGGTCGAAGAGTTCGAGGAGTACATCGAGACCCACTACGTTTCGATGCCCGACGTAATAGGCGAACTCATGGAATATAAGCCCGAAAAGGAGTGGGAAACAGCTCCCGAATACCGGCTCTTCCCCCGCAGGAAGAAGCGGCGGCGGAAAATCCGGAAAAGAATTTAACAATCTCGATACGTTACGATCATGCAAGAAGAAGACGATCTGCGCGGCTTGGCCAAAGTCGCGGATTTCATGCGGGCGATCAGCTTTCTGTTTCTCGCCATTCACATCTACTGGTTCTGTTACGAGTGGTTTGCGCAGACAGGATGAACGATTTCCGTCGCAGACCGCATCCTGCAAAATTTCCAGCGGACGGCTGCCTTGTTCTCATCGACGCTCTGCACCAAACTCTTCTGCACGGTATTTCTCGCATTGTCGTGCATGGGAAACCGTGGTGTGAAGGACGAGAAAATATCGTGGAAACATATCACCGCGGCAGGCGGCATCGGCATACTGCTATTCTATGGCAACGGCTGGCTGCTCGGGATGAATGTCGCTACGACCCTGCGGGCGGCGCTTTATACGGCGACGTTGCTGGTGGGATTCCTCGGAATGCTGGCGGCCGGGCTATGGAGCAGCCGTCTGCTGAAAAACCGTATGACGGATGATCCGTTCAATGCCGAAAACGAGAGTTTCATGCAGGAAACACGCCTGCTGAAAAACGACGATTCGTTCAACTTCCCGACCGAGTTCGTCTTCCGGAGACGCAGGCACAGCGGATGGATCAACGTCGTGAATCCCTTCCGGGCGAGTATCGTTTTAGGAACGCCCGGCTCGGGAAAATCCTATGCCCTCATCAACAACTACATCAAGCAGGCCATCGAAAAGGGATATGCGCTCTACGTCTACGACTTCAAGTTCGACGACCTGTCGGTTATCGCTTACAACCATTTGCGCAAGAACCTCAAGGCTTACGGAGCGACGCCGCCGAGATTCTATGTCATAAATTTCGACGACCCGCGCCGTTCGCACCGATGCAATCCGCTCGCGCCGAATCTCATGTCCGACATCACCGACGCATACGAGGCCAGCTATGTCATCATGCTCAATCTCAACCGTTCGTGGATACAGAAGCAGGGAGATTTCTTCGTCGAATCGCCGATCGTGCTGCTCGCGGCGATCATCTGGTTCCTGAAGATTTACGACGGCGGAAAATACTGTACCTTTCCCCATGCCATCGAGCTGCTGAACAAACCCTACGAAGATCTGTTCACCGTATTGATGGCTCACGAGGAGTTGGAGAACTATCTTTCGCCCTTCGTGGATGCATGGAAAGGTGGAGCCGCAGAGCAGCTGATGGGGCAGATCGCCTCTGCGAAGATTCCCCTCTCGCGTATGATCTCACCGCAGCTCTACTGGGTCATGTCGGGAGACGACTTTACACTCGACATCAACAACCCCGAGGAACCGAAGATTCTTTGCGTGGGAAACAATCCCGACAGGCAGAACATATACGGCGCGGCGCTCGGATTGTATAATTCGCGCATCGTCAAACTGATAAACCGCAAGAAGCAGCTCAAAAGTTGCGTGGTGATCGACGAGCTGCCGACGATCTATTTCCGGGGGCTGGATAACCTGATCGCCACGGCGCGTTCCAACAAGGTCGCCGTATGTCTGGGTTTTCAGGATTTCAGCCAGCTAAAGCGCGACTACGGAGACAAGGAAGCCGCCGTGATTCAGAATACCGTAGGCAATATCTTCAGCGGACAGGTCGTAGGAGAAACGGCCCGGACGCTCTCCGAACGATTCGGAAAGATCGTGCAGAAACGACAATCCGTAAGCATCAACCGCAGCGATACCTCGACGTCGATAAACACCCAGCTCGACAGTCTTATTCCTGCGTCGAAAATCTCGACGCTCTCGCAGAGCGTGTTCGTCGGAGCTGTGAGCGACAACTTCGGAGAGGAGATCGAGCAGAAGATTTTCCATGCCCGGATCGTCGTGGACAACGAGGCCGTGAAAAAAGAAATGGCGGAGTACAAGCCCATACCCGAAATATCGTCGTTCCTCGACGCCAGCGGGCGAGACATCATGCAGGAAAAGATCAAGGAGAATTACCGCCGCATCAAGCAGGATGCGCTCGACATCATCGAAACTGAAATGAAGAGGATAGAGAAGGATGAAAAATTGGCGGAAACGTTATTAGGGAAAACCGAATAGATGGAGTTTGGGAAAAATTGCATTAAAAGAGTACGTTTTTCCGGGAAAAATCGGGGATAGTATTTCGCTAATATATCCCGATGCCGACTTCATCTGCGATTAATTGCGAATTTATTTTCCAATCGTAAATTTACAAAGAAAAAGAAATACGATGTTTGGATGAGCCGTCCTGCTTTCGAAGGATATAAAAAATAACTTATTTTAGATTTTCATTGGTTTGACTTAACCGAGTGAAGAATAAACTTTTAGTGAATTATTTGAGAAGTAGAGGTAACAATTTAGTAACCGTGCCCATTTCAATGTTTTACGTTGCTATGCTGTCAAATAACTCTTTCGAAATAAAAACACTATAATATCTCTGAATTTCAAAACCTTACATTTAATTATTTTATTGAAGAATTGCCGTTGTCTTTTTCATCGTTCACCTTTATCGTCGTATTCATCATCTGTTGTCCCACAGCATTCTGGATAATATTAGCCAAATTGTGTTGAGCTCGAATATTTTGATAAGACTCATATTCCCAAAACAAATAATTATCCCATAATCCAATTTCAATTTCTCTAATAAGAGTTTTCATTTTAACTGGATCTGCATTTCCATCAGGCAGAAAATAAGCTGTATTTGCTAATTGAATTCTCAATACAAAAATAATTTGCAATTCACCAGGAGAAAATACCTTATGCCAATCTGGCTGACTTACAATTGTATTTGGGGCATCTTTCTCTACTCGACTTTTAGATTGTACTTCTTCTACATATTTTTTGCCAACATTACGCACTGCATTGAGCCTTAAATTAGAGGTAAAATATGATTCAATATCAATAAAGAACAAATTATCACAATTCCCTTTTTCTATTTGCTGAATCATAGCGTCAATTTCATCTCTATCAATTATAATATCTTTAAGTCGGAGATTTTTAATATCGAAATCATCTTTAGTAGATATTTCAAAAGGGACTCCAATTTTATGTAATGCAACAACAACAGCCCTTTTCTCAGATATATTTAACTTATTATTAAATTCATTGGCTGTATCTATATAACTTTTCTTTGCGTATGCTCTAAACACATTGAGAGCTTTCACGGCCATTGCTCGCACATTCTTAATTTTCTTCTCTTGCTTCCAATGCAAGAAATAAGACCCCCCATAAGTACCAATTAAAGCACCTATGGCACCACTAATAAGTGGCAACAACCAACTCCATATATTATATGTTTCTTGTATATCACCTATCGCTTCCATAACTACAAATACTTATCTAATATAATCTGTTTCTCGATTGCTGCATTTTTTATCAAGTTGCGAGCTTCTGTAATTTCTGATTCCAATACTTCTATCTGAGACACTATACGCTTTTGTTCATCAATGGATGGTACCGGAATCCTATATTTCAAAATATCTTCCTTATTACCCCGTGGCATCTTTAAGCCTTTTTTCCCTTCCATTGCGTATTCAAAAAACATATCACGGCGAAGCATATAGTATATATATTTCGGTAGATACTTATCTGTATTGGATGACCTCAATACAAGAACATCCTTAGAACATCCACCTTTTTTGTCTGCAAACCAAATTTTTTTAAGGTATGGACGAATATTGGAAATCAATATATCATCTTTCTTGTACTCCGTAATAGAAGATATATTTGCTTTTCCTACAAATGGTACAATTCCTAATTTGTTCTGAAGCATATTGTCAGTTGTGATATATGTTTCAGATACAATATCAGTGTATTTTATTGACTTAACTACATATGGGGCAACATTAGAGAGAACTTCATCATTGTATTCAATAGAAGATAGTAAATCTTCTATCTTTACTTCAGAGTTCTTTATTAGTCGTTTTGACAATGATACGGAATCATCAACCTTACCAATCTCATCAACAATCTGTTTTTGAACATCAATAGGAGGAACGGGAATCTTTATCTTTGAATACCCATCCATGTCAATATTAAGAAGTCTAATACCATTTTGTAAAGGTATTGTTCCTCCTTTGCAATAAAAATTGTGCAAAATAATCCACAGATATATTGGATTCACTTCGGAATCATCTTGTACTCTAATTCTTGAACAAAAATTTGAGTAAGAGTATGTTTCGTTATCGGTCTTATCAAATAGTACAACTCTTCCAATAGCTTGTGTATCGCTACCGCCAGATTTTTCTAATATGATATCTCCATATTGCAATGTACGTGTTGCTAATTGAGTTTTTTCAACTTCAATTTCTGCAACATCACTATAATCTAAAAAGCCATTATTCAACTTAAAATTTGTATTGCGTAAGACTTTTGTCATCTGCAATAGACCTTTTTCTCCTTTCCATAAGCCACTTTGAAAGGTTGCAAGTTTATCTATTGGCTTTAAAATATAACGAGTATCAAAGACTACTTTTTTTTTTGAATTTAAGTTTAAGCCTTTTTCAAAAATAGGTCTATCAAAAGTGAGCATATCAATTAAAGATATGCGAGATATATGAGTTTGCATACTCTCCGCTATAGGCATTGCGTAATCTCCTTTAAAAGCTCGATACACATAAGTACTTGCTTTATCGGGATTATCATAACTATTAGCATCGAAGAGCTTGGTGCACTCATCAATGTTTTTGCCTTTTTGAATTGCATGAATGCCCTCATTGCCTCGACGATTTGAAAACTCGTAGCCTAAGAAGCATTTTTCTACATCTTTCTCTCCACTCTTGACGATAACAACCTTTTGGGGATATGCCAATATAAAGTATAAAAGTTTTTCTGCCTCTACGTTTAATATCTCATCGAGCAACTTAGTGTTACTTTTTGCAGAGATTTTCTTTTTATACTCGTAATAAATTTCGTGGGCCCTTACTTTATCATTAGGTGATTTTTGTAGCAATGTAACATAATCGGCATAATTAAGTCCCTCCCAAACATGAGCCACATATTTCGAGGCAGGAGTTTCTATGCCGTTAATAGTAACATCATTTAGTGTGCGAAAATAAGCATCAACCGCAATCTTTGTATTAGCTGCAAAATAATTATCTCTACGGCGTAGAAACAAAACGACAGTATTTGTGTTGGTTGCCATAAATGTATTACTACCCAACTCCGCAATAGCTATAATATCAAAGTATTGTAATATAATCTCACGAGTTTTAGTATAAATACCCGAGTTGCTCAAAATTGAACTTGGCAGAATGACACCTGCTATACCTCCATCTTTGAGTAACTGTTTTATGCGTTCGACAAACAAGCACTCTATTTCGGAACTGTTATCTGTCAATGAATTATACAATTCAAAATCTTGTTCCGTATAATAATCACGAGTTGTTTGGCGAAAAGATGACACAGAATAAGGCGGATTGCTTAACAGAATATCAAATTGTTGATTATCCTTTTGACCATCGTTTCCTTGCTTGCGCAATTTGCCTTTATACTCTTTGTTATTACTGAAATTTGCAAGACCATCACTTAGAATAACATTCGCTAAACCATCACCATGCAAATAGCATCCTACTTTACCGACTTTTACAAGTCGATAATCCTTTTCAACGCCATATACATAGTCTGTCGCCCAGTCAAAATGGCAATTCTGCCAATTGATAAGGTGTTTTTTTGTCTCTTCAATATATTTAGAAGTATCACACCCGTTTATGATATTTTGTACTTCATGCATAAACTCGGTGATAAAATGGCCGCTACCTGCTGCATAATCTATCATATATGGCAAAATCTCGCCATCCTTACGTGATAATGTTTCTGCCATGATAGAATCCAATGGAAGACTCTTTATGATAAATTGAGCAATAGGCACAGGCGTAAAGTACTGTCCTGCCTCTTGTTTAAGTCCAGTAGTAAGTAACAACTCAAAGAAATCGGATAGGTATTGTTGGCGTTTATTGTAGCGGATTCTATATCCTTGAATCAACTCTACAACTTCTTTTACAACTTTTGCATTTTCTTCAAAAGATACACTATCATATACTTCCTTAATTGCAAACTCGTTATTCTTTTCAAGACGGAGTTTGTTCACCTCTCTTAATAGATACTGCTTAGTATCCTCATTCAAGTTGGCACAACGCTTGTCGAAATCCTCATTATTGAAGTCGCTAACAGTTCTATTCAAGAACTTCTTCATACCTTTGCTATAAAGGTCTGTTAAACGAAGCTGGAAATCAACATGATTGTCTCTGCCTTCAAGCCATTGGAACTTTAATTCTTCACCCTCGCCTGTAGTAGTCTCGTCATAAACTTTGCATAGGAAGAGTGTAAAAATCTTATTGAATGCATTACCCTTATCTGAAACTACATTGTGTCGCAGTATTTCAAGGAAGCGGTTGAATATAAAACTTGAATCCTCTGCTTTTATCTCTTTCAACTGCTCCTTTATCAGTGCTTTACTTTGGAAATTGTATGGTTGTACCCAAGAATCAAAAATACCATTATCTTTAGTAAGCTTATTCCATTTTTCATAAATATCCTTTACATCACCATTACGATAATCATCTTCAATCTTGATAATCTCATTTACATGGATAAACTTATTGCCTTTCAATTCTGATGCATACAGCATTATTACATCCGCTTTACCTCCAGATAATTGGAAATAAGTAAACAACTGTCCTCCATCCTTGCGGATTTTTGCCAACTCCTTATTGTACTCCTTACCATATGTCTTACATTCGATAAGCATATAAGGTGTACCATCTTCGCGATTAACGCAAATATCTAATCTTCCTGATGTTCCGTGTCCAGATGGCCAAGTCTTTTCAAGAACTAAGTTTTGAGGTTTGTATCCTTTGGTAAGAAGTCTGTCAACACATTCAAGCACTACAAAATTTTCGGGCTGCGAAAAATTCTGTGTGGTTTTACTTTCTGCTATGATTTTATCACCGTATTCAATATGTTCCTTATCAAAATCAATGGATATGACATAGTTGTTGTGGTCTGAATATATCTTATGATATATACCACTTGTTCCATTCTTAGGAATAAAACCTAATGCTGTTATGTGTTTCTTTACGTCCATAAAACCTCCATTTATAATACAAAAGTAGTAAAATTCCAAATGCGAAGTGAGTTTTTGAATGACTATTTAACAATTAATGCTATAGCATTCATATTTTAAGCCTATTTTGTCGTGGAATAGGCTGCCGTATGTTCTGCCGCAAATTGTCTAACTGTATCTTAAACCACTCAGCAAAGGGCTTTCGGTTGATGGCAAGGATTAACTTCGTTTTGTCCGTCGAGTCTTTCAGCTCTTGAATCCCCGCCTTTTCGGTCGTAAATCTCCGTTTGTGTTTCTCCGAATAAAGTTCACCCGCATACTCCAACGGCTTGTCACTGACGAGCGTTGCAGTCTGCCTTTCATCGAACTTGACAAAGCGGTAAAGTTTTTTTATGCGCAGCATTTCATGCAGGTAGGGACACTATACTGCCTTTGCGATTACCTTTTTCAGAAACAATATTTCCTCTTTGTGTTTCGTTTCCTTGTCTCCTATCTCCCTGCCGTGCTTCTACCGCATTTCCCGTATCTTTCGGCTGTGGTCTGCCTGCATGGTATTCGGGCTTGCAGGACTTCGATGGTTTCCTCGTGGTCAGCTACCTCCCGATGCAGAGCGGTGTTCTCCCTTTCCAACGTCTTTACCTTGTTGCTGCCGAAAAGAGAACCGATACTCTCGGCGATGTTGGCGGCTGCGGTGGTTGCCACCCCTTTCAGCTTCTCGGTCTGTATTTCTTCACATAAAATGAGACCTTGAATATACTACGCATAACTTACTACTTTTTTTGGTTACAAAATTAGTTCTTAGTGAGTTACCGATCGCTATGCAAAATTGTGCAAATTACAGAAAAAGAATATCTTAGCAAGAAATTTGCACCTTTTACGGGAGTAAGAGGTGGTAACTGAACTTTTGTGCAGTTTGGCTTCATGTTGGTTCTGCCCCATAAAGGCAAAGCGTAATAAACATTGTATCAGCTAATTCGTTATGCCTTGCTCATATTTACATTTTCGCTATGTGTTTATTTTAATAAATCAGTTGATAAATATATCAATCTGACAAACAGACTTTTAAGAAGATTTTACAGGGGTTTTAGTAACGATTTGGAGAATGTGCGAAATTCGCTACTTTGCGTAATCATCTTGTCAAATAACCCTTGTCAAAAACAAAGGTAGGAATTTTCTTTGAACTTGCAAAAATATTCGATTTAAGTGCTAAATACAAAACGAAGGCACGAGGTTATGAGCCTCGTACCTTCTTCCCTTTTATTTCTTGTTACCGTGTTAGATGGCTTTGATGACGAATGGGCAATAAGATTAAAATGGTTTTCTGCAAATTACGAAAAATAATTGATATATAGCCTATTTTCCGGTAATAAAAATGTAGCGACGGTGTTTCACAACTCTGTCGCTACCGCTACAACTAAAACAAGTTTTTAACCTTAATTTTTATCTTCATTACAAATGAATACAAAATAGTTGATATTTGCAAATCATCTGTCCGTTTCCGGTACGAGCCATTCGGGGGCATGAAAAAATGGTATGCCGCATGATAGTGGTCGGAAATGCGCCGGAGCCCGATTCGGATGTGTCGGATGGAAAAAAGGACTCCGTCGTATAACGACGGAGTCCCGGTTTATGAGTGAAACGGATCGGCGGGGTTAGAAATTGCCTTTGTCCTTGCGGTCCCACCACAGACGGGTGCCACCGGTGTCGCCGTCGCCTTTCACTTCGGAAGATTCAGCCTTCAGCAGCTGGATGGCATTGTTCACCTCGACGGTGTTGGAGCTCAGTTCCGTTTCGTTGTACAGCAGGCGGCGCGGGCCGAGCTGCGTGTCGATGATCGAGGGGGCCAGATTTTGCTTCGGACGGAAGAGTTTGGGGTAGCCCGTGCGGCGGTAATCGGCCCACGCTTCGGTCGAGAGCGGGAAGTTGGCGATCCATTTCTGGGTGATGATGCGTTCGAGCTTTTCTTCATTCGAAGCGCCTTCGTCCCACTTCACCGTGATACTGGTGGTCGGATCGGAGTTGTATTCCGGCTTCCACGGGTCCGTATAACCCTCAGGTGAGGAGGTATCGTCGTTGATGTAGCTGCTGATAGCCGCATCGTCGATAGCCGCCCAGTCGGGGGCCGTCAGTTTCTTCTCGGTCCATGCTGCCGCGGCGTCGGACTGTCGGTAGCTCTTCTGGTTGCGGATGGAAACCTCGATACCCTTTTCATAGAGTTCCTTTACGCTCTGCTGCCCGGCGTCGGTCCAGCGAAGTTTGGCTTCGGCGCGCAGGAACCAGCCTTCGGCGGCGAACATGATGGGCTGCGGCGTCGCATATCCGCCGGCCAGAAACGAGTAGTAGACGCGCTGGTTGTCGTTGCCGCCGTTCTTATTGCCCAATTCGCAGCCTACGGGAACTCCGATGTATTGCGCTCCCTTGCGGATCAGGATGTCGCTTTCGTTGTATATGTCCTCGTTGTTCTGGTCTTTCTCGCCTGTCGGTTCGGCGGTCTTCTTGACCAGATGGCGGACGTTGGTGGTGAAATAGAGCGGGCGGCGCGGGTCGTTGTAGCCGTTCATGAACGCTACGATCGACGAACCGATGCCCGAATCCAGCCAGTCCATCATGCGGCGCAGTTCGTTCGAGTAGGACTTGTTGATAAGGATGTCCTTGTCTTCGAGGACTCCGGCCTGAATGGCTTCCTTGGCGTATTTTTCAGCATCGACGGGGTTTACCTTGACGATGCGCAGCGCCATGCGCAGCTTGAGCTGGTTGGCGATCTTCTTCCAGAGCGTGCGGTCGCCGTTGCACCAGCAGTCGAACGATGCGAGACCTGCGGTCTCCGTATCCAGTCCTTCGAGCGCTTTGTCCAGCTGTGCGAATATCGCCTTGTAGATATCTTCCTGTTTGTCGTAGGCGTAGCTGCTGGGGCGTTCGGCCAGTTCGTCCGCTGCGAGAACCGACGAATAGGGAACCGGGCCGTAGGTGTCGGTATACTGGAGCAGGTTATACGCTTCGACGATGCGGGCTACGGCTGCGAAGTCATGCTGTCCGGCGGCGTCGCACTGTTTGATCAGCCGGCGGGTGTTGTTGAATATTTTCTGCATGAAGTTCTCGTGCATGCCGCCGCAGAACCCGCGGGCGAGGTCGTAACGCGCCATCGTCCAGTTGCTGTGCGGCACCTCGAAATAACCGCCGTAGTTGTCGATCGACAACGAGGTCCAGTACTGGAACAGGTTCTGGTGGGTGGGGTAACTGAACGAGAGGGGAGTGGAGAACTGCGCTTCGAACGGCAGTTCTTCGGGGTCGATCTCGTAGGGATTGGTGTTCAGCTCTTCGAAATCTCCCGTACAACTTCCCAACAGTGCGAGGGGAAGCGCCATTGCGGTAACGTTTCTAAGAATATTCTTGAGTTTCATAATGTGTAAACGCTTTTGATTAGAAATTCAGTTTCACGTTCAGACCGAAGCTGCGCGTGGTCGGCAGGTTGAAGACATCGAAGCCTTGCAGGCCGTTGCCCGTACCCATCGACACGTCGGGATCCATCGGGGCGTCTTTGTAGAAGAAGAAAAGGTTGCGGGCGATGAACGCAAGGGTCAGGTTCTTCGACTGGCCGAACAGGTTACGGAAAGTGTAGCCCAGCGAAATCTCGCGCATACGGACGTTGGTCGCGTCGTATACGTAATCCTCGACGTTGTAGACCGAGTTGAAGCTTGTCGCGCCCACCACGTCGTAGTAAGCCTTGACGTTCGAGAATTTGATGCCCTCGCGCATCACGTAGCCGCGGTCGCGCGCCCGGCCCGTGCGTTCCGATACGCCGTATCCGTCGAGTGTGGCCTCGGTCATCGAAACGACCTTGCCGCCGATGCGGAAGTCGATGAGCATGCTCAGTGTCAGGTCCTTGTAGCGGAACGTGTTGTTCCAGCCCATGTTCCACTTCGAGTTCATGTTGCCCATGTATTTCAGGTCGGAATTCTGCTCGCCGCCGTTTACGGGGATCTGGTAGTCGGCGCCTTCGGGGGTTTCCGTCACCAGTTTGCCGCTCTCGTCGCGTTTGAGCGTGCGGACGTAGAGGTCGCCATACTGGCCGCCTTCATAGAGGATCACTTTGGCGCCGCCCAAGTTGGAGACCGTTACGCCGTCTTGGATACCGTCGAAAAGCTCGATGATCTTGTTGTCGTTGTACGAGAGATTCAGATCGGTGGACCATGTGAATTCGTTGCCGAAGTCTTGGAACCAGCCGGCCGTCAGTTCGAAGCCTTGGTTCTGGACGTTGCCCGCATTGACGAACTGCGATTTGTAACCGCTCTCCCACGGCAGCGTCACCTCGAAGTACTGGTTCTTGGTGTTGGTCTTGTAATAGGTGGCGTTTACGTGCAGACGGTGCTGGAAGAACTCTCCGTCGAAACCGACCTCGAACGAGTGGGTCTTTTCGGGTTTCAGCGTGCGGAACGGCACCGATTCGGGCGGGTTGATGGCGCCTTGGTCGCCGTAGGTATAGCGCGGATTGGTCTTGTAGACGGGGACGTCGTTGCCGACGATGGAGTACGAACCGCGGAATTTGAACAGGTCGATATTCCGGCCCATGTCCACGAAACGGTTGAGCAGAAGGCTGGCGCCCACCGAAGGATAGAAGAACGAGTAGCCGTCGGTGTAAGCGAGGGCCGACGACCAGTCGTTACGGGCCGTCACGTCGAGGAAGAGCGCCTCTTTGAAGCCGAACGTGACAGCTCCGAAGACCGAGTTGAGCCGTTTGCGCTCCAGTCCCATGGTCGTGCCGTTCATGTAGAAATTCGACGGGTTGAAGATGTTGGGATAGTAGGCGCCGCCGTTGCCCGGAGCGACGAACTTGCTCTGCTCGTAGAGCAGGCTCACGTTGTTCGAACGTGTCTGCATCATGCTGGTGCCGAGGGTGGCGTTGAGCGAGAAATCGTCCCACGTATGGTTGTACTGGGCGAGCAGGTCCGCATAGAGCTGTTCGCTGAAGTAGCGGTTGTCGTCCATTTTGCCGTAGGTGTATTTATTGCCGTAGGACGACGCGTAGTGGTTGCGTACGTAGTGTTCGTCGGCGCGCTCGTAGCGCATGCGGCCCGTGAGCGAAAGTCCGTCGATGATCTGGTATTTGATCGATCCGCCGAATTCGTAGCGGTTGCGTTCGACGACGGGGCGTTCGCGGTTGAGCAGCCAGTAGGGGTTGCTGTTGGTCTCGTCGGTGGTAGTCACCCAGTTCTGGACGTTGGCGTTGAGCTCGCCGTTGTAGGTCTCGAAGTTGCTTTTGTAGCCGTTCCAGTCGCCGCCGCGCGGGAAAGTGTAGGTGCCGACGAGCGGGTTGAAGACGAAACCGCCGGCCGGCTGGTTCGAGATGTGCTGGTTCACGTATTTGGCGTTGAAATCGACCTTGATGTGGTCGTTGAAAAGGTCGAAACCGACTTTGGCGTTGAGCGTGTGTTGCGAGTAGTCGTTTTCAGGGGTGATGCCGCCGGATGTTACGTTGCCGTAGGAGAAGTAGGCTCGCAGGTCTTCGGCGCCGCCGTTGATCGAGATCGAGTTGTTGGTCGTCCAGCCCGTACGGAAGAACTTCTCGGCGTAATCGGGAGCCTTCGACGCGAGTTTGTCGCCCCAACTGTATTGGCCGTTCGCCCCGTATGTGTTCTGGAATTCGGGCAGCGAGAGCGGGGTGTCAATGGTCGTGTTGCTCGATACGTTCACCGCCAGACGCCCTGCCATGGCCGATTTGGTCGTGATCATGATGGCGCCGTTGGCGGCTACCGCACCGTAGAGGGCGGCGGCCGACGCGCCTTTCAGCAGGGAGATCGAGGCGATGTCGTCGGGGTTGATCGTAGACATGGCGTCGCCGCCGTCGCGCTGGGCGCCCCAGTTGCTGTCGACCTGATCGGACGTGATGTTCATCATCAGGGGGACGCCGTCGACGACGACCAGCGGCTGGTTCGAGCCGTTGATCGACTTGTTACCGCGGAAGAGTATTTTCGACGATCCGCCCGCGCCCGTCGAGTTCGGGGTAATCTGCAGACCGGCGGCCTTGCCCTGCAGCGCGTTGATCATATTGACCGACTTGATGTCGGCCACGTCATCGCCGCCGACCGTTTCGGCAGCATAGGAGAGTGTTTTCGACTGACGTTCGATACCCATGGCAGTCACTACGACTGCGTTCAGCTGGTTGGCGGTCGTCGTCATCAGGATGTCCAGTGTCGTCTGACCTGTGTAGGTCACCTCGTAGGGGTCGTATCCTACGTAGGTTACTTGCAGTACGTCGCCGGGCTGCAACCCTTCCAGACGGAATTTGCCGTCCATGTCGGTTGTCGTTCCGCGCGTCGTGTTCTTCACAATCACCGTTGCTCCGAGAAGCGGCCCGGAGTCGTCTTTGATCAGGCCTTCAAGGGTGCTGCCCCCCCCCTCCTGCGCGTAGGAACGCAGAGCGGTAGCCGGCGCAATGAGGCAAAAGGACGTCATCAGAGCAAAGCAGATGAAAAGTGCTCGGTTGGTTAATTTCCTCATAAATAAGTGGGTTTTAGTTGAACAAGAGTAAAGATTCCGGAGTGACGCCGTATCTTTGGTTTGATAGAAAAAGCAGTGTTATAGCGGCATATTTTAATGTTAAAAAGTAGTGTTATGAAATCAAAGATAAATATATTTTAATTAAATATCAAATTATATATTAAAAAATAATACGTGAAGTTCAGTATGTCCATAATGATATTTCGATTGTTTATTTCATTATAAATATATTGAATTTCAGCAAAATACACAAATGTCTTTGTATAAATTTTACGCATGATTTATTCGTGTTATGTTAAAAATATTAACGGACGTTATACGGATAATCATATTTGCAAATTATTCTCGTTGTTATATTGAAAACCATCTCCGCTAATTGGTGAGGAGTACTCTGCGTTTTCCGATGGTTTACGCCTAACTTTTTACGCTTCGTGTCGGCACGAATTTCTTTCGACTGATCCTCGTCCTCGGTTTTTTGGCTATGGGCTGGATTTCGGCAGACACTTCGGCTTTAGGCTTCCGCCCCCGCCTTTTTGGAGGCACTACCTGCAGGCAGTCTATGGCTTTCAGCCGCTCGTATTCCTCGCGCAACTCGTCGATGATCCGTCGGTTGTTGCTTGCAATACAATCGCGCAGGAGTTTTACATCTTCGCGGCTGAATCCGTAATGTTTAATCGTTTCGCGCGTCAGTTCGAAGGGCGCGTTTTCCAGAACCGCCCGACGGCACAGGTAAGCCAACAAATGCGGATATTCCGTTACGAAAATTTCTACCGTCAGCTCCTTGCGGCTCGTAGCGCAGAAACGCTCCTCCCCGTTGAAAGGGTTCTCCATCAATTCCCATTCGGGAAACTTCGTGGCCCATTGCTCGCGAAAAAAATAGGCATTGAAATTAACCCGGAAAGAATCGATGCGGCTGTCGAAGTTTTCGTAATTGTCGTTAAACTCCGCAACTGAAAATGTCTTTTCGTCGGGATGGCTTTCTTCATCGTCCAGCGTAATCCAAAATACCGATTTCGGAGCACCGCACAAGATTGCATAGACAAAATGCGCCTTCTTTTTCAGATCATCGAAAAATTGCCGGATGTCGCTTTTGCGGATGTCGCAATCCAAACAGTCTTGAAGCAGATTCCCCAGCGTATAGGATTTTTGTGGCATGGTTCAGTAGTTATGGGTTTATAGAACAATTCTTAAACGTACGCAAAGGTTATAGGCACTTCGAGAATACAAAATAAAGGGACGACCGAATTGTAATTGCAATAAAATAACGATTGTCTGTTAACTAATCGTGGTTGGTCATCCCTTTTTCTATTAAAAAGACAATGCCAAATACGTTAGGCGATGGTTGTGTGACAGTGATGATGTAAGTCCGTATCGAGTTTCGGCATTGCATTTAACAAATATCTTAAATTATTGTGAGAATACAAAATATATCGTAAAAAAACAGGTGCGGAAACAGTAAAGTCAGTAGTGGGAAAATATGAAGCTAAGATTCGAGTATCCCGCACCCGTTATCGTAAAATTGAAGTATCGAAAAAGAGGGGCGGTAACGGACTGGTACGCCTCACACCACGATAAACGAAAAAGAGCATCCTTCGGCTTATCGTTTCCGTCCGCCCCTCGGCTTCCGAAACGCGAGCCTATGGAGGCAGGAGATTTCGGAAGCATTGTTACAGAAGAAGCAGGAACCGCAACGGACTTACTTGACATGATAGCTACATCACTTCCCTTGTCACTCTCTTTTTTAGCGGTTCCTGCATGATGAAAAACGGGTGCGGGACTGTCGATGAAAAAAATAGTGACGCAACTTCGACATGAAGAATTCCAATGTCCCGCACCCAGTTCGGAGAACGGCCCGCCGTTACCAGATTTAGGTGCCTTTAAAGCGGGATTATTATCGACGGCGAGCGTTCTCGTTACAGCGAATGACGGCGCCCCACCCCGCACCGACCGAGGGTCGGCGGAACGTGATTCTTTCCGATTGGGAGTATATGGCCGTAACATCGTATTATTAAGGGTTCGTTATTAAAATCCTCGTTCCGGCCTAAACACATAAAAAAGCACGGAACGCAGGTACAGCCCCAACGGTCGGCCTTGCGAGCCTTGGATTGGTAACTGCCCTTACGCCCGTGCCCGCCCACGGCACAAAGCCGCAGGCATGACAAGGGTTTCAGACAAATTTTACACCAATCCTAAAACCTATTATATCGCTATAATAGTCGCAAGTTTACCGCTGGTATAAAGGTTGTCCTAACCTTATGAATATGTTACGGCTATGGCGCCGTTTTCATCCGCAAAGGTAACATATCTTTTTCAATTTTAGTTATGCGACCCGACTGATGCCATAAAAGAATGACGAAACGTGAACCCGGCTCTGAAGAACCCCGCTGTCCTTTACAAGAAAGGTATGCGGCTTGCGTTACTTACGCTGCGTAGGTCGTAGGAAACCCGTCTGACTTCGTAACACAAGAGGCCCACGCCCGTCAGGTGTAGTTGCCTTAAATGTACTGCCCCGTCAAGGCGTGGTACGACCCGACAAGGACTCTCTTGTTGCCGCAGACTGTAAATTTCCTACGTTTACGCAAACAGCAACGCGATTCACGCCTTTACAGCGGATCGCTTGTCCCAAAGGTAGCACAAAAAATTCGAATCCGCAATATGTTGCGGGCACTTTTTGTGCCGTAGGGTTTATGCCGCCCGAATAGCCCATGTTCTGGCTTTAACGGAATACGCCGTCCTAAAACAACAACGGGACGGCCTTTTGGTTCCGTCCCGCTCGTGGTTACATCTTCATCCCGCGCCTTTGCTCCGTTTGTTCGATGTCAATTCCTATCCGCTCGTAAAACTCCTTTCGTTGCTGTCTGAACCACTCGTCGCAGTCCTTTCCGTTTATGGTGAACTGGAACCCGCTCGGCCCGTCCTTGTCGGGTTTGAATTGGAGAATGACATCGTTCGCCCGAAACGTATGATTATACCTTATCGAATGCAGCTCGCCCGTATATCTGTAAGGTTGCATCGTAAACAACGCTTTGGTCCGCTCCTTGTCCAACCCGACATCCTTGCAGTAATTTTCCCATTTCAACAGCCCCTTTACATAGGGACACAACTCATCGACACGCATCAAGGCTTTTATGACTTGTTGTGCTTCCTGTTTAAGGTTGGCCACCTCTTTATCGTGTCCGGCCTGCATGGTCTTGATCTCTTGTTGCAGTTGCCCGATGCACTTATCCTTGTCGGCAATTACCCCTTGCAAATCTGCAATCTGTTTTTCATACCTCGCGGGCTTGGGGTCGTGGAATAACGCTCCGATCCTTTCTACGGCTTTCGTCGTGGCATCCACGGCCACGCCTTTGAGTTTGTCGGTCTTGATCTCCCGCCGCGTCTGTGCCAACTCCGTTTCGGCTTTCTCCAATTCTTCTTTCTTCTTCCTCCGCTGTTCGTCGATAATGTTGCAGTCTGTCTGCGCGGCTCGTTGCTGTGCTTGGAGTGCGGCAATATCTACCGTGAGCGTCTTTTGCTGTTCTTTCAGATTCTCGATCTGTTCGGCCATTTCATTTTTCCGGACGAACACCTCGCGGTAATACTGCTGCGTGGAAATATGTTTTGCTTCCGATCCCTCGACGCCGCGTTGCAGTCCGTATTTGGCCATCGCTTCGGCATAGGTGGTCTGGTAGGCTTTGAGTTTGTCCCGTGCCATCACATCGTCGGCACATAGACGCGGGCGGTCTTTCTTAGTGCGATAGGTTCTCTTTCCGCTTTGGGCGTTCTTCTCCCGCTCCAGCTTGGCCTTTCTGCGTTCGCCCCGTGTGATCGGCACGACGGTCGCGTGTATATGTGGTGTTTTCTCGTCCAGATGCAGGACTGCCGACACAACGTTTTCCTTTCCGAAGGTCTTTTGCAGCCAGCCGCAGGAATCCTTGGCCCAAGCATCCAACTGTCCGGCCTGCCGGATACGCTTCATATCTTCGGGGCTTCCGGAGAGCATGACACGCAACGCCCTTACTTGGTTCTTTCCGATCTTGCGTTCCAGTCCTGCATTGTCCAGCCGGTGCTGGATCGCTTCGGTACGGTTGGTAACTCCTTTGGGGAACTCTACTAATTCTTCGTTCAGGTAGGTAAGTGTCGTTATGACGTTGGCGGGTGTTATTCTCCGCTCGACGTGTCCCGACATGGCGGCGTCCGTTCCGGCTGCCTTCTCGATATGCAATACGACATAGCCCATAGCGGTATAGTTTCAGGTGGTTTGGATAATCTGTTCTCGGCGGCATCGGAGCGAAGCGGATAAGGATTCGGAGTTGTCCCGGCCGTCCGGCTTGCGGAGTTGCCGCCGCAAGGGGTGTCCAGAGGGGCGCCGCCCCTTTGGCCTAATGGGGCATTTTCAGCGTTGCGGAGCAATGCGGAAAGAAAATGCCCTAATAGGCTATGCCTTTTGTAAAAAGGCGCGGGCGCGAAGCGGCCGATGGGTGGGCGACGGTGCCGCCGTCATGTCCGTCAGCAGGGGAAGCCGATGAAAGCGAACCGACGGCCCGGAAGCCCGTGCCCCTGTGCGCCCGGAGGGATCCTCCGTAAATCCCGAAGGGCGCACAAGGGCGGAAGGGCTGTTACTCCGCCAGACGGTATTTGTCGCCGAGGCGTTCGGTGAGCGCCGACATGTCGCGGCTTATCTTTTCATTGGTGATCTTCGCGTAGATTTGGGTGGTCTTGATGTTCGTATGCCCCAACAGGCAGCTGACGGTTTCGATAGGCATACCCTGCGAGAGCGTGATGGTTGTGGCGAAGGTATGCCGCGCCATGTGGAAGGTCAGTTTGTTTTTAATGCCGCATTGCTTGCCGATCTCGCGCAGGATGTCGTTGCAATGGCAGTTGCACGGCATATAAAAGACATGGTTGTCGAGCCGCTGATCCGCGTATTTCTCGATGATGCGTTTGGGAATATCCAGCAGGCGGATACGGCTTTCGGTATTGGTTTTCTTACGTCGCGTGATGATCCACAGGTTACCGTCGAACATAGTTTGAAGGTTGTCCGTGGTCAGCCCTTTCACGTCGGCATAAGCCAGCCCCGTGAAGATGGAGAAGACGAACAGATCGCGGATGCGGGCATGCGCCTTGTTGGCCGTTTTATAGTTCATCACGGCCTTGATCTCCTCTTGCGAGAGATAACCCCTGTCCACGCTTTCGGGAGAGTTGATATAGCCCGAAAACGGGTTGAACGGCAGGCGCCCGTCGTTGCGGGCAATGGCGACGATATGTTTCAAGACGATCATGTAGCCCCACACGGTATTTGTGCGGCATTTCTTCTCCGTGCGCAGGAAATACTCGAAATCGTTGATAAAGGTAAGGTTCAGTTCTTTCAGCGGGATGTCCTCCCGGTGGTAGGTATGGGCGAGGAACTCCCGCACGCGCTTACACACGCAGCAGTACTTTTTCCATGTGGCGACCTCACGGTTGAAACCCACCTTTTTCCGGTATTCGACATTGTGCTGTTCGAAGAGTTTCAACAGCGTTTCCTGCTTTACTCCGATACCGAGGTAGGCATCCCGCAGTTTGGCGGCCGTGACATAGCCGTCCGACTGCATCAACTCCTGATAGCGGCGGTTCACCTCGACGCGGATTTTATCGACGGCAAGATTGATTTGCATGGCCTCGACGCTCTTGCCCGTCGCCCGGCCGTTCTTGACATCCCATAAACGCGGAGGAACGTCCATTTTGCAACTGAATTGTTTGACCTCGCCATCTACTGTAAGACGGCACATCAAAGGCAGATCGCCGTTGGGGCGGGCGCTGCCTTTCTTCACGTAAAATAAGACCCGAAACGTGCTTCGCATAATAAACCCGATTTTTGGTTACAAAGTTAATACCTGTCGGGCCGTTTGTCAAGATGTAAAATTGTGCAAAACACAGAAAAAGAATGTGTTACGCTTCAATAGCGAAGTAAATTCCGCGTAATGATCTGGTAACGATTCTTTGTCGGCGATAGGCTGTAAAACCGTATCGAACCAATTTCCGCATAACGCAAATTAACGCGCTATTAATTACAAGCCAACACTTTACACCTCTCGTTGCGCTATCCTGCTAATCCGCTGAAAGTTTATTTTACGCTCAAGACTTTCCCTGCCAACCCGTGCCTCTTCCCGCCAGAAGGGGCGCGTTTGGTGTTATGAACTGAAAAAGGCTTTATCTTGCCGGCGGATTTTCACCATTCATTCGATTTATTCATTTAATTATCTGCATTATGGCAAGAGAACAGGAAAAGCTATCGAAGGACGTGCTGGCCGTCCTCGACAAAAAGACGAACGATCTGCGTCTGGTCAGCGAGATGAACGAGCAGACGGGAGAGTTCAACACCGTGAGCACGGCTCCGGGCGATCGGCGCAGAGCCCTTTCGTTCGACAGCCGAACGGTTTTAGGAACCTTTTTCGAAAATCTTCGCAACCAATACGGACGCCCGTCCGACCTGGGCTGAAGTTTCTTTCGGATCGGAATCGAAAAACTCGACCGAGCCCTCGACTCCATCATCCAAGTCCGTGAAGGCAAAGATCAGGACGGCTCCCTGGCCAAAGAGGTCTCCGACTACGAACTCAACAACGAGGGGCGTATCGCCAAGTTCGCCGACCGCTATAAGTTCGAGGAACGGGAACTTCCGTGGGATCAGATTCAGGCGTTGGGCCTGAACAAAGAAATCCTGCTGGAGAATCAAAGCATGGGTGACATCCTCAAGGGACGTATCCCCAACAAACTGGTACCGCTAAAACACAAGGTGGACGGCCGCTGGGTCGATCTGGGCCTCGGCACGATTTCGCCGATCCGCGACGATGCGGGCAATGTCCAACTCCGTATCTTCACACGTCTGGACGAGCCGCAGTACAAAATATCGCCGTATAAGGAGCTCTTCACGGACAAGGAAATCGAGCGCCTCGAAACCGACGGACATCTGGGTTCCACCAAGAAAATGAAAGATTTTACCTCGGGCCGCGAGTGCGAGTGTTATGTCAGCGTCCATGAGGCGACGAACCGCCTGACGACGCTTCCGGTCGATGCGCTGACGCTCCCCACTCGAATCTACGGCAAAGAGATCGGCGACGACATCGAGGCGCTGCGCTCCGGCAAGGAGATCTTCGTCGAAGACATCCACCTCAAGGACGGCCGGGTCATCTCGGGCCATGCCCGCGTGGACGCCAACCGCGGAGACGTGGTGTTCCGCAACGACAATAATCCGCATCTGCGCATCCACGATACGGTTTTCGGAGTCAAGGTAAGTACAGACATCCAGGCGAAGCTGGCCAACCACGAGGTCGTCTTCATCCCCGGCATGAAAGTCGGCGGCAAGACGATCAGCACCGACCTTCGTTACAGCGACACGGGCCGGCCCCTGTTCGGCAACAACGCCCGCAATTACCGTTCGCGTCTGGGCGAGGAGAACCCGCGTCCGCGCCAGCGCGTCCGCCGGCGTCTTCCGTCGCTTCCCGGCGCACAACCCAAAGGCATGAAAATCGGTTAGCCATTATGAAACGACACGTAGAAGAGAAAGAGTTGCCGTACTTCGCGGCAACTCTTACCGCTTATTTGCGCGAAAGCCATCCTGAACTGCTCCCCGACAAACACTTCATCGCCGAGCGGAGCGACCATGCGGCCCAGACCTATGAACGTGCCGTTCGCAACGGCAACAGCGTCTACGAGGCTCTGGAACTCTCGAACGCCGTTCTGTACCAAGACCTGCGTTTTTCGAAATACGATGCGATCTTCGAGGTCGTATCGGAATGGTTCCCGGAGGTCGCAGCCCGGCAGCGCACCGCTTTCTGTCTGAAACTGCTTCCCGTCTGCGAAGAGGTGTTCGAGATGTACGACCTGACCGACGACTTCGAGAGCAGCCCGTCCTATAAAAATCTTCTATTGGAACTCACCGGACTCATCCAAACCCACATCGAACTGCATGGCATACAATAAAAGAAAACATCTGGAGGCGAATATCGCCGCCCTGCGTATCGCTTTCGCATCACCGGCAGTACTGTCCCCACAGCAGCGAGACGCCCTGGCTGCGTACAGCGGCTTCGGAGCGTTGAAATGCGTCTTGCAGCCGGCCGCTGCGGACGACGACCTCACGCAATGAAAGACAGACCGGGAACTCTTCCCGCAGGTGAGGGAACTGCACGAACTGCTGCGCCATTATGCCGGCAGCGAACAGCGGTATAAAGACCTCGTGCAGAGCATGCGCAATTCTACGCTGACGGCATTCTACACTCCGCCGGCCATCGTGCGTGCGCTCGCCGAGACGCTCCGGGATGCTGGCGTCGTTCCCCGGCGGTTGCTCGACCCCAGCGCCGGGGCCGGGATTTTCCCTTCGTCGTTCCGGGAGACCGCCGACGGCGAAGTCGAAATCCTCTCTTTCGAGAAAGACCTGCTGACCGGACAAGTGCTCTCCACACTGGCCCGGGAACGAGAGCAGGTCATTATCGACGGTTTCCAAACCATCGAAACGGCCTATGACAGTTATTTCGACGTAGTAACGTCCAATATTCCCTTCGGTGATACCCGGATCTTCGACGCATCCTTTCGGAAGAGCGACGACCCGGTTCGACGGCAAGCGCTCAAGGCCGTTCACAACTATTTCTTCATCAAGGGTCTGGATACGCTCCGCGAAGGCGGTATTCTGGCGTTCGTCACCTCGGCGGGCGTCATGGACGCTCCCGGCAACGAACCCGTCCGTCGCTATCTGATGGAGCATGCGCGGCTGGTTTCGGCCGTGCGGCTGCCGAACAACCTCTTTACGGAGTATGCCGGCACGGAAGTGGCCAGCGATCTCATCGTCCTTCAGAAATGGAGCGAAAAGCGGGAGCTTACCCCCGACGAGCAACGCTTCGTCAGTTCGTCCGAGATCGGCAACGGAATTTACCTGAACGACTACCACCGGGATTTCAAGCACGCGATCCATACGACGGTTACGCATGAAAAAAGTCTCTATGGACAATCCGCTCTCGTACTGCACTACGACGGAGGCCCGGAACGGATCGCCGAGCGGCTGCGCGGAATCCTCGCAAATGATTTCGCAGCCCGCCTCGACACCGAACGATATACGCAATATCTCCGTCCGCTCCATATTCCGCAGGCGCAAACCGTGCCGCCGACCGCCCGGAGGCAAAATCGGGTCGCGGCTCCGCAATCCGTGGCGCCACCGGAGCTGGCATCCGTTGCACCGGCTCCGGAAGTACCGGCTCCGGCCGCATCGCTTTTCGGCAGCGCTGCCGCCGTTCCGATCGCCCGCCGTCCGCTGGGACAGCGGCGGGCCGGGCGCAGAACGGATACGACCGGCATGTCCGATCTCTTCACGCAGGGAAATCTGTTCACACAACCGGCGGAGGCAGCGGATGCCCCGGCAGCAATCACTGCGCCGGCTTCGGAGAATAAAGATCCGCGGCCCTTTACCGGCACGATGCTTCCGCACTACAAAGAGCGGTCGTTGGTTCTGTTCGAAGGGCAGGTCGGACGTTTGGGCGGCCTGACACGACAGGGCTGCACGTTCCATCCCGAAGAGCTGGGAACCTTGTCCCGATACCGGGCCGAACGCTATATCCCGCTACGGGATACCTACCAGCTGCTCTACCGGCTCGAAATGCAGAACGAGATCGAATACAAGGGTCTGCGGCGCAAACTCAACGGATGTTACGAGAACTTCACGGCTCTGTTGGGCGATCTGAACAAGAAGGAGAATGCCGCTTTCATCCTGAATGATCCCGGCGGGCGGGAGGTGCTGGGGCTCGAACGCTTCGTAGAAGGCCGAAAACAGCTCTCCGACATCCTCCGACGCCCCGTATCATTCGATCCTTACGAGCTCAAGCACGTCGATACGGCGGCCGAAGCGCTGGCCGCCTCGCTCAACAAGTTCGGACGGGTGGAGTTTTCCTATATGGAGTCGCTCGCATCGCGCTCCCGGCAAGAGCTGATCGACGAGCTGGGCGATCTCATTTTCTATAATCCGATGGTCAAGGGGTATGAAATCCGCGAACGGCTCGCGGCAGGGAATGTCGTCGCCAAAGCCGAATGAATCGAAAATTACCTCAAAGAGAACCCCGACGACGATGCCTGCCGCCGCTCGCTCGCGCTGCTTCGTGAGGCCGCACCCAAACGCATCGAGTTCGAGGAGCTGGATTTCAACCTCGGCGAGCGATGGATACCGACCGATATTTACGAAGGCTTCTGCGAGCATTTCTTTCAGGTGCCCGTATCGGTAAGCTATTCGACGAAGATGGATGCCTTCGGCATCGAGAACCACGGGTACAGCCCTCTGATCTCCCAGAAATACGTCGTCAAAGGGGACTTCGAGGTCTACGACGGTATGGATCTGCTGCATCATGCCATGCTCAACACGCTGCCCAACATCAACAAGGACGGCGGCAAGGACGAACACGGCAAGACCATCCGGATTCCCGACTTCGAGGCCCGGCAGAAGGCCGACACGCTCATCACCGAAATCCGGCAGGCGTTCGTCGAATGGCTGCATGCGCAGCCCGACGATTTCAAGGAGCGGCTGACCGATCTCTACAACCGCAAATTCAACTGTTATGTCCGTCCACGCTACGACGGCAGCCACCAGCAGTTTCCGGGGCTCGACCTGCGGGGGCTGGGCATCGAAGACCTGTATCCCAGCCAAAAGGATGCGATCTGGATGATCAAGCAGAACGGCGGCGGCATCTGCGACCACGAGGTCGGTACGGGCAAGACGCTTATCATGTGCGTCGCAGCGTATGAGATGCATCGTTTGGGACTGGCCCGCAAGCCGATGATCATCGGTATCAAAGCCAACATCCACGAAATCGCCCGAACCTTCCGCACGGCCTATCCCAATGCCCGTCTGCTCTATCCCGGCAAGGAGGACTTCACGCCGGAGAACCGCCTGCGGATCTTCAGCGACATCAAGAACAACAACTGGGACTGCATCATCCTTACGCACGAACAGTTCGGCAAGATACCCCAGTCGGCCGAGGTGCAGCGGCAGATTCTCCGGCAGGAGATGGACGACATAGATGAAAATCTGGCGTCCTACGAAAAACAGGGCGGACATGTGGACGGCTGGATTCTGCGCGGTCTGGAGAAGCGCAAAGAGAATCTGGATGCCAAGCTTCACGAGTTGCAGGAGACAATCGACGCGCAAAAGGAAGATACGGTAGATTTTCAGCAGATGGGAATAGACCATCTGTTCGTCGATGAATCGCACAACTTCAAGAATCTGATGTTCAACACCCGCCACAGCCGCGTGTCGGGACTGGGAAATACCGACGGCAGTAAGAAAGCCACGAACCTGCTGTACGCCATCCGCACCATTCAACAACGCACGGGGCGCGATCTCGGAGCGACGTTCCTTTCGGGAACGACCATCGCCAACTCCCTGACGGAGCTGTATCTGCTGTTCAAGTATCTGCGTCCCAAAGAGCTGGAGCGACAGGACATTCCCTGCTTCGATGCGTGGGCCGCGGTATTCGCGCAGAAAACATCGGAGTTCGAGTTTTCGGTGACCAACGAAGTGATCTCCAAAGAGCGTTTCCGCTATTTCATCAAGGTTCCGGAGCTGGCCATGTTCTACAACGAGATTACCGACTACCGCACGGCCGCAGACGTGGGAATAGACCGTCCCGAGCTGGACGAGGAGTTATGCCAGATACCTATGACCGACGATCAGCAGGCGTTTTTGGACAAACTGGTGCTCTTCGCCAAGACGGGCGATCCCGAACATATCGGACGCACCGACCTGAGCGACGGAGAGGTCAAAGCCCTGATGCTATTGGTGACGATGTACTCCAACAAGCTCTCGCTCGACATGCGGCTGATAAGTCCCGCGTATGCGGATTCACCGGGCAACAAGGCCAGCCGCAGTGCCGCCAACATCGCTGAATACTACCGGCGATACGAAGATCAGAAAGGCACGCAGATGGTTTTCTGCGATCTCTCGACCTATAAACCCGGCATCTGGAACGTCTATTCGGAGATCAAACGCAAACTGGTCGAAGACCACGGTATTCCGGCGCAGGAGATCCGCTTCGTACAGGAAGCCGCGAGCGACAAGGTGCGGCAGGCGATGTTCGACGCCATGAACGAAGGGAAAATCCGGGTGCTCTTCGGCTCGACGCAGAAACTCGGAACGGGAGTCAATGCCCAGCAACGGATCGTCTGCATGCACCACCTCGACATTCCGTGGCGGCCGATGGATCTGGAACAGCGCAATGGCCGCGGCGCACGGAAAGGCAACATAGTCGCCAAGGAGTATGCCGGCAATAAGGTCAAAGCCTATGTCTATGCCGTTCTACGCACGCTCGATGCCTACAAATTGAATCTGTTGCACAACAAACAGCAGTTCATCGACCAGCTCAAGCGCAACCGGTTAGGTGCGCGGCGGCTGGACGAGGGGGCCATCAGCGAGGATTCGGGGATGAACTTCGCGGAGTGGATGGCCGTGGTGTCGGGAAATACCGACCTGCTGCAAAAGGCCAAGCTCGAAGGCAGGATCGCGGCGCTGGAGAGCGAGCAGACAATCTTCATGCGCACCCGGCATGAGGCGCAGAGCCAACTGCAGCGCTACACGGCGGAGATCGGACGACGGGATGCGATGCTCGAACGTCTGAAACGCGACTGGGACTATATCAACGAGGTGGCGCCGCCGGACGCCAAAGGCAAGCGGGCCAATCCCCTGCGGATCGACGGCGTGGAATCCGCGGATATTGTCGCCCATGGCAAGCGCCTCGTGGAGATCGACCGCACCGTAAATACCGGCGACGATTACCAGAAAATCGGCACGCTGTTCGATTTCCGCATTCTCGTCCGCACCGAGCGAATGCAGAAAGACGGGCTGGCGCTCACGGTCAATAAATTCATGGTCGAAGGGTTGGACGGCATCAAGTACACGTTCAACAACGGGCATCTGGCTGCGGAGCCGAAAACAGCGGCGACGAACTTTATCCGGGCGCTCGACACGATACCGTCACTAATGGCGACCTACGAGAAAGAGAAAAAGCAATTCACCCGCGATATTCCGACCTTCGAGCAACAGATCGCAGCCGTATGGCCCAAAGAGGAGGAGTTGAAGCGGCTCAAGGCCGAGGCAGAGTCGCTGACTCGGAAGATTCAGCTCGACATCGCACAGAAGCAGCAGGAGATGCAGGCGAAAACAGCAGATAACGGCAATGGGCTGAAGATCGAAAACGCGGAGGTGGTGGACGAGGTCGTCAGACCGTCGAAGTCAGAGCCGCTTTCTGCGGCATCCGGGAACCAAGAAGAACCTCCGAAAGAACGGGAGCACGTCGTGCCTCCGCCCGAATCGGACTTTATTCGCAATCATATTCTTCTCGTGCGGTCCGCGACGAACATGAAGGCCAAAGGGCCGAAGTTATAAAAAAGCGAGGCTGTCTAAAATTTGTTAGGCAGCCTCGTTGAATTTGATTGGTTATTCCCGATCAATCGTAATCGCCGTATCCGGCACTGCCTGTTCCATTGTCTGATAGAAAATACGCTTACTCTCCTGCATGTCTTTCAGATTGATGAAATCCAGTACATTGTAGTATTGTTTGCCATCCTGATCCTCGACGGGACAGAGTTTCCCGCGACGTTTGTATTTCTCGACGAAATCCGGATCGAGTCGGATGAGCTGGCAGACTTCCTCCTGCGTCATCGAAAGAGAAATACGACGCTCCCGGCAGACATGCTGCAATACGAGGAGCATGTTCGAGGCTTTCATGTGGCTGCGAACGAGCAGAGCGAATTTGCTTCGCTCGATAAGAATCATCTTTTTCATGACTTCTTTACTTTATTGGTTGATGTGGTGTTGGGTTCATTCCGGAGGGCTTCGAGAACGCGCGATCTGCTGTAATAGATTTTGCCGCCGTGCTTGACATAAGGGATCGTGCCGTCGCTTCGACGACGGGAGAGGGTACGGTCGGACATCCGGGTAAGCATGCGGACTGCCGGAGTGTCGATCAGGTCATCGGGTAAAGGTCGAGAATTGTTTTGGATGAGTAGTTCGAGACGATTGAATCGTCGCAATACCAGACGTAACAAACGCAGAGTCGGATTACCTTTCAATGGCTTCATTGCAATGATCGTTGGTTAGACGATGCAATGATAGGAAACATTCCGATAGTAATAATTTAGTTAAAACAGGCAACTAAATAATCAACCCGCTCGTAGCACAAAAAAGCATATCCGAGTTGGATATGCTTAAATAGTACTTAATGCTTTTATATTCGTTAATTTGCTTATGTAGAATATTTTAACTATCTTTGTCGTGAGTTCTTGGATATATTGTATAAGGGTGCAACAAAATGTAAGACTTCCGTCACCAATTCGTAACCCTTGCTCTTTTCAATAAAAATACCGTTCTGATTTACAGAACGGTATCTCAAAAACAGTCAGCCCTCACGCGAGGTTCCCTTTTTTACGGTGCATTTCTTTTGCCCTGAAATGTTCCTTGTGATGAATATTTTACTAAATTTGCGGTTGGGATTGAGAATTTTATTACGCTAATACACTTGCACTATGCCTCTGGAAAAACTAAATGCGGCACTGATCGGTGCTATACAAAATAGTACCCCGGAATATACCAATGCGGCGGCCATTCTGACGGACAAGCTCAATATCGGCCGCGAGGCGGCTTACCGCCGGCTGCGCGGCGAAGTGCCTTTCACCTTCGGGGAGGCGGGCGTACTTTCGGCGCAGATGAATTTTTCGCTCGACCGCACGGTCGGGGCCTTGGATTTCGGGAATGTGCTTTTCCGGCTGAGTTTCAGTGATTACCATACGGCGCTCGAAGATTACACGGGGGTTATCGACCAGGATACCCTTTTCTACCGTGAGGTTTCCTCCGACGTCGATGCCGAACAGGCCATCGCCGGAAATTCGTTTCCGCGGATGCTTTACATGCGTTATCCGAAACTGACCAATTTCAAACTTTTCAAATGGCTCTACCAGCAGGGGCTCATCGACTGTTCGGGGGCTAAATTCGAGGATATGAAAGTGCCGGAGGTGCTTTTGCAGAGCTACCGCGACCTGGTGCACGAAGCGCAGCTGATGCCTGCCACGACCCTGATATTCGACGGCAGTTGTACCAAACGCTGGGTCAACGCCATCTGCGCATTCCGCAACATGCATCTGATTAGGGACGAAAGCGTCGAAGTGCTGAAAGCCGAGTTGTTGCAAATGCTCGACGACCTGGAAGAGATTTGTGTTTCCGGGCAGTTCCGCAGCGGGCGGCCTGTGTCGGTCTTTATTTCGGATATGGATATCGAAGCGACTTACTGCTACCTTTCGGCACGGCATTACCGGGCGAGCTGCCTCGAGGCGTTCTCGATCAACTCGCTGCGCAGCTCCGATCCGGACATGTTCGAGCACACCAAACGCTGGGTGCTGGCCCTGAGCCGGTTTGCGACGTTGATATCATGCAGCGGGGAATTGCAGCGGATCCATTTCTTCAAGCGGCAGCGAGCTGTCGTGGCAGAATTGGAAAGGGAGGGCTTAGAACCCTCCCCCGAAGTCTTCCAGGAATAAACGGAACCTTGCGTCTAGCTCCTTGGTGTCTATCCTGTGCTTCAAATCCTGACGGATTTTCCACTTGCGTCACTTTTGCGGGTGTAGCCCGCCCCTTGCACAATCCCACTTGAATTCTTCATATCTCCTGTGCAATACAAAAGTAGGGTAAGGCTTCGGGTAAAACAAGACGGAAAACGGGTGTGCGTGCAGATTGATTGTCTGTTTTTGATGCCTGGTTTTGAGTACGGCTCGGATTTTGAAATTAAAATTTCAGGTGTGGGTGATAATGCTGATATCCGACGGAAGCGTGGTTTGTTTGTTTCGCATTGCGAAACAGGCTGTTCGGGTGGGGGGAGGAGCGTGGAGGAAGAATGAAAAAAGCGAGGAGACTTCCTCGCTTTTTCAGTTGAGCTACCTGGATTCGAACCAAGAATAACAGGACCAGAATCTGTTGTGTTACCATTACACCATAGCTCAATGACGTTTTGGTGATGCAAAAGTAGAACTTTATTTTTCAATTGCAAAGAAAATTCACAAAAAAAATTAGTACATTTGTTTTAATCATTTTCCGACCGAATGAACTTGTAAATAAAAACAACCTAAAATCAGAGAATTATGGGAATTAAATTCCGCCTTATCGTCATGAACTTCCTCCAGTATGCCATCTGGGGTTCGTGGCTCATCTCGCTGGGCGCCTACCTTGGCGGTGGCCTCGACTTCACAGGGCTGCAAATCGGAAGTTTCTTTGCCACGATGGGCGTTGCGTCGTTGTTCATGCCCGCAGTGATGGGTATCATTGCCGACCGGTGGATCCCGGCGCAGAAGCTGCTCGGCATCTGCCATCTGGTGAGCGGCGGGTTCCTGATTGCCGCGGCTTCGCAAACGGCCTATGGGCCTTTATACAGTTGTATGCTGCTGAGCGTGATGTTCTACATGCCGACCATCGCCCTGTCGAATTCGGTGGCATACAATGCCCTCGACCTGGCAAGGCTCGATACCGTGAAACATTTTCCCCCGATCCGCGTGTGGGGTACCGTAGGCTTCATCGCCGCGATGTGGTTCGTCGACCTGACGCATATCGGCGGCGTGCAGATCAAGCTGACCGAGTGGCAGCTCTATGTTTCGGCGGTGCTGTCGTTCCTGCTGGCCGTCTATTCGTTCTCGCTGCCCGGCTGCCCCGTCGACCGCAATGTCAAGGCCAGGTCGTGGGTCGATACGCTGGGGCTGCGTGCGTTCACGCTCTTCAAGGAGAAGCGCATGGCCATTTTCTTCGTCTTCTCGATGTTGCTCGGCGCCGCGTTGCAGATAACCAACGCCTTCGGGGACTCCTATATACAGAGCTTCGGCTCGATGCCCCAGTATGCCGATTCGGCGATCGTGAAGCACTCGGTGATCCTGCTCTCGCTGTCGCAGATGTCCGAGACGTTCTGCATCCTGCTGATCCCGTTCTTCCTGCGGCGTTTCGGTATCAAGAAAGTGATGCTCATTTCGATGCTGGCGTGGGTGCTCCGCTTCGGGTTCTTCGGCGTCGGCAACCCGGGCTCGGGTGCCGCGTTCCTCATCCTTTCGATGGTCGTCTACGGGGTGGCATTCGATTTCTTCAATATCTCGGGTTCGCTGTTCGTCGAGAAGGAGACCAGCCGCGAGATCCGCTCCTCGGCACAGGGTGTCTTTATGATTATGACCAACGGCTTCGGTGCGTTCTTCGGTTCGTATGCCGCCGGTGCCGTCGTCGATGCCTGGGGCTGGCCCGATTCGTGGTATATCTTCGCCGGCTATGCCCTCGTGGTGGCCGTGGTCTTCGCGTTCGTGTTCAAATACAAGCACAACCCCGAAGAGATGGTCTCGGTGAACCATTAATATGGATCTGGTTCCGGCGGCGCGGGGAAACCTCTCGCCGCCGGAATTTTTTTCTCCGCTCCCGGGCTACGGTCGGAGCATTTCGACGTGGGGGATACCCGCTTCGAAATAGGTGCCCGAGAGGGGTGCGAACCCGAGGGTGGCGTAAAATCCGGCCAGGTGCTCCTGAGCCGAGATGCGGATGGGCTGCGGGCCCCATGTCCGGGCAATATAGCGCAGCGCTTCGGACATCAGGCTGCGGCACAGCCCGCGGCGGCGGTACGCGGCATCGACCAGCACGCGGCCGACCGAGGCTTCGTCGTAGACGATCCCCGCCGGGATGACCCGCAGGAAGGCGACTACGCGGGCGTTGTCCTCCATCCACATGAATACGCTCTGCGGGTCGGCTGCGTCGGCATCGGGTTCCGTGATGTGCTGTTCGAGGAAGAAGACGGCCTCGCGTGCCTGCACGATACGGTGGTATTCCCGGACGGAGAGTTCGCTGAAATGTTTAGTGATGACAGGATACATGGCGGTTTGTAATTGAACACAAAGGTACTTAAAATTTCGGAAGATATGGATACGATCCGTGTGGATGGTGCGAGCTGCATCCGTTGCGGCCGCTGTGTGAAGGTGTGCCCTTCGCAGATTTTCGTACAGGAGAAGGCGGGCGGCCCCGTGGCGCTCTCGAAACCCGGGAACTGCATCGTCTGCGGGCACTGTGTCGCGGCCTGCCCGACGGGGGCGGTGCTGCATGCGGAATTCCCGTCCGGGAGGGTACACCCGGTCGATTATGCGGCCATGCCCACACCCGCTCAGGTCGAACTGCTGATGGCCGCGAGGCGCTCGAACCGGGCGCTGTCGCAGCGTCCCGTGCCGCAGGAGATGCTCGACCGGATCGTCGCGGCCGCCGACCTCGCTCCCACGGCCACCAACGCCCGGCAGTTGGGCTATACGCTCGTGACCGACCCTGTGCTGCTGCGCCGTATGAGCGAATATACGCTCGGCGTGTTCGGCAAGCTCGCGGATCGCCTTTCCCACCCGCTCGTGCGCCCGTGGCTGAGCCGTTTGTTGCCCGACGTCTACCGCTATATCCCCGTTTTCCGGAAAATGCGCCGCGAATATGCCGAGGGCAACGACCGTATCCTGCGGGGTGCGACGGCCGTGTTGCTGATCCATGCGCCGAAAGAGAGCCGGTTCGGCGCCGAAGATGCCAACCTCGCCTACCAGAACGCTTCGCTGATGGCCGAAGCGCTCGGGGTGAGCCAGATATATATGGGCTTCGTGCTGACCGCCGTGCGGCAGGATAAGAAAAAGGGGCTCTGCAAAATGCTGGGGCTCGCCGGCCGCCGTATCTGTGCCGTCATGGCGCTCGGGATGCCGCAGTTCCGCTACCCGAATTATATTGACCGCACGCCTTCCCCTTTGGAACGGAGATAGGCTTGCAGGGCTTCCCGGAGCTGTGCCCGGGAAATTTCAGTCGCTTTTTCCGGGGGCTTTGTTTCTTCGCTTCATCTGTCCGCTTGATCCGGCTGTTGTCTATGGAACCGCGGCCTCTCGCTCCTTTGTCTTTCCCGGGGGCTTTTGCCGCGGTTGCTCCGCCTGGCTGTCTTATCCGGTTGCTTCCAGTGGAAACCTCTCTTCTGCCCTCTTGCTGCAGAATTGTCCGTCCCCGCCTCTGCCCCTCCACTCGAATGCGGCCGGATAGCGCCGGTTGTCGCCGGGATACAAAAAAAAGCGGCCTCTGCTGTGCAGGGGCCGCTTCTCCTTTGCGGCTCGGTGTCAGTTGCCCGAAAGGCCCCACTCCCCCGGGGAGTAGCCGCTTTTCGGAGCGTTCGGCACGTTGACGAAGAATTCGAACCCGCATTTGGCTTCGATCTCCGCCACGGACATCGCGCAATTGTCCGGTGTCTGGGCCTTGTCTGTGGTTTGTTCGTACCAGAATCCGATGCATTGCAGTTCGTCGGCCGCAAGCGTGGTTACGGGTTGTCCCGTGGTGCCCTGCTTGGTGCGCAGCAATACCTTGTAATAATGCGTCGGTACGGGGCACGGGTTGCCGCCGTTGTCGGTCGTCGTACCCTCTGTCCCGTCAAAATAACATCCCGTTACCACATAGAGCGTATCGGCGCACATCCATCCGCGGACTCTGTTTTCCAGGGTGCCCCATGCACCGCTGTTGAATGTAGCGAGCTGTGGCGTCATGTTCGAATAGTAGGAAATCTGCTTGTTCGCCAGGTTGCTCATTTTCCGGTCGGCGTTGGGGACTTGGTGTCCCTTGTTGTAAGGTGCTCCCACGCCGCCCACCATCTGCTCGGTCTTTCCCAGCGACGGGTCGGCCGAGTAGGCCCTCTCTTTCGAAGCGTTCGGGGCTGTATAATAGGCGTGCAGCGGATATGCTGCCCATAGGGCCGCCTTTTTCGCCTTGTCATAACCCATTGCGAAATTGCGCGGGTAGGAACCGTTGCCCGTCGCCGCCACGTCGGTGATGTAGTGGCATATCTCGGTCACCGAAGTGTTCGCTGCGGGCAGTTCCGCCCACGATTTTCCTAATGCCGCTGTTCCTGTTCCCGGAGTAGGGTCTGGGGAAGGATCGCCTCCTTCCCCGCCCGGAGTTCAATTCGATAAGCGATAGAGACTGGGTAATGTTCCCGTGGTTCCCGTGTATGTCCTATAGCCTGAATTCCCATTACAACGCAGTATGCGTCTAGGTGTTTCCCTGTTTGCAATGGAAACGTTCCCGTTACTGATACTAAACGACCATTGTGCATTGGCATTTGTTGCCGTTGAGGTTACGTTAATGCCGGAGTTGTCATCGATCGTCATCAGAAAACCGCTGGAGAATTTAATCGTATAGTAGCCGTCTGCATTTTTTTCGATGATGGCAGCCAGCGCATCTGTCGTTGCGTTGCTTTCGATTTGATCATTAGCTATGGAAACAGTGGTGTATTTTAACCATTTACCGGTGATTGTGCCATTGGCAGCGCTGGTGCCTGCGGATATAATGTAACTACCGCTCCAATCTGCAAGGTCTGCTGTTACTTTAACGTATGATTTTACTTCTTCGCCCGCTGCCAGTTGGGTGACGCTTACGGTTTGCGCTTCGGCGCCTTCGTGCGACAATGTGATGGTGCCGGAACGTTCCTCACCCTGATTTGCGTCTATCGTGAAAGAAACGCCGTCGACGTCATAAACGAATGAATTGAGCCAGGAAACGTTCGACGATGCGACGACCGACACCCCGTCTGTGGGATTATCAACCGTATAGTTGATGGTTTTGGTAGCGCTTTCCGCAGGAACGGACAAGGTCGTTTCCGATGTGATTTTCAGTACCGGCGGCAGGGTGATGTCATGGCCGGGAACGATCTGTATGCTTTCGATAATTATTCTTTCGTTTGTGGCGGAGGGCTCGATCCTGATTTTCGTTTTCGAATTTTGTGCGTCGAATTTCAGCAGGTAGGTTTTGAACTCCTCGGTTAGGTCTGCGGTCGTGATTGCCGCGGATTCTCCGGCGGTTACTTTGATTCCGGAAGTATCTTTCGGCCAGACTTTAGCCGAAATCAGTACCGAGAACGGTGCGGAGAGATCCAGTTCGCTGGTGACGATATACCCGGAGTTTTTGCTCGAACTCATGCGGAGGCCATGCGGGGAGTCGTATTGATAAACATAGGAGTTCCCCGCGGAATACAGGTCGTTTCCGTTTTTGTCTTTGCGGGACAGGATATTTGTTGCGGAGTTTCCTGTCAGGTCACTGAAATCGTCGGTAAACGGCAGGCTCAGACCGGTTGCCGCGGCTGTGATGTGTTCGTCTGAAAGATTGACATTCAAAGTGGTGATCTTTCCTGTTTCCAGATTGATTTCATTGGATAGGACAATCTCTTTTTTGATGACAAACCCTTCTGTCGCTGCTTCGATGACCAGTTTCGATCCCGCAGCCAACAATCGCGGATACACGCTTAAATAGGTGCCGCTGACACCGTTGATAACGTATTCCGTATTTGTCGTATAGGTCGCCGTTACGGTGTTGGAGCCGTTATAATAGGGTGCATACATCGTGTAGTTCAAGAGGTCTACAACAACCCGGCCTGCCAGTGTGTTGTCGCCATCGGTCGTAATGGACAGTGACGATACGTGCTGGTCGGCCAATTTGGTGTCTGTAGACTGGTCTTTGAGTACGACTTTGACAATGGCACTCAACCGCCTGAATTCCAGATTGGCGACTTGCTGTCCCTCGGAATCGAGTGTAAGCGGTTTGCTGACCAGGATGTCGGCTTTGCCGTCGAACGAGTTGGCTGTCGGGGTTTGGTTTGCCGGGAGATCGACTTTTGCGCCCGTATTATCGCCTACTTTGTCGATTCCGTTGGCCGTGAATGGATAATAAGCGTAAATCGTTGATGAAATGTTCGCGTTACCGGAAAAAGTCGTTGTTGCGGCGCGCTCCGTCGCATCGTTCGTGAAGGGGTAGTTGGACTTCGTCCCGTCGGTACTGATGCCGATCTGATCGCCGACAGACCAATAAGGGGTCAATCCGTCGATCTCGGTGCGGACTTCCGGTTTGAGCTCAGGGTTCCCGGCCGTAAAAGTCATCTTGACGAGTTTGCCGGAAGAGGTGTCGATGCCGTTGTCTTCCTTTTGGCAGGCTGTGGCTGTTACAGCGGTGAGAGCTGCAAACAGTGTGATTTTAGAGAGACTTTTCATAGGGCTGCGGTATTAGAGTTCGTGTTCGCTTCCCGATCCGATACCTCCTGCACCGCCGCCGCTGCCCCAATCGTCATAGGCGTCGGGTGGTGTGGGCGATGTTGCAAACCCCTTTTCAGTCACGATGTCGATCGTCTCAATTACGGGCGGAAGATAGGTCGGATTTCCCCCCCCCTTGCTGGTGGACAGAATGTAATTCATAAGGCTAAATTTTTTGGTTAAAAACACTCTCGTACCAAATATAGCAAAATATAATCTCTTCCCGTTTAAAAAACTGTGAAATTCCGCTTTCCGGTCAAAATATATACACAAACGTCTGTCTGTTTGCCGATTTTGCCCGTTTGGGATACTGCAACCGGTACCGACGACGGGAAACGGCGTCCGTGCCGCATTGTGCAGCGGCAATGCGGATCGTCCGGGATGGAAGAGGGCGGGGGATAAGCCGGGGTGGGGATTTAGTACATATTGTCGTACATCGACTGGCTCTTGTCGTATTTGAGGTCTGAGAGTGATGCCGCCTTTACGCCGATGTTGAAGCTCCAACTGCGGTGGAACCCGAAGGGTATCCACGAGAACGACATCTGCCAGCAGTGCAGGTCGCGCGAGATGGAGATCGACGAGGTGGTGAGTTTGTTCGCCTTGATGTCGTAACCGCCCTGGAAGGTGATGCCGGTCTTGGGCGTTATGGTAAGGCTGCCGTTGAAGCTGACGGTCTGCGTGACGTTCTTCTTGTAGCCTTTGGGCGGGTAGTTGCCTGTCGATATGTTGTAGTTGATGGCATAGTTGAACCCGAAGTTCCACGGCAGCGAGAAATCGTAGTACATCTGCGACATGTATTGCCGCCGCAGTACGGGATCCATGTTGCCGTAGGGGTCGTAGTAGGGGTTCATGTATTCGGGCGGAATGCTCGTAATGTCGTTGATGGCCGATTGCGAGCGGTCGTCGCGCGATTTGAACGTATAACCGAACGACCAGCCCGTCGAGACGATACGCCCCGGGAAGAAGAGCTTGTTGTAGCGCTTGCCGTCGGGTGTCAGCCGGTAGGGGTCGAGCGTCATCGAGAGGTTGATGCCGAAATTCTGGAAGAGCGTCGTACGGAACGAGATCGGGATGGTCGAGAGCCTCATCGAGTCGGCCAGGAAATTGTACGACCCGCTGATGCGCAGCTCGTCGATCAGCTTGATCTTCTTCACGCCCGAGGTGTCGCGTTTCGACAGCACCTTCATTTCGAGGTTCTGCGACAACGAGAAGTTCATCGACATCGACCGTCCGGAACTGGGTACGCCGTATGCGTTGACCGAATAGGGCGAATAGGTGGTGAAGCGTCCCGTCGAGTCGGTCTGCCGGGTTTGGTAGTAGCCGTATTTCGGGTCGCCGAAGTCCGGCGTGTAGGAGAATCCGATCGAGGGGGTGAGCGTGTGGCGGATGGCCTGTATCTTGCGGTCTTTGCGCTTCTTGGTGAAGTCGTACATGCCGTATACGGTCGTCGATGCCGAGACGTTGAAGTTGTAGTTGTAGAGGCGGTAAAACCCGTATTGCGTCGGCAGCGTGTCGACCTTGTTCGTGACGGGGTTCCAGTCGAATTCGACTTTTTTGAAGTACCACTTTTCGTTGTATGTCGCCGACGGCGAGATGTTGATGTAGTTGAACAGGTTGAACGACGCCGAGACGGGGATGTTATGCTCGATGCCGTTCTTCATGTTGTCGAACGTCTCCTTCGAGAAGATCTTGTCTTCGGTCGTGGTCACCGAGTTGGTCATCTTGCCCGTATACTGCATCGAGATCTTTTCGTACCACCGCTCCTTGCCCATGCGTTCCTTGCGTTTGAAGGGGTAGAAACGCGAGACGTTGAAGACCACGGTCGGCAGCGTCACCGAGAGGCTCTTGTTCTGCGAGTTCTGCGAGATGGACATGTTCGCCGAGAGCGAGAAGGGTGTGCCCGCCCAGTTCTTCGAGTAGGCGATCGACGAGTTGGTCTGCGTCGAGAGGATGTCGTTGAGGTTGGTCGCCGAATATTTGCTGTAACCGCTGGTCGCGAAGTTTACCGATGCCGAGAAGGTCGACCCGGGGTTGGCCTTGGGATCCTGGGAGTGTGTCCACTGGATGCGGAAGTTGCTCTGCTTGATATAGTCCGGTTCGCCTTTTTCGCCCGTCTTGATGTTCGAGTACTGCATGTTGAAACTGCCGCTGTACTTGTAACGTTTGATGTAGCGCGATGCGGCCGATGCCTCCCACGAACCGAGCGTGTAGAACCCGCCGCGCACGGCCAGGTCGGCGTAGTCGCCCAGCGTGAAATAGTAACCCATGTCGCGCAGGAAGAACCCCTTGGTGTATTCCTCGCCATAGGTGGGCATCAGCAGACCCGATTTTGGCCCCATGTTGATCGGGAAGAAACCCTCGGGGATGCCGAGAAAGTAGATCGGCACGTCCTCCATGACGAGGTAAGCCGGCCCCGTGACGACTTTCTTGCCAGGGATGACCTTGGCTTTGGTCATCGCCAGGTAGAAGTGCGGGTGGTCGGTCTCGTCGCAGGTCGTGTATTTGCCGTTTTCGATGTTGACCGTGTTGTCGGGCATCTTCTTCACGCTCCCGCCGACCAGCCAGCCGTCGCCCTGCTGCGTTGCCACGCCCTTGATCTTGGCCTTCTTCGAGGTGAGGTTGTAGGTGATCGTATCCATCGTGTACGATGCGTCGCCCTCGGAGAATTCGGGCTTGGTGACGATCGGTTTGCCTTCGAGCGAATCGGGCTTGCCGTATGCATAGACCATCTTGTTGTCCATGTTGATCTGCATGTAGTCGGCCTTGAGGTTGCTGTTCTGATAGGTGATGTCGCCCTCGTTGTAGATATAGACCATCTTGTTGCGCACGTCGTAGACCAGCGAATCCTTGTTCTTGCCCGAGATCGGGTCGTCGAGGAACGCCCCCGGTTTCTGGGGCTTTTTCTCTTTCACCGTGTCGCGGGCGATGGTGTCCGCTCCGCGGCCTTCGAGCGAGTCGCCTTTCTGCGTGATGAGCGAATCGAGCTGCTCCTGCGGCAGGGCTTCGAATGCGGCGCGGCGGCGTGCCTGTTCCCGGGCGGCGCGTGCCTGCTCGCGGCGGTCGCGGCGGCTTTGGGTCGCAGCTTCCGGCACTTCGGCCGCGGCTTCGGAATGGATCCGGAGGGAATCGGACAGGCGTTGGCGGAGGCTGTCTTCGGCTGCCGAGGCAAGCATTCCCCGGGGTACGGACGAGCCGAACACCAACTGGGCGAAGAGGAGGAGTGCCGCCGCCGAAAACAGATATTTTACCCTGATTCTATCCAAAATCCCAATAATTTTTCGTACCTTTGCCGACATGTCGGCAAAAACGCCTGGATCGGGGCCTCGATGCACTCCCGCCGGGTTTTTTAGGCGCGACAAAGATAGGTAAAAAATTACAGAAAGCTCACATTTGACTCCATTAAATATGCGCACACGACTGTTCCTGTTATTCGCGTTTGCGGCCGTTACCGTTCTAATGAACGGTGCCACGGCCGGGAATATTGCGCACGGGGTCGAAGTTGTGGTCATCGATGCCGGACACGGCGGGAAATTCCCCGGGGCGCACTACGGCAATGTCTACGAGAAAGACCTCACGCTGAAGGTGGCGCTCAAACTCGGGAAGCTCATCGAGGAGGGGATGCCGGGCGTGAAGGTGGTCTATACCCGCAAGACGGACAAGGCGCTGGGCACCGATCTGGCAACCGACCTCCAGGCGCGTGCCGACATCGCCAACAAGGCCGGCGGCGACCTCTTCGTTTCGATCCACGTCAATGCTGCGAAATCCTCGGCGGCACGGGGTGTCGAGACGCTCATCATGGGCGAAAGCCCCAAGGAGCAGCGTTACAATGAGAACGCCCTGTTCGAGAACAACCGCGAAGACCTGATCGACATGTCGGACGAGCGGACGGCGGCCATCGTGCGGGCCTATATCCAGAACCTGCAATTCACCTACGGCGAGTACAGCATGGCGCTGGCGCGCTGTATTCAGAATAATTACCTGAAGGCTGGGCGCCATTCGCGGGGCATCAAGCCCCAGCTGCTGCGCGTGCTCTATGCCACCGACATGCCGGGCGTGCTGACCGAGATCGGTTTCATGTCCAACGCCCAGGAGATGGCCTATATGAAATCGGAAAAGGGGCAGGACGAGATCGCCCGCTCGATTTACGAAGGCGTGAGGGATTATTCGGCCTATGTGCTCGAAACGCGCCGCGCCGAAGAGGAGGCCGCAGCAGCCCCGAAGCCCGGTAAAGAGCCCGAAACGCAGGTCGTCATCGGGAAGGAGCCCGTGCGCCCTGCGAAGCAGGACAAGGCATCCGATGCGCCTGCCGCGAAGGCCGCCACCCCGGAAAAAGGGGAGCCGGAGAAGGCTGCGGGCAAGTCCGGGGCGCAGAAACCGGCCAAGGCCGGGGATGCCCCCAAACAAGCCGCCCGGCCGCTGCGTTATACCGTGCAGGTGCTGGCTAGCGCGCAGACCGTGCCGACCTCGTCCGCACGTTTCAAATCCTACCGCAACAAAGTGAAACAGTATACCGCCGAGGGGCGGTTCCGTTATAAATATTGCGTCGGCGAGTACGATACCCGTGCCGCCGCCCAGAAACGGCTGGCCGAAGTGCGCAAGGTTTTCCCCGACGCCTTCGTCGTGAGCTGCCGGGGTACGCAAATTGTGAAATAAAAACAAGCGAAATATGAAAAGGGAAGTTAAGATCGGAATATTCGCCGTGGCGATGATCGGCGTTGCCTGGGCCGGAATCCGGTTTCTGAAAGGTTTCGACATTTTCAGCCGGAACGTCGAGTATTATGCCGCCTACGACCAGATCAACGGCGTGCAGAACGCGTCGCCGATCATGATGAAGGGCGTGAAGATCGGCTCCGTGACACGGCTTTCGTTCGACCCCGCGCGCAGCGACAAGGTCGTGTTGCAGTTCACCATCAAGCGCCAGTACCGCATTCCGACCGATTCCGAGGCCAAGATCTTCAGCAACGGACTGATGGGCGCCAAGGCGATCGAAATCACCTACGGCACGGCCGACACCTACCTCCAGAAGGGCGATACGCTGCGTTCGAGCCGCGACCGCGACCTGATGGACATGGCCGGCTCCGAGCTGGATTTCTTCAAGCAGAAGGTTTCGCAGCTCACCACCGACCTTTCGCGCACGCTCGAAAACCTGAACGGCCTGATGGAAACCAATGCGGACAACATCGCCGGGACGCTCGGCAACCTGAACTCCGTGACGGGCGACATGGCCGAGATACTCTCTGCGGAGAAAAACAGCCTGAAGAGCGCGCTGGACAACCTTTCGAAATTCTCCGACATGCTCGGCGAGAATGCTGGGCGCGTGGACAGCATCATCGGCGACGTGGATCGTTTCACCTCGCAGCTCACCGAGGAGCAGTTCGCCCGCAAACTTTCGCAAGCCGTGGAGCACCTCGACGACCTCGTGGCGCGTATCGCGCAGGGCGAAGGCACGATCGGCAAGCTCATCAGCGACCCCGAACTGTACGATTCGCTCGAAAAGGCCAGCGACAACCTCGCGGCGCTGCTGGCCGATGTCAAACAATACCCCGGCCGTTACGTCCACCTCTCGCTTTTCGGGCGCAACCCCGAAAAGATGAAGGAGCGTGCCGACAAGAAGGCCGCCAAGGCTGCTGCCAAGGCTGAGCGCGATTCGCTCAGGCGGCTGCAGTAGCCGTTCAATCCGACATAAAGATGATTTATCCTGCAAACTTCGAGCAGAAGATCGGCTTCGACCGGCTTCGGGAACAGGTTGCAGCGCTTTGCACCATGCGTGCCGCCCGCGGGAAGCTCGCCGAAGAGACTTTCTCGACCTCGGCGCGCGAGATCGGGCGGAGGCTGGAACTTGCCGACCAGATGCGCCTGCTGCTCGACATGGAGCACGATTTTCCCGGCGGGGAATATCCCGACGTCGACCATGTCGTTGCCAAACTGCGTGTCGAAGGGACGTTCCTCGACGTGGGGGAGGTGGTGACCCTGCACCGGGCGCTGAGCCTCGTCGGCAGCGTCGTTGCGTTCATCCTCGCCCGCGAAGGGCAATATCCGGCGCTGTATGCCCGCAGCCGCGGCGTCGAGGCATTCCCCGGGATCGTGCAGCGGATCGACGCCATCGTCGATCGTTTCGGCAATATCCGGGACAATGCTTCGCCGGCCCTGCTGGAGATTCGGCGCGCCATCCGCGAACGCGAAGGGCAGGCCGCCAAGCGGTTGCAGGCGGTGCTCGCCGCCGCCAAAGGGGCCGGTATCGTCGATGCCGACGCCCAGATATCGATCCGCGAAGGGAAGGCCGTGATCCCGGTTGCCGCGGCCAATAAACGCAAGCTGCAGGGCTTCATCCACGACGAATCGGCCACGGGGCGTACGTTCTACGTCGAACCGGTCGAGGTCGTGGAGATCAACAACGAGCTGCGCGAACTGGAATATGCCGAGCGGCGCGAGATCGTCCGCATCCTCTCGGAGTTCACCGATTCGGTGCGCCCCGATGCCGGGCTGATCGCCGCGTCGGGCGACTACCTGGCCGAGATCGACATGCTGCGTGCCAAGGGACGCTGGGCATCGCAGAACGGCTGCGTGAAACCGATCATCTCGGACGACGACCGGCTGGTGCTGAAGAATGCCCGCCACCCGCTCCTGCAGCAAACCCTGCGGGCGCAGGGGCGCGAGGTCGTACCGCTCGACATGCAGCTCGACCGCCGCAAGCATATCCTTGTCATTTCGGGGCCCAATGCAGGTGGCAAGTCGGTCTGCCTCAAGACCACCGGCCTCGTGCAGTATATGTTCCAGTGCGGGTTCCCCGTTCCGGCATCGGAGGTTTCGGAACTGCCCGTGTTCCGTTCGATCTTCATCGACATCGGCGACGAGCAGTCGATCGACGACGACCTGTCTACCTATTCGTCGCACCTGCTCAACATGAAGAACATGCTCGCGGGGGCTTCGTCGTCGACGCTGGTGCTGATCGACGAGTTCGGGTCGGGTACCGAGCCGGTCATCGGCGGCGCCATCGCCGAGGCCATCCTCGAACGCCTGCTGACCAAAGGGTGCTACGGCGTCATCACGACCCACTATGCCAATATCAAATACTATGCGTCGAATACCGAGGGCATCGCCAATGGCGCCATGATGTTCGACGTGCAGAATATCCGCCCGCTGTTCCGCCTCGAAACGGGCAAGCCGGGCAGTTCGTTCGCCGTGGAGATCGCCCGCAAGATCGGGCTCCCGGAGGATATTATCCGCGCGGCGGGCGAGAAGGCCGGCAGCGACCATATCAACATCGAGAAGCAGCTGCGTGAGATCGCCCGCGACAAGCATTACTGGGAACAGAAGCGCGACCGCATCCGCTTGACCGACCGCAAGGTCGAGGAGTTGGAGCAGACCTATGCCGGGCAGCTGTCGAAGATCAGGGCCGAGCGGCAGGAGATACTCAAAAAGGCCAAGCTGGAGGCGCAGCAGCTGATCGCCGATGCCAACCGGCAGATCGAGAATACGATCAGGACGATCCGCGAGGCGCAGGCCGAAAAGGAGCTGACGCGCCTTGCGCGCCGCGAACTGGACGATTTCCGCGACGCGGTGACGAAGACCGATACGGCGGACAAGGATGCCGAGGTCGCCCGCGAGATCGAACGTATCGAACGCCGCCGTCAGCGGCGTGAAGAACGCAAGGCGCAGCGGGGCGAGGCGCAGGCGGCGGGGGCTGCCCCTGCCGAAGCTCCGAAACCGCGCGAGGTGGAGGCCGGGTCGAAAGTCCGCATGGCCGGACAGGATATGGTCGGCGTGGTGCAGTCGGTCAAGGGGCGCAAGGCGCAGGTCGCCTTCGGCCAGATACTGACTACGGTCGACCGGAAGATGCTGACCGTGGTTTCGAACAGCGAGTTCCGCGAGGCGACACGCCCGCAGACGGCGCGGACGGTGGTGTCGGCCGGCATTTCGGCCCGCAAGCTCAGCTTCAAAGACCATATCGACGTGCGGGGCATGCGTGCCGCCGAGGCGCTGGACGCCGTGCAGGATTTCATCGACGACGCCCTGATGGTGGGCGTGGGGTCGGTGTCGATTCTCCACGGCAAGGGCACGGGGGCTCTCAAGGAGGAGATACGCCGCTACCTGCGCACGGTGCCTGAGGTCGAAAGCGCCCGCGACGAGCATGCCGACCGGGGCGGGGCGGGAATTACGATCGTGACATTTGACCTTTCGTGAGGACGGCTGCCTCCGGCGCTTCCGCTCGCGGCAGCCGCATACTCCGCGTATGTTCCTGCCCCGCCGGCTTCGTGAAGCCCCGGATGCCATCCGCCCGGCGAAAAACGGATAAGATACAGGATGAACTACAAACTCTCGGAAATAGCCGCCGTTGTCGGCGGGAAATTTACAGGCTGCGATGCCGAAGTGCGGTCGGTTGTCACAGACAGCCGTTCGCTGTCGTGCGAACTGGGCTGCTGCCCGATGTTCGTGGCCATGCGCGGTGCCAATCACGACTCGCACGGATTCGTCGCCCAGATGTCGGCGCGTGGTGTGCGTGCGTTCCTCGTCGAACGGGATGTCGAGTGCCCCGCCGATTGCGGCTTCGTGCGTGTGGACAACGCCATCGATGCCCTGCAACGCCTTGCGGCGCACTACCGTGCGCAATTCAGGGGTACGGTCGTCGGCATCACCGGTTCGAACGGCAAGACCGTCATCAAGGAGTGGATCGCCGAAGAACTGCCCGCGGGGATGAAATATTACCGCTCTCCGAAAAGCTACAATTCGCAGCTGGGCGTGCCCCTCTCGGTGCTGATGCTCGAAGGCGACGAGGAGTTAGCCATCTTCGAGGCGGGCATTTCGAAGCCCGGAGAGATGGAGCGGCTGGAGCGCATCATCCGTCCCGACGTGGTTGTTTTTACCTCGATCGGCGACGCGCACCAGGAGAATTTCCTCAATCTCGAGCAGAAGTGCGACGAGAAGATGGTGCTGGCCCGCAATGCTTCGAAAATCGTCTACCACAGCTATTATGAACCGCTGGGGGGCATGGTCGCGGCGCGTTTCGCCGACCGCAAACCCTTCGATGCCGCGGCATTCCCCGAGGTGCCCGAATCGGTCATCGGCAACGCCGCGTCGCGCCGCAATGCCCAGATCGTCGAGGCGTTCTGCGCCGCGATGCACTATCCCGCGCCGTCGTTCGCTTCGGCGCCTACGTTGCCCATGCGCCTCGAGGTGAAGGAGGGCATCAACGATTCGATCCTGATCAACGACGCCTATAACCTCGACCTCAATTCGCTGGCGCTGGCACTCGATTACCTGCACGGCGTGGCGCTGAACCGCCGCCGTACGCTCGTCCTGTCGGATATCTCGCAGAGCGGGCTTTCCGACGACGAACTCTACGGCCGTGTCGCGGGGATGGTCGCACGTGCCGGCGTCGACTTCCTGATCGGCATCGGCCCGCGCCTGAAACGCCATGCCGGTCTGTTCGGCTGCGACAAGGAGTTTTACGCCTCGACCGACGAGTGCATCGCGCGCATCGACCGCAGGGCGGTGGCCGGGCGTGCCATCCTGCTGAAAGGCGCCCGCGATTTCCGTTTCGAGAAATTGGCGCACGCCCTCGCGCGCCGCAGCCATACGACAGTGCTGGAGGTCGACCTCGACGCTATGACGCACAACCTTAATTTCTTCCGTTCGAAGCTCAGCTTCGGTACGAAGCTCGTGGCGATGGTCAAGGCCGGTTCGTACGGTGCCGGCGATTTCGAAGTCGCGCAGCTCTTGCAGCACCAGGGCGTCGATTACCTGGCCGTGGCGTTCGCCGACGAGGGGGTACTGTTGCGGGAGCGGGGCATTTCGATGCCCGTCGTGGTGCTCAACGCCGATGCCGACAGTTTCGATCAGATGATCGCCAACCGCCTCGAACCCGAGATATACAGCCTTCATTCGCTCCGAGCCTTCGCCGGGGCCGTGGTGCATGCGGGCGAGAGCCGTTACCCGATCCATATCAAGCTCGACACGGGTATGCACCGGTTGGGCTTCATGGACGACGAAGTCGGGGCGCTGTGCAAGGCGCTGGCGGAAACCCCGCAGGTCAAGGTCGCTTCGGTCTTCTCGCACCTCAACTGTGCCGACATGCCCGAAGAGGATGCCTATACCCGGGCGCAGATCGCGCTGTTCGACCGCATGAGCGCCCGCGTCGCCGCTTCGCTGCCCTACCCGGTTATCCGCCATACGGCCAATTCGGCCGCCATCGAACGTTTCCCCGAGGCGCAGTTCGACATGTGCCGCCTCGGGCTGGGGCTTTATGGCTTCGGCTACCGGCATAACGGGATGCTGCGTCCCGTCTCGACCCTCCGCACGCGTATCGTGCAGGTCAAGCACCTGCCCGCAGGCGACGCCGTAGGGTATGGACGGGCCGGAAAACTCACGCGTGAAACTACGACGGCGACGATCCCCATCGGATATGCCGACGGGCTCGACCGCCATCTGGGCTGCGGCCGCTGGTCGGTGCTGGTGGCCGGGAGTTCCGCCCCCATCGTCGGACGCATTTGCATGGACAGCTGCATGGTCGACATTACGGGGATTCCCGGCGTGAAGGAAGGCGACGAAGTCGTGGTCTTCTCGCCCGAGCCGGGCAACGACCTGGAAACGATGGCCCGCGTGCTCGATACGATTCCCTATGAGATCATGACCTCGGTTTCGGGGCGCGTAAAACGGATTTACCTCAAAGAATAACGATATGAAATGCTATGATTGCGGCGGTGAAATCGCTTCCGGCACTGATAAGTGCCCCTCCTGCGGTTGTCCCGCCGGGCGCGATGAGGCCGCCGGGTGCCTCGGGGCGCGGCTGCTGACGGCACAGCTCGAATCCGAATCGGCCCTCGACCAGTTGGGCAAGGCCCGCAGCGCCATGTTCGCCGCGGCATTGCTGGCGCTCGCCAGCGGCGTGGTCGAACTGGTCAACGCCCAGGGAAACGGGGTGAGGCTGGTGGTCGGAATCGTGATGCTCGTGCTGGCGGGCGGCTATGTGGCTATCGGCTGCAATGTCCGCAAATCCCCGCTGGTGCTTTCGGTTGCGGGGCTGGTCGTGAGCGCATTTTTCCTGAGCGGTGTTTTCGGGGTGGTGATCGCCGGTGTCATGGCGCTGAGCGTCTGGTTTGCTGTGCTGTATACGAAAGCCGTTGCCCGGGAGCGGGAACTCCGGGCCAAACTCGAAAAACTGAAATAAGATGTACGGAACGCTCTATCTGATCCCGTGTCCGATTTCGGACGAGACGGCACCGTGGGACGTGCTGCCCGCGGCGAACCGTGCCGTGATGGATTCGCTCGACTATTTCATCGTCGAAAACACCCGTTCGGCGCGGCGCTTCCTGTCGAAGGCCGGCATCGCGCGGCCGATCGACACGCTGGAGTTCCGCGAGCTGAACGAACATACCGTCGCCGGGCGTGAGGTCGAAGAGCTGGTGAAACCGCTCGTTGAGGGCCGCTCGGCGGGGGTTGTTTCCGAAGCGGGCGTGCCGGGCGTCGCCGATCCCGGGGCACTGGTCGTCGAGGCGTGCCACCGCCACGGTATCCGCGTAGTGCCGCTCGTCGGGCCGTCGTCCGTCATCCTGGCCGTCATGGCTTCGGGGCTCAACGGGCAGTCGTTCGCCTTCAACGGCTACCTGCCCGTCAAGCCGCCCGAACGGGTGCAGGCGATCCGTCGCTTCGAACGCCGTGCGCAGTCCGAACGCCAGTCGCAGCTCTTCATCGAGGCGCCTTACCGCAATGTGAAGCTGATGGAACAGCTCCTGCAAACCCTTGCCCCCGAGACGCGCCTGACGCTGGCGATGGACATTACCGCTCCCGGCGAATATATCCGTACGCTCCCCGTGCGCGAGTGGCGGTCGGTGCGGCTGCCGGAAATGAACAGGCGCCCGGCGATTTTTATCATCGGGTAGGCATGGCCCGGCGGTTGGTATACAATTTGTTCGAATATAAGACGGAAAATCTGAAAAACACGAGATATGAAAAAGGAAAAAACTTATAATGAGGCTGTTGACGGTGACGAAGGATTCGTTCCCGGTGAAGGTTACCCTTCGTGCGACGGCGAACCCTGTGCCAATGTGTCAGACGATTCGCAGGACGGGACTGACACAATGGCAGACGCTGCCGAAGGCGGCGACAAGGCCGGAGCGGGATCGGATCTGACGGCGGCGCTGGCCGAGTGGCAGGATAAATTCATCCGCCTGCAGGCCGAATTCGATAATTACCGCAAGCGTACGCTCAAGGAGAAGATGGACTTGGTGCAGACCGGCGGTCGTGACGTGCTGCTGGCGATGCTCCCCGTGCGCGACGACGTGCAGCGTGCCGTCGATGCCATGCAGAAGAGCGACGACATCGAGGCGCTGCGTGCCGGCGTGATGCTTATTTCACAGAAATTTACCGATACGCTCCGCCAGAAAGGGGTCACCGAGATCGACGTCAAGGGCAAGGAGTTCGACGCCGACCTCTGCGAGGCGGTGGCTAAATTCGCTGCCGGAGAGGAAATGCAGGGCAAGGTCGTCGACATTGTCCAGACGGGTTATATGCTGGGTGATAAGGTGCTGCGTTTCGCAAAAGTTGTTGTAGGAGAATAATGTCATGGCAGAAAAGAGGGATTACTACGAAGTGCTGGGCGTCCAGAAAAACGCTAACGCTGACGAAATAAAGAAGGCTTACCGCAAGGCGGCCATCCAGTACCACCCCGATAAAAACCCGGGTGACAAGGAGGCCGAAGAGAAATTCAAGGAGGCGGCCGAGGCATACGATGTGCTGTCGAACCCCGACAAACGTGCCCGTTACGATCAGTTCGGCCATGCCGGGATGAGCGGCGCCGCGGGTGGCGGGGCAGGCGGCTTCGGCGGCTTCAGCGGCGGCGGTTTCTCGATGGAGGATATCTTCTCGCAGTTCGGCGATATTTTCGGCGGACATTTCGGTGGCGGGTTCCGCTCGTCGTCGTCATCGGGCGGCGGGCGGCGCGTGAACCGGGGATCGGATATCCGCATCAAGGTCAGGCTGACCCTCGCAGAGATCGCCAACGGCGTCACCAAGAAACTCAAGATAAACAAGACCATCGCCTGCGATAAGTGCGGCGGTACGGGGGCCAAGGACAGCAACTCCTACTCGACCTGTTCGACCTGCAACGGTACGGGTTATGTGACGCGTGTGGAGAACACCTTCTTCGGCCGTATGCAGACGCAGGGCGTCTGCCCCACGTGCGGCGGTACGGGCAAAGTCATCACCGCACCCTGCGACAAGTGCAAGGGCGAGGGAACCCTCCGCGGTCAGGAGGTCGTGGAGATCCGAATCCCGGCCGGCGTGGGCGAGGGGATGGTGCTCACCGTCACGGGCAAGGGTAATGCCGCCCGTCACGGAGGCGTCAACGGCGACCTGCAGGTCATGATCGAAGAGGAGTCCAATCCCGAGCTGGTGCGTGACGGCAACGACCTGATCCACAACCTCAATATCACCGTTACGACAGCCCTGCTGGGCGGTACGGTCGAGGTGCCGACGGTCGATGGCCGTGCCAAGATCAAGATCGCCCCGGGAACGCATGCCGGCAAGGTGCTGCGCCTGGGCGGCAAGGGGTTGCCCGACGTCAACGGCTATGGCCGCGGCGACGAACTGGTCGTGGTCGACATCACGATCCCCTCGAAGCTCAGTGCCGAGGAGAAGCGGCTGGTCGAACAACTGGCGCAGCAGCCCGGTTTCCAGCATGCCGAATCGGTCAAGAACCAGAATATCTTCGAGCGGATGAAGAGTTTCTTCCGGTAGGGAAGCCGCGGTTTGCATATGCGGCGGGATGTCGAGGGACTTTGCGGCCACGGCATTCCGCCGCCGTTCGCAGCGCCTCTTCCGCTGCGGTGCACGGAGGTTTGCGGGCGTATTCCCCGCCGCCTTTTCCGGGGCGGTTGCGGCTATTGTCGGCCTGTCTGAGGAGTGCTTCCTCTTCCGCACCGCTTGCCCCCCCCCTCTCTCCCTGCTGCGGGGCATCGGACGTCTGGCGCCGCATCCTCGGCAGGACTTTACGGGCGCCGCAGGCGGAAAAAAGGGTTTTGCAGGCAATAAAATTGCCGGAGAATTCGTATCTTTACCAAAAATAATTAGGAGGACACGCCATGTTAGGTTTCACCCCGTTCAAGAGACACGCCAACAAGTTCAACTACATACCGCGCTACTACGATCCCGAAAAGGAGGCGCGCGAGCAGCGCCGTGCCGAACTTCGCGGCGAAAGGGCCGAAGACGGGGATCGTGAGTACCGTCCCGGACAATATATCCGTACGCAGCGCGATGCCCGTGCCGCCCGCCGTTCCAAGGAGGATGACAAGGGGCGTATGCGCATCTGGAAGATGGTCGGTGCCGCAGTTATCGTCTTGCTGTTCATCTACATCCTTTATCCGAAGCTCGCCGATGTGTTCCTGCGCGCCCGTACGGCGCCGGCACAGACCGAATCCGCTGCCACCGAATCCGCTCCGCGCAACGGGCTCGACCAGACGGGTATTTCCGACGTAGAGTGGCAGGAGCAGCCTATCACGGTGGTTCCCAACGATTATCAGGAATAAATGGCAGATAAGATCAGATTATTACCCGAAGTCGTCGCCAACCAGATTGCTGCGGGCGAGGTCGTCAACCGTCCCGCATCGGTGGTCAAGGAGATGATGGAGAACGCCATCGACGCCGGTGCCCGTACCGTGAAGGTCAACTTCCGTGACGGGGGCAAGGATTTGATCCAGATCGTCGACGACGGCTCGGGCATGTCGCCCATCGACGCGCGTATGGCCTTCGACCGCCATGCCACCAGCAAGATAACTTCCGTCGAAGACATCTACGCCCTCGATACGTTCGGGTTCCGCGGCGAGGCGCTCGCTTCGATCGCGGCCGTGGCGCAGGTCGAACTGCGCACGCGGCAGGAGGGCGACGAAGTGGGTACCCAGACCGAGATCAACGGCGGCCAGTTCGCCGGGCAGACTCCCGTGATGTGTCCCGTGGGGGCGCAGTTCTTCGTGCGCAACCTCTTTTACAACGTGCCCGCCCGCCGTCGTTTCCTTGACAAGAGTACGACTTCGGCCGCACAGATCAAGGCCGAATTCCAGCGTGTTGCGCTGTGCAATCCCCATATCGCCTTCGAACTTTACGCCAACGACGCCCCGGTCTATACGCTCTGTGCCACGTCGCTGGCGGGACGTATCGTCGATGTGGTGGGACGCCATATCAAGCAGAACCTGCTGGAGGTCGATGCCGACACCTCGATCGCCCGCATCGGGGGCTATATCGGCCGTCCGGCTGCCGCCAAGCGGCGCAACGGCGAGCAGTACCTCTTCGTCAACGGACGTTATTTCAAGAGTTCGTACCTCACGAGCGCCATCATGAAGGCCTATGAGAAACTGATCCCCGAGAGCAGTTCGCCTTCCTATTTCCTCTACCTGACGATCGACCCTTCGCGCATCGACGTCAATGTCCACCCGCAGAAGACCGAAGTGAAATTCGCCGACGAGGAGGCCGTCTGGCAGATCATCAACGCCGCCGTGCGCGAGACGCTCGCCAAGACGGGGGCCGTGCCGCTGATGGATTTCGACCGCGACGGCATCGTCGAGATCCCGGCATTGAGCAAAGGGGCCGTCTACAGCGAGCCCCGCGCCATGTCCAACGGCGACTACAATCCGTTCCGCGAGGAGTATATCGACCCTACGGCACCTGATCCCAATGTCGATTTCACGGGCTTCGATGTCCCGTACGACGATCGCGGACAGACGCTTTCCGATACGGCCGGGACGGGCTTCGCCCCGCGCGCCGGTATGGGCGGCGGCAAGTCGGGGGACAGTGCGTCCGGTGGCAGCCTGCCCGGCGGGCTGCGCAGCGCCGGCAGCGGATTTACCCTTCCGCAAACCCCGCCGGCGGGGGAGGATTTCACCATCCCTTCCTCGGCAGCCGACGGGTTCGAGGATTTCGTTTCGGGGAGCAGTTTCGAGGTGGAGTCCGGCGCCGGGTTCGGGACGAGTGCCCTGGAGTTCATCCCTTCCGGGGCTACGGCCGGGCAGCAGCGGCTGGCGGTAGAGGGGCGTCCGGAATTTACCGATCCGCTGCCGTTGGGCGGCGGGTACCTCGCCGCGCTGCTGGGCGGGAGGTTCGTCGTGGTGGACGTGCGGCGTGCCCGCGAGCGCATTCTTTATGAGGATTACCTGAAGATGCTCGGAAACGGGTCTTCCGTGAGCCAGCAACTGCTTTTTCCCGAGCGGCTGGTGTTGTCGGGCGACGAATATGCGCTGCTCGAGGAGAACGCCGTGGAATTCGCGTCGCTGGGATTCGACATCGACTTTGCGGGGGAGGGGACGATCGAGGTCAAGGGCACTCCGGCCGATATGCCGGCCGATGCCGTCGACCAGATGGTCTACGACCTGCTGCAAGCCTTTTCGACGCCCGTGTCGCTCGCGGATCAGCGCCGCGAGAAGATCGCCGCCGTCATGGCGCGCGGCGGGGCGAAAGGCATTCCCCGCAATATGTCGCGCGACGAAGCCGCCGTACTGCTCGCCCAGCTCGCCGCTACGGGCAATTTCAGTTTCTCGCCCTCGGGCAAAGCCATAACTGCAGAAATAACCCCCGAAGATATCCGTACCAAACTGGGATAATCCGGTGGAAAAACGTACTTTTGTAAAAATTTTACGCAATGAACAGCTATTTTCAGACACCCCCGGTGGTGAAAAACCTGATAATCATCAATGCCCTGGTCTACATGGCTACGGCCCTGATCCAACCGGCACATAACGCCATCATGGAGTATTGCGCCCTGTGGCTGGGAGCGCCGTTGTTCCACACCTACCAGTTCGTCACCTATATGTTCGTGCATGCCAATTTCGAGCATATCTTCTTCAATATGTTCGCCTTGTGGATGTTCGGACGTACGTTGGAATACGAATTGGGGTCGAAGCGTTTCCTGACCTATTACATGGTTTGCGGCATCGGTGCGGCGCTGATCCAGTATTTCACGGCGCTGGCGTTCGGCGAGCTGCCCATGTCGCTGGTTGGTGCTTCGGGCGCGGTGATGGGGCTGCTGCTCGCCTTCGGCGTCATGCACCCCAATGCGGTCATCATGCTGCTGATCCCGCCGATCCCGATGAAGGCCAAATGGTTCGTCATCATCTACGGCGTCATCGAACTTTTCCTCGGCTGGCGCGGCGTAGGCAATGTGGCGCATTTCGCCCACGTGGGCGGTATGCTTTGGGGTTTCCTGCTGCTCCACTGGTGGAAGCAGCGCGGCATAATCCGCTTCTGAGCCGATGTCCGGCGAATTCTATAAGAACGATTACGGCAGCCGGCGCGGGGAGAAACCGCACCGCAGCCTGCTCATGTGGCTGCTCGACCTGGTGATGACGCTCCTGACCGTCGTTGTCGGGGCCACGATGGCCGTCACCTATTTCGTCCCTTATGTGAACCCCGCCGGGGTCTGGTTCTTTCCCCTGCTGGGGCTTGCCGCCCCGGCGATCTACGTCGCTACGGTCATCCTGGCGCTCTACTGGGTCATCCGCTGGCGGTTGCTCCGCGCCGGAACGATACTGGCGCTGGTCGTCATCGGCCTCTTCAAGGTTTCGCTCTTCTATAAGCCCGAATTCCGCCGCAGCTACGGCGAGGAGAGCTACGACCGCCGGGCTTTCAAGGTCATGACCTATAACGTGCGCAGTTTCTTCGGCGAAAGCGGAGCCAGCAATGTCGATGACATCGTGCGCCTGATCGGCGAATACGATCCCGATATCGTCTGCATGCAGGAGTTCAATGCCCGCCTGGCCGAGAAATCCGACGATTTCGCCCTGTTGGACGAGAAATACGAAAGCGCGGCCTTCGGCCGCACGCAGGCTCCCGATTCGCTGTATGGGGCATCGCTTTTCATCCTGAGCAAATACCGTATCCTGCGCTCGGGCATCGTCCTGACCCCCAATACGTCGGTCTGGGCCGACCTGCTGATCGGTGACGATACGGTGCGCGTGTTCAACAACCACCTGCGTTCGACGGCGATCAAGGCGGCCGACAACGAATATATCACCAACCGCGATTTCATCTCCGACACGGCACGCGAAGTCAAGATCCGCAGCATCGTGAGCCGCCTGCGCGAGAACAGCATCCTGCGTGCCGCACAGGTCGATAGCATTGCCGATGTCATCGCCGACGCGCGTGCGCGGTGCATCGTCTGCGGCGATTTCAACGATACGCCGATGTCCTATGTTTACCGCACGATGGCCGGGGGGCTGAACGACGCTTTCAGCAAGAGCGGTTCGGGCTATTCGCATACTTTCCGCGGCTTCTTCAATACGCTGCGTATCGACTATGTCCTCTGCTCCGACAGTTTCGACCCGGTTTCCTACGAGGTGCCGCAGGTCGAATATTCGGATCACCTGCCCGTCGTGGTGCGTCTCCAAAAGAATCTACTGAATAACTAATCCGATAAACTATGATTTTCGACTCTTTGAAGAACAGCGCGCTCTATTATCCGGTGAGCCCGCGTCTGGAAAAAGCCTTCGGCTTCATCGCTTCGACCGACTGGGAAACGATGGAGCCGGGGATCCATGAACTCGACGGCAAGGACATCTATGTCAACGTAATGGAACCTGAGCTGAAAAAACCGGCGGATGCCAAACTCGAAATACACGACGCCTATATCGACATCCAGGTGCTGATCCGCGGTGAGCAGGAGACCTTCGGGTGGAGCGAGCGTGCCGACCTGCGCAAGCCGCTGGGCGAATTCGATGCCGGGAAGGATATCCGTTTCTTCGACGATGAGCCGCAGACCTTCTATACGCTGCGCCCGGGGCAGTTCACGATCTTCTTCCCCGAGGACGGCCATGCGCCGATGATCGGCGAGGGCAATGTACGCAAGATCATTGTGAAGGTTCGCAAGTAACGGCGGGCCGGATTACGGATGCGCGAGAGGCGGTTCCCTGCGGAACCGCCTCTCGTTTTGCCGTTATGCTGCGTCGGGTTTTCGGGGTGCGAGCCGCATCGCGGGGTAGGTGTAGCAGGCGGTGCAGGCGACAAGGACAATCCCCGAAGCAGAAGCTCCGGGGATTGTGTCGTTATGTGCCGTAAGAGTATTATTTTCCGATGCCGTAGTAGCGCAGCCCGGCGTTGAGCACCTCTTCCTTGTCGAAGATGTTGCGGCCGTCGACCAGGATGTTGTCGCGCATGAGCGTGAGCAATTGCGGCCAGTCGGGCATCCGGAACTGTTTCCACTCCGTGACGAGTGCGATGGCATCGGCGCCCTTTGCAGCTTCGTACATCGAACCTGCGTAATGCACCCCTTCGTCGCCGATCCTGCGGCGGGCTTCCTCCATCGCCACGGGGTCGTAGACCCGAACCGTGGCGCCCGCCTTACGCAACAGGTCGATCACCACCAGTGCCGGCGCTTCGCGCATGTCGTCCGTTTCGGGCTTGAACGCGAGGCCCCATATCGCGATGGTTTTTCCGTGCAGGTCGCCCAGTGCCCGTTGCAGTTTGCCGAACAGGATGGATTTCTGCCCTTCGTTGACCCGTTCCACCGCCTCGATGACCTGCATCGTATAACCGTGTTCCTGGGCCGTACGGGCCAGGGCTTTCACGTCCTTGGGGAAGCACGAGCCGCCGTAGCCGCAGCCGGGGTAGAGGAACTTGCTGCCGATGCGGGCATCGGATCCGATGCCCTTGCGCACCATTTCGACGTTCGCCCCTACCAGGTCGCAGAGATTGGCGATCTCGTTCATGAACGAAATGCGGGTCGCCAGCATGGCGTTGGCCGCGTATTTGGTCATTTCCGCCGAGGGGATGTCCATGAACAGCACCCGGAAATTGTTGATCAGGAACGGACGGTACAGGCGGGTCATCAGCTTGCGCGCCCGTTCGCTCTCGATGCCTACGACCACGCGGTCGGGCGACATGAAATCCTTGATGGCCGCGCCTTCCTTCAGGAATTCGGGGTTCGAGGCCACGTCGAACGGTATCTTGCAGCCGCGTTTGTCTATCTCTTCCCGGATCACGGCCTTGACCTTCTGCGCCGTACCGACGGGTACGGTGCTTTTGGTGACGAGCACCGTATACTTCTTGATGTTGCGGCCGAACGCACGGGCGACTTCGAGCACGTATTTCAGGTCTGCCGAACCGTCCTCGTCGGGCGGTGTGCCGACGGCCGAGAAGACTACTTCCACCTTGTCCAGGCAGTCCGTCAACTCGGTCGTGAAGTGCAGGCGCCCCTCCTCGACATTGCGTTTGACGAGTTCTTCGAGCCCCGGCTCGTAAATCGGGATGAGGCCGTTGTTCAGGGCGTCGATCTTTTTCCTGTCGACGTCGACGCACGTAATATCGAGTCCCATTTCTGCGAAACAGGCACCCGATACGAGGCCGACATAACCCGTACCCACGACTGCGATTTTCATCATATTATGTCCAAGTTTTTGGTTGGTTTAGCGGTGCATGCACCCGGCGATCCGCGCTGCGAGCGCGTGGCATGCCTCGTGCCATGCCGGCGAGAAACCCTGCTTCATTTCCACGGGTTCGCAGATCGCCTCCCACTTCATCTTCTGTGCGAATTCGCCCAGGCAGCGTACGGCGGCACTCGCCCAGCAGAAGGAGCCGAACCAGCCGAAGTTGCGCTGCGGGACGCAGCGTGCCGCGATCAGGTCGAGCAGGCGTGCCACGGGCGGGTAGAGCCCTCCGTTATAGGTCGGGCCGCCCACGATGAGCGTGTCGTAACGGAATACGTCGCGCAGGACGATGGATTCATCGGCGTAGGACATGTTGTGGACGAAGATCGGGCCCACACCTTCGGCGGCCAGTTCGCGGGCTATGCGCTCGGCCATCTGCTCCGTATTGCCGTACATCGAGCCGTAGGCGATCACCACGCCCGGTTCGCCTTCGTAGCGGCTCAGACGGTCGTAGACGTCCATCACCTGCGGGATCTCGCGCTGCCATACGGGGCCGTGGGTCGAGCAGATGGTCGTGGGGTTCAGGCCCCGTACCTTCGCGAGCGCCTTTTGTACAGGCCCTCCGTATTTGCCGACGATGCAGGCGTAGTAGCGGCGCATTTCGTCCCAGTAGCGCGACGGGTCTATCTGCGAGTCGGTAATGCCGCCGTCGATGGCGCCGAACGTGCCGAAGGCGTCGCCCGAGAAGAGCGTGCCGGCCTCGGCACACCATGTCACCATCGTTTCGGGCCAGTGTACCATCGGCGCCATGTAGAACGAGAGCGTTTTCGAGCCGAGCGATATGCTGTCGCCCTCCTTGACTTCGAGCGTCCCGGTGTCGATGCCGTAGAATCCCTGGAGCATCTGCAGCGTCTTGGCGTTGCCCACGATTTGGATGTCGGGGTAGAGCATGCGCAGTGCGCGCACGGACGACGAGTGGTCGGGTTCCATGTGGTTGATGACCAGGTAGTCGATCTTGCGGTCGCCGATGGCCTCGCGGATGTTCTCTGTCAGACGGCTGCCGAAGCCCTCTTCGACGGTATCTATCAGTGCGACCTTCTCGTCGGCAACCAGATAGGCATTGTATGAAACCCCCTGCGGGAGCGACCAGAGACCTTCGAAACGGGTGGTTGTGCGATCGTTGACCCCGACGTAATGGATGCCGGGCAAAATTTCGGTGATGTTCATGGTTCGTGACGTATTTGTTTCAAAGATAGTGAAAAATATGCCAAAGCGGAACGGCGCGGGCCTTCCTGCATGCCTGATTTTCCCTATCGTCCGGTATTAAAAATTTGCGTAAAGATAACCGTTTTTTCGGATATGCGTAAAATCTGTTTCCGAAAAAAACAATTCCCGCGTGATGGGGCGGCTGCACTGAGGGCTTTCCGGCCGGCCGGGTGCCTGCGGCGTTGGCCGCGCGAGCTTCTTCTTTTAATTGCTTAACTTGCTGTGCATTAGTTTGGTATATGTATGAAAAAAAGCCTTCGGCATTTACCGAAGGCTTTGGAAATATTACAAGCCGGGGCTTAGAGCAACCGGAAGAAATCCGAGCGTACGCCCTGCATGCTCACCGCGTCGTTCTTTACCGACTCCGGAATCGTCGCACGAGTGTATACGCACACGTCGCCGGTGTCGGCCGTGCTGGTCAGCGTGATGGTGTTGGACGATTCGTCTGCCGTGACCGTGTACGAGCTTCCCCAGGGAGTGTTGTCGCTGTAATTTCCCGAAAGTACATCGCCTTTGAGCAAGTAGCTGCCCGTGTATTTCTGGTACTTTACGGATTCGATCTTCTGGTAGATGGTGAACGACCCTCCGTCAAATGCGATGTAGGCGTCGAACACCTGCGGAGCCTGGCCTGTCCATGAGGTCAGGCGCCATTCTCCGACGAGTTGCTTGGCCAACGGCGTGTTGTTATCTTTCTTGTCGTCGTCGCACCCTGCGAACAGGCTCATGCCGAGTATGGCAAAGAGAATATAGATAGTCTTTCTCATGATCTTTTTGCTGTTATCGTAATTCGTATTATAACCAACCTCCGTTCCCGGCCTGTACGCCGCGGGCGATGATGGCGAACTCCTTGGTGATCGTCATGCCGCCCATCACGGTACCTGTACCGACCTTGTCGCCGCCGCCGATTGCCGTAACCGTAATCTTCGCTACGCCGGACTTGGTGCACTTGATCTTCAGTTTGCCGTAGGCCATTGTGGGCAAGGTTTCGATCCCCAATTTGGCCATGTCGGCTGCGGACATCGAAACACCGGTGTAGGTGAGGTTCGTTGCGCTGCCACCGAAGAACTGCGTCAGGGGAACGAGTTCTTCAGCCCCTACGCCGACCTTGAGGCACGGCGTGCCTTCGATCTGCATCAGCAGTTGATAAGCGTCTACTGCGCCTGTACCCAGCTGCTTGCGGTAGTTTTCGAGGTACATCGTGCCGTTCGACTCCTTTGTGCCGTCGAGATACCGTTCCATGTCGTTCACCGAGGTGAGGAGCATGCTGATAAACTCGTTGCGGGTGTAGTGCTTGCCTTGTTTCAGCGCATAGGAGAGTCCGAGTGCTGCCACGCCCGACATGTGCGGGCAGGCCATCGAGGTTCCCTGCATGTATCCGTAGTCCGAACCCTCGTTCATTTCCGAAGGCATCGTCGAAAGTACCGTAGCGGTCGAATTGCTTGCAATGTAAGCGTCGCCGCCCGGCGCCGAGATGTTACAGCCGGGGCCGTAGTTGGTGTAGCTTGCAGGCAGGAAGTCGGGCGAGAACGAGGTTACCGAAATATAATCGCGGAACGCCCCGGGGTACCCGGCACGGTCGAGTGCGTCGTTGCCGGCCGAGAAGATGACCAGACCGCCGTCGATCGCGTCGCAGTTCGACGTGGCGATGAAATAGGCGAGTGCGTCGTGCTCCGCTTTGGCATTTTTGGCGTACTGGTCGTCGGAGGTGTAGCCACCGCCCTTGATACCCATCGAGCACTGGATGATCGAAGCACCGTTGTCGGCCGCGTATTTGAATGCCCTTGCCATGACGGCCGTCGTGCCCGAACCTGCTGCGGTGCCGGACAGGGCCTGGCACGACATGATCCGTACACCGTCGTTGTTGCCCGAGCCGCCCGCTACTCCGCAGACACCGATGCCGTTGTTGTTGACCGCCGCTACCGTGCCTGCGGTATGCGTCCCGTGACCGGAGTCGCCGTCGCCCTTTGCGTCGACCACATCCCAGGAGATGGGGCCGTTCGTAACGAAATTGTACCCGTAATAATCATCCACGTAACCGTTGCCGTCGTCATCGACGCCCGTGGTTCCGGTCATCTCCCTGGTGTTGACCCACATGTTCGCAGCCAGGTCGGGGTGCGTATATTTCACGCCTTCGTCGACTACGGCTACGATGATCTTGGGATCTCCGGCCGTGAGTTTCCATGCCTCTTCCACGTTGATGTCCGCACCTTCGCGCGCGGTCTGTGCCACGGCCTTGTCGCCTTTGTTGATATAGTGCCACTGGCGCTTCAATTCCGGGTCGTTGAACGGCCATACGATCGAACGTGTGCCTGCCGACATGGCGGGCGCATCCGAACGGAGCGGGGTGGCCTTGCCGTCCCACATTTTTTCGAGCTTCGTGTTGAACTGGATGTTCGCCACTTCGGCTACGGCCGACAGTTTCTGTGCGGCGAGATCCAGGTCGACTTCGGTGTCGAACTGCAATTCGTACCACCTGTGCAGGCCGGCTGCGCGCGTGCGCTCCTCGTTGCGTGTGTCTACCGGGAACAGGCGGTTCAGGGAGCTGACGTTCAGCTCCGAAAGTATTTCATCTACGGAGACGATACCCGCGCGGGTAGCGACCGACCGTGTCTTGGCGGCGGCTTCGGCGGCCTGTTCGAGGCTGCCGATGGCTGCGTCGTCGAAATAAACGAGCAGGCTGCCCGCTTCGGCGTCGATCGAGGTGTTGACGATCTTATGCGATGTGGCGGGTATCTGCGAACCGCCGTCGGTTGCGTCGGTCATAGGGTCTGACGTACAACTCGCAAGCAGAAGCGCCGTAATGAGTAGTAATTTTTTATCAATCATAATCCGAGTTATTTTTTGAGGGTCTCCCCTCCCCGGTGGAAGGGGAGACCGCTCTTGATCACTAATTGGGTGAACGACTGAAATTATTTAGCCATTTTTTTCAGGGGCATTTTCTCCATGCCTCCGCTTTGCAGAGTGTTTGCCCGGGGTGCAAAACCTTCGGAGAACGAACTCATCGCGGGAGTTGCGATCCGAACGGACACCTCACCTTCGAGCGGGTTCGCGCCGCGGTTGACGGGCTTGCCGAACAGTTCGTCGATCAGGGCATGGGCACGTTCGCGGCCGCGCAGTTCGACGTAGTTCGAGGGGTTGATGGAAATTTCTTTCGAGAGGGTCAGCATCTTATCCGAGGCAACCTTGCGCGGTGCGGCTGCTCCCGTGTTGCTACCGGTCGCCGGCACCATCAGCGGGGACGTATAGCTTTCCCAGTTGCCGATCGAGTTCGTATAGTTGGCATCCGTGTATGCCTTGACTAATATGGTGTCGAAATTATACTGATCCGACCAGTCGGGGCCACAAACCAAGGCGAGATACCCGTCTTCCGTGACACCTCCGACCATCATGCCGTCGATTGTGTCTGCACCCTTGCTCTTCTCTTTGTCCAGAATGTAATACTTGAGGTAGAGCGTCGCCCCCTGATAGGGAATCGTGCCCATGGGCTGTCCTTTCAGAACATAGATGATCCCGTTGTACCACCCCCAGACGACCGTGTCTTGGTTGTTTGCTCCGAGCGAGAGGCCCGAGACATTGATTGCATCCAGATTGCTGGTATCTTCGGTCTCATTCTCCGAGAAGACGACCTGGCCGATCTTGCTGCGAGCCGTTTTACCGGAGCCGTCGTTGCTGATTCCCCACAGGTTCCATGTCTTGAACAGTTGGGCTTTATCGCTGAACACATAGAGGTCGTCGATCGTGTACTTGCGCTGCAGCGGATCTGCCTTGCCGGCAGTAGTCTGTTCTACGGCGAACAGTTTGCCGTTGTAACCGTTGTCGGCGTATACCAGCAGGGTGTAACTTGTACCTGCCGACAGACCCGTATAGAACGGAGCGTAACCTGTGCCGTTAATCTTTTCGAGTTGAGCTGTGGTAAGTACCTTGCCGGATGCCTTGACACCCGCGATCAGCTGCGATTCGTTCATGCCCTGGGTCGAAGCCGTCGTGAACAGGCCGATGTAGCCCGATGCGATCTCCTCACCGAACAGGATGGCCTTGATCGAGTTCTCGGGTGTGTGGCCTTCGGGCTCTTTCTCCCACGTAAGCTCTGTGCGGACGCTCATTATGACGGGTTTCTCCTCGCCGGCCTTGACGTAACCGAACGATACGTACCCGTATTTCTGGAGGTTGCCTTTTTCGTCATAAGAATTGCCGACGATGGTGTAGATGCCGGTCTTCTCCATGACGGCGGTGATCGTACCCGAAGCCGTGATCTCTTCGCTCGGGATCGTCCCTGCGTCGATGTCTCCCGATTTGGCCGCAGCGAGCGACTCGCTGAGCGCACCCTCGAAGAAGGCATATTTCACCTTGTCGACGTCGCTGCCGAGCGTAGCCGTGATGGCGACCTTGCCGTCTGCGGGCGCCGACTTCTCGAAGACTACCGAGTAATCGTGGCTTACCGCACCCGGGAACAACAGGCGGGTCATTTCGGTATTGGCCTTGAAGTGGCTGGTCGCTTCCCATAGCGAAGGTGTCGTCAGAAGGATCGCCTTCGGCGGGAAGGTGAGGACACCGTTTTCCAGCGTGCCGTACATCGTGGCCGAAGCCATGCCGGGATAATTCTCCTGGCAGAACGAAACGATCACGAATGCGCCGTTGTCTTCGTAACCGACGTCGTTGATCTCAAAACCAGTCGGCTGTACCGGGAACCATACTTTTTCGGGATCCCGCGCGTCGATGATGGTATAGGTCGGAACGGAGGGAACGTTGGAATACCTTACACCGACGATTTTGGCCATGTAGGCTTCGTCATAAATATCCTTGATACGGTAGTAACCCTTCATATCGGCACGTTCGTAAATCTCGACTTCCTTTTCTGCATTGGGGACACCGTTTTCCTTTATGTTGGAGCCCATTATCGCCGTGAAGAAATCGTCGCGCCACGTGCCTTTGGTTTCACCGTTGGGGCCCTTCACGAGATCCCACTGGACGCGGGTGACGCTGAAATCGAGCCCGTTGGAATATTCTCCGTAAAGCAGTGCGTATTTCTTGTCCTTCACCACGATGGAGCAATTGTAGGTCTTACCGACCTCAGCTCCGGGGAAGTCCACCGAGAACGTGGTTGCTTCCTGTCCGGCCTCGAATTTGATTTCCGAGACCGTGAAAAGCCCGTCCTGGGTGCTGCTGACTTCCACAGGCACGGTGATCGCATCGTTGTAGTTCTTGCGCATGGCCGTGAAGGTCAGGGTCGTAGGCTCCGCCGGATCGAGCTCTTGGTCGCCGGCATTTTCCTGCGAGGGAAAATAAACGCCGTAGCAGTCCGTGTCTTCGCCTTCGCCGGGAGTATACTTAATGTCGTCCGAGCAACTTGCGAGCACGAATGTCGCTGTGAGCGCGTACAATATATATTTGATTGTTTTCATACTATTCGGTCTTTGGTATTAAAGCAAATTTTGCATATTGCCGTTACTTATCCGTCCAAGGTGTTATCTTGCCCGAGGGGTCGGGGTTGTTGACTACGGCGGGGTTGTTCTGGATTTCACCACGGGGAATGACAAAATTCCAGTGGGGAGCGCGGCCGTCGGTGTTCAAACGATAATCGGAAGGAGAATTGGTACCCTTGTAGCCGCGGGTCATGGACATATCCAGACGTTTCAGGTCGAACATGATGATACCCTCGCCCCAGAACTCGATGCGTTTTTGGAGGATCAGCTCCTCGATGAAACTCTTGAGTGTCGGCGTGCGTTCGCTACAATCGTACGAGCCGTCGGTGAAACGGTACTTCATGAATTCGTTAAGCAGTTCACGGGCGGCGACGATATTGCTTTGCGCCGTAGCTTCCGCTTCGATAAGGTACATCTCCTCGACGCGCATGCAGGGAATATCCGTAGCTCCGCCGACTTTGAAGTCGGTATAGTTGCCCTGGGCGGGACGGAACTTGATATTGACATAGTCTTTCAGCGTTGCGAAGTATGCACTGCCGTTGGGGCGGCAACTCTTGTACGCGTAGAAATTGCGGTCGGGATCGAGCCACGAATGCTTGCGGAAATCCTTGTCGTCGATCTTGTTGTAGAGGGCCTTGTCAATGGCACGGCCTACCTGGTGTCCGTATCCCCACGACTCCTCGTTACCGATGTGGGCCTGGAAGTTCAGCAGGTTGGAAACGTTGTCGCTGGTGAGCGGCAGGCCCCAGATCCACGATTTGTTTGCCGTCGCACTATTGAAACCGGTCGTCGGATCCTCCCACTGTGCCTGGGTCAGGGGTGTGCAACCGCTCGTGGTGATGGCTTTGCGGGCATACTCTGCGGCCTTCTTGTAAGCATCGGGATTGTTGTCGGCAGTACCGCGTTCCAGATAAGCACGTGCCTGGAGCCCATAGACCATAGCCAAACTGGGCGTGTAGGGATCTGTCGCCGAGTAATCGGAAAGGTATGTCGCCGCCTTTTCGAGGTCGGGGAAGATCACTTTCTCGTAGACGTCAGCTGCCGACGCACGGGGATTGGCCTTAGCTTCGGCCTCGGTCGTGGTCTCAGTTACGATCGGTACGGCAAGGCCGAGCACTCCGTCTGCGGACGTGTATTTATTCTCCTTGAACTCATAGAGACGTACCAGGTCGAGGTAGAACGAAGCCCGGTAAGCATAAGCGAAGCCGAGGATATGCTTGGTTGCGGTCGTGAGAGCTTCCGGGTCGATGGTGCTGATGATGTCGTTGGTCGACTTGATCCAAGTGAAATAGTTGTTCCAGGTCAGGAGATTGGCCGCGTAGTTCTCTGCGAGAGCATCGTTGGCGCCCCACTGGCTGAACCAGTCGTAGCCCGTATCGCCCGTTATGGCCATGTCGCCTGCTGCTGAATCGGTAGCGAGGTGGATGGCCGGGAGGGAGAAATTCCAGTGCATATTGCCGTAGTCGGTAAGCGACTTAACCTGGATAAGCGCCGTGGGGATACCTTTCACCATCGCTTCGAGGGCCGAGGCGGAACCTGCGAGCTGGTCGGATGTGGCCCTGTCGGTCGGGAATGTTTCCTTGATGCACCCGCTAAGCAGTGCAGCCGAAGCAAGGGCTGCTATAGATATTTTCAGTATATTTTTCATATCCGAATAATTAGCTGGTTATGGATTAGAATTGGATATTGATACCGCCCGAGATGGTGCGTATCGGAGAATAGGTTGCGTAATTCGAGGTTCCCAGAACGCCCTGGTTGTCCGTATTGTCTGCGTAGCGCGGATCCAGTCCCTTACGCTTGGACCAATAGAATACGTTTTCGCAGGCGAGGTAGATACGCATCTTGCCGACTCCGAATTTCTGGGTGAACTTCGACGGCAGTGTATAGCCGAAGTTGATGTTCTGCAGGGTCAGGTAGCTTGCGTCGATCAGGAAACGGTCGGAGGTATCCGTCGTGTTCGAATCGCCGTACTGCATACGCGGAATGTTCGAGTTCGGATTCTCCGGTGTCCATGCGTTGAGTATGTCCTTGTGCCAGTTCACGCCGATGCTGCCGGTCGAGGTCGGCGTGCTCATCGCTGCGGCATACCCCGAGTCGTAGATCTTGCCGCCGATCTGATAGTTGAAGTTGATGCCGAAATCGAACCCGAAGAACGAAACGCTCGTGCCGAAGCCGCCGTAAAGGTCGGGGATCGCATTGCCGCAGAGGTAATCGCTACCTTCCGAATAGGCTGTGGTGGTCGTTCGTTCACCCGTCGGCTTCCCGTCCTTGTCCGTTACATCCTTATACCACATGGAACGTCCGTCCTCCGAGACGCCGGCGTATTTCTTCATATAGAAGGTATACAGCGGCAGCCCTTGGCCGTAGAAGAAGCTACTGCCGGCGTAGCCGTAATAACCTTCCACCTCTTTGGTGCGGCGTTCGGGAGGCAATGAAATGATCTTGTTCTTGAGGTGCGTCAGGTTGACGTTGATGTCCCACTGCACGTTTTTGCTGCGGATCGGGGTGAAGTTCAGGTCGACCTCGATACCTTTGTTGGACATGTCGCCGACGTTGGCATAGTAGGAAGAGTAACCCAGCGACGGTGCCGTGGGGAATGCCATCAGCATGTCGGTCGTCTTGCGGTTGAAGTACTCGATGCTACCCGATATGCGGTTCTGGAGCACGCCGAATTCGATACCGGCGTTGAAGTTGGTATTGGTCTCCCAGGTGATGTTGGGATTACCTTTCTCCAGGAATGCCACGGACATCTCTCCATTCGACGAAGCGAGCCGGTAGGTATCCACATAACGGTAGTCACCGATCTTGTCGTTACCCTGCGAACCGATCGATGCCTTGACCTTCAGCATGTCGAGCCAGCCGTGCGTCCCGGACATGAAATTCTCCTTGGTTACGATCCATGCGGCACCTACCGACCAGAAGTTGCCCCAGCGGTGCGAGGGATGGAAGCGCGACGAGGCATCGCGGCGGTACGAAGCCGAGAAGAAATATTTACCGTCGTAATCGTATTGCGCGCGGCCGAAATAGCCTTCATTATTATAGGTGATGACATACGAAGTTGCGCTCTGCTTGTCGATTACCGCACCGGCCAGTTCGTCGTTGTCGGGCGAGAACATGTTGGCCGTGCTGCCGTAAAGCAGGTACTGCCTGCGCTGGTAGTATTCATGGCCGAGCATTACATTGACATTGTGCTTGCCGATGACTTTGGTGTAGTTGAGGATCTGCTGAAGGTTGTGCGAGAAATCACGCGTATGGTATTTGCCTATGATACCGTTCTCATCGGCGAACTGTCCGAAATAGGGGTTCTGTACGGTCGTCCGGCGGGTCTCGTCGAGCGAAACACCTACATTGAAAGTGAATTTGAAATCCTTCAGGAACAATATGTCGAAGAATCCCGTGCCGTTGAAGGCATTGCCTTCCGAACGGTCGGTGTTCAGGCGGGAATCCGCCAGACCGTTCGCATTCGGCAGCAGGGGACGGGTCAAACCGGCGTTCATTCCGTCTCCGTAGTCGTACATCGTGATGCCGGCGTCGTTCTTCATGATATTTCCCTGCCCGTCACGGACGTAGAGGGGATAGATGGGGGCTACGGACGAGGTGAAGGCGAAGAGGTTGGCCGAAGAGTTTCCCTGCCCGTCCGCGCTCAGCGAATTGTAGGTGAAGTTGGCGTAACCGGCGTTGGCACCGACCTTCAGCCATTTTTTGGCCTGGTAATCGGCTTTCAGACGGGCGGTGTAGCGTTCCATATTCGAGTTTTCGGTGATACCTTCGTTATTCAGGTAGCCGAACGAGGCGTAGAACGTACTGCGATCCGTGGCGCCCGATACGCTCACGTTGTACTCCTGACGCATCGAAGAGCGGAAAGCAATATCTTCCCAGTCGTCGGGGGTAAGCAGGTACTCCTGTCCGTTATAAACGACCCGGTTGCCCAGCGTAGCATTGGGATTGAGTTTCCCGTTTGTGCCGATAACCGACTGGCCGTCGGGCACGCTGTAAACCATATAGCCCAGACCGCCGTCGTTTTTCGAAGCGGCGAGGTTCTTATTGGCCATGGCGTGTGCGGCGCTCTCGCTCATACCCTGCGAGCGGTAGTAGCTGCTGAGAGACGAATAGTAGGTTTCGTAGTACTGCGCAGGGCTTTTGATATAATCATAGGACTCCATTGCGCGTGAGTTCACACCCCACTTGGCATCTACCGAGATGGTAGCTTCCTGGCCACGGGCCTTCTTGGTCGTGATCATGATGACACCGTTGGCACCACGTGCTCCGTAAAGGGCGTTGGATGCGGCGTCCTTCAGGACGGTCATCGACTCGATGTCGTTGGGGTTCAGGTTGTTCAGGTCTCCTTCGTAGGGAGTTCCGTCCACGATCCACAGCGGGTCTTTCTCGGCGTTGATCGAACTGAAACCACGGATGCGGACGATCGGGTTGGCACCCGGTTTACCCGATTCGTTGGATATCTGGACACCGGCAACCTTACCGGCCAGCGACTGGGCGACGTTCGACTGCTGCGACTTTGCGATGTCATCCGCCTTGATGACGGTCGCGGAACCGGTAAACGCCTCCTTTTTGGAGGTACCGAACGCCACCACGATCACGTCGTCGATCGCCTGCGTATCTTCGTGCATAGTCACGTCGATGCGCGATTTGCCAGCGATGGGGAGCTGCTGCCCCACATATCCGATGAACGTCACCGAAAGGGTGCCGTCAGCCGGAGCCGAAAGTGAGTACTGGCCTGCCGCGTTGGTCGTAGTACCGATCGAAGTACCGTCTACCATGACAGTAGCGCCCGCAACGGGATTCCCGTTTGCGTCAGAAACTGTACCGGAGACCTGTTTGTTTTGGGCGAATGCATATGCGCCGAGCACCAAAACAGCAATTAACGATAGTACAATTTTTCTTACCATAAGCGTTAATTTTAATTGGTTTTTTAAAATAAAAAGTTATCATTGTGCGTTAATTTATACAACACCATGATATTCAGCGCACAAGGTCTTTTCTGGCGCAAAATCGGCTAATCCAAACGTAATAGACTGATTAAAAGGCATTTGAATCTCCATAAATGCCATGTCGGATTGTAGCAGTGTTACTACAAAGTAACCGCTTCGCACAGGCTAACATCTGTACAATAAGATATTTAGACCGAATAATACGTTATTCGGGGGTTACTTAATCATTACCTTTAATGCGGTTTGCATATTGTTATTAGGTTAAACACAAAAGGTTATTTGAGCAATGAGAAACACGTTTAATGTATTGTTTTACATCAAGAAAAACGCGCCTCTCCGGAATGGGAACGCCCCGATCATGGGACGCATCACGATCAACGGGGAGCGGACGCAGTTTTCCACGCGCCTCTCGGTCGCACCCGAACACTGGGATGTCGGAATGGGGCGTGTCGCCGGGCGGAGCAATGCCGCAGGCAGGATCAACGAACAGCTTTCGAATATCCACTACCACATCGAAAGGTGTTACAACAAGTTATTCTACGAACAATCGTTCGTAACCCCGTTGATGGTCAAAGAGATGTACTTCGGAGCCAACCTCCGTCAGGAGACCGTGCTCGCCTTTTTCAGGCAGCACAACGAAGAATTCAACCGTATGGTCGGCATCAGCCGCAGCAAGGCCACATATTATAAATATAGGTGCGTCTGCAAGCATCTGGCAAACTACATCTGGGACAAGTACGACCGGAAAGACCTGATGTTCAAGGAGCTCAACCGGGAATTCCTCACGGGCTTCCACGCCTATATCGCAAAGGAAGCCGGGTATAAAAAAAACACGATCTGGATTTACATGATCGCCCTGAAACATATCCTCATGCTGGCCCGCAGCAAAGGATATATGGGCAAGGATCTCTTCGCGAATTACAAATTACAGAGCGAATTCGTAACACGCAACTACCTGACCATGGAAGAGATAACCCGTATGATGCAGTACGAGAGCGAAGACCTCACCTTACAACTTGTCAGGGACACGTTTTTGTTTAGTTGCTTCACCGGATTGTCCTATGTCGACATCCGCGACCTGGAGCCGCAGAATATCCAGGAAATAAACAAACAGCTGTGGATCAACACGACCCGCCGCAAAACGGGGTCTGAGGTCAATGTACGGCTGTTTACCGTGCCCTACAATATCCTGTTGAAATACATGCCTGCATCGGGTTCCGGACGGATATTCGAACTCCCGAGCAACGGGTGGTGCAATAAATGCCTCGACAAGATCGTCGCCGAGGCGGGTATCCAGAAAAAGATCACGTTCCATTGCTTCCGGCATACGTTCGCCACGACAATCACCCTTTCGCAGGGAGTAGCCATCGAAACCATCAGTAAACTGCTTGGACATAAGAATATACGCACGACGCAGATCTATGCGAATATTACCCATTCGCACATCAGCAGTGAGATGGAACGCCTCTCCAAGCGTATCAACCTGCTGTGCCCCGACTGGACGCCGTCGGATATGCCGAATGCGTCGAAAAGGCTCTCCTAAGTCACTTTTTTTACCCCTTGCATCCCCTTCCCACAGGGGAAAATCCCAAAACAATCAAAAAATGTCCCGAAAAGGCGATTGCAGATTGTAATCACCACAAGCGTTATGTGCGAAAAATCGTAAGCCGGCAACCTTAATTTGAAAGATAGCTGTAACCGTGTTAATTTTTTTTAATAATTTATTTGTAAATGAGTTAGCAATCCTTTATCTTTGCTTGTGAACTTTTTATTTTAAAATTAATTTAAAATTAACGCTTATGGTAAGAAAAATTGTACTATCGTTAATTGCCGTTTTGGTATGCGGGTTATACGTATCCGCCCAGAACAGGCAGGTCTCCGGTACAGTTACCGATGCCGCCGGTGCTCCGGTGGCTGGAGCCACAGTCATGGTCGAGGGCCAGCATATCGGTACCACGACAGGTACGAACGGCACCTTCTCGCTTGCAGCCCCTGCAAACGGGAAACTGGTCGTTTCGTTCATCGGGTATGACACCGAGACCGTCGCGATCGCCGGGCACACCCATGTTTCGGTGACGCTCAAGGAGAACGCACAGGCGATCGACAATGTAGTCATCACGGCCTTCGGTGAAATCAAGAAGAAGGATTTTACCGGTTCGATCGCATCGGTTTCGGCCGGTGAAATATCAAAGACCACCGTTGCTTCCGCTTCGCGAATGCTGGAAGGCGCCGTTACCGGTGTGCAGTCGTACAGCTCTACGGGACAGCCCGGTGACGACGCTTCGATCATCATCCGCGGTATCGGTTCGATCAACGGAACCCAGACCGCACTGATCGTCGTCGACGGCGTGCCTTATTCGTCGGCGCTTTCGACGATCAACCCGCTCGATATCGAGTCGATCGTCGTGTCGAAGGATGCCGCTGCCAATGCGCTGTACGGTTCGCGTGCCGCAAACGGCGTGGTTTTCGTCACTACGAAGAAGGGAACGCGCAACCAGAAGGCCAACATCATGTTCGAAGCCAAGTGGGGTTGGAACCAGCAGGGTATCAAAGAGCATGAGACCATGCAGAACCCCGGCGACTATTACGAATATGTATACGGCGGGCTTTATAACTACCTTGAGGCGAATAATCCGGGGGCGAGCCATGCTGCGCTTGCCAATGCGGCGAACTCCAACCTCATGCCCGTGCTCGGAAACTACATGGCCTACAAGATCCCGGACGGCACGACGCTGATCGACCCCGCCACGGGCAAGCTCAATTCCGACGCGAAACTGCTCTATGCCGACAACTACGACGACTACCTGTTCACCAAGCAGTTCCGTCAGGAATACACGCTGAGCATCAGCGGCGGCAACGACAAGATGGACTACTACGTTTCGGGCAGCTTCCTCGAAGACCCCTCGTACGTAATCATGTCGGGATTCAAGCGTTACTCGGGCCGCGCCGCCTTCAATGCACAGGCCACCAAGTGGCTGAAGGTCGGGACGAACCTTTCGTATTCGCGCCGCGACATCGACAGCCCCGGCTATTCGGGTGCCAACACGGGTAACGTGTTCCTGTGGACGATGTGGCAGAACCCCACCGTGCCGTACTACGCCCGCGACCTGGACGGTAACATCCGTTACAATGCCGACGGCACGAAGATGTACGAACAGGGCAACGGCACGACCCTTTCGCCCTACGGTGCGACGCAGGATCAGTTCAACTCGTTCAACAACTTCGCGCACCCCGTGCAGTCGATGAGCCGCGATATCAACAACTCGGTTCGCGACAACCTCTACGCCAATTTCTACGGCGAGATCGTATTCCTGAAGGATTTCAAGTTCACGGCCAACTTCACGCTGGACAACGTGTACCGGATGGATACCTTCTATTATAACAATGAATACGGTACGGCTGCCACGTCGACCAACAACGGTCTTGTCGAGAAGTACAACGACAACTATTTCTCGTACAATACCCAGCAGATGCTCAACTGGAACAAGACCATCAAGGAGCACCACAACTTCGACGTACTGATCGGCCACGAGTTCGGCAAGACCGACCAGCGTGTCGTGGACGCCTACAAGAAAAATATTTTCTACCCGGGCATCCCCGAACTGGGCAACGCCGTTTCGCAGTATAGCAACGGCTCGACCTCGAGCACCGTGGTGACCGCCATCGAAGGCTATTTCGCACGTGTGAACTATAACTACGCCGGCAAGTATTTCTTCTCGGGTTCGTACCGCTACGACGGATCGTCGCGCTTCAAGTACGACAAGTGGGGCCACTTCTGGTCTGTGGGCGCCGCATGGCGTATCAAGGGCGAGAGCTTCATGGACAACGCTACGTGGGTCGACGAACTGAAACTGCGCGTCAACTACGGTGTGGCCGGCAACCAGCTTTCGGCTTCGTATCCCTACACCAACCTCTGGACGATCGGGGAAACCAACGGCCAGATCGGCATTACGCAAGCCAGCACGGGTAACCGCAATCTTTCGTGGGAGCGCAACTACCAGATCGACCTGGGTATCGACTTCCGCCTGTGGAACCGTTTTTACGGTACGGTCGACTACTATAACCGCCGTACGCACGACCTGATCTGGAACCGCCCGACCCCGTCGTCGACGGGCCTTGCGAGCCGCCTGGAAAACGTCGGTATCCTGGCTAACCGCGGTTTCGAAATCGACCTGGGCGTGGACATCCTCAAGCATAAGGATCTCTACTGGAACTTCGCGGTCAACGCCTCGTTCGCACGCAACCGCCTGATCGACTATCCTTCGGAGCTGGGCAACCCGGCGTTGGGCGGCGACTACATCAGCGGTAGGTTCCTGCGCGGCAAAGGCAAGTCCTACTACAACCTCTACCTCTTCAAGTTTGCCGGCGTAGATCCCGAAACCGGCCAGGAGACGTTCTGGAAAGATGTCGTGGACGGCGAAGGCAAGGTTACGGGCCGTGAAAAGACCTTCAATATCAACGAAGCCACGCAGTATGAGATCGGCGATGCGCTGCCCGACGTGACGGGTGGTTTTCGCACCTCGTTCCGCTGGAAGAACTTCGATTTCATGCTGGCTGCGGCTTACCAGATCGGCGGCCGCCAGTGGGACGGCAACTCGGCCAACGTATATAGTCCGGGACGTGCCGGTTTTACGGCCTCGCAAGACCTCGTGGGCAACACCTGGACGCCGGAGCATACCAATGCCAAATTCCCCAAGCTGATGTTCAACGGCACCTGGAATTTCGTAGGTTCGAACTGCGACTACCTCTACCGCGATGCTTCCTACTTCAGCCTCAAGACGATCAACGTCGGCTATACGCTGCCCAAGCGCTGGACGTCGAAGATCTGCATCGAGTCGCTGCGTGTCTTCTTCGCCGCCGACAACCTCTACTTCACCTCCGCGCATACGGGCTTCGACCCGCGTACCGCTTACGCAGGACAGAACGCATTCGGGTTCCCGCAGGCGAAGACCTTTACTTTCGGTATTACGATGAACTTATAATAAACGAGATATTAGCGTATGAAAAACATAGTATATTACATCGCAATAGCTACGGTGCTCCTGTTCGCATCCTGTGCGAGCGAGCTCGACACCGAGCCTTCGGGCAGCCAGGTGTCGGATGAGCAGCTGGGCGAACTGATCAAGGAGAATGCCGACCTCGTGCTCGCCCCCATGATGCAGGGAGCCGTCAACTACATGCATACCGGCAACCGCCAGGCAACGACCAACGACCGCGGATTCATGGTCTGGAATCTGGGTATGGATTTGCAGGGCAACGATATGGTGCTCACGAAACTGACCAACTGGTTTGCCGACGAATATATGTTCGAAAGCATCCGCGCCCAGACCAATGCCTATACGGCAGACCGCTGGTACTGTTACTACAAGATCGTCTATCAGTCGAACCAGATCCTCGACCTGATCCCCGACGATGTTACGGGCAAGGCGCTGGTATATAAGGCTCAGGCGCTGACCTACCGCGCGCTGGCTTACTATTACCTGATGTGCGTTTACCAGGACGACTACATGCACGGCGGCAAGGATAAGGCGGGTGTCCCCCTCTATCTGACCGTCGAGGGTGCCAAGGGACGCACCCCGTCGACCGAGGTTTACAGCACGATCACGACCGATTTGCAGAACGCCATCGCGCTGTTCGAGCAGGAAGGCTACGATCCCAAGAGTTCGACGGCGGACATCGACCAGACGGTTGCGAACATGGTGCTGGCTCGCGTGGCACTGACGACGGGCGATTACACCACGGCAGCCAATGCTGCCGGGGCGGTGATTTCGGCAGGCTACTCGCTCATGAACGAGGAGCAGTATACGACTTCGGGTTTCCAGAGCACCTCGCTTCCCGAGACCATCTGGGGCTACACGTGGGCTGCTTCCACGTCGCTCGGCAACCGTTCCTTCGCATCGTTCATGTCGATCACGGCTGTGGACAATGCCAACAACAAGGGTATCTACATGGCTATCGACGACCAGCTCTACAACCAGATCGCAGCTACCGACTACCGCAAGAAGAATTTCAATGCGACCGAGACCACGGTCGGGGAGTTCACCTATCCGGCCTATTCGAACGTCAAGTTCAACACCCCGACCTACGAGGCTGACGAAATCTACATGCGCCTGTCGGAGGCATACCTGCTGAAGGCCGAGGCCGAAGCCCGCGGCGGCAACAGTTCCGCAGCCCAGCAGACGCTTTACGACCTGGTGTCGAAGCGCGATTCGGGTTATGCAAAGTCCTCGAATACGGGCGAAGCACTGCTGAAGGAGATCTTCCTGCAGAGCCGTATCGAACTCTGGGGTGAGGGGCACGAATTCTTTACCAACAAGCGCTTCAACGTCGGTGTAGACCGTACGGCATCCTCCAACCACACGCACAAGCTGGTCAAGGCTGCCGGCAAGGAATTCACCTACCAGATTCCGCTGTCGATCGAGCTGAACAGCAATCCATACATCAATGCGGCCGACCAGAATCCGCTTTAGTGGTTAATACTTATTTTCTGGGCCCGGAAGTCGTGACGCTTCCGGGTTTTTTTATGCCCGTACCGTCCGGTGAGCAGTGTGCGTATTGATAGCCCCTCCCTGTCGCTGCCGGGATTCCGGCAGGGGGGCTTATGATGCCCGGGATAGCGTTACGGCATCCGGAGTATTGCCGCGATGCCCGGCGGAATTACCCGGATAAATCCTGATACGGGTTCCGGCAACTGTAATCCATACGGATTTTTTGGATTATATTGAGTCATATTATTCCATCCCGTTGATTTTCGGGGAATCGCAGGGCATTACCAGTCGTTTCCCGGTTATGTATTGGTAACTCAAGATATATGGCAAGCAGTCGTTAATATGCTGTAAATTAATTTTATACACCGCACCCTCAGGTAACTTTCAAGTTACCGCGCCTTTTCAAAACCGGATCGCAACCTTGCGTTTGATCATCTATATATATGATATTCAGCATCTTACCAGAATCGTAAAATCCTGCTCACAGGCTACTGGCTTTTTATTTTAAAAAACCAATTAAAATTAACGCTTATGGTAAGAAAAATTGTACTATCGTTAATTGCTGTTTTGGGGATTTGCGCCGTTGCAATGGCCCAGAACCAGCAGGTTTCCGGTACAGTTACCGACGCTGCCGGTGCTCCGGTAGCAGGTGCCACAGTCATGGTGGACGGAACGACGGTCGGAACGACGACGAGTGCTGACGGCGCTTACTCGATTTCTGTTCCCAGGGAGGGTGTTCTGCTGGTGACCTTCATCGGCTATGAGCCCCAGCGTATTGCTGTCGCCGGAAAAACCCGTGTGAACGTCGTGATGAAGGAGGATACGCAGGCGATTGACGACGTGATCGTGGTAGCATACGGTACGGCCAAAAAAGAGGCCTTTACGGGTTCTGCTTCCGTGATGAAGGCCGAGGATATCGGCAAGCGCCAGGTATCCAACATTTCGAACGCCCTGGCGGGTGCCGTGGCCGGTGTGCAGGCTGTTTCGTCGAACGGACAGCCGGGTGAGAGTGCCAAGATCCGTATCCGTGGTATCGGCTCCATGTCGGCGAGCAGTGCTCCGCTCTATATCGTGGACGGGGCCCCTTACGACGGGTCGCTCTCGTTCCTGAACAGTGCCGATATCGAGTCGATCACGGTGCTGAAGGATGCCGCCGCGTCGGCCATCTACGGTGCCCGCGGTGCCAACGGCGTCGTGCTGGTCACCACCAAGCGCGGCAAGTCGCAGGATGCGACCGTGACCTTCGACGCCAAGTGGGGTACCAACTCCCGCGGTGTGCCCAATTACGACGTGATTTCCGATCCGGGCCTGTATTACGAACTGGGCTACAAAGCTTTGTACCTGAGTACTACCCATTCGTTTCCCGAGAGGAGAAAATGGGTGTAAATATTAAATATTCAGCGATTTAATCTTTGCACAGGGTTTCTTCTTCGAGGGATTCCAAGCATAATAAGGTAATTCCAGACGAGGTTACGGTTTCCAGATCGTTACCTCGTCTGTTTTGCTGTATTTTGCATAAAATATTCGTTTGCAATTTCTTGCATCGCGCTTCATCTTGACAGACAACTCTGAGGAAATTAGTTTTAACCCCCAAATTTCATCGGAGTATGCGCAGTACATTCAAGGTTCTGTTCTACCTCAAAAAGGACAAACACAAAGTTCAGCCGGTTGTTCCCGTCATGGGCCGTATTACCGTCAACGGTACGATCGCCCAGTTCAGCGCCAAACTTAGCGTTCCTCCCCATCTGTGGGAGGTGAAGGGCGGTCGCGCCAAAGGCAAAAGCCTCGAAGCCGACCGTATCAACCGCTATCTGGATAATATTCGTATCCAGATCGGAAAGCATTACCAGTCTATCTGCGACCGTGACGGATATGTTTCCGCCGATAAGGTGAAGAACGCCTATCTGGGTTTCAGTAAAAGGTATAAACTGTTACTGGAGTTATGCGATGAATTCTGCAAAGAGTACAAGAACCGTATAGATGTGGACCGTACTATCCATTCCTTATTCCGTTATCAAACGCTACGACGCGATTTGAGTCTTTTCATCTGTCAGGACTATAAAGTCAAGGATATACCCCTTGTGGAACTGGATCAGTCTTTTGCAGAGAAGTTTGCCGCCTATCTGAAACATGTCAGGGGCCTTGCCGACACGACGATCAGCGTTGAGATCAAATCACTGAAGCATATCGTCAAGAAAGCGTTTAACGACGGGCAAATGGAGAAGAATCCGTTTGCCTATTACTACTACTTTGCCGACCAGCCGGAAATTGAATATCTCACCGAAGAAGAAATCAATAAACTAATTATCGGCAAAGTCAAGCAGCAGCGTCAGGATCGGACACGGGATATGTTTCTGTTCTGTTGTTTTACGGGCCTGTCCTATGCCGATCTGGCCAAACTGAGTTATGAGGAGTTGAAACAAACTCCGAACGGAGCATGGTGGATTAGCAGTATCCGTCAGAAAACGAAAGTACCGTTTACGGTAAAACTACTTCCGGTTGCGAAAGCTATTCTTGAAAAGTATCGTATTCCTGCCAACCGATTCAACCGGCTCTTTCCCGAGAATCCGGGAAAGGTTTTTCCGGTAGCTTCATTGAAATCCTCGGATGTCTGCCTGAAACATATCGCCAGACAATGCGGAATTACCAAGAATCTGAAATTCCACATGGCGAGACATACCTTTGCAACGACGCTCTCCTTGATGAACGGCATTCCGCTGGAAACAGTGTCAAAAATGTTGGGACACAAATATACGACCACGACTCAGATTTATGCCAAGGTGACAAACCAAATGATAGATAATGCGATAAGCCGAATAGAGGACCAAATTGGCGAACGGTTCCAATGTCCAACTCTGAAAGAAGAGAGCGACGGCTAATCCGAAAGACATCGGCGGAAAAGGCGACATTCTGCGGTTCGGATGCCAGTCGCTTCGCTACGTCCATATCAGAAACCCAAAGTAATCGCTTATCGCATTGTCTGTTTAAAATAGTCGTCTGTTGTTCTTCTTCTCGTGGAGATAATTCAACTCGTCGCTGTAAATTCCGATTACAAAGCGCAGCATATTGTCGACCAAAGCTGTAAGCCTTGTATTCTCATTCCCAATAAGTGGAGGATTGCCGATACTTTGTACTTGGTTGCCGCACTGATATAGATCGCCGAACGGTTACGGCAGTCCGCCGGGGCAAAGAACGTGCGTTCGAAATCCGGCAGCGGAATCTTTTTGCGACGGAATCCGGCCAGCTCCTTTACGTCACTCGTTTGGGTATTGGCGTCTGTCCTTTCAGCAGTCGGAGCCGATGCTCCGGATACCGTTTCCGATGTCTTTCCCTCGGGAGCGTCCGTATTTTCCGCTTCCGGTTCGGGAATCCGGCGGATGACTTTCGAATCCAAAGGGGCCTGTCCGGCGATCATCTGACGCATCAATTCTTCGTCGACTTCGATACGGGGACGCTTCGATGGTTTTGTTGCGAGGTTGTCGGTTTCTTTTAATGAATCCATGGTACAATGTTTTTAAGATTGAACGTTCGCTTTATGCTTGTAAAGCGTGTGTGTCTGGTTTTATGGTTTAAACCATTCAAAATACCATTTTCTGCTTCACGCAGTTTATATCGGAATAATGAACGGAACAAGAAAACCTACCTTTCATGATGCAGGATACCACCGACTGAAATACCTCGGTTTTGATGTCCGGCCACGATCGCTCCAGTCCGCACCTAGAGCTTGTTTTGGCGCCCGGACGGTTGTAATATTGCAACCGGGAAAGACCCGTCCTCGAAAGCCGTAGCGGAGGTTTTTCAAAGTTTTCACAAAAAATTTCCGCCGCGGATTTTTGTTATCGCCAGATAACAGCGAGCTGTACCTTTGTATGCCGAAAAACTTTTCGGCATACGAAAGGTGCTCGCTCTGCGAGGCCGGGATCGCTCCCGAGTCGAACGCCTTTTTAACCGATGTCATGAATACCGACCGAAAACTGACAAACGGGATTATTTTATCTGCTGAACTGAATCAGAGATTGACTGCTTGAATATTCCGATTAATGCATGTCTTCCAAAAAATCCAATATTTCCCGGCGAATCTGCCGGAATCTGGACACTGACGTGTCGTACCGGTTGAAATCGAATATGATCGCATTGACGAAAGCCTGTGCACGGATCGAATCCCGGGCCTCAACCATTTTCAGCAGGTCGTAGTCACGGATGCCGTCACGCATGGCTGCCAGCCGAATCGACGGGTAGAGCTTACGGTAACCGGGGTAGACGATATGCGAGTCGCCGCCGGGCCAGTCATTGGCGGGGGCGGAAACGTCTCCGAAAGGATCGCCGTTCGCTCCCCATGCGTTGAAGCCCCAGTGAAGGTATCCCGGAGAGTCGTATTTGTAGTTTATCCAATGCAGCAGGCGTGTCTTGATGAGCGGCAGTGTTACGTAACGGTTTGCGAAATTCCCCCGGGGATACATGCAGGTGTAGAACCAGCAACTATGTCCGGCTGGCATTGTTCGATAGATTTCCCATACGAATTCGTCGAGTTGTGGCACGAGGATGTCGATCAGCGCCGGGTCGTAGGACGAAGAACGGTAAGCTTCGATGATTCGGATGTCGGGGGCAGCCTGTTTTACCTGGCGGGCCAATCCTTCCCAGGAGGTCTTATTTTCGTTGAGCGGTTCGTCGGCAATGTGTTGTGTGTAGATGTCGAGCCAACTGCGGCCGCTTCCGTCATCGATCATTCTGGAACGCAAATGCTCCTGCAGAGCCGGAAAATACGCTGCGATGTATCGTTGCACGCGCGGGTCGTCATGGGGCAGACGTTGATAAACATAGGAGCCCTTGCCGTCGGGGACCGGTACGTTGGCCCAGAAAGGATCGGTCCACCCGTTGCGGGACCGCTTGGCGAAATGGTTGGCCTCGATCAGCCGTACGTCGGCGTGTCGGAGCAGGAATTCGATCGTTTTGTCCATCCGTGAGAAATCGAACGTCAGCCCTTTGCCGTCGGCTGTCGGAACCGGCGTTCCCGTTTCGTAGAGCAACCAGACGTTCTGACCATAGGCCGAGGCGGTTTCGACGAGCCGCCGCATACATTCCCAATAGGCCGGTGAATCGTCCTCCACGGATTCGTTGTCGTTCATGAAAGAGAATTTATCGGGGAAATACCAGTTGGTAACCAATAACGACTGTTCGGGAAGCGTGACCGGATAAACTTGTATGGTGAATTGTCGGTCGGCAACGATCCGCTTTCCGTTCTTTAGCCCGGAAATGCGTACCGATCCTTCGTAAAGCCCCGCTTCGGCATCGGCCGGAATCGGAATGTCCAACCAGAGCAAAGCTGTCCCGCCTGCGGCGATAGATACGGTGGTGTCGGTCAGAATGGGATCGGGATATTCTCCGGACGGTGATTGCAGGGCATCGGGGGCCGCCGGCACGTAGGCGTGGGAAGCCTGTACGTTCCGGACCCAGCCCAGAACGGCTTTGTCGAGCGAAGTTCCCTGCTCTGTTTTAAGACTCCGAAGGACAGGAGTCATTGCCGCTACGGAGTCGTCAGCGGAGATAACGAATTGCAGAACGGCGTTCTCGCCGCGGGCCACGCGAACGGTATCGTCCCCGGCAGGAGGGTAAACGATTCCGGGAAGAACATTGGTCAAAGGATCGATGACGCGGATCGTGAGTCCGCTTTCACTACAGGCTACCGGTAGCATCAGGAGTGCAGGGCAAAGAGTCCGGATCGTCCGGTTGACGAGAAGTCGGAGCGGGGAAATGTTCATTTCGGGTTCGGTTTGAATTCTTAATTGCATTGCGGGAAAACAGTAAGCCGGAGTTCCGTGCATCCGTAGGGAATCAGTTCGAGATATTCGATACGGTCGGATACGGCGCGGGCTATCCCTTCGGCCGGAAGGCGCGGCGTGTAGCGTCCTTTTTCCAATTCCCAGTCGATCGGTTTGACGGGAACCGAGATTTTCACGGGCGTATGTTCCGGATCGAACGGATAGCTTCCTGCGGCTGCGGGTTTTGTCCGAATGACCTTCAGGGGTATGACCGGATCGGAGCAAAGGGCATAGTTCCAGGATCCGGCTGGCTCGATGTTCCAGCATTCGAATTCGGGGTTGCCGGGAACTTTGCCGTTCATATTCGCATAGACCGTCCGGTCGGCTGTTTTCCGTTGAGGAACAGGATAGGAGAAGAGCAAAGGTCCGCACTGCACATAGATTCCCTGTCCGGGAACGGTGTTCATGACGGGTTGCATGCCGAGACACAACCGAATCCGGTCGCCGTTCCTGAATTTGCGCCGGAGAGTCACGAACGTGCCGGCAGGACATGCGTCTCGCCACAGTTTGCCGTTAACATATATTTTGGCATCCCTGCACCATGCGGGAATGCGCAGCAGAAACGGGATATCCGTCCTCTCTTTCAGGCCGAAGGAGAACTCGATCTCCCCGTCGAACGGATAGGAGGTCCGCTGTGCGATGTGGCACTGTCGGCCGTTCGGCAGGTCGAACGTTGCAGCCGAAGGTCCGTAGAGCGCAGCGGCAATAGAGCCGTCTTTCCCGCGTAGCCACATATGTGCGACGTAATTGGGCATGAAACGGTGAACGTTTCCGGCGCAGCACTCCGTTTCATGCGTCGGCCGGAAAGCCATCCAGGTCGAACCGTGGAAGAATTCGTTGTGATTTGAACGCCCCGTTGCGATTACCTGATTGACGGACGAGAAATACTGCAACGATCGGAAATCCTTGGTAACGGCTCCTAGTCCGGCATTGAAGACCGCTTTTTCTATTTTGTCAGCCCACCGGACTTCGCCCGTGGTCAGGAGAAATTGCTCCAGCGTCCAGGTGTAGTCGGAAATGTCGCAGGTTTCGTGACTGTTGATGACGTTCCCGTTTCCGACGAGCGCTTCCGCACTGGCCGGAACGCCGTCGGGGAGCATGTGGTCGCGGGTGAGCTTGCGTTCGGCGTTGAGTGCAAGGTCCAGGTAATATCGTTTGCCCGTATAGGCATAGAGCAGCATCGGGAGTTTCAGTTCTTCCATGCAGGTGACGCCATGCATGACGAACCGTTCGTCGCCGGCCGCGACTGCGGGCGTCAGGTCCCCGAATTTTCCGCCATTGTAGGCTCTCTCGCAAATATCCAGCAACTTCGCATTGCCGGTTTTGCCGTAAGTCCACAACATTCCCTCGATGCTGACGATGTTGCGCCATTTCTCGACCTGCTCCTGCGTAAAGTTCATGTAGTGCCTTTCCAAGGCTGCGGGGATCGCCGGATCGCCCGTGCGCTCGTAATAGGCTTGCAGCACCCGGAAGTAGACACACATGGGCCACATCGACTCAATCGCTTTGTTGCCCAAAACACCTGTGGACGATGCGTTGGCCAGCGTGTAGCGAATCCCCTCCTCGGCTTTGGCGATCATCTCCCGATCACCGAGCAGGTAACCCAGGCGGAGCAGACCGTCGGTGTAATAGGCTGTCTGCTCGTAGCGCCACCAGTCGCTTCCGTAGGTTTCGGTGTTACGTCCGATCTCACCCGCCCAAAGGCAGGAGTCGTACGGATAGGACATCGCCTCGGGATGTCCCGTAAGTCCCGTTTGTTGGCGGTGGAGGAATTCCTCGATCCAGCCCTGCGGCTCTATGCAGCCGATCATGCCGCCCTGAAACTGGGCATAAGGGGCCTGGGCGTTCGTCGCGGTACCGACGAGGCAAAGTGCAATAATTGAAAACAGCTTCTTCATGCGATTTCTTGACTATTTGTATTTTTCGACTCTTGCATCCCGGATGACACCTTTCCAGTCGAGCCCGAAAGCGAAATCATATGTATTCCCTTCCGAGTCCGTATAACAAACCATATCTCTCGGAACGTCTTCACGCTGCTGTTCCACGGTTTTCATGTCTGCGGGCAATTGCATCGGCAGAAGTGCCGACGGTTCCCGCCGGCCGGAGATAATATCCAGCACGGCCTGACGCTGTACCCCGAAAGCAAGCAGTATAGCATCGGCCGAAGGTTCGAATTCGGCCGGAACGAACGGTTTGGTCGTGGAAACGACAGCCACGACGGGCTTGTCTCCCATCAGCCGTTTCGTTCCGAGTACCTGTTTCAACTCTTCCCGGTTGGAACTCCGGACGGTTTTCCCGCGGTAACTCCGGTTGATGGACGGTTCTTTCGGGTCCCCGCCGGCAATACTCTCGGGGCGTGCGTGGCGGGCCGTGTAGTCGCCGTATTGCAGGCTGATCGGGACATAACCGTTGCCGCCCTTTTCCCGATCGGCCGCATCGTATCCGCAGCCTCCGTCGGGTTCGTCGATAAAAACGATCGCGAAGTCGGCATTTTCGGGGCTTTCTGCCAATTCGTAATATTGTTTGACCAAAGAGGTGTCTACAGGTAGGCGGGATTGTCCGCATTCGGGCAGATATACGCTCCGGCGGGTCGATGCGGGCAGGGTTTCCGCCCGGTTTTTCAGCAGGACGACCGACCGGAGCTGCGCTTCGTAACCGGCTTGCATAAATTCCGGATTCCCGACCGTCGCTTCCGTCCGGTCCGGGTCTACATAGGGATTTTCGAACAGACCGGTCCGAAAAATATTGAGCAGCAACCTTATGGCGGAACGTTCGAACCGCTCCCGGGCAGATTTTTCGCCGAATTCGGCGGTCCACATTCGGTAGGCTTCCAGCACGGGACCTTTGTCGTTGTTGCCGCCGAACTGGTCTACTCCGGCTTTGAGCGCTTCGTAATGCCGCTGCGGGATGCTCAATGCCTCCACTCCCCAGCATTTGCCGTCAGCCTCCTCGATGCTGGAATAGTCGTGCGTGATGCCCCAATCCGTGCAGACGACGCCGTTGTATCCGTATCTGTTCCGCAGCAGATCGGTGACGATATATTTGCTAAAACCGTTGCCGACCTTTTTTCCCGAGGGGTCCACCCCGTGGGAAACCGTATAATAGGGCATGACGGCTGCGGCCTTTCGTGTCTTGCCGTTGAGGCGGAAAGCTCCTTCCACAAAGGGCCGGATGTGTTGCTCGAAATTTCCGCCGGGGTAAACAGTGTATTTCCCGAAGCTGAAATGGGCATCCCGTCCGCCTTCTTCCGGGCCGCCGCCCGGCCAATGTTTGACCATGGCATTGACGCTTTCATACCCCCAGCCGTCCGCAATCTCGGCAGCTCCGACGGAGGTCTGGAATCCGTCGATATAGGCCCGCGCCATATCGGTGTCCAGATCGGGGTCTTCGCCGAAGGTACCGTAGAACCGGTTCCACCGGGGTTCGGTCGCCAGATCGATCTGCGGCGACAGCGCTGTGGCGATACCCAAGGCGCGGTATTCGGCGGATGCGATCCGTCCGAACTTTTCGACCAGTTCGGGGTCGAACGTAGCGGCCAGCCCGAGCGGACTGGGCCACAACGAAATCTTTCCTCCTGACCCTGCGTTGTATTCGGCCCAGGCTCGGGTTTCATTCCGGGGATCGGAACTGATATTGACCGGAATGCCTTGTCCGAGGCCTTCGACGAAGGCCTGCATGTTGTTGTTCCATTCGGCTGCAATGCGGGGACTTTCAACCCGGACGACGAGCACGGCCCGGAGATTGTCGTCCCGGAGGAACTTCCGCTGTTTGTCCGAAACAGCCGAGTGGGGAAGTCCGCTTTCCCGGAGCGAGGTCCCGTTGTAGGTCGAGGACCAGTAACCTGCCGAATCCGTCGGGACGGCCTGATGGGAACTGTATAACATCAATCCGGCAATCTCTTCGACGGAGAGTCGCTTTGCAAGGTCTTCCGCCCGTTCTTCCGGGGTGTACCGCCAATCTTCGTAGCAGTCGAGAATCCCGTTTCGGTTCAGGTCTTTGAAAGTGTATCCGTCGGAATATAAGATACGGACGCCGGATCCGGGGAAATAGCCCAGAGTCTGTCCTCCGTCTTGCCGAATCAGACAGTAGGTGTCATGCGGCTCGACCGTCCATTTTCGGCCGCAGGCACAGAGTATCGGCAACATAAACGCCAAAGATACTATTCGACGTACAAGATCTGTTTTTGTTGTCATATCGTTATCAGGGTCGGTTCGTTCTTTAGGGGACTTGGGAAAGCAGTTACAAAAGAATGAATTTTTATCGGCCGCGGGGTTGAATATTTTCCGGAAAGATTCTTTCCCGTATACGGATACCTTATTGAAATAAAGGCGAAATTGCAGTTGTCCGGACGTTTTGAGCCGTATTGCGCCGTTCTCTTTCGGCCAAATGATCGTACAATTCGGCGGGATGCAGTTGTGTTTCCCGAAAAAAATGTATACTTTAGTTTCCGAAAATACCCGTTATGCATCGTCGCTTTCTTATATCCCGTTTTTTCATAGTCTGCATCGGATTTGTCCTTTCCGAGATACAGATCGTTGCTGCCGAGTCTTTTCCTCAGGTGCGTTTCACCCCGTTACCTTCCGACATTCTGCCGTCGAACGAAGTGCGCAAACTTTATCAGGATTCCGATGGATATATCTGGATTCCAACTTATAACGGATTGGCCCGCTACGATGGATACGGAGCCATCACCTACGGTATGCGTGATGTTTCGAACGGGTTGTTCAACACGTTCGTCAATGTCGTTGCCGAGGACCATGACAAGAACCTGTGGATCGGAACCGAGCACGGCCTTTTTCGGCTCGACAAGGTTTCGGGAAACATCGTGGCCGACGAATATCCGGAGTTAGCGGATTGCAACATCGCAGTCATTCTGTGCGATACGGGCAACGGCATCTGGATCGGCGGCGACAAGGGCCTTTTCCGCAAAAATGCGCTTGACCGTAATTTTCATCCCGTCCCGATCTCCAATTCGGCGGGTCGTCCCGTCAAGGCAGTCACCTCCATCATCAAGGATGACAAACTGAACCTGTGGATCGCCGCTTTCGATCAGGGTTTGTTGCGTTATGATATCCGTGAGGATCGCGCCTATGCTTGCGACGATGCCGTGCTGCGTAAAGCACATGTTTTGGCACGTGATGTTGCGGGTAATATCTGGGTGGGTACGTGGGGCGCCGGAGTGGTGCGGCTGGTTAATCCTCTGGCCCCGGGACCGACCCGTTATGTGCATTATAAACACGTGCCGGGCAGAACGCACTCGCTGCTCGACGATATTATTTACGATATTGAGGAAAATCCTGAGCAGAATACCATCTGGATCGGTGGTCGCAGCGGGTTGAGCATCCTTCACGACATCGACAATCCCGATTCGTTCCAGAATTTCTTTCCCGGCGACAACGTGGGAGACCTGCCCTATAACGAGGTGAATTCGATCCTTCGAACCCGTGACGGACTGATGTGGATCGGTTTGTTGGGTGGCGGCGTCTGCAAGGTCCAGACCAGCGGAACCAAATTCGAGTCCGATCGGCTGGAACCGATCAGAACCCGTTACAACACGAGTTCTGTTCGAAGTATGTATTACGCCGGAAACGGCGACTTCTGGTTCGGGCTGCTTGATTTCGGCCTTATAAAATACAACATTCGAAGCGGTAAAATCGTCGATTACCACGAGCATCCCGATTTGAAGTCGCTTCCTTACACTTCGACCGTCAATACGATCATCCGCCGCTCGACTACCGGGGAACTGTATTTCGGAACGCAAAACGCCGGTATTTGGGTGTATAACGAAACGCAGCACAAGGTTCGGCAGATCAATCATTTCAACCAGCCGAACTTTCTGGACGACTGCGTGATTGCTCTGTGTGAGGATACGCACGGCAATCTGTGGATAGGCTCCCGGTTAGGTATTTACGTCGAATCGGCAGACGGGCGTTTCCACACCGCTGCTGAATGGCTCGGATACGCTACGCCATTCGATCAGACTTATGTGTTCGACATCTGTTGCGACAAAGCAGGCGATGTCTGGATCGCTTCCAACGGTCAGGGCATTCTGCATATCCGTACGGCAGACGGAACCTGGAGGCAGTATACACGCGACAACGGCATGATTTCCGATCATGTCTATTGCCTGCAGGCCGACGATACGGGGTGTATCTGGGCCGGAACTTTTGCGGACGGACTTGCGGTCCGTATTCCTTCGGAAGGGAGCTTTAAGGCCGTGTCGGCTTTCCCGAATCTGGAAAACAAAGGTATCGGCAATATTGCCCGGGATGAAAACGGCCGGATGTGGATTACCACGAATAATTCGGTCTTTTCCTTTTCGCCGGACAGCCTGGGCAATCCCGAGCATATCAATACCTATATTATATCGGCCGACATGCAGTCGTTCTTCTTCAACCGAAACGCTTCGGCGCAGGTCGATTACGGACGCATTGCTTTCGGAGGATCGAATGGGCTGATGATATTCACCGGCAATCGCACGCAGCCCCACCAGACGAGACTGCCGATCGTGCTCACAGACTTCAAGGTGCATAATCGTTCGTTACGGACCATTCCCGCACGGGAACGATCGCGCATCTCTCTCCGGGATATCGATTACACGGATGCCGTGACGCTTACGCACGACCGGAACAACTTCTTCATCGAATTCTCGATGCTCTCCTATGCCAATCCGCGCGATCATATTTTTAGATACCGGCTCGACGGATTTGATAAGGAGTATGTTACGGCCGATTCGCACCACCGTTTCGCCTCATACAGCAATCTTTCACCGGGAACCTACACATTCCGTCTGCAGGCTGCCGGGGAAAACGGCGTGTGGAGCAGCAACGAGCGGACGCTCACAGTGCGGATACTCCCCGCCCCGTGGCTTTCGTGGTGGGCCTGGACGATCTATTCCGTGCTGCTGCTGGTGCTCGCCTATGGGGTCGTGCGGTTCCTGCGCTACCGGCTCCGGCTGCGTCAGGAGGTGCAGATTTCGAAGTTGGAGCGACAAAAAACCGAAGAACTGAATCATGCCAAATTGCAGTTTTTCACCAACGTCACTCACGAACTGATGACTCCGCTGACGATTATTCTTACTTCGCTCCAGAACCTGAACAACGGCACAGGGGACAATCAGACTCTTTACGGTGTCATGTCGGCCAATGCGACGCGGCTGATGCGACTGATTCAGCAGATACTCGAATTCCGGAAAGTCGAGAGCGGGAATCTGAAAATCCGTGTTTCGCATGGCGATGTCGTCGGATTCGTTCGCCGGTGTGTGGAAGCTTTTGCCCCGCTTGTGGCCCGAAAGCAGCTCAAGGTCTATTTCCGTGCTTCGTCGGAACAGGTCGACGGCTGGTTCGATCCCGACAAACTCGATAAGATCGTCTACAACCTGCTGTCCAATGCGGCGAAATACACGCCCGACAAGGGTGAAATTATCATCCGGATCGAAACCGGAGACGACTGTTCGGTCTGCATTTCGGTCGCCAACAGCGGCGAACTGATGACCCAGCAGACTATCGACGGACTTTTTCGCCGGTTTTACGACGGCAATTACCGGAAACACCATACGATTGGAACCGGTATCGGTCTGTCGTTGGTCAAGGATCTCACCGACCTCCACCGAGGTTCAATCCGGGTGTCGAGCGACGAGCAGGACGGCAACTGTTTCCGAATCACGCTACCCATAGGTCGAGATGCTTATACCGAAGAGGAGATCGACGATGATACCGGAGACGATGCCGCGGAAAAAATTTACGAAGGGGCCGGAGAATTCGTTCCGGTGCAGCCCGATGCGGCGATGACCGATACCCCCTCCCGCACACGCACTGACCATACGCTGTTGGTCGTCGATGACAACGAAGAACTGCTCTTGTTGATCTCCAATCTTTTGGCGCCCTATTTCCGAATTGAAACGGCATCCGACGGAGAAGAAGCGCTTCGTATATTGTCCCGACAGCCGGTCGATCTGGTCGTTTCGGATATCATGATGCCCGGCATGGACGGTATCGAATTGTGCCGACGGATCAAGCAGACCTTCGAATACTGTCATATTCCGGTTATCCTGCTTACGGCCAAAAATGCCGACGAAAGCCGGATTGAAGGGTACAATTCGGGGGCGGACGGCTATGTCACCAAGCCCTTCAACCTGCAGTTGCTCTACGCTCAGATTGTCAATCAACTCCGAAAATTGGAGATTCGGGGCCTGCATTTCCGCAACCAGCCGGTTTTTGAGGTGGAGAAACTGGAGTATACTTCGATGGACGAAAAGTTCATGCGTCAGGCTATGGCGTGCGTCAATGCGCATATCGACGATTGCGAATTTGCACAGGCCGATTTTACCCGTGAAATGAATATGTCGCGTACGATTCTTACCGAAAAACTCAAATCGCTCACCGGGTTGACTCCGGCTGCATTCATCATTGACGTGCGACTGCGTGCTGCCTATCATTTGCTCGAAGAGCAGAAGAAGATGCGTATTGCCGATCTGGCCTATGCTTCCGGATTCAACGACCCGAAATATTTCAGTACGTGCTTCAGAAAGAAATTCGGATTCTCTCCCAAGGAATTTATCGACAGACTGAACGAAAAAGGCGATAAAATCGCTTGATTGTCCGCAGAAGCGGGCCTACAACCGTTTTTCGGTAAAAATTCGACCTGCATGATCCATGTCAGGAGTATTTTCGTACCCGGTAGATTTTGTCCCGGCAGAGTGGATGGAATCGACTCAATCCATAGGATATGATTATGAAACTCATTTTTGCAATCTCCATTGTCGCTCTTTCGTTCTTCGGCACTGCCTGCCGGAGATCTGTCGGCGAAATGATTCTGGTGCCGATGCCGCAGGAGGCAACCTTTACGGGAGGTTACTTTGAAACGGACAGCGCCCGATTCGTGGAGCGTGCAGGCGATGGGTACGTTGCCTGCCGAATCGATCCTTCGGCTCCGGAGATTCGTCCGGAGGGTTACCGGCTGAAAGTGACTCGCCGGGGCATTGACCTTACGGCCCTGGATTCCGCGGGACTGTTCTACGGCCGGCAGACGCTGTGCCTGTTGGCGACCGCACAGGGGATTCCCTGCGTGGAAATCATCGATAATCCCTGTTTCGGTTATCGGGGTATTCATCTCGATGTTTCGCGGCACTTTTTCCCCGTTGAAACGATATTCCGGCTCCTCGATGAAATGGCACGGTACAAGCTTAACAAATTTCATTTCCACCTGGCGGATAACGGCGGCTGGCGCATCAGGATCGACGCTTATCCGCTGCTGACCCGGCTGGGAGCATTCCGTACGGAGTCCGACTGGCTCGAATGGTGGAGTTACGGCGACAGGCATTATGTACCCGAGGACACACCGGGGGCCTATGGCGGTTACTATACGAAAGAGGAAATTCGCAGAATCGTTGCCTATGCTGCCGAACGCTTCATCGAGGTGATTCCGGAAATTGAGTTCCCGGGGCACTCCGACGAGGTTTTCGCAGCTTATCCGGAGCTCTGCTGCTCGGGCCGGGCCTATACTTCCGGCGAGTTTTGCGTCGGCAATCCGCTGTCGTTGAAATTTATGGACGAGGTCCTGACCGAGGTTCTGGAGTTGTTCCCCTCGAAATACATCCATATCGGCGGCGACGAGGCCGACCGGACAGCTTGGAAGAGCTGTCCCAGATGCCGGCATCTGGCCAGGGAGTTGGGCGGAGTGGACCAGGTGCAATGCTATCTGGTCGAACACGCCGAAAAGTTTCTGGCGGAACACGGACGCACGATGATCGGATGGGATGAAATCCTGAAGAACAACCTGCGATCCACCTCTACGGTAATTTCCTACAGGGGGCAGCGAGGAGGCATCGAGGCGGCCAACCGCGGTTACGATGTGGTCATGTCGCCGGGCGAGATCCTCTATTTCGACTGGTATCAGGCCGATCCTCATACACAGCCGCGCGCGATGGGCGGTTTCTCGCCGATTCGGAAGATGTACGGTTTTCATCCCGTCCCCGATACCCCTGCAAAGGCGGCCGACAATGAATCGATAATTCGCGGTGAATTCGTTTCGCCGGATTCGGTCGAATATATCTATGACGGCGGCAAAGAGCACGTCATCGGGGTACAGGGTTGCACATGGACCGAGTTTATAGAAACGGAAAAACATTTGGAATACATGATTTTCCCGCGTTTGCTGGCAGTTTCCGAACTTGCCTGGACTCCCCGGGAGCGACGTGAGTGGAATGATTTCCGTCGTCGTATCAATGTTCATGTATCGTTGCTGCATGCGCGGGGAATCAATGCTTTTCCATTGAGCGACGACGTTGTGATTACGGCTCAGATGCTTTCCGAAGGCAAAAAGGCCCGGGTGACGCTCGACACGGAGAAATATCCCGCCGAAGTACGCTATACTTTGGACGGTACGGCCCCGGTTCCCGGATCAGACCTTTACGACGGGCCTTTTGTCGTGAAAGCGGGGACAACCGTCCGGGCGGCGCTCTTTGTCGCAGGCAGGATGGAGGGGACCATGACGGAACTCTATGTCGATGCCCGCCGCAATGTCGATAATTACTATACTTATCTGAATACTCCCGAGGTATACGCCTCGACAGACCGTTAATTGATACTTTATGAAAAAACTACTGATCGCACTGTTTTTGTTTCCCGTGACGCTGGTCGTGGCGGTTCCGTCTGCAAAGCCCCGGTTGGGCGAGGCTCCGGTCCGGAAGATCGTTGCGGCTATGAGCCTTGAGGAGAAGGCCGGCCTGCTGGTGGGAACCTCAATGGAGGGTTACGCTGGCGAGGGCGCTGTAACGGGCCGCACGTTGAAAACAGTTCCCGGTTCGGCCGGAACTACCCGCTCTTTGGAATCCTACGGCATTCCGACAACGGTGATGGCCGACGGTCCTGCGGGCCTTCGTATCGATCCGGAACGTGCAGGAGATGCACGGACTTATTTCTGTACGGCTTTTCCGATCGGCACGATGCTCGCCTCGACCTGGGACGAGGCGGCTATTGAACGCTGTGGCGCAGCGATGGGTAACGAGGTGCTCGAATATGGCTGCGACGTGATTCTCGGTCCGGGTATGAACATCCACCGCCATCCGCTCTGCGGCCGCAATTTCGAATATTATTCCGAGGACCCGTTGCTGAGCGGCAAATGCGGCGCGGCGATGGTGCGGGGCATTCAGTCGCAAGGCGTAGGGACTTCGGTCAAGCACTTTGCGGCCAACAACCAAGAGTCGATGCGCTTACAGAATGACGCCCGGGTGTCGCAACGTGCGTTGCGTGAGATTTATCTGCGAGGATTCGAGATCGCCGTCAAGGAGGGGCGTCCGTGGACGGTCATGTCGTCCTACAATCGTATCAACGGACCTTATACGCAGGAGAGCCGCGAGTTGCTGACCACTGTTCTGCGCGACGAATGGGGCTACGAAGGTCTTGTCGTGTCGGACTGGATCGGAAAACGTAACACCGTGGCACAAGTACATGCCGGCAACGACCTGATGATGCCGGGAGAACCGGCTCAGGCGAGAGAGATTGTAGAAGCGGTGCGCAGCGGGAGACTCGCCGAGGCGGATGTTGACCGGTGTGTGACCCGTGTACTCGAATATATTCTGCGGACGCCCCGTTTCCGGAAACAAGCCGTGTCGGAGACTCCCGACTTGGAAGCACATGCTGCCGTATCGCGTCAGGTGGCAGCGGAAGGCATGGTTTTGCTCCGCAACGAAGGCGCTGCTTTACCACTTGCCGCAGGATGTAATCTCTCGGTGTTCGGAGTCAATGCCTATGATTGCATTGCCGGAGGTACGGGCGCCGGACACGTCAACAAAGCCTATACGGTCGATTTGGACGAAGGCTTGCGCAACGCCGGATTCCGGCTTAACACCCGTACGGCAGATCTCTATGCAAAATACATGTCTTTCGGTGAGGCACTGCTCGCGGAGCAGAACGCCCTGCGTTATTTGGGCGAAAAGTGGTTTGTCCCCGAAACGACGCTGACGCCGGAATTCATCGCTTCGCGTGCGGCGGACAGCGATGCGGCCATCGTTGCCTTAGGCCGCAATTCGGGTGAATACAACGATCGTCCTACATCGGATTTCTACCTGACGGAAGCCGAACGGGAACTGCTCGAATCGGTCTGCTCGGCGTTTCATGCCGCGGGTAAGAAGGTGGTCGTGGTGCTCAATATCGGCGGCGTGATCGAAACCATGTCGTGGAAGGAACTTCCCGACGCTATCCTGTTGGCTTGGCAGGGAGGTTTGGAAGCCGGGAATGCCATGGCTGATGTTTTGAGCGGCCACGTATCGCCTTCGGGAAGGCTGCCGATGACTTTTCCGGCGGATTATTCGGATCATCCGTCATCGAAGAATTTTCCGCTCGACTATCGGGGACACCGCGGCGATTGGGCCGACGACGCCCCGGAACGGCACCTGCGAAACCTGGGATTCACCTCTTACGAGGAGGATATCTGGGTGGGTTACCGCTATTTCTCGACCCATGCTCCGGAGGCGGTGTCCTATCCTTTCGGCTACGGTTTGGGGTATACGACCTTCGAGTGGACGGATGCGGCCGTCAGGCGTTCCGGGACGGATTATGCGGTAACGCTCCGTGTAACCAATACAGGTTCGCGCGCCGGACGGGAGGTCGTTGAACTTTATGTTGCAGCCCCGCAAGGGGCGCTGCCGAAGCCCGTGCGCGAATTGAGGGCTTTTGCCAAAAGCCGGGAATTGCAGCCCGGGGAGTCGCAGGCGCTGACCCTTCGTTTCGCGGCTGCCGATCTGGCCTCGTTCGACGAGCGTATTTCGGCGTTTGTCGTCGATTCGGGGCGCTATATGGCCGAACTGGGGCGTTCTGCCGACGACATTGTCCAGTGGCTGCCTTTTGTCGCCAAAGCTTCCGAGCGCAAGGTGCATGACGTACTGAAACCGCAGGAGCCCCTGCAACGACTCAAATTCTGATGCAATGAAAATAATAGCTTGTTTGTTGATTTGTATGGGCTGCTGCAATGCACTGTTTGCAGCAGTGCCGCCCGCTATCCGGCCCGATGCGAAGATCGAAACCCGGATTGAAAAGATACTCGGCCGCCTGACGCTTGAAGAGAAAATCGGCCAAATGTGTCAGTTGACCGTCAGCATGGTGACCGATATGAATGATTCCGGACATCCGTTCATCAGCGATGAGCTGCTCGATACGGTCATCGGGCACTACAAAGTCGGGTCGATTCTCAACGTACCGTTCGATGTGGCGCAGTCCCGGGAGGCATGGACACAGATTATCGGCAGGATTCAGCGTCGTTCGCTCGACTGCCTGGGGATTCCCTGCATTTACGGTGTCGATCAAATGCACGGTGCTTCCTACACCCGCGGTGCAACCTTTTTTCCGCAGGGGATCAACATGGGTGCCGCGCTGAACTGTGAACTGATGCGCCGTTCGTCGGAGATTTCGGCTTATGAAACCCGTGCCTGTGCCATTCCGTGGAATTTTGCGCCGGTGATGGATTTGGGACGCGATCCCCGATGGTCGAGGATGTGGGAGAGTTACGGAGAGGATGTTTGTGTCAATTCCCGGTTGGCGGCGGCTTCCGTGCGCGGTTTGCAGGGCGATGATCCCAATCGGATCGGGATGTATCGGGTGGCTGCTTGTTTGAAGCATTTCATGGCCTACGGCGTCCCCGTGTCGGGCAAGGACCGAACGCCTTCGTCCGTTACGCGCAACGCCCTGCGCGAAAAATATTTTGCCCCCTTTCTCGAATGTATCCGGGCCGGGGCGCTGTCGTTGATGGTCAACTCGTCCAACAACGACGGTATGCCCTTTCATGCCAACCGCGAGTTGCTCACGGGGTGGTTGAAGGAAGAACTGAACTGGGACGGGGTGATCGTTACGGATTGGAATGATATTTACAATCTATATGAGCGAGATCATATCGCCGAGAGCCGCAAGGATGCGGTTCGGATCGCTATAAATGCCGGGATCGACATGGCCATGGTCCCTTTGGACCGGGATTTCTGCGTCTATCTCCGTGAACTGGTCGAGGAAGGGCTGGTTTCCGAAAGACGCATCGATGATGCCGTTCGTCGGATTTTGCGGTTGAAAATGCGCATCGGGCTGTTCGAAGAGCCGTTCCCGGACACTTCGAAGTTCGATCGTTTCGCGAGTGATGAATTCGCCGCCGTGGCTTTGCAAGCTGCCGAAGAGTCGGAGGTGCTGCTCAAAAACGACGGAGGTCTGCTACCGCTCCCGAAGTCGGCGCGTATCCTGCTCACCGGCCCCAATGCCAATTTCATGCGCTGTCTCAACGGCGGCTGGTCTTACACCTGGCAGGGTGAGCGTTGCGATGAGTTTGCAGATCGTTACAATACGATTTACGAGGCCTTGGCGCGTAAATTCGATCATGTTACCTGGATTCCAGGCGTAGAATACGGCACCCCCTCGGAGAATTGGCAGGTGGAGCGTGTGCGGGGAATCGGCGAAGCAGTCTCGGCAGCGGCCGATGCAGACGTGATTGTCGTCTGCATCGGCGAGAACTCCTATTGTGAAACTCCGGGCAACATGAATGATCTGAACTTGTCGCAAAACCAGAAAAAACTGGTCCGCGAACTGGCGTCTACGGGGAAACCCCTCGTATTGGTGTTGAACGAGGGACGGCCGCGTCTGATCGGCGATATAGAGCCGTTGGCGCAGGCTGTCGTCGATATCCTGCTGCCCGGCAATTACGGGGGTGACGCACTGGCCAATCTGCTTGCCGGGGATGCGAACTTCAGCGCCCGGCTTCCCTTTACCTATCCGCGCTGGCCCGATGCGTTGGCCACCTATGACTACAAACCCTGTCAGAAAAGGGGTACGATGGAGGGCGAATACAACTACGATGCCGTGATGGACGTGCAATGGCCTTTCTGCCACGGATTGAGTTACACTACATTCGAATACGGAAATCTGCGGGCTAACCTTACGGAATTTCGGGCCGGAGATACGCTTTCGTTCACGGTCGATATCTCCAATACAGGCGACTGCGCGGGCAAGGAGGCCGTATTGCTCTGGTCGAGCGATTTGGTGGCAAGCCTGACGCCTGACGTGATCCGGCTGCGCAATTTCGAGAAGATCTCCCTTGAACCGGGCGAAACCCGTACGGTGACGCTTTCGATACCGGCATCCGATCTGGCGTTTGTCGGTTATGACGGTCGCTGGCGGCTCGAAAAGGGCGATTTCCGGATCCGTATGGGTACGGAGACCCTGTTCGTCCGATGCGTGGAAACCCGGGTGTGGGACACCCCTAACATTCCCTGAAACCGTTCTAAAACATACCGATATGAAAAATGTTTTTTTTGCCGTCATGGCGCTTGCTGTTTCATTTACGGAAACCCGAGCGGCGGATTCTCCCGCGATCGTTCCCATGCCTCAGCACATCGCTTACGCAACTGGCGAAGGAGCGGTGCTCTCCGCCGGATCGCGGATCGCTGTACCCGGCGGGGCTAAAGCGTTGCGGAGTGTCGCGGAACTCTTTGTGCGGGATATTTGCCGGGAACATGGACTTCGGCTGAAAGTTTCCGGAATTTCCGAAAGCGGCATCGTACTCGGGATCGATCCGGCGCTCAGGGCGGAGGCCTATTCGCTCGACATCGGCCAAGGGCGTGTCGCCGTGACGGGCGGTTCCCCTTCGGGACTCTTCTACGGATTGCAGAGCTTGCGTCAACTTATCTCGCAGTATGGCATGCGACTTCCGGCAGTGCATGTGGAGGATGAACCTTGTTTCGCTTATCGCGGCGCCATGCTCGACTGCTGCCGTCATTTCTTCACGGTTGACGAGATCAAAACGTTCATCGACATATTGGCACTCCACAAACTCAACCGTTTTCACTGGCATCTGACCGACGACCAGGGATGGCGTATCGAGATCAGGCATTATCCCGGATTGACGAAAGAGGGGTCACGGCGTGCCGAAACAGTCCTTGGACGCAATACGAATATCTACGACGGCATACCTTCGGGAGGATACTATACGCAGCGACAAATTCGTGACGTCGTAGCCTATGCGGCCGAACGGTTCATTACGGTCATCCCTGAAATCGAAATGCCGGGACATGCCTCGGCGGCACTGGCGGCCTATCCCTGGCTGGGGTGTGCCGGTGAGGGGTATATGGTACGGACGCGATGGGGCGTATTCCCGGAAGTTTATTGCGCGGGCAAGGATTCGACGTTCGAATTCATGGAGAACGTGCTTGCAGAGGTGTGTGAACTGTTTCCCTCGGAATATATCCATATCGGCGGGGATGAGTGTCCCAAACAGAGTTGGACGAGCTGTCCCGCCTGTCAGCAGCGTATCCGTAATGAGCGGTTAGAGCATGAAAACGAATTGCAGAGTTATTTTGTCCATCGGATTGAAAAATGGCTCAACGCCCGGGGGCGCAATCTGATCGGGTGGGACGAAATACTCGAAGGAGGGATTTCAAAGACGGCTACGATTATGTCGTGGCGCGGTGCCGATGGCGGCGTTGCCGCTGCCAAGGCCGGGAATCAGGTGATCATGACCCCCAACACGCATTGTTATCTCGATTATTTTCAGACGCAGGAGCCGGAGCGCCTCGAACCACTCGGTATCGGCGGTTATGTGCCGGTTCGTAAGGTTTATTCGTTCGATCCCTATGACCGTCTTTCTTCAGCGGAACAATCCTGTATTCAGGGAGTACAAGGGAATATATGGACGGAATATATCGCTTCTTTTGCCCATGCACAGCATATGGCCTTGCCGCGGCTGGCCGCATTAGCGGAGGTGGGATGGGCCTGCGACCGCCGCGATTTCGGGGATTTCACCCGGCGCATGACGGTATTCCGGAAACTTTACGACAAATGCGGCTATCGCTACGCCTCCTATTTCTTCGATGGAACGGGCGAATAAATCGGTCTACCGGTGCTAAATATACTGCGATGATGAACCCGAACAGACGACTTTTATCTTTGGACACCCTGCGGGGGGTCGATATGTTCTTTATTATGGGCTTTTCAGGGCTCGTGACCTCGTTGTGCGCACTGTGGCCCGGATCTTTTACCGATATGCTTGCGTCGCAGATGCAGCATGCGGCGTGGAATGGACTAACGATTCAAGACACGATCTTTCCTCTGTTTCTTTTTATCGCAGGCGTGGCGTTCCCCTTCTCGCTGGCCAAACAGCGTGCACGCGGATTCGGCAGAAAACGGATTCTGGACCGGATTTTCCGCCGCGGACTGATTCTTGCCCTGTTGGGAATGGTTTATAACGGGTTGTTCGAGCTCAATTTCTCCTCGTTGCGCATAGCAAGCGTGCTGGGACGGATCGGCTTGGCCTGGATGTTCGCCGCACTGCTCTGCGTGTATTGCAGCGTGAGAACTCGGATAGCTGTTGCCGGGATTATCCTAATAGGCTATTCACTGCTGCTCGGCCTGGTCGTAGCCCCCGATGCTCCGGTCGGTGCCGATCCGCTTTCGGTGGAGGGGTGTCTGGCCGGATGGATTGACCGACAGTACCTTCCCGGACACATCCTTTACGGGGCATTCGATCCGGAAGGGATATTGAGCACCCTGCCGGCAGTCGTATCGGCTCTATTCGGAATGTTCACCGGCGAATTTTTGCTCGATGGCCGGAGAGGGCTCTCTGGCTCTTGGAAAGCGTTCTATATGGCCGTCGCCGCACTGGCGATCACGACGGCGGGCTTGTGCTGGAATCTTATCATGCCGGTCAACAAGAATTTATGGAGCAGTTCGTTCACTTGCGTGGTCTCCGGTTATTCGCTGGGGATGACCGCCTTGTTTTATTACCTGATTGACGTGTGCGGGTACAAACGATGGACGTTCGTTTTCCGGGTTATCGGATTGAATTCCATTACGATTTATATGGCGCAGCGGATTATTCCACTGCGTTATGCGTCCGATTTTTTCGTCGGCGGACTTGCTTCCAAATGCAGTGAAACAGTAGGGGCGGTGATCTACGATATAGGTTATATCGTGCTCTGCTGGCTGTTTCTCTATTTCTTGTATCGAAAAAACACTTTCCTTAAGGTATGACCGGCAAATAGCCCGAAAATTACAATAACCTCATTTAAATAAATTTAGCATGAACCAAACTTTGAAGTTCTCGTTCCGGAACTTGTTTTTGTCCTGTGTGTGCTTGCTTCTGTTTGCATGCGGCGGGAATCCGGAGATAATTTCTCCCGACGGGCGCACACGCCTTTCGTTCGTGACGGGCGCCGACGGCTGCATGGCCTATACCGTCGAACGCGACGGCAAACCTTTGATCCTTCCTTCTGCCTTGGGCCTCGTGGTGCAAGAACGGAACCTCGCCGGCGGCTTTTCGGTACGGGAGATTGTGAAAAGGTCCGTGGACGAAACATGGACGCAGCCGTGGGGCGAAAATAAAATCCTGCGCGATTGCCACAACGAAATGACGGCGGTATTGAAAAACGACGACGGCGTGTTGCTGACGCTTCGTTTCCGGGCTTTTGACGACGGTGTGGCATTCCGCTATGAATGGGAGGTGCCGGACCTCGATTCGCTGACCGTCACCGATGAACTGACCGAATTCCGCTTCGCCGAAGACGGCGTGTCGTGGTCGATTCCTGGAAATTTCAACACCTATGAATTGTTGTATCGCGAACTGCCGGTTTCGGCCGTCGAAAACGCCAATACGCCTTTCACATTCCGTGTGGACGGCACATACGGTTCGATTCACGAAGCGGCGCTGTACGATTTCCCCGAAATGAATCTCTACCGGACCGATTCGCTGGCCTTCAAAGCCGAGTTGGCTCCGCTGCCTGACGGTATAAAGGCTCGTATTCCCTCGAAATTCATGACGGCGTGGCGGACGATCCAAGTGGGAGACAAAGCGGTGGACCTGATCAACTCGTCGCTGATCCTTAACCTGAACGAGCCTTCGAAGATTGCTGACACTTCGTGGATCAAACCGCAGAAATATATCGGCGTATGGTGGGGACTGCATCTCGGCACCCATACATGGACAATGGGACCCCGGCATGGAGCGACGACGGAGAATGCTCTGCGTCATATTGACTTCGCAGCGGCGAACAATATTCAGGGAGTGTTGTTCGAAGGGTGGAACGAAGGCTGGGAGAACTGGGGTAAAACGCAGCACTTCGATTATGTGAAGCCCTATGCAGATTTCGATCTCGACCGCATTGCCGCGTATGCCCGGGAGAAGAACATCGAGTTGTGGATGCACAATGAAACGGGTGGTAATATTCCTGAATATGAAGCGGCTCTGGAAACGGCTATGCAGCGCTATGCCGGATTGGGTGTGCATGCCGTCAAAACGGGATATGCCGGAGGCTTCAGGGACGGCCAGCTCCACCACTCGCAGTATGGCGTGCGGCACTACCAGCGTGTCGTCGAGACGGCGGCCCGTTATGGGATCGTCATCGATGCCCACGAGCCGATCAAGGATACGGGCATTCGCCGCACGTGGCCCAATATGATGACCCGGGAGGGGGCACGCGGCATGGAGTGGAACGCATGGTCGGAAGGGAACTCCGCGGAGTATCTCTGTACGCTGCCTTTCGTACGGCTCCTGAGCGGTCCGATGGATTATACGCCGGGGGTATTCGATCTTGATTACTCGCGCGTCCGGGGCCGGGAAACCGGAATGCAGGAGTGGAACGGCGACAACAATTCGTGTTGTATCAAGACTACGCTGGCACGTCAGATTGCCAACTGGGTGATTATTTATTCTCCGCTTCAGATGGCGTCCGATCTGATCGAAAACTACGAGGGACATCCGGCTTTCCAATTCTTCCGGGATTTCGATGCCGACTGTGACTGGTCCGAAGCATTGCAGGGTGAACCCGGCGAATATATTGTCGTCGTACGCCGTGCGGATGACAGTTTCTTCCTGGGCGCCGGCACGAACGATGAGCCCCGGACATTGACCCAGAAACTCGGCTTCCTGAAGTCCGGTATGACTTATACTGCAACGATCTATGCCGACGCTCCGGATTCTGCGGAGAATCCCGAAAACTATCGCATCGAAAAACGGACCGTGACTTCTGCCGATATGCTCGAAATTGCAATGACTGCCCGTGGCGGGCAGGCCGTGACGTTTGTTCCCGTAAATGAATAGAACCATGATGAGACTTGTTTTTTGGGTCGTGCTGCTGTCGGTCGTTCCGCTGTCGGTCGATGCCCGCAGCGAAGGGTGGGTAATTACCGCACGAGATACCACGGCTGATTATTTTGCCGTCGCCATGGCCAACGGAGAAATTGGCGTAGCCGTGGGTCGGGAGCCTTTTGCCCTCGGTTCTGTGATTCTGGGAGGGAGTTATGAGCCGGGGTTCGGAGATGATGTGAGTCGTATTCTGGAAGGGATCAATCCGCTGGGGTTGACAATGGCTGTCGATGGTCATCGGTTCGATCCGTCGGAGGTCCGTCCACAGCATCAGTCGGTCGATATGCGGCGTGCAGTGCACACGACCCGTTTTTCAACGGACGGTGTGACGGTCGTCTATCGTATACGGGCCTTGCGGAACATGCCTTACGCTCTTATGACAGAAGTGGAAGTGACGGCGGAACGCGATGCAGAGGTTCTTTTTTCAAACGGTCATACCGTTCCCGGAGAGTTCGCCGACACCCTGCGGGAGTCGCGCACGGTCGGATGTGAGGACGGCAGCCGTATTGCCGTACAGCGCACTTCCGGCAGTTACAACCGCGGCCGCGACCATATTGTGGCTTCGTCGACTTTTCTTTGCGGTGAAGGGTGCGAAGCGGTCTCACCGGAAAGCGTGAGGATTGTTCTGCGCAAGGGCGGCCGGGCGTCGTTCTCCCTTGTGGGAACAATCTGTACTACAGCCGCTTTCGCCGACCCGTGGAATGAATCGGAAAGGCAGGCTATTTATGCAGCCCGGGAGGGAGCGGCGCAACTCGTTGCGGCACACGAACGGAAATGGGCGGAGTTGTGGCAGGGCGATATCGAGATCGAAGGCGATCCCACGGCACAGTTGGATGTGCGTTTCGCCTTGTTCAACCTTTACGGCTCTATCCGTGAAGGCAGTCGCCGGAGTATTCCGCCGATGGGCCTTTCGGCCCGGGGCTTTTACAACGGTCATATCTTCTGGGATTCTGAGATCTGGATGTATCCGGCGCTGCTGGTGCTCCGGCCCTGCTTGGCGCGCCAGATGCTCGATTACCGAACCGACGGACTCGATGCGGCCCGTCGTCGGGCCTACGCCCACGGCTATCGGGGCGCGATGTTCCCCTGGGAAGGGGATGACCGGGGCGAGGAGGCTACGCCGACCTTTGCCCTCACCGGTCCGCTCGAACATCATATTACAGCCGATATCGCCATCGCCAGCTGGAACTATTACTGTGTGACGCAGGACCGGGAGTGGCTGCGCCGCGAGGGTTTCCCGCTGATGCGCGAGGCTGCACGTTTCTGGTGCGATCGCGTTACGGCGAATGCCGACGGCAGCTACTCGATCCGCAATGTGATCGGAGCCAACGAATACGCCGTCGGCGTCACGGACAATGCCTTTACCAACGGCGCGGCCCGCCGGGCACTGGAGTACGCTTCGGCTGCGGCGGAGCTTTGCGGCGAGCGTCCCGATCCGCAGTGGAGTGCGGTAGCCGCGGGCCTTCGCATCCCGCACTTCGCCGACGGAACGACGCGCGAGCATGCCGGCTACGACGGCGAGATGATCAAACAGGCCGATGCCAACCTGCTGGGCTATCCGCTGGGCATCGTGACCGGACGCGAAGCTCAGTTGCGCGATCTGGAATACTACGAGCGCCGAATCGATCCGCGTAACGGTCCGGCGATGAGTTACTCGGTTTTTGCGATTCAGTATGCCCGGCTCGGAATGGCCGAAAAAGCCTGCGAAATGTTCCGTCGCTCCTACTTGCCCAACCTGCGGCCGCCGTTCGGGGTGTTTGCCGAAACGGCCACCAGCGGCAATCCCTATTTCATGACGGGTGCGGGCGGCATGTTGCAGGCCGTGCTGTTCGGATTCGGCGGGCTGGAGATTACGGCGGACGGTCTCGTGCAGCGCCCGTCTGTCCTGCCGCCGCAATGGAAGAATCTGAGAATCAAAATAAATGGTAAAATCTATCAGGCAACGAACCAATAAATATTCCGATGAAAAAGACAATGCTTTTTTTGCTGCTTGCGTTCTGTTTCTCGAACTCGGTCCAGGCCGGTCAGGATGCAGTATCTATCAAACTGATTTCTTTCAATATGCGTACCAGTTGGGGGCGCGACGGCGACAACAGTTGGCCGAACCGTCGTCACGCCACGGCGCAAATGCTCCGGCAGGAGGCTCCCGATGTGATGGGCGTGCAGGAAGCCATGCAAGACCAGTTGTATTACATCGACACCGAATGTCCCCGGTATGCCCGTGTCGGCGAAGATCGTGACGGCGGGGCCGAAGGCGGCGAAACGATGGCGGTGTTCTACCTCCGCGACCGGTTCGAACTGCTGGACAGCGGCACCTTCTGGATCAGCGAGACTCCCGACAACGTGTCGCGCGGATGGGATGCCGCCTGCAACCGCACGGTAACATGGGTCGAATTGCGCGACAAGAGTTCGGGCAAAGAGTTTTTCTATTTCAACACTCACCTCGACCACCAAGGGAAAATTGCCCGTGAGGAGGGCGTGAAACTGATCGTGACGAAGATTCGACAGATTGCCGGTAAGAAAGCGGCGGTTATCTTGGGCGGAGACCTTAATACATCCATTGACAATCCGCATCTCAAGCCGTTGACCAGACTGATGGCTTCGGCACGCGATACAGCGGCGGAAACCGATCAAAAGGGAACATTCAATGGTTTCGGATCGGCTCCGGACACGATTATTCTCGATCATCTTTTCTACCGCGGCAGGATGAAATGTCGAAAGTTCGTCACCCTCGACGGCGATTACGGGGCGCCTTACATTTCGGATCACTATCCGATAGCAATGGTTTTTACGCTCTGAAAGCGACGAGGCCGATTCGTCGAACCGGCCTCGTCGTACCGTCCGGAATTTGAACTCCGTTATCGGAGAGCCTGGATCAGTCCGGTTCGAGCGTCCGGTATTTCATCGAGCGGATAGTACCGGTGGATGATCGTTCGATCCTTGATGACAATAATCCGCACTCCCGAAGGAGCGTCTCCCAACGGTCGGCCCACGGCACTCGTGGTTATCATTCCGATGTTGTCGTACGATGTCTCCGCGTTGTCGTGCAAATGTCCCGTAAAGACGGTTTGCACACCGGTTTCCCGGAACAGTTCGAAATATCTCCGGCGTTTTTCCGGCGAAATGGTCGAATAGCCGTCCGGTTCGTCGATTTGCCGGAGAAAGAACGGGTGGTGTGCGAAGACAAGAGATGTCCGGCTGGCCCTTTTCTTTTTGAGCGAACGGGCCAGCCACCGGAACTGATTCTCTTCTTTCGAGGGGTCCCGGGTTTCGTCTTTCAGGTAATCCGAGTTGATGCCGGTCAGTAGGATCCCGTTCACACGCACACAGAAGCGGTCGGTTCCGAGGTGTTTCGTGTAGGGTTCCACATCGACGGAACCCTCTTCCAGCCGGACGTCGTGGTTGCCCGGGAGATAAAGGGTCTTGATGCGGGGATTTATTTCTGCGACGATCTGCAGGAATTCCGTCCATTGGCTCTCGTCCGCTGCATTGTGCACGTAATCGCCGGTGAAGACGACGACATCGGGGCGGAGCCTGTTTATTGCTTCGACGGTTTTTGTGAGGGTGCGGGTTTCATAGGCCATGTCGCGGTTGTCGGCATAGAACCCCATCTGGGGGTCCGAAACCTGCATGATGATCGTGACCGGAGATTTTTCCCTTGCGGATGTGAGTGCGGCCGTCAGACAGCAAAGAGTTGTTAAAATGATCTTTTTCATTGGATTATAGATGAATGCATAGCCAAAAATAACGAATGGGTTGCCGAAATCCAAAAAAAAACGAAGGAATCCCACTTTATTTTCCTTACGGTGTTTTTCCGGTAAAATTTCGACCTTTTTTCTAAATAAGAGAAGAATTTTGTATCGGCATTTCAACCGAAACTACTTTATCTGAAAATTGTAAAATGAAACATGCTCATGACACACGTTTACGACATTACTTCTTATCCCGTTCTCTATTTGTAGTCGGGTCCCATCTCTACGAATCGCTAATGTTTGATCCCAGAAAATCATGAAATGTATTAAGATTGATAATATGTTGCGGACTGCGCGGTTGATTATGCTCGCCGTGTTGTCCGGAGGTATTTTCGCGGTTCCTTGCGGAATATATGCACAGTCTGCTCCCCGAACGGTTTCCGGTACTGTCACCGATGCGGCCACCGGAGAGCCGCTGATCGGAGCCACCGTACAGGTAAAAGGTGTGACCATCGGTACTACGACGGACTTGAACGGAATGTTTTCGATCAACCTGCCGGCAAACCGGAAAACACTGTTTTTCTCCTATGTCGGGTATGAAGCCCAGGAGATTGCGGTTGGCCGTGAGAATTATCTCAACGTGGCGTTGAAACAGGACGCCAATGCGTTGGACGAAGTTGTGGTGGTGGGTTACGGCCAGCAAAAGAAAGGCATGCTGGTGAGCTCGGTACAGTCCATCGCTCCCGCGGAACTGCGGATGCCTTCGTCGAGTTTGTCGACCGGGTTTGCCGGACGCCTGGCCGGTGTGATCGCCGTGCAGCGCAATGGACAGCCCGGTGCCGACCAGGCGGATTTCTGGATACGCGGTATCTCCACGTTCGGTTCCGCGACCAAGCCGTTGATCATCCTTGACGGTGTGGCTATCGACGCGAATGAACTGAACGGGCTGGACCCGGAGATTATCGAGAGTTTTTCGGTGCTCAAGGATGCTACGGCGACCGCTCTCTATGGTTCGCGGGGAGCCAACGGCGTGATGATCGTTACGACGAAGAACGGTAAGAATCTGGATAAGCCGGTCATTAATTTTCGCTTCGAGACGGCTCTTTCGACTCCGACGAGCCGCCCGGAAACGGTCGATGCGGTGACCTACATGCAGATGTACAACGAGTCGGTTCTGACGCGCGGTACGGGGCAGATTCCTTATACGCAGGCGAAGATCGACGGTACGCGGGCCGGCAGCAACAAATATATCTATCCGGATGTGGATTGGTACGATGAGATGTTTAAAAATTTGGCAGTCAACGAAAACTTTAACTTCAATATCCGCGGCGGCAGTTCGAGGGTCGATTACTTCATGAGCGCCACCGTCCGTCACGAGGAAGGTATGTTGAAGAACCTGAGCCGGGATTACTTCTCCTATAACAACAATTACTCGGTTTGGCGTTACGCTTTCCAGAACAATGTCAACGTCAATCTTACGAAGTCTACCAAAGTGTCGCTGAAAATCAACACCCAGCTCCGGGATACGCACGGGCCGGTGAAAAGCAGCGAAAACATTTTCGGAATGATCATGAACGGCAATCCCGCCGATATGCCGATAACCTTTCCCGACGATCCGACGGTAAACCATATCCGTTGGGGCGGCAAAGCCATGGTGAAGAATCCCGTGGCTGAAATGGTTACCGGCTACAAAGACGAGTTCCAGAGCGTATTGAACGCCAATCTGAGTCTGGATCAGAATTTCGATTTCATCACCGAAGGGCTTTCCGCTTCGGCGCTGATCTCTTTCAAGAACTATTCCTATACCCAGACATCGCGTTCGGCAGGTTATAATTCCTACGAAATTTCGGGTACGCATACGGGCGATGACGGATTGGAAGACTATGATCTAGAGATCCGCGGCAACGAGCAAAGTACGACACTCGCCACCTCCAGCAGTACTGACGGAGACCGCAAGATATATATCCAGGGAATGATCAACTATAACCGCAGTTTCGGCCGTCATGACGTGAGTGCTATGGTCGTGTATAATCAGGAGGAGACTGCGCTCGGAAATCCCGGTAGTCTGTTCAGTTCTTTGCCCAAGCGTAAACAGGGCCTTGCGGGCCGTCTGACCTACGGGTACGACAACCGTTACCTCATCGAGGCCAATTTCGGATACAACGGCAGTGAGAATTTCGCCGAGGGACGGCGCTTCGGCTTTTTCCCTTCGGTGGCCGTGGGATACGTGGTCAGTCAGGAGAAATTTTGGGCGCCTATCAAGAAGGCCGTCTCTTATTTCAAACTCCGCGGTTCGTACGGTCTTGTGGGCAACGACAGCGAGGAGACGCGTTTCATGTACATGTCGGACCTCTCCCTTTCCGGAGCCGGATATACGACGGGCGCCGACGGGGAGTATACGCTGAGCGGTCCCGTTTACAACCGTTTCGAGAATAAGAAGATCACTTGGGAAACCGGAGAAAAACTCAATGTCGGTGTCGATCTGCAATTTTATAACCGACTGAATGTAATGGTCGATCTGTTTCAGGAGGTCCGGAGCGGTATTTTCCTGGAACGCGGCACAGTTCCGGCTTTTCTCGGAACGGCTACGACAAAAGTGTACGGCAATCTGGGTAAGGTGAGAAATCGCGGTTTGGATCTCTCGATGGATTATACCCATCAGATCGGCAAGGATTTCTTCATTTCTGCCAAAGGAACCTTCACCTTCGCCCGCAACCGGGTGCTCGAACAGGATGAGCCGGATTACCTGCAGTATCCCAATCTTTCGCGGGTCGGCCGTTCGGTCAATTCGTTCCTGCTTTATGAGGCGCAACGCCTGTTTATCGACAATAACGAGGTGAAATACAGTCCTGAACAACTGCTGGGCGGTGAAATCATGGCCGGCGACATCAAATACGTCAACCAGCCCGATGCGAACGGCAACTACGACAACACGATCAATTCGAACGACCGTATTTATGCAGGGTATCCCGAAGTGCCGGAGATCGTCTACGGGTTCGGGTTTTCAGCGCAGTGGAAAGGACTCGATTTCTCGGTCTTCTTCCAGGGTACGGCCAATACGTCGCTCGTGATGAGCGGATTCCATCCGTTCGGTATCAATAACAATGTCAAGCGCAACGTCATGCAGTTCGTCGCCGACGATTACTGGAGCGAAAGCAATCCGAATATCTATGCGGCCTATCCGCGGTTGAGCGTCGTGGAATACGGCAACAACACGGTTGCCTCGACCTACTGGCTTCGCGACGCGTCGTTCCTGAAACTGAAAAACGCGGAGATCGGCTATACCTACAAGAAAATGCGTTTCTACATCAGCGGATCGAACCTGCTGACCTTCTCGAAATTCAAGTTGTGGGACCCCGAACAGGGAGGCGGATCGGGATTGAAATATCCGACCCAGCGGGTTTTCAACATCGGAATTCAGATGACGCTATAAATAAATTCCAAACGAAATCCTATGAAATCTTACACACATATCCTGTCCCTGATTTTGTCTGCCGCATTCCTGTTTCAGGCGTGCAGTTATCTGGACGTGGTCCCCGATGAGACGCCGGACGAGAAAGACGCCTTTCAGAACCCGACGATGGCCGAACGCTATCTCTATTCCTGTTATTCGTTCCTGCCCAATCCGCGTCACGAAACAGCTTCGCTGGATCTGATGACGGCCGATGAAGTGGTGACCCCGTGGGAACACGAGACCTTCGCCAACTTCCCGAAGGGAAACTACAACGCCAGCGAACCGGTGATCTCCTACTGGAATACGCTTTTCGGAGGTATCAGGCGGTGCTATATCCTGCTGGAAAATATCGACGCGGTGCCCAACATGACGGAGGCGAATCTCCGGATTTACAAGGGGGAGGCGAAATTCCTGATCGCTTATTACCATTTCCTGCTTTTGAAGAACTACGGTCCGATTCCGCTTATCAAGGGCGTCATGTCCATCGATATGGACAAGGCGGACTTCCCCGAGCGGGACAGTTACGACGTATGTGTGCAGTGGATCTCTGACCTGTTCGACGAAGCGGCCGGGATGCTGCCGGCAGAGCAGACCTCTACGGCCTACGGCCGGGCCACGAGCGTTGCCGCCAAAGCGCTGAAATCACGGTTGTGGCTCTATGCCGCTTCCCCGCTCTTCAACGGAAACAGCGAATACTATGCGAATTTCGTCAGCAAGGTGGACGGGCGCCATCTGATCAGCCAGACTTATTCGGAGGCAAAATGGGAAAAGGCGGCTTCCGCAGCCGAGGAGGCCATTGAGGTCGCTAAGGCCGCAGGTTATAAACTCTATACCGAAAGTCCGGTGGTTACGTCGAGGTTCGCCCAACCAACCGATCCCGTGCATCGGGTGCTCCGTCTGAATTTCATGGATTACAACACTTCGAAAGAGGTGCTGTGGGCCGACACCCGAAAAGAGGGTCACTATGGGTTGCAATACAAGTCCACTCCCTATCGCGTGGGTCCGTCATCGGGCAACGGTGTCGGCGTGACATTGACGATGGTCGAGATGTTCTATTCCAAAAACGGACTTCCGATCGATCTCGACCCGGAATACGACTATACCGGGAGGTACCGTTACGGGGAGTATCATAACGATGTCTGCGACGGTGTGACCATGAACCTGAATATCGATCGTGAACCCCGCTTCTATGCGTGGGTGGCTTTCCAGAACGGGTATTACGAAGTGCTCCGTCGCGACGGAGCTGACGACAACGCGAACATCGTGCAGACGAAGTTCCGCAAAAACGATGTTTTCGGCATCAAGGAGCGCACGACGAACTACACCCCTACGGGATACCTCAATAAGAAGGGTTGTTCGCCGCTCTACAACAACATTCAGGAGGACGTTGCCGCTCCGCATTATCCGTGGCCGGTGATTCGCATGGCAGAGTTGTACCTGAATCTTGCGGAGGCTTATGCCAACTTGGGACGGATTGACGAAGCGGCAGCAGCGCTGAAACCGGTCCGCGAACGGGCGGGACTAGACCCGGTGGACGAGGCTTTCGAAAAGGCGGGGCTGACGCTTGGACGCGACGAAATGATCCGCATGGCACGTCAGGAGCGGACTATCGAACTTTATCTGGAGGGGCACCGCTTCTGGGATGTGCGCCGTTGGAAAGAGGGCGACAAGTATTTCAACGTCCGCCCCAAAGGCATGAATTACAACGGGGAGTCCGATGCCGATTTCTTCCGGGTGACTGAAGTGATCGTCCAGCGCAAGTTCATGACTCCGATGCATTACCTGATGCCGATACCCAAGGATGACATCAACAAGAACGAACGAAAGTTCGTCCAGAATCCGGGTTATTGACAGAATCACGAATTTGAAAAACTGCATCTATGAAAAGCATATATAAAATACTGTTGCTCTTTGCCTGTTCGTGCGGCGTTTCGTGCGGCGGGGACGATGAGCCGGCCATGACGGCGCTCGCCGTACAGGGAATCCGCGCCGAGGCATTTCCGGGAGCGATCCGACTGACATGGAATCCGGTCGAGAACAGCGACTTCCTCTATACCGAGGTTTCGTATTACGATTTCGGCACGCAGACGACAGTCTCGAAGCAGTGCAGCCGCTATACCGGTACCCTCTACATTGACGGACTGCTGAACAGATATGGGAAGTACCGTTTCACATTTACGGCTTACGATGTAAACGGAACGCCCGGGCAACCCGTCTATATCGAACGGCAGTGTGAAAAGGCCGAGTCCTATTATGTGGTTGTTGCGGAGAATCCGATCCCGCTCGCAGCCGACCAGTTGGCTACCAATGCCCAGGAGCCGAGCGAAGGCCCCCTGGAATTGCTTGTGGATGGAAATCCGGATACTTTTTTCCAGAGTTTCTGGGATGAGTGGACCTATCCCGAATTAAAGCCTGCGGGTTACCATTACCTGACTTTCGATCTTCGCAAGGAGGTTTCAGCGTTTAAATTCCAATATTGGAACCGTAAGAAAGCGAACGGTTCGCTGCCCAAGACCGTGAATATTTACGGCAGTCCGGATGGCGAAACGTGGGCGTTGCTGGCCCAATTGGATAACCTGCCCGGTGATCTGGGTTCCTCCTACACTTCGGAGCTGTTTCTGCCGGAAGAGCCTATTTCCCATGTAAAATACGAGGTGGTGAAAGGAACCGATGTCTACCAGCCCTATTTTTCACTCGCAGAGATCGAATTTTACGAGGTCGTGCGGGAATTGGTCGATCCCGAAGCCGAATGACAATCATAATTGAAAAAGCAACGATAAAGATGAAAAACCTCTTGAAATACATATTGCTGCTAATTTATGTCGCATTGATGCCTGCTTGTGGGGAAGATTCCGGATTGGACGGCGTATTTGCGAATAAGCCTTTTGCCCTGGTGACCGCTGCCGACGGCGGGCGGACTTCCATTTCGGCGGTCATCGACGACGGCAAGCGGACGATCCGTCTGACTTTCGACAAACAGCGGGATGTGGATGCCGTGGAGTTGACGTTCCAGTTGAATCCCGGGTATGCGATGGTTTCTCCAAAGGAACCGGAGACGACGATGGACCTGACGCAACCCCGAACCGTGACGGTCAGCTCGGGAGCCGGGGAGGTCTCCTACGAAATCTCAGCCCGGAACGAAACCCCGGTCTTGTCGGCCTCTTTCCTGTTTCGCGGGAAACCGATCGAGGGAGTGATTGACCATGAGACGAGGACGGTTTCGTTTCCGGTCACGACGATCTATGCTTCGGAATATCCGGAGGAGCTGTTGGGGGCCGTACCGCTGGATATCACGCTTTCCGACGGCTATCGGCCGACAAGCGAAAAGGTTTCGTACGACCTTTCGACCGGGGAGAGTTTTTCCGTTTACAAAGGCCGCAATACGTACACTTATAGACTGGTTGCCGACATTGCTCCGATACCGGTGGCGGATCATCTCTCTGATTTCCGGTTTCGGCGCGGCGTAAACCTCGCTTATTGGATGACGGAAGCCGATCGCGACTGGTTGGGCTATGTCATGCCCGCTCAGTTCCCGTTGTGGAAAGAGTTGGGATTCGACCATTTCCGGGTTCCTGTCGACGAGCTGTGCATCTTCGACCGGGAGGGGCGGTTTAACGAAAAGGCCGTCGGGAAATTACACGAACTTTTTACATGGTGCGAGCAAAACGGCATGTATGCGATTCTCGACCTGCACACGCCGGCTCCCCGTGAAGGCTCGGACAGTTACCGGGAGGAGGAGTTGTACGACCCTGCCTATCCCGAATTTCGCACCCATTTCGTAAATGTTTGGCGAAAACTTGCTGCGGAATTCAAGGCTCACAATCCGAAGTGCGTGGCCTTTGAACTGCTGAACGAACCGCATGACGGGACACCCGACGCAACTGGTTGGAATAAGCTCCAGAATGAGGTTCTGACGGCAGTCCGAGAGCAGGACCCCGAACGGATCGTATTCGTCCCGGCAATGGGCTGGCAGGACTACAACTACATCAAGTATGCACGGGTGGCCGAGGAAGATCCCAATGCGGTTGTGTCGTTCCATTATTATCTCCCGATGCTGCTGTCGCATTATAAGATGCTGGCGTGGGTCGGCTATCAGGGAGCCGTGCAATATCCGGGGGTGGTCATTCCCACTCAGTCGGATGCTGACAAATACCCGCAGTATGCCTCTTTTCACAAAACGACCTACAATGCCGACCGGATTATGGGTGAAATGTCCAATGCGGCGTCCGACGGTCGGAATGCCGGACTTGCGGTACATTGCGGCGAATTCGGATGCAGTAAAAACGTCGCGGAAGCGATGCGTTTGGCGTGGTTCACGGATATGGTGGCTGCCATGGAGGCAAATAATATTCCATGGACGCTTTGGGAGTGCCTCGACGGCGGATTCGGATTTGTCGATATGGAATATGGCATTTACCGGATCAACTGTCCTCTGCTGAAAGTGTTGACCGGCAAGGAATTGACCGATGCAGAGGCGAAAGCTCTGCTGCAAAAGTATGGATTTAAAACCGAATAGGAATGTTGTTGAAGATTGCACAGGGCGTATTCTGGATACTTGCTGTTTGCCTGATGCCCGGAACGGCCTATGGGGAGGGCCGGGACGTCCTGCCCGGAAACGCCGCCTATAAGGTCGAGGTTTTTCGGGGCGGAACCTGGGAGGAGATTTTCGTTTACAATGCCCGGGTTTCCGATTATGCCGGCAATCCCGAGGCGGGATATACCCAGTATACAATGGGGTTCGCCTTGTTTACGGACTCGTTTCGGCAGCCGTTGAAGGTCCGCGTGACCCGCCGTGCGGGGACGTTTTCGAAAGTGGAGATTCGTCCGCTCTCTTACGGCATCGTGCCCGACGTGCAGACCCCGAACAGCGTCGAGTTCGAACTGGGCGATCCCGCGCAAAAGGTTTCGGTGGAGTTCGACGGCAATCGGATGGAGAACCTCTTCATCCTGCCCGACCTGCCCGACACGGCGATCCCGATGGGTGCCAATGTAACTTATTTCGGTCCCGGGGTGCACAATGCGGGTGTGATCCGTATTGCGAATGAAAGCGGCCGTATTCTCTATCTCGATGAAGGGGCGGTCGTGCTGGGACGGATCGAGGCTGAAAATGCCGCCAACCTTACAATTCGAGGACGAGGTGTTTTCTGTTCGTCGCAGGAGGATCACGGCGCCGGCCGGCGGCCGCAGATGGAGTTCCGCAATTGCGACAATCTGAAGATCGAGGGCATCCTGCTGCGCGACACGCCGAACTGGACGCTCAAGATCGTCGGGAGCACGGGCGTGCATATCGACAATATCAAGGAGATCGGCTGGATCATGAACTCCGACGGCATGGATTTCATCTGTTGCCGCGATGTGCTGGTCGAAAACACCTTCCAGCGTAACTACGACGATAACGTGACCATCAAGGCTTTCAATGCCACGCCCGAATACATCGCTTCCCATACGAATACCGACGGCTCCTATTCCGACGGGGCGATCTGGATGGTTGCCGGGCTTCGCGATTTCGAGGTCTGCAACTACGAGATCCGCAACTGCGTTTTCTGGGCCGACAAGGCGCACAATATGCTCGTAGGCCCCGAGGCGCGGGGCATTGCATTCCGGAATATCCGGTTCCACGACAACATTGTGCTGGAAAACCGTCAGGACGACGGGATTTATCCCGGGGCAATGGCGGTGATGATCGCCGACGACGGCACGTTCGAGGACATTGCGTTCGAAAACATCATTGTCGAGGACATCGACGGCGGAAAGGTTTTCTGCGCGCACTTCACCAACGCCTGGGCGTTCGACGGACTTTATGGACAATGGGCCCGGAACATCACCCTGCGCAACATCGCCTATACCGGTACGCGGGCGACTCCGAGCTGGATCAGAGGACGCAACGACGCGCAGTCGATCGACGGAGTGACGATCGGGAACTTCACGGTCAACGGCACGCCGGTAACCGACGGATCGGGCCCCCATCTGGAGATCAATGAATATGTCCGAAACGTAACGTTCGAATAGACTTTTGTCATGAGAAGAATTTTAATAACCTCTCTTGCCCTGTGTACGGCCGCGCTGTCAGCCGCCTGCTCCGACTCCGCGTGCGATTCGGACTTGGTTGCGGGCGGAATGGCTATGGTGCGGGCCGTACCGCAGTCCGTGACTGCGGAGGCCGCCTATGCCCACCGTGTCTGCCTGATCCGTGAAGGCGTTGTTGCGCAGTCCGTCTCTGCGGCATCCGCCGCGGCGCTCGCACCGTTTCGGGTAGAGCCGGGAACCTATGGAATGCTGGCGGTTGCTGCTGCGGACGAGGATAATCTGACCTTTCCGGCAGCGGAGGGGATCGCTCTGTCGGAGTACGGCGTCCGGATAACGGACATGACCGCTCCGATTCCCGACCTGCTGATCGGGTGCAACAGCCGTTTCGAAGCCGTCGCCGGATCGGTTTCGGCTCCGGTCGGGATGAAGCGGGTCGTGGCTCACCTTACGGTGACTGTCGTGGGGCTGGAAGCGCTCTCCTGCGAAAGTATCACGGTCTCGATTCCCCGGATGTACGACCGGATCGCCTCCGACGGAACGCCCGGAAACAGCGGGGCTGAATTTTCCGAAAAGGCGATCGTGCTGGCTCGGAACAGCGCGGGACGTTATGTCGGCCAGGCCGTCGTCCTGCCGACTGACACAGCCTCCGCGACGTTGGAGTTCCGCTTCACGATCAACGGAAAGAATTATGTTTCCGTGCAGGAAACGCGTATCGAGGCTAATCGGAAATACGCGCTTTCGGTCGCGGCGAAATTTAAGGACGATACCGACCTGAAACTTACGCCCGTGATCAGCTATCTCCCCTGGGACGCTCCGACGACGATTCCCGACGACGGGCTGCCCGCCATGGACGACCGTCCGGCCAATGACGATTTCACGGTGGAGATTTTCCGCAACGGATGCTGGGAAGAGATTTTCGTGTACAATACCGAGGTTTCGGACTATGCCGCCAATCCGGCTGCGGGGTACGTCCAGCATGACATGGGCTTTGCAATGTTCACCGATGCGTTCGCCGCTCCGTTGAAGGTCCGTGTGACCCGCCGTGCGGGGACGTTTTCGAAAGTGGAGATTCGTCCGCTTTCTTACGGCATCGTGCCCAACGTGCAGACCCCGAACAGCGTCGAGTTCGAACTGGACGATCCCGCGCAAAAGGTTTCGGTGGAGTTCGACGACAACCGGATGGAGAACCTCTTCATCCTGCCCGACCTGCCCGACACGGCGATCCCGACGGGTGCCAACGTAACTTATTTCGGTCCCGGCATTCATAATATGGGGCGCAAGGAGATTCTCTATAAGGATAATCAGACGATCTATCTCGACGAGGGGGCGCTGGTCTACGGCAGCATCTATGCCAAGGGATGCCGCAACTTGACGATCCGGGGGCGGGGCATCCTCTGTTCGTCGAAGGAGAATCACGGTGACGGCCGCCAGCCGCAGATCGAAACCTTCGACTGCAACGGTTTCAAGGTCGAGGGCATCCTGCTGCGCGACACGCCGAACTGGACGCTCAAGATCGTCGGAAGCACGGGCGTGCATATCGACAACATCAAGGAGATCGGCTGGATCATGAACTCCGACGGCATGGATTTCATCTGCTGCCGCAATGTACTGGTCGAGAATACGTTCCAGCGCAACTACGACGACAACGTGACTATCAAGGCCTTCAACGGAAAGACCGATTACGTCACCGCGCACACCGCCTCCGACGGATCGTTCACCGACGCTTCCATCTGGACGGTCTATTATCTGGCGCAGAACAAGTTTGATGTCTACGATTACGAGATCCGCAATTGTGTTTTCTGGGCCGACAAGGCGCACAACATGCTCGTCGGTCCCGAGGCGCGGGGCATTGCATTCCGGAATATCCGGTTCCACGACAACATCGTGCTGGAAAACCGTCAGAACGACGGGATCTATCCCGGAGCGATGGCGGTGATGATCGCCGATAACGGCACGTTCGAGGATATTGCGTTCGAAAACATCATTGTCGAGGACATCGACGGCGGAAAGGTTTTCTGCGCGCACTTCACCAACGCCTGGGCGTTCGACGGACTTTATGGACAATGGGCCCGGAACATCACCCTGCGCAACATCGCCTATACCGGTACGCGGGCGACTCCGAGCTGGATCAGAGGACGCAGCGACGCGCAGTCGATCGACGGAGTGACGATCGGGAACTTCACGGTCAACGGCACGCCGGTAACCGACGGATCGGGCCCTCATCTGGAGATCAATGAATATGTCCGGAACGTGACGTTCGAATAACCGCCTGAAATCAATAAAAAAATTTTATTAACCACCTTAAACGCATAATTATGAAAAAGTATTCCATGTACACATTTGCCGTCGCCATGCTGGCCGGTATGATTCTGACGGGCTGCTCCTCTTCGGAGGAGATTCCGGGAGGTACTCCCGACAACGGACCGAAACTGAAGATCGAGACCCGCTCGGCGGATGCCGCCGAGGCTGCTTATGCACACTGGGCGATTCTGGTGTCGGAGGGTAACATTGCGGATGCAAAGAGCGCCGCCGATGCTGCGGCTTTAGGTTCTTTCTCGGTCGAGCCGGGCAGCTACACCGTTTACGCCGTCGCTTCCAGCGACGAGACGAATCTCACTTTTACGGGTGTCGCCGCTTCGAATGCCGTTGCCGATGCACGTGTCAAAATAACCGACATTTCGGCTCAGATTCCCGAACTGTTGGTCGGTAATTCCGACGTCGTTACGGTCGGTGCCGAAGGCGCGGCGGCCGCACTCCAGCTCAAGCGCGTCGTGGCATCGGTCACGGTGACGGTCAGCGGACTGGAGAACGTCGATGCCGAGAGCATCACCCTGACGATCGGCAACATGTACGATCAGGTGAGTCTCGACGGAGCGTTTTCCAAGAGCGGAGCCGCGTTCGCATCGAAAAGTCTTGTACTCACCAAGAATGCCGAAGGCAAGTTCGTCGGCAACGCTATCGTGATGCCTACCGATACGGAGGCTTCCAACCTCTCGCTGACTTACAGCGTCAACGGCACGGATTACACCAGCACCCCTGCGGGCCGGATCGCGGCCAACGGGCAGTATGAACTGGCGACGACGGTCGAAGCCGGCAGTTCCTCCTCAAAGGTCAACCTCAACTCGGCGATTACCTACGCGGCCTGGGACAGCACGGTGGTGAATCTTTCCGACAGCTTTACCATCGACGAGACTACCCCTGACAAGCAGTGGATGGGTCCGACAGCCCTTCCAATCAGCGGTTCAGCCGCTCCTGGATACGACAATTTCTGGGCGTCGTCCGATGGAGGCGATTCCGGCTGGGGCGAGACATTCTGGCAGTACAACCTTTATGACGGGAACAAAACGGACGGAAGCAACTATTGGTGTCCTGACGAATGGGACCGCACGGCTCCCGTCTGGTATATCGACCTCGGCGCTGCCAAGCAGGGCGTGACCATCGACTACTGGAACAAGGCTGGCGGTAAGGGCGGTCAGAAAATCAAGACGATGGACATTTACGCAAGCAATACGCGAGCCGATTACGGCGGTGGCAATGCGGATTGGGTGAAGATCATGACTTTCACCTCCGACAAGACCACTCCGACCACGGACGCCGGGGCGCAGGTGACGACGGGCAAGATCGCATTCTCGGAGGATGGAAGCGTCTCCTATCAGTATGTAAAATGCGTGATGACATCTAAGGTCAATCCTGACGGTGCGACCATTACGGATGTGCTCGACGTGAATGTCGGCGAGGTAGAGGTTTCCTACTGGGAGTTCAAATAATTGTCGGAGGGGAGTTCTCCTCCTGCGATACGCTGAATGGGGATTTGCGGGAGCGGACTTTAACGGTCCGTTCCCGGCATCGCCCCGAACGGCAGTCGTGTGGGCCTGCGGGGCCTGAAGAATCAAGTATATAATATGAAAGCCATGATGATGAAAAAACAGAATGTCGGGAATGCCTGCGGATGGGCGGATCGCCTTGCACGCCTTCTGTTACTGCCTGCGCTCACGCTCGTTCTGCTTTGCTCGTGCGACGAGGACAAGGCGAAATCCGAAAGACCGGAAGAGGGGGATCAGCTTTGGAAGATCGTTCCCGTTCTTGCATCCGAAAGCGATGGCTTCGAGGGGCTCGGTGAGTATGGGGTGTCGCTCTACCTTTTCAACGACATGTCATCCGACTGCTATAAATACCAGCATGCCGACTCGTTCGGCGATCTCGAACCTTTCGTGGTGGAAAAGGCGGCTTATTCGCTTGTCGCGCTGATGATGGATCGTGATGTTCCTCATGTTTTCTATGAGGCTTCGGACGAGGCCAAAAAGAACACAACCGTGACCGTAACGGACATGAACGAGACTATTCCGGATATGGTGCTCGGTACGGCGTCCGTTTCCCGGAATGTCGGCGCGACGGTTCCCGTCTCCGACCTGCAACGGCTGGTCGGGGCCTTGGATGTCCGCCTGACCGATGTCCCGAATGATGTCACGGCCGTGGAACTTACCGTAGGCGATCTCTACGACCGGGTCGACCTTACGGGGCAGTACGACTTTTCGACGGGGGAGCCTGCTTCGAAGCGGATCGAGCTGACGAAAGAGGGAACCGTTTTTTCAGCCCGGAGTGTGCTGATGCCTTCGGACGAGACGAGGGCCAATGTGAAGATGGATTTTCGGGTTTTCCGGGGCGACGCGTATGAGGATTTCGTCGTACGTCTTTCCGGAAGTATTCCGGCAGACAAACTCACGCGGCTTGAAGGCCGTGCGGAAGAGATCTTGAAGAATGCTGAACTGACGTTGGGTTTGACCTATGCTCCGTGGGATGCGAGCATAACGATCGAGGATCACTTCCAGACCGACGACGACCTGAATAAGGTTTGGTCCTCGGCGCCGCTTCCCATCAGCGGCGCAGCCGATCCCGGATATGACAATTTCTGGGCTTCGTCCGTATTCACCGACTGGGACGGTTCCGTAAAATACGATTCGTATCTTTATGACGGTATCATGGACGGGAGCGACGAGCACAAGGACCTCTATTGGGGCCCCGACGCAGTTGGGGAGGCAGAAAAAGGCACCGTTCCGTCGTGGTATGTGGATTTGGGAACCGGATGTCAGGGCATTACGCTCACCTACTGGAACAAATTCGGAGGCAAAGGCGGCCAGAAGCTCCGCACGATGAATATCTATGGAAGCAATGCTCCGGAGGACTATCGGGGCGGCAACGAAAGCTGGACGCTGATCACGACTTTCACTTCCGACCGGACGAAACCTACGGAAGACGCCGGAGCCGAGGTCACGACCGGGCGGATCGAATTCGACAAGGGAAATGCGACCTACCGGTATGTGAAATGCGAGATCACCTCCCGGGTGAACGCCGACGGCAATGTGGTCGAGGATTCCGATGTGAATGTTGCCGAAGTGCAGATAACCGTGTGGTCCTGTAAATAGGAATGTTTCGGCCCGGCTTGACGGCCGGGCCGTATTTTATGTAAAAATCAATTGGACATGAATGAACGATTGTTGCCGGGACGTATCCGTTCGGGCTGGGGAGTCTCTATTCTTTTTCTTTGTTTAATGGCCCTTTCCGGGTGCTGTTCACACGAAGCGATTCGGGTGAATCTCATTCCGCGCCCGGCGGAAATGGAGGTGCTGTCCGGGTATTTTCAGCCGGGAAACACGACGGTGGACGACTTCACGACCGTAGTTGTGGACAATTCCCGGATGGATGCGCTGGGACGGGAGGGATACGAACTTACGGTCGATCGCTCGTCGGTGAGACTCACGGCCGCCACCCAGACCGGCATTTTCTATGGGAAACGGACGCTGGAACAGTTGATGACCGACAAGGGTATTCCTTGCGTAAGGGTCAGCGACCGGCCCCGGTTTGCCTACCGGGGCATGCACATGGATGTATCGCGGCATTTCTTTCCGAAAAGTCAGGTGCTGAAGATGCTGGACGAAATGGCCCGCTACAAACTCAACGTATTCCATTTCCATCTGACCGATAACGGTGGTTGGCGCATCCGGATCGACAAATATCCGCGGCTCACCGCCGAAGGGGCATTCCGCACGCAGCGGGATTGGTATGCATGGTGGGACCGGAACGACCGTCGCTATCTTCCCGAGGGAACTCCGGGCGCTTACGGCGGATATTTCACCAAAGAGGACATCCGTGAGATCGTGACCTACGCCGCCGAGCGGCACATTACGGTCATTCCCGAGATCGAATTCCCGGCGCATTCCGACGCCGTGTTCATCGGCTATCCGGAGTTGTGCTGTACGGGCAAACCTTATACGACGGGAGAATTTTGTGTCGGCAACGAACAGGTATATACTTTTATGGAGGATGTGCTTACCGAAGTTATGGAGCTTTTCCCTTCGAAATACATCCATATCGGAGGCGACGAGGCCCGGAAAGTCGCCTGGGCGACCTGTCCGAAATGCCAGGCCCTGATCGAGCGGGAGAGACTTGACGGGATACAGGGACTCCAACCCTATATGATCGCCCGTATCCAGGATTTTCTCGCTTCGAAAGGGCGGGTTATGGTCGGCTGGGATGAAATACTGCACAACGAACTGCATTCCGAAACCTTGGTTATGTCGTATCGTGGACAGAAAGGGGCTATCGAAGCCGCTAATCGGGGCAATTATGCCGTAATGACACCCGGTGAAGTGCTCTATTTCGACTGGTATCAGGCCGATCCTTCCACTCAGCCGCGTGCCATGTACGGATATTCTCCCATTAAAAAGATGTACGCTTTCGAGCCGGTGCCGGCTGATCCGGAATCGGCGGCCCGCAACGAGTCGATCATCCGGGCCGAATTCGTGGACCCTGCGGCCGTGGAGCCGATCCGGGCGGATCGCGCCGACCGCATCGTCGGTGTGCAGGGATGTACGTGGGCTGAATATATCGAAGATGAAGAGCAACAGGAATACATGATCTTTCCGCGTCTGCTGGCTGTGGCAGAATTGGCATGGACACCGCAGGAGAAGCGCGAATGGTGCGATTTCAAAGTCCGGATGAACTCCCATATCCCACTGTTGCAGCAACGGGGGCTAAATACTTTTACGCTGAGCGACGAAGTTGAGATCACGACTCGCATTCGTTCCGGAAATAGAGCGGTTGAGGTGACTCTCGACTGTGAGAAATATCCCGCAGAGATTCGCTACACGTTAGACGGAACCCCGCCGACGCCCGACGCTTCGCTTTACGAAGCTCCTTTTACCGTGACCGATTCGACGGTGGTCCGGGCCGCCGTATGTCGGGATGGAGTGATTCGAAGTCCTGAACGGAAACAATTGGTTACTCTCGCCGCGGAGATCGACAACTATTATCCGTTCGATGTGCCGGAAATCTGGAAAGAATATTTCGATTAATCGTTCCATCGACTATTGTGCGTTATCGCCTTTTCTTTCTGGGCGGCAGACTGTGCGCAGCCTTGAAACGGAGTCGGACGTGGCTGACTTTGGGTTGATTCGGGAAAAGGTCCGGGTGGAGGGAATAACAGACAGCCCTTTTATTTTCGGCCTTCGGATTTTTCCCGTATGCCCTGGCGCGGACGAATATGCCGTTGGGTCGCTCCTGTTCCGAAAGATCGTCTTCATTTCGCAAACAGAAACGACATCGTAATTGACGTTCCGGAGGGGGCAATGCCCGATAAACACACCGGTCGATAACCGATTCGTCATAGATCGCCCCGGAGATTTGCTAGTTTTCAAAATCAAAGATCCCCGGGGCTTATCGTACGATTCAGAAGCGATCGATATTTATGTGAACGGTTCAACATCGCATATAATCGGCTTATCTATCAGGTTCAATCTATTTAGAGACGGGAGAACCAAATATTTAAAGTCATACGCTCTATATTAGTGTACAAGCGTTTGTCAATGTGTTTATGTTCCTCAATATTCCGGAACGATAACCCATATCCTCCGAGATAGTTTTGTTGTTCACGATCATTTGATGGAATATAACCATTGGAGGACTGTCTATTTATCATGGTGAAGTCATTCTAAATAAATTATCCAATTTGAAAAATCGGGACATTTTATTAAATTTGTATTCAATAACAGGAGTTGTTTGACAAGATGGAACGCAGATGCGAACAAATGCATACGACTGTTTCCTAACCATTACCTGCTATATGCAAATAGAGTCATAACTTTTTAAGTTACAACTCTATCTAAAAATGAATGGATAATACAACAGTAAGTTCTATGCCGGGAGCTCGGCGGCGGATTCGCGCGCGTTTGCCAACTCCGCCCTGTTCGACTCGACGAACGGCGGTACGGGTTACAACGTCTACACGCTTCCCGAAGGCCAGACGCTGATCGGTGCCAACGGCAAACTCAATCCCAACGCCAAACTGGGCTACTCCGACGGGCAGTATTACTACACCCCCGACGATTGGTACGACGAGCTGTTCGGCAGCGGCAACCTGCGCCAGGAGTACAACGTCTCCATCGCGGGTGCTTCGGAACGCCTCAACTACTACCTCTCGGCCGGTTACCTCGACGATTCGGGCATCATCAAGAATTCGGGCTTCACCCGTTATTCGACCCGTATGAAGGCCGATTACCAGGCCAAGAAGTGGCTGAAGGTCGGTGGCAATATCGGTTTCTCGCACGCTATTACCAACTCCCCTACGGGGCAGACCGACTGGGGTTCGTCGGGCAACCTGTTCTACCTGGCCAACATGATTGCCCCGATCTACCCGATGTATGTGCGCGATGCCGATAAGAAGATCATGTACGACGAACACGGCAATAAGATCTACGACTCGGGTGTGAATACCAACCAGATACGCTCGTTCTCGGGCGGTGCCAACCCCATGATCTCGATCGACCTGGATCGCCACCGCACCTATACTGATGCGATCAACGGCAACTGGTTTGCGACCGTGACGCCCGTCGAGGGGCTGAACGTCACGGCCAACATCAGTGCCAGCGCCATCAACCGCCGTGCGAACCACCTTTATAACTCCTACTACGGTTCCTATATCGGCAAAGGTTCGGTCTCCGTTGCGCAGTCGCGTACGTTCGGCGTCAACCAGCAGTACCTGGCTTCGTACAAGAGAACGTTCGCCCAGAAGCACAACTTCGACGTGCTGGTCGGCTTCGAGAACTATTCGCTGAAGATGCAGTACCTCTCAGGCAGCAACACCGACCTTTACAATCCCAATGTAGGGGAGCTGGACAACACGATCTATGAGACCCCGCAGGTTTCGTCCTACACCGACACCTATTTTACAATGGGTATTCTCTCGCGTGTGCAGTACGACTACGACGGCAAGTATTTCTTCTCGGCATCCTACCGCCGCGATGCTTCGTCGCGCTTCCATCCCGACCACCGCTGGGGTAACTTCGGTTCCGTAGGTGGTGCATGGCTGCTGACCAAGGAAAACTTCCTGAAGGATGTGAAGTGGCTCAACATGCTGAAACTGAAGACTTCGTATGGTATCCAGGGTAACGACGACCTGCTCGATCCCAGCGGTTACAGCAACTACTATCCCTACCAGGATCAGTATTCGGTAGGCCGTGTCGACGGCGATTTCTCGTTGACGCTCAACTACAAGGGTAACAAGAACATTACGTGGGAGTCCTCGCACTCGCTCAACGTGGGTGTCGAGTTCGGCCTTTGGGACGACCGCCTGAGCGGTAGCGTCGAGTATTTCTCGCGCAAGACCTCGGACATGCTCTACTACAAACCCGTACCTCCTTCGCTGGGTTACTCGCGGCAGCCTATCAACGTGGGTTCGATGCGCAACGCCGGTGTCGAGATCCAGCTGTCCGCCGGGTTGCTGCGCTATAAGAATTTCTCGTGGGATCTGGATCTCAATATGACGCACTACAAGAACAAGATCCTCTCGCTCGACGGCGACGTGCCCGAGACGGGACTGGTTTACTCGATGGCGATCCGCGAGGTGGGCGGCTCGATGTACGACTCCTACCTGAAGACCTATGCGGGTGTCGATCCCAACACCGGTAAGTCGCTCTGGTACGTAGACCCCGACAACGGCGATTATTCGACCACGGATGTTTACGACAACGCCCGCCAGGCCCGCCAGGGCAGCACGCTGGCCAAGGTGAGCGGCGGCTTCGCCACTTCGCTGAGCTTCTACGGCGTGGATATCTCGGCACAGTTCGCTTACCAGCTCGGTGGCAAACTCTACGACAACACCTACCACGAATTGATGCACTACGGCGATAACCTGGGTATGAACTTCCACAAGGATGCCCTCAAGGCCTGGACGCCCGAGAACCCCAACACGAATGTCCCGCGCCTGAACTCGTCCGACGATTCGAACCAGAAATATTCGTCGCGCTTCCTCGTAAGCTCCGACTACCTTTCGGTCAACAATGTGACGGTAGGCTATACCCTTCCCAAGAAGTGGTCGAACAAGATCGGCCTGGGCAGCATCCGCATCTATTTCTCGGGTGACAACCTCGCCGTCTTCTCCGCCCGCGAAGGTCTCGACCCCCGCATCGTATTCGGCGGTACGGGTACTGCGGACAACACCTCCTATTCGGCCCTGCGTACCATTTCGGGCGGTATTAACCTGACGTTCTAATTTTGGCACAATCAAATAACAACGTGTATATGAAAGCAATCAATAAAATATGGGTATTTGCCCTGGGGACGGCGGTTATGGTCTCCTGCTCCGACCTCGATACGTTCCCCGAGAGCGGTATTGTGACCGAGGATCAGAAAAAGGAGGTCGTGGAGGACAACCCCGAACGTCTGCAGGCGGATATCAACACCCTGTCTTCGATCTTCACGAAGCTCCTGCCCAACTGGGCCGGAGGTAGCGCCACGCCTTTCCACAACGACTTCAGCTATCCTGCCGTATGTATCGCCACCGACGGCAACGGTGCCGACATGGTATCGGACAACAGCGACTACGAGTGGTTTTCGGTTGCGTTCGAGTATTCGGATCGCAACGCCAACTATGCCGTGCCCATGTTCACCTGGAATTTCTGCTACAAGCTGAACAAGCAGGCCAACGACATCCTGGCTACGATCCCCGCGGATACCGAAAACCAGACGCTTATCTACTACCGCGGCCAGGCTCTGGTGGCGCGTGCGTTCGCCAACTTCACGCTGGCGCAGCGTTTCCAGTTCACCTACAAGGGCAACGAGGACAAACCGACGGTACCCATCGTGACGTGGGACATGCCGGCCGAGCGTGCCGGTGCGAACCCCCGTGCCACTAATGCCGAGATCTACAAGCTGATCTACGACGATCTGACGCAGGCCATCGCCGACCTCGAGGGTTTCCAGCGCACGAGCAAGGCCGCCGCCGACCGGAACGTGGCTTACGGAATGCGTGCCCGCGTGAACCTGGTGATGAACAACTGGGGCGAAGCTGCCACCGATGCCGAAGCTGCCCTGAGCGGCTACACGTTCCTCTCCAAGGATGACGTGTCGGCTCCCGGTTTCAACAGTGCCAACTCCCCGTCGTGGATCTGGGCCGGCATCTACAAGGCTGCCGACACCCCCGCCAACTACCGCAATATCACCTGGGGCGGACACCTCTGCTCCTTTGCCCGCGGTTATACCACCAGCCAGGGTTTGTATAAGCGTATCAATTCGCTGCTTTACAACATGATCCCCGATACGGACGTGCGCAAGGGATGGTGGATCAACGCCAGCCTCGAATCGCCGCTGCTCGACCACATGGACTGGGACGGCGTGACCGGCTCGGCCATCAGCTCGCTGGCGATTCCCAATGTCAAGCGTGCCTTCCAGCCCTATACCAACGTGAAGTTCGCGCCTTATGAAAATAAGTGCGGTACGGACATCAACGCGGGCGACTGGTGTATCATGCGTGCCGAGGAGATGCTTCTCATCCAGGCCGAGGCCATGGCCATGGGCGGCAACCTCGGCGGCGGCAAGTCCCTGCTCGAGAATTGGGTCAAGACCTACCGCGATCCTTCGTATTCGTGCGCCGCCACGACTCCCGAGGCTTTCCAGAGCGAGATCTGGTGGCAGCGCCGCGTCGAGTTGTGGGGCGAGGGCCATGCCTATACCGACATCATGCGTCTGAAGAAGAACCTCGTGCGGTGCACGACGGACGGCAAGTCGGACTTCCCCGATGCCTGGGCGTTCAACATCGCGGCGACGGACGGTATCCTGCTGATGCGTATCCCCACCGGGGAGACCAACGCCAATGCGGCTATCGACCCTGTCAAGGATAACAACAACGAGGGTACGTTCCCTGTTAACGGCAGCGGAGCTGGTTTGACCGACGGATGCGTAGTTAAATAAGTTTTGAACCGGATAACATCGACAAAATATGAAAACACTCAAGAGTTTATTATATGTGTTCCTGGCGGCGTTCCTCTTCGTGGGGTGTAACGACGACGAGAACTTCAACCCCGGGGAACCCGAAGATCCCGATTGTTACAGCGTCTATTTCCCTACGCAGGAGAATATAGGTTCCAAGGAACTCGACCCCGCGGCTCCGACCGAGATGACGTTCACCGTACGCCGCCTGAAGAGCGAGGGTGCGATCGTAGTTCCCGTGGCCGTAACGTCGAGTGAGGAGGGAATCTTCGTTCCCTCGCAGATCGAATTTGCCGACGGGCAGGAGGAGACGACCTTCAGCATTCAGTTCCCGCAGGCCGAAATCGGTACCACCTATAAATGCGAGGTCAATATCGAGGACAAGAAGTACGCCTCCGTCTATGGTGAAAAAGCCACGGGCTTCGCCTTCAGCGTGACCCGCGTGAAGTGGAACAAACTGACGGGCAAAGGCGGCGAGACCAAGGGCAAGTGGCGCGACGACATCATTTCGACGCTGTTCAATACCGCCAACCCCAACGCCGAGGTCGACGTGGAGATTTACGAGCGGGCCGACAAACCCGGTTACTACCGCATGAATCCCTTTACGCAGGATTTGATCCGGGCCCTCTTTAACGGAACCGCACAGGCTTGCACCGAACCCAATATCATTATCGACGCCACCAACCCCGATGCCGTGTGGATCCCTTACCAGACGACGGGCGTGACGCTCGGAGGTGACGGCGAGATCGAAATTGCTTCGAAGGTCAATGCCAACTTCTCCTCCGTGAGCGAGTCGGCCAGCCTCTACGGTACGCTCAAGGACGGTATCATTACCTTCCCGGCCACCGGCATCATGGTGAACTTCACGGTCTCCGGCGGGTGGTACGGCGCCAACGGCAGCGGTCTGCAACGGATCATGCTTCCGGGTGCCAAGGCATACGACTATACGCTCGCACTGACGAACACCGAGCCTGCGGCCGGTGTGGTCAAGGTCGGCTTCAAGTTCGGTGCGGACGTGGCCAAGGTGAAATACGCGTTCTTCAACGGCTCGATGAGCGACGCGTTGGCCGACGTCCGTTCGGGCGAGATCGAATCGGGTGAGACCCCTTCCACCGAAATCACGGCTTCCGGCACGGTTTCCGCTTCGTTCGACGATACGGGCGTTTATTCGGTCGTCGGCAATATGTACAACACGGCCGGCGAACTGGTAGGGCGTTCGTTCCTCTCGTTCGGGTACGTCAAGTCGGGTGAGGAGTCCCAGAATGCGGTTATCCTTTCGGTAAGAACCGAACTTTCCTGGGAAAAAGAGGCGTTGGGCTATACCCCCGAGAATTCGATCAAGGCGATCCTGTTCGGACAGAATATCCAGTCGGGTTATTGGGGTTTGTTCAAGACTTCCGACCTGGCAGGCCTGAGCACGGCACAGTTGGGACAGGTTGCCAAATCCTCGGGCGATGCGTTCACGGAAGAAGAGCTCGCGAAGATCAACGGCAAAGAGTCTTTGGTTCCGTTCCTCGTCGGCCTGAACAGCGGTACGAGCTATACGCTCCTGGTGTCGGCTTTCAACGGGTATTTCTCCAAGGTCTATGCCGTCGAGCAGACTACCGCCGGTAAGGAAGACCCCATGCAGCAGAAGTATAAATTCGACGACGTCAAGGGTGAGGTGAGCAAAGACGATCTCTTCAATACGACGTGGAATTACTATGCCGTGGATGCATTCGACGAAAATGATGCCACCAACCGCCAATACCTCGGCAAGGTCACGTTCAGTGAGAATGCTGACGATCCTAATTACGTCAAAGTCAAGGGACTTTCGTCCTACCTTGCTTCGAATCTGGATACGAAAGACGACACGTTCCTGGCAAAGTACAACGGACTGGTCAGCCCGATGCCGACCTGCCACATCGGTATGTTCAAGACCTATCATGTCGGCAACATGTTCACCTACGAAGAGAATCCCACGGGAATAAATGGCAGCCAGGGTTGTCTCTATGCAGGCTATGTCGATGACGGAATCCTTGCATTCGTTCCGAACCCGAATTATGTGACGCAGGGCTACACCTTCAAAGGTATCTATTGGGGTGGTTTCGGCAATTATGATCCAGCCACGGGCAAATTCACGAATTTGGCTGCCGATCTGGTACAGTTCGACTACCTGATGCTGATAAATCCCGCAAACGATCCCAATGCGGTAACTGCCGCGGCTGTTGCCCGGGAGCTTGAGGTACGGCCGGCCAACAATTTCGTCGAACTGCGCGGGCCCGAATTGATTCAGGTACTTTGGAGCGAGCAGACCGGCAAACCTGTCAACCGTGCAACATTCGGCGGTTACGGTATGCAGCCCGACCTGGGCGTGGCCGATGCGGTCGCGACCTTCAGCGAGGGCAGTATGCCCCAGGCTCCGGGGGCGATCGTGATGATCGGCAAGAAGGTATCCTTGAAGTAACCGATTCCGGCAATGTTGGAATAATTATCGGGAGGAGCCGGCTCTGAGGGGTCGGCTCCGCCCTCTAAAAACCGATAGACTATGGCTGATAAAAAAATTCTACTTTTCGCCGTGCTGTTGCTGGCGGCGTGTACCGCCGATCCGGCGATGGATGGTGCCGACGGCGGGAATTCTTCTGCGAATACCGCAGCCGCCGCGAAGCTGATCAACACGCCTTACGATGCCAAGCAGGGGTCGCTGATCGTTTGTTTCGACGATGCTGCCGTGCCGACCATCGAGGCTACGGCGGCTTCCTTCGCCGCAACGCGCGGCGATGCCGGGGACGCTGCCGTACTGACCCGTTCGGGCATTGCCCCGGTCGACGAAGTGTTGCAGGGGCTTGAAATCACCTCCCTGCGCCGTGTGTTCCCCTACACACCCCGCCATGAGGAGCGTACGCGTGCCGCAGGCCTGCACAAGTGGTATGTCGTGACTTTCGACGAGCAGGCCGACCTCGAAGCCGCCGCCCTGAAACTGGCCGCCGTGGCCGAAGTCCGGAATGTCGAGTTCAACACGAAGCTTTATGTGACCTCGGTAGGGCCGCGCCGACCGCTGACGGCTGCCGATATGGCTGCCACCCGCGCCGCAGCCGCGGGGCGGTTCAACGATCCGCAGCTTTCCCGCCAGTGGCACTACAACAACAACGGCGACAAGACCGTTGCCTCGACGTCCCGCGCCGGGGCCGACATCAACGCCCAGGATGCCTGGGCGATCACGGCCGGTAACCCCGGCGTGGTGGTTGCCATCGTGGATCAGGGCGTGAAATATACGCATCCCGACCTTGCGGCGAACATGTGGATCAATACGCAGGAGAAAAACGGGGCTACGGGTGCCGACGACGACGGGAACGGCTATATCGACGATATTTACGGGTATAACTTCGTCACGCGCGGTGCCGTCTCCTGGGATCGCGAGGTCTGGGTCGGCGGCGAGAACAAAGGCGATTCGGGGCACGGGACACATGTGGCCGGTACGGTGGCCGCCGTCAATAACAACGGCGTCGGCGTTTGCGGCGTGGCCGGCGGCACGGGGCGCAACGACGGGGTGAAACTCATGTCGTGCCAGATATTCTCGGGCAACGACGCCACTTCGGGGGCTATCACCACTTCCGCCGAAGCCATCAAGTATGCCGCCGACAACGGAGCTGCGATCATCCAGTGTTCGTTCGGAAGCAAGGCGGGAGCCTATACTTCGGACAGCGCCTATGAGCGCGGCTCGGGCGTGCAGTACAATGCCATCAAGTATTTCATCGAATCTCAGAACTGCGATGCCGTCGGCGGCGGCGTGGTCATCTTTGCCGCCGGCAACGATGCTACTGCCATGTCGGGCTACCCGGGGGCTTACCACGATTATATCTCCGTGACCTCTTTCTCGCCCGATTACCTGCCGGCCTATTACACCAATTACGGCCCGGGCTGCAATATCTCGGCTCCCGGCGGCGACTATAAGATCAGTGCCGATGCGGCCAAGACCTACGCCGAAGTCCTGTCGACGGTTCCTTCCGAGTTGTCGGAATACAACGGTGCCGATTACGGCTTCATGCAGGGTACGTCGATGGCCTGCCCGCACGTTTCGGGCGTCGCGGCGCTCGGGCTCTCCTATGCGCTGGAAAAGGGAAAGAAATTCACGCTCGACGAATTCAAGACCATGATCCTCACCTCGGTGAACGATATGGAAACCTATCTCGACGGTTCGAAAACCGGCCTTGTACTGGCCGACTACCGCAAGAAGATGGGTACCGGGTCGATCGACGCGTACCAGCTGCTCATGCAGGTCGAAGGGACACCCTGCCTGCGGGCCAAGGTCGGCACCAAGCAGCTCGTGGCCCTGACCAAATATTTCGGCGGTTCGGCTTCGAACCTGACCTATCTGCGGGTCGAGATGACGCGGGAGAATATGGATAAGCTCGGCATCACCGAGGCGCCTTCGATCTCCTACGGTAAACTGATGATCCACTGCACCAAACCCGGTGTCGCCAAGATTTCCGTCACGGCTATCGCCGGCGGCGGGAGTGTGGGCGGCGGCAGTTCGATGGGCGGTCAGGAGATCACCAAGGAATTCGCCGTCATCGCCCGCGCGACGGAAAATGCGAACGGTGGTTGGTTATAATAAACGATAAGATCATGAGAAAAACTCTTTATACCTTATTCGCCGTGCTCGGTTTGTGCATGTTCGCCGGCTGCGGCTCTTCGTCGAAAGGCGACGACGCTTCGCCGCTGGCCAAGCAGCTCGTGGGCGAATGGCACCTCGTTTCGTGGAACGGGGCAGCCCCCGGCGTATTCGATGCTTACGTGTCGTTCGCTTCGGATAAGACCTTCGAAATCTACCAGCAGATCGAGCAGGTCGGATACCAGAAATACACGGGTTCCTACCTGATCGGCAACAAGATGCTTTCGGGTAAATACAGCGACAATACGCCCTGGGGCAGCTCTTACGAAGTGTCGTTCGATGAGTCGGGCAATACGCTCACGCTGGTGAGCGATCCTTCGGTGGGCGAAGTGAGCGTCTATACGCGCGCTTCGATACCCGCGTCGGTCAAGGGCGGAGCCACGGTCATGAAGGCCTCTTCCCGCGCCGCCGGCCCGCTGCTATTCTGACGACCCGGTTTTTCTGTAAAACTTTCTGGAAATGCCTTCTGCAATTCGCAGAAGGCATTTCCCATGTTGCGGACTTGTGCGGGTTTTACTTGAAAATAGGCACCGAAACATCGCTTGTTTTGCCCTGGGAGAAACAGAAACCCTTGATTCCAAACTGAATCATATGACTCGGGAAATTAATTAGACATTAATATGTTCCGAATTCAGGTTCGGAAAAATAATACTCCCGACCATTTTACACAACAATCACCTATTCATTACAAGCCCAAAATATTACTCTGCTAAACAACCACTTTCTATTATCATAGACAATTTTCGAATGATTTGCTGTTCTTCATCCTTTCCCCGTGTACTCAAAGGGAGAAGCGGCAGGCCGCATAAATCCAGAATAGATTGTTTTACGTCATCCCGTTCCCGCTGGACAGGCAGATCATGCTGGCTGCCATTGACCTCAACCGCCAATACAGGCATTTTATCACATTTATTATATATCAAGAAATCGACATGACTGTTTCTGCGGATGAATGCCCGCTGCCTGTCCGTTAGCCCGATTTCTTTCCCGACAATATTCCGCAACGGATAATTAGCAATTACCGCGAAGTTAGAAAATCGGGAATCCCGCCCGATAATATTCAGAATCAACTCGTGCATCAGGTTCTCCGAGGCATACCAAGACCCGAACAGCCGACGCAATGACCGCTCGCGATCCGGAGCGAGATTATGATGATACAAATAATCAAAGATCGACTGAAAAGTGATTTCTCCTTTATTGTATTTAATATAGCGAATCAAGTTGCCAATATTGGTCGACAGCGGAGCCTGTTCGAACAACAGTTGAGACATCACTAATTCCAAGCGATTCTTCGCCCGGGAAACAGCTACGTTTATCAACTCCGACTGGTTAATAAAGTCGACTCTCTTATCCGCACTATACGATGACTCCCATTCTTCATCAACTTTTACCTTATCTTTGACCGTTGAGAAGATAACGACCTCTTTCTCGCGCCCTTGAAATTTATGAATCGTATCGGCACAAATATCCTCACGGAGCTTATTAATAGCATTTGCATGACTACGGAATGGAGTGATAACTCCTATGTCAGTTATCCCAGAACACGTTAATCGATTAAACTCCTCACAGACTTTCAGCTGTTCCAACTTATTTACCCACGACTTCCCCTTATAATCGGCACACGGCCTCTCCCGATCAGCGTGACGAACGGTAACGATTGCCAAGGGATGATTGCCCTCTTTGGGATCAGTCCATTCCGATTTGATAATTAGCTTCTTATCGTAGAATTGCTGATTGCAGAAATCAATAATCAGCGGATGACACCGATAATGCTCACGTAGCAAAACGGTCGGCAAATTCGAGTATATCGCTTTCAGAGAACTGATAATGCTATGCTTAACATAGTCGTAGCTCGGATGCACCTGCATTTGCCGGGCATATTCCCGCGCTTGAGGAATAACTTCCGAAGGAACAATTTGCGGCAACTGCATGGAATCGCCTACAATCACCATATTTCGACAGCAGGACATCGCAATAATCGCAGTAATCAAATCAACCTGAGAAGACTCATCGATAATAACATAGTCGAAGACAAAACTTGCAGGAATTGATTTTCGGACGGCATGGGTCGTACTTGTAACGACCGGAACTTGTGAAATAAACTCATCGAACTGCTTTTTGTAATTTTCCAGGGTAAACGCGATGTCCGTTCTCTTAATGTTTTTATTCAAATAATGCTGGAAAATTGTCTGCGAAAGCTCCTGGCACTCCTTAGACAGCTCATCCATTCGGCCCTCTGTCAACAATTCACAGAGACGGTCATATTCCCGATCCAATTTGGACAAACTTCCCTGATAAAACATCTCTCCGGCATAGTCTGCCAAAATTTGCACATCTTTATAGGTGGAGATCGTTAAAGGAATGTGATAATGAAAGAATGTTTTTATATAGATCAAGATATCGTCCAAACATCCGGCAAAACGACTATAAGCGTATTTACTATACTCACGCCATGATTCACAATAATTCTTCAACGCAAGCCACTCTTGGGCCGTATATTTTCGCCCCTTCAGTGCATCGCGGAGCCGTATATATTGAGGTACCGATATATCGGTATTTTTATGAAAATAATCCCACTCTAATAACAGATCTTTCTTCTCCTTTCGTAATTCGGCAAGCCGGTCGTCTAAACACAACAACTCTCCTAATTTTCTAACCAACTCTTCCAAGCGACGTTCTTTCTCTGGTATTTCCGAAGCATCGACGGAGAAAGTTCCGATAGGAGCATGACTCTGCAAAAAATACGCTTCCCGGTTATCGTATCGTCCAAGAGTCGCAAGAATATCTCCATAACCGTATTTTTGCAGTTTCTCCGCAATATTGGATGTCGCTGAATTATTGCTGGATACAACCCCAACCGTCTTTTTATTTTTGATGAGATTTGCAATAATATTCAGAATCGTCTGTGTCTTCCCCGTCCCCGGAGGCCCTTCGATGAGGCTGATATTATGCGTCAAAGCCATCCGGACAGCCTCCATCTGGGAGCGGTTGCTGCCGAACGGATAGATAATCGTCCCGGCCAAGGACGTCGTTCGGATTGCACTGCGATTCAAATAGGAGTACAATACGGTGCCCAAGGCTGTCACGTCTATATTTTTCAGCTCTTTCTCAAGGAAACTCTCCTCCTCTTTCCCTACATCCGCAGCCTCTGTCTTATCGGCAGTTTCAACGACAGGCTCCGGCGTCTTCAACAATGCTGCAACTTTAAGAAAATAATCTAATGAATTAACAATTGTCACATTACATTGATTGTATTTCCATTGAGTTCCACTTTTAAATAGTATCTGATACTTTTTCGTATCTCTATCAAAATGACAACTTACAATATCGTGCGTAATATCCTTGCCCTTGGCAATTAATCGTTGGGTGGGTTGCAGTTCTATTTTTTCCATGATATCAAATATACAAATAATATATTGACATCGGTTTGAGTGTGGTTATAAATTTAGTCCTGCATATCTTATTATTGCCGCCACCTCTCCAAAGCGCAATTCAAAGTGCATATTGTGTATTTTGAATTGACGCATTCAGATAGCGATTCCGCACTTACACCCTTTCAGATATAAATTATTGCACGCTGCTAAAACTACACCTATCCAAGAATATTTATTTGATTTCGTATTTTATGAAACGGAGGTGATCCATGAAGTTGTATCTATTATGTGCAAAATAACATTTTGATTTCATCGATATCAAGCAGCATAAAGCGGACATCCTAAATAAACTCCATCTTCAAGTCATAACAATGGCGAATAGCCCACTTACTGAAGAACAATAAAGAAAATGAAACATAATCTCTAATTTCTAAAACAGGTAGTATGGGTCTGATTTATATAGAATTATCTTACCACACCAAGCTATTATAACCACCCGCATAACTTATATTAAAATGCTAGCATTAAATAATTTACGAGTATATAAATATAAAACGAAGACAATAATGGCATGTTTTACATCCCGCACATTTCATAATCAGAATTTGGAAACCACTCTAAATCAATCTTCTTTCCATTTTGAAATTTTAACTTGAAATTTAAAGATTTCGTCAAATTTAAAAACACCTTAATACATTATTATCCAAACATTAGCGGGTAATTTCATATCAACATTCTCACACTCTTTTAGCGTTTTTTAAGATTGAAAGCTAAACATTAGTTAGGTATGATAAAAGTAGGTAGTGCCTAGAGACACCTGAGAGTGCCAACGGATGACATGATGCCAAAATAGGTACACTTTAAATGTTGTTTGGCTATCTTGCACAATGGTTACAGGACTAACCTATAAACCTTAATTAAATTATTTTAAAGTTGACAAATTCTATGAAAGGTGTCGTTATTGAACAGAAAGCATTCGAGAAACTTCTGTCCAAAATCAATCTATTAACCGATGCAATCAATTTCATCAATCAAACTATTCAAAAAGAAGAATTGGACAAATGACTTGACTCACAGGATGTTTGTATGGCACTAAATATTTCACCGCGCACATTACAATATTATCGGAATAAAGGAATAATTCCTTATTCATTCATCGGTAATAAAATTTACTATGAAGCGCCCACAATTGCTTCGATTCTATCACAAGGTCTAATAAATCACAAATAACCATGGATGATATAATCACATCCCAATCCGAATTTTTCCAAAATATTATGACTAAAATAGACGCTGCATCAAATGTTGCCAGCGAACTATTGAATAACCAGAGAAAGAGATTATGTCAAGAGCATTATCTCTCTAGTGAAGAATTCTGCCGTCGGTTCCATATCAGCAGACGGACGCTTCAAGATTACCGCGATAACTTAATCATTCCTTACACTTCAATTGGCGGCAAAATCTTATACCCTGAATCAGAAATAAAAAAGGTCCTACTGAAAAACTATCAGCCTGCAGGGAATACACTTGCCGAAGGGCCTTATTCTGTTTTACTGAATACTAACCATCAGAAACTCTAAATCATGGAAGAATTGACATTTAATGACCTCCCCAAGGCCGTATCCCAACTCTTGCTGGAAATCAAAGAAATCAAAGAATTGTTAAAAACACTGCAACCACCAAAGCCGACAAATAAGCCGATCTTGATCGACCGAGCTTGTGAAATTATTGGCAAGTCCCGGCCAACAATCTATAAACTCTCTCGGCTCGGCGAGATACCTTCTTATCGACAAGGGCGAAAGATCTATTTCTTTGAAGACGAACTGCTGGCTTGGGTCGTATCTGGAAAGAAACGAACCTTAGACGAGATCAAAGCAGAATTCCAAGACTCGATTTACAGAGGAACCAGCAAAGACAGAACCTTCCAAAATTTATAGTGATGAAACAAACCAAAGTAGCACTTCGAAGTCGACCGATTTCAAGAAATAGGCGATCTCTATATTTGGATTATTATCCTGCAATTCGAAATGCCGAAATGAAAACCATTCGTCAAGAAACATTGGGTATTTACATTTTTGATAAACCGCGATCATCCATGCAAAAGCTACATAACGAGGAAATATTAGCTAAAGCAGAATTGATACGCTGCTATAGAGTAGCAGAGTTGATCAATCGTAACATTGGTTATATCGGCCCCGAAAAGCGCAATCGGGATTTTCTCGATTATTTCAAAAAAGCGACATTAAAGCACCCTCAAACATGGCAAAGTGCATATCTGCACTTCTATCGGTTTTCAAAGGAACACTGTCTGTTCGGAGACTTGGATTTCAAATTATGTTCACGATTCCGCGAGTATCTTTTAGATACATCAGCTATAAAACCGGTACGAAAATTATCGATCAATACTGCTGCAAGTTATTTGAACATTTTCCGATGCCTGCTCAAAATGGCTTACCGAGATAAAATACTTGGTGAGGACTTGAGTATTTGGATTGATAAAATCAAATTACAGGAAAGCCGGATAGAATATCTCACACAAAAAGAATTAGCCCAATTAGTCCAAACACCTTGTGATATTCCTATTGTAAAAAATGCCTCTTTATTTTCCTGTCTGACTGGATTGCGATACAGCGACATTTTACAACTGACATGGGAGGATATGGTTCCTGCCGTTAATGGGAATGAATATGATATTCGGATAAAAACGCAAAAAACAGAAAAAGAGTTGACGCTGCCATTAAGTACCGATGCTTTGAAATTATGCGGGGACCAAGGATCGGGACGAATTTTCCAAGGGCTTAGTCGTAGCGCAATCGACCACCCTCTAAAACATTGGCTCCATCGCGCCGGAATCAAAAAGAAAGTTACGTTTCACTCCTTTCGACATACATTTGCCGTCTTACAAATTGCGGCCGGCGCTAGTATTTATATCGTCAGCCGGATGCTCGGACATAAACGCGTTGCCACAACAGAGAGATATGTTGATCTAGTGGATAGTATAAAAAGAGAAGTGATTGGTAATATTCAACTGAACATGAAGGTCGAATTTAGTGAAAATATCAAATAATTTATCTGTCAGAGAAAATACAAACTCAAGATCTCATAAGGACGATTGAAAGTTCAATCGTCCTTATGAGATCTGCACAAATTAATATCATAAATTATAAAATGTCAATATTATATAAACGACACAACAAATCATTAAGCTCTTTTGAATCTTCTATTTCCAATATTCGTTGCTTCTGATCATTTGAGAAATTATAAACTCCAAAATTTTTCACATAATTTTTAGCTAACGCAAAATAATCTCCACCATAAGGTTTACTTGTATGTTTAATATAATACCAAAAAACATCAGACTTAAGTATTTTTTGAATAAATCTCAATTCATCTTCTGTATCAGACACTAAGGCATATCCATTGTAAAAAAGGAGATCTAGTTCATCTGTAAAAACAAAATATGGTTTATCCGACAAATATGGGAACAACAATTTATATCCTTTTATATCCAAAGCCTGGCTTCGTCCGAACGCAAACCATTCTTCATATTTGCGATTGCCTTTATCCCTCTCTGATAGTGGAATTTTAAAATCTGATAGATAAGCATAAGCTAACGGATACTCTTGTTGAATTAATGTTTCTGACATAACAAGAACTTTATTTCCGACAACGATATAGGGAAATATCAACTGCTCTAAATTCTCAGTTATATCGCTTTCATTTTTTAAAATATTAGGCTTTACCGCGGGACGACAAATTCTTTTTTCTATTTCATATCGTATTCCATTTTTCTGAAATGTAAAAGTATTATCAGACTGGGATTCAGGCGAGAATAAATAAATCTCATTCTTCAATGTCGCAAATCCATTTTTTATTAAAAATAACTTACCTAATGGAATTCCTGTATTTTCGATTCGTCTAATATTTTCACTGACGGAATGTCTTTGAAGCAGCCATACATCTTGCTTATTTGTTGTTTCATACGGCACCTCGATATATTGAGTCTCAGAGATTGATAGTAGTTCCGTACTTAAACATTTAACATAGGAAATTCTACCAGTATCAATTTTATTGATAAAACACAAACAAGTATAGGTTGACCTTGCTCGAAACACTTGTTCTGATCCGAAGTCAATCATTATCAAATTAAACTTGTTAGTAGAAAAGTATTCTCTCACCCCTCGACCATTTAAACTTCGATAAAAGTTGTTAACTGTAATATATCCAAGCCATCCATTCTTTTTGAGGTTTTCAAGAGCAATTTGGAAAAAGGGAATATAAAGGTCTGCTTTCCCATATTTTGCCACAGACCATTTTTTTAATAGTCCTCTGCTTTCTAAGTCTATTTTAGATGCACCCACATAAGGTGGATTGCCAATTATTACATCAAACCCTCCTCTTTCTCTAATTACAGGAACAGTTTCCCACTCAAAATTTAAAGAATTTGCAACAAATAGATTAAAATCAAAAGATTCAATATCTTCTCCATCTGTTATAGCAAATAAAGACAAGAGCAATTTCGTTCGAGAAATACAATAATCTTTAATATCTACTCCAAAAATACAATTCGCATACAATTGCTGATATGAAATCCCCGTCAAAATATGGATTCTTTGAACTAAAGTTAGAAAGAAGCCACCACAACCACAAGAAATATCGCCATACATGATATATCCCAATTTTTGTGTTTCAAACTTACTTAGGACAAAATTTATAATATACTCTCGGATATAGCGGGGGGTATATACAGAGCCATTTACCTCTCGATCAATTGGTGATATAACGAATTCAAAAAACTCTATTAAATCCTCTATCTCAAGTTTGACCTCCTTTTTATTTAGATATGCGAGAAAATCATTAAGATCAGCATTATTTCGGGCTAATAAATGACTCTTCAATAATATATTATGTCGAATATCTAAGCCATGTTGATGGACATAAGTCGATATAATTAAACTATCAATATAATGAGTTTCATGATGACAAAACTTTCTAAAATATTGAAGTATGGTTCGATTTAAACTAGCTGAGGACATAGTTTAGAAGGTGTTTTCCATTTTAAACTCCGATTATTCTTGTCCCATTGACTTACTATATTAAAGTAGTACGGTTTCATTATATTATTCTGGGCCTCTCGATATGCTCGAATAAATCCAACCTGCGATTTAAGACTCTCGAATCTTTTTTTAGGATGAAAATTTGTCAGACATAACCCGATTCCTAGTATTAAATCGACAGGATAATGCATAAGTCGTGGAACATCGAGATAAATAGCACTTCCCCAATCATATTTATAATCACGACAAACCGGAAGATGTTCTTTTCCATTCGAATAGTGTATATGATATAACGGATGAAATTCATCAGACATCGGAGCTTCATCTTTATCAATATGCCAACACAGAGAATATTTTTCACCCTCCAATTCTCCAAATAAAGTCATACTAAAACCATATGTCAAAAAAGGATCATTCATTCCATCCCAAAGAGCTGCATTAGCAGTAAAAGACATATCGATGACCAATCGAACCATGTTAAGCTCTTGTGGACAAATATGGCGTATATTATGAACAGGCAGAATTAACCCTTTGATTTCATATCCCCATATCGTATTACCTGCGGAAGTAGTTTTTGATAAGTGCTTAATTGCCTCATCAATAGGATCTAACCGCAATAAACTATTATCGAACAAGTTCTGAAGAGTTGATTTTACCCAACTCAACTCTTCAGATCGTGCTTCTATGAATTTCCGGAAATCTTTGAGCACCATTTTATTTTTTGCTTTTTTCCCTCAATTCAATTTTATTCCGATGAAATCTCGCTTGAGCTTCAGTGGTAAGTCGTATTTTAGGAAATTTCTCAGAAACAACTGCAGCAAAAGACATGTATTTAGATTCTTGCCATGATTTCAAAACGTCCGATTCAAAAACCTCATAACCTTCAGCTGGGTCAAGCGGCTTTTTATAGCCCTCGCATACAGACCAAAACATTGAACTAGTACAATATTTAAGCGTATCCGCAGCCTTAAGTCCTTTAATATTTAACTTTGTTTCTAAAATATCAACACGCTCTTTTGCTGTCAGAATAGGCAATAACTCACCATCTGATACTTTTTCAAAAAAATCATTTATTACATCGGCCCAATATCGTTTCCATCCATCAGAAAGGACGCCGGAATAAACAGCACCAATGTCCGACAAACGAGCAAGCACTTCTTTCCAAGCATTCCCCGAAGCATCAATATCGACTCCTAGACGTGCAGCCAAAACATTCTCTTTGACTAATATTCCTGAATGATGAAATATCTCATTGATAATGTATGATAAAAACTCAAATCCACCAAAATGTTTATTTGATATAAACCGTTCAAAAATTCTATTATCAATCTTGTCAGGAAGTTGTCGATCCAAAAGTTTAAATAAATCCCCATTTGAAGATTGCACTAAATTATAACCATTTGCTAATGCAGACATCTTTGTAGCAGCCTTATCCCTGTCATATTCTGTTTTAGTAAATATGCAATCGAATAAATCGTGACTTGTAAGGTCAGCCTCATAAGTAGCCTTAAGTTTCTCCAAAGTCGAGCATAAGACAATCGGATATTCTGGAATTTCTTTTTGGGCGGCAAGAGTTCGTATTTGTTGAGCAATCGGAGTTGCAGAAATGCCTAAGCGATTAACTCCCTCTCCATCCAATCTTAAGTCCATAAGAAGTCCATCACAGTCCTGTGTCTTTATTAACCCACACAAAAGCTCCATTGATTTAGATTCCGAAAAATCTAATCTTACAACCTTAATCTTTCCTGTATCATTAAGGCCATGAATAAACGATTCGACAATTTGCGGTTCTTCATCGTCGATATATATAAATTTGGGTATCTTTTTATCCATTTTCACTATATTTTGGAATTTCAATGCGGAATGTTGTTTTATAACCATCTAATGGCGAATCCAATAAATAGATTCGTCCATTATATCCCTCTATAATATCTCGAATTATTTTTAAACCTAACCCTGTTCCTGTATAAATATCTCTTTCATCCGCACGCGCAGAAGGAGCCGACGTTGTAGTAACAAATGCATCGAACATACGATCTCTAATCAAAGGATCTACTCCTATCCCATTATCTGAAAAGTCGACAACAACAAAATCAGCAGTTTCATCACATCTTATATCAATTTCACCTTCTTTTAAATCTTTTCGCTTATGAATCGCTTTTTTAGCATTTGTATACAGATTGAAAAGAATTGAGGCCCACTCAGATGGATGCATCGGAACGGTAATTAGATCAAGCAGTTCTATATCATCTTCATCTAAATTGTTTTTTATCTTTATTCCTGCACGTTTAAGGTTTTGCTCTATAATTGAACAAAAAGCATGGACTCGTTCTTTTATGTGGGCCGGTTCAATTTCCCGATGTACATTTCGACTTATTGTTTTATCGAAATATGCAGTATAACTTGTAAATGCATTTATGTTGGTCTCCAATAATGCAACCCGCTCCATGGAGTCAGAATCCGCCTTAAGTATATCTTTTAAATAATTAATCTCATCTTCAAACCCGGGTAAGTAGTTCTTGATTTCATGGATAAACTCCCCGATAACCAGCCCCAAACCAGCAAATATCCGCAGCATATTGGCTTCTTCAATTAAACGCTGCTTCTCTTCTTTTTGCTCAGCACGTCCTTCGTTTAAGGTCTTAAATGCCTCTTCAAACCGGGTCTTATATTGCTCATGCTTACTTTCATCAGTAGAATCAGACTGAGCCTCATGGAAGACCTCCTCAAGATCATTTATAGCCTCTTCTATCTTTTCATCAGGATCCTTTTTCTTCTCCCAGTTTTTCTGATTTGCTGTAGCTTTACGTTCTCGCAATGTTGCTATTTCTGACCCCGCAGTTGTGATTGCCCTATACACAAACTCAGATAAATCCCGAAAAGCCTCATTTTCTATAACTCCCTCGCGACTTGCTGTTTCTTCAAATAAATTTGAAGCTTTTTCATCTATCTCAACAAACCCAAAAAAACTTTGATTCTGGTGTGGGAACAAGTAATTTCTTTTTCGAACCGATTCATCTAATCCTAACCAATCATCCCCTTTTTCTCCATAAGGAGCTATCCGAAATCCATTACGATAAAGTTTAATTCCTCCATATTCATTACCGAGATTCTTAACATAAGTCAATAATTGCCCTGGAATTAATGATCTTTCGTAAACAAAATAATGTACCTTGAAATGGACGTTTTTCACATATTCAAAAATAGAAAAATCGTCATCGCGGTTAGGTCCAATAGGCCGATAAGCTTCTGTGGGAATATTAACTTTAGTACTTGTTGTTTTCCAATAGCCATGACCAGAATCATCAATATAGCCTTCTATTGTCGCTAATGCATGATTAAAGAACGCCTCATCATCGTCAATAATTACACTTTCAGGACTAATCTGATTTCTATAAAATGAGGCCTTGAATCCAGGATCTTTACGCTCCTTATCCCATAATATTCGCTCGTCAGACAAAGGCTCTGGCTGTAATAGATTCGCAGTAAAGCGGTATGCACGGCTAATAGCAGCATCACTCCACTGATCAACAAGCCCTTCAATAATTAAAGTTGTTCCTTTAAGTCGCTCTTTATTTACAATCTCTAATTGACTCGACACCTCTGTCAAATTAGAATCGACATTAAAATTACTCCAGTTAATCACAACTTTGATTGCAAAGTCTGCAGTTGCTGTTTGAGTAATAATCGTTAATTTCGCCCCAAGCCGCTGTGTTGCAAAGCGCCCAATACCTTTCTGCCCGGCCTTTTTTCTCTTATAATTAGGTGAAATCGGGTTGTGAATCTTATCAGAAGACGACAACCGCATAAATCCATTAATCAACTCCTCTCTGGTCATTCCCAGACCATCATCAATAATTTGAAGAGTTCCTCCTGTTTCCTGCGCATTTATAAAAACGAGATTCACATAAGAAGCCTCAGCATCATAGGCATTTTTAATTAATTCAGAAACGGCAGTTTCCCTTTTTCCTACTAGTTCTTTTCCTAATCGGTTGATTATGCCGGCATCAACAGAAAACCGAACATAATTCTCATCTAATTTTGCTAGTTCATTAGATAAAGCCACAATTCTATCATTATTACCAGGGTCATCTCTAAGAACTGATAATAATTCCTCCTTTACTTGTTGCTGTGAACGAAAAGAATTCATAGAATCTCCCATTTACAATAAAAATTACAAACAAAGTTAAGAAAAAAATTAAGCAATACTCTATAAACAATAAATATGTTGTCTTTTAAGCATTCAACAGCCCCATCAGCAAAATCGACATTCTATTCAGAGCTCTTAAATAATTTATCCACATTCTCCATATCCCGCATAATGCTGGAATCCATGACTTTGGCGTAGCGCTGGGTCATACGGATATCGGAATGCCCCAGCATTTTGGCAATATTCTCCATCGAAACACCGTTCGCCAAAGCCACGACCGTCGCGAACGTATGACGGGCAGTATGTGTGGTCAAATTCTTTTGAATGCCGCAGAAATCTGCAATCTCTTTCAGATAGGAATTCATCTTCTGGTTACTCGGCACGGGCAGGAGTGCGCCAGTTTTCGTACACAGTGGATGATTCTTGTATTTTTCCATGAGTAACTGCGGAATCTTCAGTAGGGGAATGTTGCACATATTATTGGTCTTCTGACGGGCTTTACGTATCCATAGGTCGTCGTTGTTGTCGCGAACGATATGCTCCTGTCGAAGGTTGTTCACGTCGACATAGGCCATCCCCGTAAAAACACAAAAAATAAACACATCTCGCACATATTCCAACCGAGGCAAAGCAAACTCTTTGCACATCATCCGCTCAATCTCTTCCTTGGTCAATACCTCCCTAATGACTTCTTTTTCCTGAAAGCGGATTCCGGCAAAAGGGTTCTTGTGCATCCAGTCATTGGCGATAGCCAGGTTGACAATCTTCTTTAAACCCTTCATATAACGAATCACGGTATTTTGCTGGCAGTTGCGTGTCGTCTTGAGGTAAATCTCGAAATTTCGCACGAATTCACCATTTAACTCGGTGAGGTTCATATCCTCTTTTCCATATTGTTTCTGGATGAAATGGCCGAGGTATTTACAACAGTTGTCGAAGCGGCTAACAGTAATTTGCACATAGTCAATACCAATCAGCCTGCGGCAATCATTGTTGTGCTTCCGGAAAACATTCAGAAGCGTGTAACGGCCCTCCTCGCAACTATAGAGTTTATCCATAATCAGGCGGGCTGTGTAGATAGTGCCTTCTGCCTCCAACTCCCGCTGAATAGTTAGCACCCGCAGTTTGAGCATGCGGATATATTCGTTCAGTTCAGCCGCGGCTTTGGTGCGCCCCATCGAACACTCCTTAGCCTGGGACCAAAGATTGAGCGCCACGCTACGCCGAATTTGCAATTCGACGCTAATACTATTCACGGTAATGCGAAGCCGAATGGGGGCTTCGCCGTTTTTTAAGAGTTTTGTCTTTTTGATGAAGAACAAAACGCTGAAAGATGCTCGTTTCATAACTTTAATTTACTGGTTAAAATTACGAAATCACGCCCTCTGAATCAAGTGGCAAAATATTGTGAATCAGTGCAAAATACGCCAAACTGTGGGCCTAAATCCGAGATCGAAAAAAGTCCCACGATTTTCACTTGCAAATATGCTCTGAAACCCTACTTTTTGCCTCTGCAAGAAAAAGATAAATCCCTGAATTCGTTTGAAATTCAGGGACTTGCCTTGTTTTACTTGTTTCTTAAGTGGTACCACCAGGAATCGAACCGGGGACACAAGGATTTTCAGTCCTTTGCTCTACCAACTGAGCTATGGCACCATTCTCTCTAAATAACACTGCTATTCAACGATTTACGCATAGCCCGTTCGCCCCTTGATTCTGTCTTTTCGTTGCGGTTTAAACGCTGGTTTAAACAAATTGCAAAGTTAATAAATAAGTAAACTATCTGTAAATCTTATAGATATGAGTTAAAAACAGCATCGAAAACAGAGAAAATCGGCACAAAATTTTCCCCTCCTGCCGCTTCTCTGTTTTTACCAATTTTCAGTAGCTTTGATTTCTATAAAGAAAATCCTCGACCGCATGGCCGAGGATATAGCTACTATTCTATGTAAGTAATGATATTACCGTAATCGAAAATTATATCATCCATAAGCCATTCGTCCATAATGTTATATTTGTAGATTCTTACTGAGGTCAGTTGATTGCCGTTGCATCTCAACAACGTCAATTCCTTGCTGTTGCTTACATCTAATGATGTGAGTTGGTTGCCACCGCAGTACAAAGTTATCAACGCTGTATTCTTGCTTAAATTCAATGAGGTGAGTTGGTTGGTGTCACAGGATAAATATGTCAACGCTGTATTTTTGCTTAAATCCAATGAGATCAGTTGATTATATCCACACTCTAACCTCGTCAATGCCTTGTTTTTGCTTACGTCTAATGAGGTCAGTTGATTGTTGTAGCAGTTCAACTCTGTCAACGTTGTATTTTTGCTTACATTTAATGAGGAAAGTTGATTGTTGAAACAATTCAATTCCGTCAATGCAGTGTTCGTGCTTAAATCCAATGATATGAGTTGGTTGGTGTCGCAGGATAAATATGTCAACGCTGTATTTTTACTTATATCCAACGATGTGAGTTGATTGTAGCGGCAGTTCAAATATGTCAACTCCGAATTCTTGCTTAAATCCAATGAGGTCAGTTGGTTATTGTAGCAGTACAACTTCTTCAATGCAGTAAAATAACAAATCTCACCCATGCTTGTAATCGCATACTTATCAATGTGCAAGTATTTTACATTTGCTGCCTCTCTTTTAGAAATCTGACCATCGCCATTTCTATCAAGGCCATAATTAGATAAAAGAGCTTCCAAGAATTTAGGGTCTTTAAACTCTATAATGGGATTGTCACTTGTCCACCTTTTTATAAACTCCTTTGCATCGTTATATTGATTACATTCATTTTTTGGCAGTTTCTCAAACACCTCTGCGGACTTTTGCATCATCTTAATAGCATTGTCTAAATCGCCTGTCTGTTCGTATAAATGTGCTTTCTCGAAATAGACCGTCGCTTTCATTTGGCAGACCTTTCCATATTCCGATTCTGCATATTCCAGCATATTATCGTATAGGTGCTGTGCATTGTCTACTTGCCCTGCAACCAAATAATCAGAAATAAGGTTGAACATCATTTCCTCTTTTATGGCAGGATTGGAATATTGCCGAGCAACTGAATCAGCTTGCGTTTTCCGCACAAAGGCGTTCAACACACTATCGCCGCCTGTCGTTCCCGTATTGAAATTCTGCACAATGTCATTGAGCATTTCATCATAGGTCTGCCGTGGACGTTGGTTCCCACATCCTACGATCAGTAAGGCGAATATGGGGAGTAAGTAGTTCTTCATAGTTGGTGACGTAATTTCAAAAAATTCATTTTATATAGCCCTTGAAAAATATGTCACTTGATTAACAAAGCATCATATCGTGTTTGATAATCATAGCTAAACAGCTCTTCATCAGAGCAATCCTTTTTTAATATACAATCCAACTCAAAACTGCTACATATTCCATATCCCCAATATCTGCTCTTTATTTGAATCAATTTTCGCCGCTTGAGATTATTCGTACAATTATCATAAACTTTTTTGAGCGGCATCGGTAATTGTGCTGATACTTTTCTACGTTCAGCCATCCATTTATCCCAAAAGCGCATATCATTTTTTAATGCACATTGCTTTTCTTCCACGCTATAATCTTCATCATCTGAATTAATCAACTCATCAAAGAAATCCGAATATGCTCTATGTATCATTTTATCTGGAATCAGCCTATGTCGTTCTGTCGGCTGATAATTGGAATCACCCACAGTAAAATAATAATCCAATAATGAAATCAATCTCTGCTCGTAGCTTTCTATGAAGAAATCGCCATACGCTATTGGTGCTCCAGACCCACCATGTTTCCCAACAACTATTTTATCGCATACATCATGTAAGGCTTTTTCATATTCTATCCATACAGAATGTTCTGACACTAAAATATCCTTAAACTTGTTGTTACAATCTAACAGTCGATTGTTGTATATTTCTACCTTACATTCATGTAATTTAGTCGCCAACCATGCCTGTATATTAGCATCCCATTGTGAGCCGAGCGAGTATGATAATAATGAATCTATTTGTTCCGAAAATCTTTGGTAACGGTCTATCTCCGTGGTGGAACAATTAAGAGGGTAACATTCATTAATGCGCCAAAGAATCATATTTAAATCATCTTGATAAGGCGTTGTTTTATTCGCAAACCACAACGTGACAAAATCATTTACCGCCGTGATATGGGGTATATCTCGGAAATATCCGATTCTATCATAGAAACCGTAACGTTCAGTACGATGCAAACTATCGAATCGTCGTTGATATTCAGCTATCTTGTCTTTTGATGGCTTGCCAAATAAATAAGGGATAGAATCGGTCTCTCTCCACTTAAACTTAAAATGGACGGTATCATAAGGGGTCTTGATTGTAATTTCAGTTGAATCTTCTCTAACCTGCTCAATCTGCCTTACCTGTCTATTGCCACAACCAAGCATTATTAAGCCAACAACAAGTATTAGTATACAGTTCTTTATCATCTGTGACACAATTATAAAATGTTCATTTTATATAGCCCTTGAAAAATATGTCACCAATGCTATAAATGCCTGTTAATCCTCTTTTGTAATTCCTTATCTTTATATCCGTTCTTCTGAACTCGTTTCAGCCAGAATTTCGCTTGCTTCCAATCTTGAATATCGGTATAATAGTATGCTAAATCCCGCTGGGCCATCCATTCATCCTGTTCCGCCGCCCTTAACCACCAAATAACAGCAGAATCAATATCTGCCTGCTCTCGTTTAATCAAATCTGGTCGTTCTGCATAGCATCCTCCCAATAAATTTTGAGCTTCTGAATTTCCTGCTTCCGCAGACTTAAACAGGCTTTCGATTGCGGTATCTTTATCTCCATCACCGAAAAGCATCCAATGAAAGAATTGGTAGTATTGTTCATCAGCCAATTTCTCGGCCTCTGTAAATGGTCTTTCGGGTTGGCTTTGGCAACAAACGAACAAAATGCCCGTCAGTATAAGTAAGTAGTTTTTCATCGTTCGTTTTCTTCTTTGCAAAACAATCCTTTGATTTTGCGCCATATGTTAGATTGCCAACAATTACCGTATTCTGTTTCTGCATAACCCAATGTGCGGACTTGATAGCTTTTCCCGTTGGAATGTATTATTTGCAGATTTGAGTGGTACACTTTTGTACTTTCTATACGAATAGAATCACCATTATCAGCCACCCACCAAGAATTATCTTTCGGAAAATATTGGATAGTCCGCATTACAACTGAATCCGTCCATATCTTATCATCGGGATTTGTAACGCTTAATAAATGACAACTCCATTCTTCTCCGTTTTGTATTAAGTAACAGTTTTCATTACCGTATATTCTGGCTTCCATTATTTCATCACCAAAAATATTAGGCATGGCAATCGTGAAATCAAACAATAGTACAACAATCAGTAAGCCTATTTTGCTACCTCTGTCTAATTTTGCATTTTTCTGTTTTACAAAGAATATTGGCAAAATTGAAGATATTAATACGCTAAACCATCCAAAATGAAAGAGTATTTCCAGATATATATGGCGCAAAAGTACATGTTCGGAGTAGAGATAAAATGCACCGACTTTCCATGCTCCAATCAATAGTCCAAGCCCTAATAGAAATGCACTAAAATAGAGCCGTATATTGGGACGTGACAGTTTGCGGATATTCACCCAGATAAGAATAGCCGCAGCCATCATTAGTAAAGTATATCGTAATGTTGGATGCCCGTCTATCAGTCCTCCATCACTCCAATAATGAAAATCCAGATAATCAAGGCAATAATTATAGGCAATATAATAGATTGTCAAACTCCCTACGATGTAGGCAGTTCTTACAAGTATGCTTTTAAGCGTGGGATTGAGGGTCATGGATTAGTTATTGAGGGATTTAATTATTCTTGCAACAACAGGAGCACAAAGCGGAACACCATAGTAAGTGCCATTATATATATTTTGCTCCATGATTACGAAGATTCTGTATTGCGGATTCTCGGCAGGATAGTATGCCGTCAGACTGCCCCAATAATGCCGTTTTCTATTGGCTCTGACTGTTGCACCTTTAGCGGCTATATCCAAACTTTCCAACCCAACATAATCGGTTCGGCAATCGTCATAGGAGAATTGTTTACTTTTCTCCGCAGCGATATTCATAAAATCTTGTTTGCAGGCTTTCGGCCCTCGTTTTGTCATTCTGCAATCTGCCGATGCAATGTCATTTCCTTTCATATCAGAGAGAATTACAGCTCCTTGCAGGGCTTTTTGAGCCGTCAATATGTCCGATAGGATTTGCTGGACGTTATCATGGCTTATTGTCTGTCCATTGGTGAATAGAGCCGATAAGATGAAAGCGACGGTTAGTAGATAGCGGTTCATAGGTGATAATGTTATGTGTATAATATAGCTGTGACGCATTTTGCAAAAATCTCTTTTATATACCCCTTAAAAATTATGTCACTATCGAAAGAGCAGGGACAAACATTGCCAAAGTTTCAATACTGATTCTTTGGCAATGTTTTTAATAATGCTTATCTCGATTTTCTTTAATCATTTCTCGGATAAATTTCCAGATTACAAATAGAATAATGATTATGAAAATCCCTAATAATGTTGGCATAATTTTATAATTTATTCATTTCTTGAACTATCTTATTTATAACCATTTGATATGAGAAATTCCATGAGTACAAATCATATAATTTCCCATCGACCCAAGGCAAGACCACTCGACTTTGTTGTATGGCCGATAACTTATCCAATTCTTGTTGAATGGCATTATGCGTGCGTTCTATCCGTTGCATATATAAGGTTAATTCTTGGGCATTGTAAGGTGTCGCCCCTCCATCTCGACAAAAAACCTCGTCGATTCCATTAAATTGCGACAGAATAAATTTTGCCTGTTCCCGAATATTATACGCGATTTTATCTGCGTTAGAGCGTCCAAATAAGCCCATGTTATTTATAGATAATTTGAGTGTTGCGAGCTATACATACAGGAAAAGTATCATTAATACCTTTTAGCCTCCAATCTCTTTTCAAATAAAGGGCTTTCAATGACGCCATTTTGCATTTTAGGGGATATTCGCTATAAACAATAGTTTTAGGAACATAATGATTTAATTGAGTTGCGCTTACGTCCAATATTTCTATGCGATTATCATCACAATCCAAATGAAGAAGTTGAGAGTTTTTTGATAGATCAAGACTTGCAATTTCATTTGAAGAACATTTCAATACCTTAAGTTTAAGGTTGTTTGTGGTATCCAACACGCGAATTCCTGTTCCATATGAATTCCGTCTAAACATGACATCGTCTATTGATTCGATTTGCAAATGCGCGTTATCGTAACATTCTAATATTTCTAACTCGGGGTTATTGGATATATCTAAATTATGAAGGTTATTGTTGTAACAGTATAAATATCTCAAAGCAATGTTATTATTAACATTTAGTTCCGACAACCGATTTTCTCCACAATCTAATTTTATCAGTTTGAGGTTTCGGGAAATATCGAGGGTTGTTAATGAATTATGGGAACACGACAACCATTCCAAGTTTTCGAAATATTCTATGCCAGATAAAGATGAAATGTCCATTCCATCGCATTGTATTCCTTTAATGTCTTCAGTGTTGAATGTCGCCCCAAATGCACTATGAAGTGCTTGGCGAAATGCAGAATCTTGGATAATCCAATTCGATGATACAGAAATAATCATAATCTTATTCAGTTGCAATTTTCACCTCCAACCCCCAGATGTGATTAGTTAAATAAGAAAGCGCAGGGCTGATGACTTATTTTAGTGCGACAGGTCGTAGGAAACCCAATAGATAAAATAAGCAACAACCCCGCGCCTGTATCGTGAAGATACGACGGGAGGGCAATGCCACTTATTCTCTCTATTGTGCTTGGAATTTCCTACGTTCGTCGCACGAGAATAAAGTTACACTTCCGTATTCAATATGTTTTCCACAAAAGTAGAAAACAATCGTCGGAAATGCAACGGCTTTGCACCTCTTTTTTTTCGGGGTTGTTGCAGATTCAAATTTCGCTAAAACAAAGTTCCAAAACAAGGGATAAACGGCTGGAAAATAAACTTTGTTTCTTGCAAATTGGGTTAGATGCTTTGTTATTCAATTTAAGCCGACATATTCCCTCTAATCAGGTGTTGCAAATCATTCCAACCCTCAATTATCGGGAATATGCCAGCATGAAAACAAAAATTAGGGGTAGTAAAATCTTGTCGAGATTACAATACCCCTAATTTCTGTAATTTATAGGTTTCAATAAATAGAAATACGGTTGTAGTTTTACTCTCCTGCAATTTTCCGTATCACGCTGTCCATACAGATAGCCTGTCCGCTGGCTAATCTTCCCCACCAACAGCAACCGTATTCGTCGATAATAACCTCTCCCTCTCGTTTCAGTCGTTCTGCCAGCCAACCGTCAATCAGCCACCATTCCATGACATCTCCCAAGAACGGATAGATATATTCTTCGGGTAGTAGGTTCTTATTGAGCATTTCATCCACGACTGCGGTTTGATTCGTCAGTACGCAGTTCTCCACCAATCGCTGTGCCGTCATTGGATTCCTTGTTGTGCGGCTATGTTGCGTAACCATTGATTAGCAAACGAGGTGTGTTCTGCTTGCAAGCGACGGTTCAGAAAGATACCATCCTCCGACCATCTGACGCTGTTCTGCTCGATGCCGCAGTAGTCGTTGCGATAGTAATAGGGAATGAATTGCCGTGTTTCATTGTGCAGGGCAAAGAGCATTTCAGGGTCGCGCATGGCATCGCCGTTCTGCTGTCCGTAATGAGCCAGCGAAAAGAAGTCGTACTTGTCGATACGGCCGATTAGTTCGATATGGACGGGCATATAAGTACCGTCCGAGTTGTCGATTTTGGTTGTCTGTAAAGCTAACATTTTGCGGAAAATCTCCGCCGCTCTCCTGTCGAGTGTTTTCATATCTGAAAAGGTTTTACATTCGGCAATGGGGAGGGGGCTTTAGTATGGAGTAGGCGTGTGTGCAGGGGATATATTTTACAAAAGAAACAGACATTATGGCCTGTTTCTGATAAACGCCTACGGCGTGTATGTAAAGAAAAAAATTGGAGTGACGCAATTTTCAAGGGGTATATAAATAAGAAATTCCAAAAATATGTCACTCCGCCTCTTTTTTATGAGGCCATTTGCCATTCGCCTTAAGTTCCTCTAATATCTTTCGCATCGTTTCATGGTCGTTATACGCTATATGCCTTAAAGGCTTGGCAGGATACAACGGGTTTTTTCTCTTGGCTTCTTGTATTTGCCGTTCTTTTTCAAGTTCTTTTTTACGTTCTTCTGCTTGTCGGATAGCTTCTCTCTTTTCTCTTTCAAATTTGGCCTGTGCCAATGATGCCCTATCTGCAATACTTTCTAAAAAAGGGATAACACCTTTTATCAAGAAAAAAAACACAGCGAGTGAAACAATCATTTGAACAAAACCTTCAAATTTATCGCCCATTATTTTAGAAAATTAAATTTAAATATTGATTGTAAAATAGTGTAAGTAGTGACGTAATTTTCAAGGGGTATATAAAAGAGAAATTCTAAAATTATGTCACACTCTGAAATTTCTTCGCACCCAGTTTCCAAGTTCGCTTTGTCCCTGTCCGTGCTTCGGTTGCTTCAAAATAGAGCATAATCGAATTGCCTACTCCCCGTCTATCGTATTCGATGGAATAACTGTCAAAAATCGCTTTCATCCTCGAATTTATCTCGGAGGTCTTATAAACAGTATTCGGAGCAAAGGCAGCATAGACTTTATTAATGACACTTTTTTCTTTTGCACGTTTTAAGAATTTTGCCCGTTTTATCTCTGTACGGACATCCGAATCCACAAAATTCAACTCTCGGACTTTCCGTAATCCTATCGTATTATATGCGTCGTAATAAAGGGCATATTCGCGTTGCAACTCTTTTAGAAATTCCATGTCATACGATTTGCTGGACAAGCATATACGGGAGAATATTGAAAATAAGAGCGTAATCCGTTCTGATTTCAATTTGGTCTTATCATCCAATACCTTTCGGTCATTGTCCGTATAGGCCGCATATTCCGCCTTGGAAACGACTTTAAATGCACCGCTGCGGCAATAGGCTTTATGGAGGATTGCAGGATAGCGGTATAGCATTTTCAACCGTTCGTCCAGATAGGCGTTATTATAGCGGAAATAATTGATTTCTCCCTTATCCGTTACAAATCCCAAACGCTTGTATTCCACCCGTTCGATAGCTTGGTCTAAAACACATATTTCACCCTGCGTCGTCAATGTCTTTCTCAAATCGAGCAGTTTGTGAAAACCTGCATGTTCCTCCCGTAAAAACGTTTCCAATTCCGCTTTGTCTTTACATATCATCTTGGAATTGGTATTGGTGATATGGGTGATTTTACCTGTCCCGTTGCGGAATCTGCCCACAATCTGTATGGCTTCCGTTTCTGGGTCGATGAGTGAATAGGGCGTTTGGTTCGGGAGTACCTTATAGACCTGTGTAATCATAATAACCGCAGGCTTATAATCGAGCGTAATATCTACCGCAGAATAGAAACGGCTTGTAAAGAAATTGTATTTGTTCAGTACGGTTTTTCCACTCTTGTCCGTCACGGAATCAAAAGCCTTATATCCCTCTTTATGGAGTTCCCGTTGTGCTTCCGTACTGCAATAGACATTCGTGTAATCTCCTATCTTGAATGAATCAATCAATTCCTTAATACCCTGCACCGAATTATAGAATATACAGATTGGAGTATCTTCCATGTTAAGACTGTTCAATGTCTGTTTTAGCATGACCTCGACATTATTGGTCGGCTTCAACTCCAATTCTTTGCTGTAATCGTATGTCGGTCTTATCTTGATAATTTTAAATTCCTGTTCTTCAAAGCGCGGATCATCAATGACAATCGGAGTTGCCGATACCATCGCTTTATTGGCGAACTTAAAGAAATCATCAATCGGCAAGGTTATATGCTGTCGATAATCCACCTCGGCGACTATCTTTTCACATTCATCGAACAGCAGGAAATAGTCTTGCAGATAAGGGATACGCAACTGTTTGAGTGCATTTATCACTTTCGGATAACTGTCGGGAGTGGTCATTAGCTTTACAGGGCCTGTCTGTTCTGAAATCCGCTGCTTGACCATTGCCGCCGACATCGTTTCGCCGTACACACCGATAATATTCGGATGCTGTTGTTCCTTGCCGATTATGACGGGCACATTCGGTTCAATAATAATCGAGTTGCGTTTGGAATGAATCTCCAGCCATGTAGCACCGACACCGCAGATAGTCTTGTCGATAATCGTATTGGTGGGTATCTCTTTAAATACCGCGTCCAAATGCTGACCTGCGGCAATATCCCGTTCTTCTATCGGCAATTTATTGTTTTGCAGGTCGGGAATGGCGGTCGCTACAAATGAATAGACATAGGGAGTAGTGGACGCCAGCGTTGCCAATAAATCCGCTTGTGTCAATGGGAAGAATCCATAGTCGATGCTCCCGAACGGATATTTGGCCATTACATGCGTTCCCTTTATTCCATCTTGTTCTTCATTCCGAAAAATAGCCGCATCCCGTTCCAACTCCCGCTTTATATGCTTGTAAAAGTAATCCGAATCGGGATTGGGTTTCGGAATCTCCAATGGTTTAAGGTAGGTCGGGAAGCCTTCGTTATGCCCTGTAAACAGATAGCACAATAAGAATTTCTCGAACTCGGGTGTAAGCCAAACAGAAATAGCAGATGGCAGGTCTTCAACAGCTATCTTTATATAAAATCTGGGAATACCGCGTTCAAGTTGGAGTTGCCCGTTAATTTGCACTCCATCCCGCACCATCTTATGGAAGATATGGCAGTGTCGGGCATTATCCGAGAATTTTAACTCCCAAAGTTCCTGTTCTCTTACATTATAACCAATGATGGGTGGAAGGTTATCCATATCAATTTTCATAGGAATCAAAGGAGCTTGTTTAGTTTCTCATCGAATTCTGCCGTCGTATAGGGGAATGTACCGTAATTGATTCGCCCATACCGATATACAGCCTTATATTCTTGGCTGACGGTATTATATCGACCGACGTTCCTGTCCCTGTCACTTTTGAATAAACGCAGGATATAGGCTTCATCGACATTCTTGTCTATGTTGTTGATTTTTGGATAGTAAGAACGTTTATTGCCACACATCAGGTAAGTTATAACAAAGTCCACAATGTCGGAGTTCAGATACAACCGACGCTTGACATTGTTTACATCTTCAAATTCATAATAGGCCATGCCCGATTTTACACGGCAGGCCAAATCCAAGTATTGTGCTTTCTCCATCAGTAAAAAAAGCATATTGGATGCTGTTTCGTTGTCGATGCTTAATAAAGCAGATACAGGAACGGCTTTCAGTTCTCCGAACTGTGCGTTCTCGGCATCCATCATTTCTTCATACTCGGCTTCGCTTACATAATTGTTCATAGTAGGTATAGGTTTATTGGTTAGTCCTTTAAAGATAGCAAAAAAATAAGAGATTGTCCGTTTCCAGACAATCTCTTTTGGGTAGTGACGCATTTTTTTAGGGGTATATAAAACAAATTTTCCAAAAATATGTCACCTGTCATAGCAAGTTCTGCATAGCTGCGTCGATTTGAGAGTTCTCGAAACTGTCCAAGTAAATCTGTGTAACCTTTTCAGAACTATGCCCCAACGATTCACAAATTATTGACGTGCTGACGCCCTCACGCTTCAATACGGTGGCGAAGCTATGCCGCGAAACATAGGTTGTTAAGTCGATAGGTATTTCCAACTCTTTTCCTACCTCCTTTAACCGTTCGTTCACTTTGGAAATGACTTTGTGAACTCGATTGCGTTGCTGTTGCTCGGTCTTATGAAACGCTGAAAGAATGGGAAACAAAAAGAGCGCACCATCTTGTCGGTAACGCTCTATAATCTCCTGTGCTTTGGGCTGTAAAGGTAGCCTTATCAATTTATGCGTTTTTCGTCGGGTGTAGATTAGCCGCCCGTCCACAATATTATCGGTTTTAAGATAGGCTATATCCACGAAATTAATCCCACCCATAAAGTAGCCGAACGCGAACAAATCGACTGCAAATTGCTTATAGAAATCATTACTGCGGTATTCTATAATCCGCATGATGTCTGCCTTACTTATGGCTCGCTTTGCCGTCGCTTGGTGCAGTTTGGAAACCTTGTAGGATTTGAACGGGTAATAATCCGCTTTCACACACTTTTCCTCAATGGCTACATTATAAACAGCCCGCAGGGTGCGGAATCGACGGCCTATTGTGTTTTCTGAAAAGCCCTGTCCCCGTAACCATGTTTCATAGCGTTTCAACCAAACTGTGTCGATGTCTGAAAAGTAGATATTCAGATGCCCGTTGAATTTCAGCAATGAATTGTAGACCTCTCTGTGCGATAACGCATAGCCCGTTCGCCCCGTTTGCTTCAAATTCTCGATTTGGGATTGGAACACCTCACCAACGGTGCGTTTTGTAGTCTTATCTGAAACTCTTTCATGTAACGATGTTGCGGTAAACTCTTTTTTCTCGGCCTGCAATTCAATCATCTTGGCACGATAGGCTTCTATCTTATCTGCAATAAGGCGTTCGATATGCAGACGATTGGGACAATTCCTACGCGGTCTGTTCTTCTCGAAATCCCACAAGGCAGGATTTACAGAAACACCGATGCTGGAATATTTCAGTTTTCGGTCTTTCGTGATTCGTAACATAAGCGGTGATTCATTGTTTGCCAATACTTTGGACTTGTAGCAAACGACTTCGATTGTGGCACTCATGGTTTAAACAACGGTTTAAACAACCTGCTCAAACCACCGTAAAACCGCTACGGAAAAGACAAAAAGAAAACCACCTACATTGCTGTAAGTGGTTGATTTTCTTTGTGGTACCAGCGGGAATCGAACCAGCGACACAAGGATTTTCAGTCCTTTGCTCTACCAACTGAGCTATGGCACCATCCGTAGAGTTATGAAACTCTGTTACAAATGATTACGAAACTTCGTCTTTCTTCTGACACCCGACCTTTTCAGTTCGGTTTACAACGTGGTTTATACACATTGTCTGCCAAAGAACGATTCCCGTTTCGGTTTCATTGCGTGTGCAAAGGTAAGCATTTTTCTCGAACTTGCAAAAGTTTACCTGAAAATTTACAACTTTTTGCCCTTTGACTGCCATACGGACGCGATTACAGCCATTTTATTGTTGCCGATCACGCGTTTTTTATTCCGCTGCTTTCATGACAATGGGGCAGATAACTGTCCTCCGTTGTCCCTCTGTTCGAACGGCGGTGCGATTTCGCGGGGAATAAGCCCGGCTGTCCCGTGCCGCGATCCTTGCCGACCGATGTCGCCCGGACGGCGAAATGCAGGAAAGCCGACCGGACTGGTCTGTCCCGAGCCGGCTTTCGGAAAACACCGGGCAAAATACCTCCCGGATGGTTAAATTTCCTCCTTGCAGTTCGTTGCTTGCTTCACGAGCTCCTGCAGCCCGGCCTCGTATTCCGCAACGGTTTCGCGGACGATCTGTCCCGCCGTCGGCAGCTCGCGGATCAGCGAGGCTGCCTGCCCGATTTCCAGTTCGCCGTCCGTCAGGTCGCCTTCGAAGATGCCCCGTTTCGAGCGTCCGCGTCCAAGCAGCTGCTGTAACTCTTCGGCCGTCGCACCCCTGTTCTCCGCCTCCTCGACCGCACGGAAAAAGTCGTTGCGGATCAGGCGTGTCGGACTGAGTTTCTTCAGCGCGAGCATCGTGTCGCCCTCCTGCAGTCCGATACAGAGTTTCTTGAATGCGTCGCTGGCGGAACTCTCCTCCGAAAGCGCGAACCGCGTTCCCATCTGGATGCCCTCGGCTCCCAGCGCGAACGCCGCCAGCATACCGCGCCCGGTGGCGATGCCGCCTGCGGCGATCAGCGGTATCGCCACGGCCTGCCGCACCCGGGGTACGAGCACCATCGTCGTGGTCTCCTCGCGTCCGTTGTGGCCGCCGGCCTCGAAGCCCTCTGCTACCACGGCATCGACCCCTGCCTGCTGGCTTTTCAGGGCGAACTTTGTGCTCGAAATCACGTGCGCCACCTTGCATCCCGCTTCGTGCAGGCGGGCCGTCCATGTTTTCGGGCTGCCCGCCGAGGTAAACACCGCGGGTACGCGTTCCTCCATGATGACGCCCATGATCTCTTCTGCGTAGCGGTACATCAGCGGGACGTTCACGCCGAACGGTTTTTCGGTCGCCGCGCGGCATTTGCGGATATGCTCGCGCAGCAGGTCGGGGGTCATCGAGCCGGAGCCGATCAGCCCCAGTCCGCCTGCTTCGCTCACGGCTGCGGCCAGCCGCCAGCCGCTGCACCAGATCATGCCGCCCGCGACGATGGGGTAGCGTATTCCGAACAGCGAAGTGATTCTGTTTTCCATGGTTTCAGGTATTTGTCGTCCTGCAAAAATAGGCAAATTATCGGGAGTGCAAACGGCCTGCCACGGGAAATAACGGCCGTATTCCTTGCCCGGGGCTGAAAATTTTGCCACCTTTGTCCCGTATTTTACGAATAACCGTTCACAGCCATGTTATATACGGAAGATACCCGGATCGCGGCGCTGGCCGTGCATATCGTCGGGAACAAGGCCAAGGACGAGCCCCTGCTCGTCGCCCCTGCATTGTCCGGTCAGGTCGGCGACACCGGCCTGATGCAGACCCTGACCGCCTATTTCGCCGGAGGTTTCAAATCCGAGGAGTACTACAACCTCCACCACGAAACCGACCTGGCCTGCAACGAAGTCTACAATTTCGTCTGTAAGGTGTTCGACGACCGGGAGACGTTCTACGACAACTCCGTGGGCCTTGCCCGGCACCTTTACGAGACGGGCACACACCCGCAGATCAAGGGCGGCGAATTTTACGTCGTCTATTTCACCGGCTGCCGTTTCGGGGGCGAGGCGGTCGATGCCGTCGGGCTTTTCAAGTCCGAGACCCGCGATACGTTCCTCGAGGTCGGGGAGCAGGACGGGCAGCTGCATATCTCCTCCTGCCAGGGAATCAACGTCGACAAACTGGACAAAGGGTGCCTCGTGTTCAATACCGAGCGCGAAGAAGGCTTCGCCGTCTGCGTCGTGGACAACACCAACCGGGCGGAAGCGCGTTACTGGATCGACGATTTCCTGCATGTCCGCCCGCGGCAGGACAACTACCACAACACGCACAACGTCCTGGCCATGTGCAAGAAATACGTGACCGGGCATCTTCCCTCGGAGTTCGACGTGTCGAAGGCCGACCAGGCCGAGATGCTCAACGAGACGATGAAATACTTCCGGGAGCAGGACAATTTTTCGCTCGACGACTTTTCCGAAAAGGTGATCCGCCAGCCCGAGGTCATGGAGAGCTTCTCTCGCTACAAACAGGAGTACGAGCAGGAGCGCGACATCCGCATCGAGGATGAGTTCGCCATTTCCGATTCCGCCGTCAGGAAACAGGCGCGCGCCTATAAGAGCGTCATCAAGCTCGACCGCAATTTCCATATCTATGTCCACGGCAACCGCAACCTGCTGGAGCAGGGCGAGGACGAAAAGGGCAAGTTCTACAAGGTCTATTACCAGGAGGAGGAATAACCTCCTTTTCCGGGCGGAATTGCCGTGCCGGCAAGGCGGACTGCAAGGTGCAGCCCGCTTTTTTTTGTGTATTGTGCCGAATAACCGGATTTTGAATCCCCTTCACAGGGAGCAAATAGTCGCTTATTGTGTATATTTGTATATGAAGTGGGGATTCCGAAAGGTACGGCAGGTTGCTGCGTTATCTCGCACGGCCTGTTTTTATGGTTCATTATAACCGGGTGAAGGCCGGGTCATCGTTTGCAGGATATTCCGGGACGATGCGATTATAGTGCATTCGGGCTGAAATCGGCGGATTATCCGTCTCAGGACTTCAGTGGAAGCGGTATCATCCTGCCAACTACTTATTTGTAGTTATAAATCAGGGTATAAATGCGGTAATTTGCACTATGAAAAGGCAGCGACGAAATGACTTTTTTGTCGGGCAGGTTGCTGACAGGCTGGCGAAAGCCAGACGAAGGCATAACCTGACTCAGGAAGTCGTGCGTTTCGATACCGGGCTGAATGTCGGCCGGATCGAAGCCGGATGTTCCGATATCACGCTGTCGACCTTGGCTGACCTTTGTGATTATTATGATATTTCACCTGGGGAGTTGTTTCAGGACATAGTGACGCACTCATCCTGAAGAGGGAACCGGCCATGCGGCCGGTTCCCTCATTTTATGTCCTCATGTCCCGAGGGTTTTCTCGAATGCCAGCCGTTCGCCGCTCCGGTAGCGTACCTTCCCGCAATAGACGAACCCCAGCCGCCCGAGCATACGCAGCATGTAACGGTTGTCGAAATTGGTGTCGACGCGCATACTGCCCGTGCCGCGCCCGCACGCCATCGCTTCGACGCGCCGCATAAACTCCGTCGCCACCCCGCGGCCTTTCTCACCGTCGGCCACCGCCATGCGGTGCAGTACGACATACTCTCCGTCGGTGAGCCATGCCCCTTCGATGGCGTCGTAAGCGGGTTCCCCGTCGAAAACCACGGCACCGTAGGCGATGACGTTGCCCTGTGCCGCGGCCGCTTTTGCAGGCTCTGTTTCTCCTCGTCCTCCCGCTTCTCCCGCTTTTTCCGCCTCTTCCGCCTCTTCCGCCGCCGCTGCCGTTTCGTCAGCGCCGGATACTCCTGTTTTGCCGGCCGCCTCCGTGCCCGTTGTTTTCCCCGCGGCAGCCGTTACAGCCCGGAACCCCGCAGCCCCCGTGCCGTCGGTTCCCCGTGCATCCGTGCTCTTTTCCGCCTCCGGTTTCTCGAAGACCCATCCGTAGCCGCAAGCGATGTCGTGTCCGATATCGGCCGCTGCCGGATAGCCGTCCTGCCATTGCAGGCTTCCCAGTGCCCGCATCTGCGCCTGCGCCTGCCGGATGATCTCCATGATGCGCGCCGCGTCGGCGGGGCGGGCGCGCCGGAACACTAATTTTTCGTCCATACGGCAAATATAGGATAAAATGCCGTGATACGCTACTGCCCGGGGGATATCTGCGCGGCGGAATTTCCGCCGTACGGCTTTTTTATCCCTCCTTCCGCCCGGGCGGGATGCCTTCCGCAGCCTTTTTTACCATGCCCCGTGCGAATCCGGCAAAAAAATCCGGGATAAAATCGTACATAATAGGCAAAAATCGTAGCTCCAGACCCCTGGTTGTGTCCTGCGGACTTTTATCCCGATACCCCGTCCTAAATTCGCTATTAGCGGGACAGCCCTTCTGCGGGGCGTCCCCCGGGATACCAACCAAACCTATTTTTTAACCTTAAAATTAGTGTGTATGAGTTTTTCTACTAACCGTTTTTCCCGGAAAGCACTATTACTTGTGACAGCCGTGTTCTCTGCGTCGTTGCTGTGGGCGCAGACCACCGGCATCTCCGGACGTGTGCTCGATGAGACCGGTGCGCCGGTCATCGGTGCGACGGTCATGGTCAAAGGTACCACGATCGCCACGGCGACCAATGTCGACGGTACCTTCAACCTGAAGAATACCGACCGCAACGTCACGCTCGTCGTGTCGTATGTCGGTTACGAGGCGCAACAGGTGTCGTCCAAAGGCGCCGGGTCGGTGACGATCACGCTCAAGCCCGAGGCCATCGGCATGGAGAGCGTCGAAATTGTCTCCGTGGGCTACGGTACCCAGAAACGCGAATCGGTCGTGGGGGCCATCTCCACGATCCGGCCCGAGGAACTGCGTGTCCCCGTGCGGTCGCTGAGCCAGACGCTGGCCGGTAACCTGGCGGGCGTCGTCGCACTGCAAACCTCGGGCGAGCCGGGCAAAGACGACGCCCAGTTCTGGATCCGCGGTATCGCCACCTTTACGGGCAGCCCCGATCCGCTGATCCTGGTCGACGGCATCGAGCGTCCGCTCAACGATGTCGACCCGCTGGAGATCGAGTCGTTCAGCGTCCTGAAAGACGCCAGCGCCACGGCCGTATACGGCGTACGCGGTGCCAACGGCGTTATCCTTGTCAACACGCGCCGCGGTTTCGACGGCCCGGCCCGGATCGACCTGCGTTACGAGCAGGGCTTCTCGTTCGCCAGCAAACGCCTGTCGTTCGTCGACGCCGCTACCCGCTCCGAAATGTTCAACGAGGCGGTGGATGCCGTGAATGCCTCGGCGGCACTGAAATACGGCGCCGACGAGATCAAGGCCATGCGCATGCAGACCGACCCCGAGGTCTATCCCGATGTCGACTGGCAGAAGCTCCTTATGAAAAAGGTGTCTCTTTCCGAGAAGGTGAGCGCCAACATCTCGGGCGGCGGCAAGTTCGCCCGCTACTTCACGGCCCTCTCCTTCTACAACCAAGAGGGGCAGTATGCTGTCAAACCCGGCGAATATTCATGGGTGAGCGACAAGATCGGCCGTTACGGCGAGAATGTCAACTACAAGCGCTATAACTTCCGCTCCAACGTCGACATGGACATCACCAAGACCACGGTGGTGAACCTCGGCGTGCAGGGCAACGTGACCGAGAACATGGAGCCCGTCGAGGGGTCTGCAGCCATCTACCGCGACATCATCAACGCGGCGCCGAACGCTTTCCCCGTCCGCTTCAAGGACGGCGAGCTGGCCGGCCGCGACGGCCTGAACAACCCCTATAACATGCTCACGCAGCGCGGTTGGAAGAAGACCACCGGCAATACGCTTCGCGCCAACCTGACGATCAACCAGGATTTCTCGTTCATCACCCCGGGCCTTTCGGCCAAGGTGAGCTACGCCTACGACGCCGTGAATTATTCGGTGGAGGAGCGTGCGCGCAACATCAACTTCTTCGAGGCCACGGGCCGCGACCAGGACGGCGAACTGATCCGCACCGAGTGGCAGGCCGACCAGAAACAGGAGTACCTGAATTACAAACAGTCCGGCAACGGTTCCCGTACGCAGTACGTCGAGGCGGCGATTAATTACAGCCGGACGTTCGGCGAAAAGCACGAGGTCGGCGGCCTGCTGCTCGGCTTCGCCAAGGATTACCGGTTGCAGGAGGCCACGAGCGATTACCTCAAGTCGCTGCCCAACCGTTCGCTCGGCCTTGCCGGCCGTCTTACCTATGCCTACGACAAGCGTTACCTGATCGAGGCCAACATCGGTTTCAACGGTTCGGAGAACTTTGCCAAGGGCAAGCGCATGGGCGTATTCCCCGCCGTGGCTATCGGCTGGGTGGCCTCCGAGGAGAGCTTCCTGCGCAACAGCGAGGTGCTGACGTGGTTCAAGATCCGTGCGTCGGTCGGGCAGGTCGGCAACGACCAGATCCCCAGTACGCGTTTCATCTACCTGGCTACGATCAACAGTGGCGCCAACGGTTACGGCAACCTCGGCGTCAACTTCGACCAAGGAGCCGGCGGTATCGGCGAAGGTCGCATGGCCAATCAGGACGTGACGTGGGAGGTGTCGACCAAATACAACGTCGGTATCGAAACCGGGTTTTTCAACGAGTTGAAAATCAATGCTGACTTCTTCTACGAGCGGCGTGAAAACATCTTCCTCGCACCCCAGTTCTCGGAGATTTCGGGGCTTCCCAAGGATTATACCAACTACGCCAACATGGGTCTGATGGAGAACCGCGGCTTCGAGGTTTCGGCCGAATACGTCAAGCGTTTCAGCAAAGACCTCACCGTCTCCGTTCGCGGAAACTTCACCTTTGCCCGCAACAAGGTGATCGACGACGGCAAGTACTATGCCTATCCGTGGCAGGATCAGCGCGGCGTGCGTTACGGACTGACCATGGGCTACCGTGCCATGCACCTCTTCTCGCAGGAGGAGCTGGACAACATGCCCGACTACTATACGCAGTTCGGCCTGGACAAGCAGCAGCTGCGTGCCGGCGACATCCGCTACGAAGACCTCAACGACGACGGCAAGATCACCGAGGCCGACATGACGTGGATCGGCAACCCCGCGATGCCGGAGATCGTCTACGGTTTCGGTGCGTCGCTCAACTACAAGGGCTTCGACTTCTCGTTCCTCTTCCAGGGCGGAACCAACCGTTCCTCCTACCTGAGCGGCGGCTGGTATTTCTACCCGTTCCAGGCAGACCGCGGCCCGAAGTTCATGGGTAACGTGATGACCATGTTCAAGGATCGCTGGACGGTGGACAACCCCGATCCGCACGCCTTCTCGCCCCGCCTCTCCTACGGCGCCGATGCCAACAACTACAAGACTTCGACCTGGTGGCAGCGCGACAGCGGCTACCTGCGCCTGAAGAATGTCGAGATCGGCTATACGCTGCCCTCGGCCTGGGCCAGCAAGCTCCGGTGCAGCTCGCTGCGCATCTATGCCACGGGTGTGAACCTGTTTACGGTCAGCAAATTTATCTCCGACTACTGGGATCCCGAGACGGGTGCCGATGCCTATCCCATGCAGCGCCAGGTTTTCGTCGGTGTGAATTTAACCTTCTAATACAGCCTAAAGAATGAAAAAGAATATCGTATATTTAATGCTCGCGTCGCTCCTTTTGTTTACCGGCTGCGCCAACTATCTGGATCAGGATCCCGAAGACCTGAACTCGATGGACAAGATCTTCTCGTCCAAGATCGAGACCACCAAGTGGTACAACCGCATTTACAGCGACGATTTCATGGTGCAGGAGATGCATTACAGCGGCCAGATTCCCTATTTCTGGTGCACCGACGAATCGGCCTACATTCTCGAATCGCACGTGCGCAATATCGCCGAGGGGAAGATGAGCTCCGACAACTACTACGGCTATACGGGCTACAACCTCTATTTCTTCGTGCGTTACTACCAGGCCATCCGCCATTGCAACCTGTTCCTTGAAAACGTGGACAAGTGCGCCGAACTGGGCGAGATCGACCGCCGCACGATGCGTGCCGAAGCCCGCTTCATGCGTGCCTATTACCACTACCTGCTGCTGCGCCTCTACGGCCCGATCCCCATCGTAGAGACCAGCCGTTCGGCCGACCAGATCGGGGCTTCGCAGGCGCGCAACACGCTCGGCGAATGCGTCCGCTGGATCAACGGCGAGATCGACTGGGCCTGTGAAAACGGCATGCCCGCCGCCCGCGACGAGAAATTCACGCTGGGGCTCCCCACCATCGGTGCCGCCCGGGCCATCCAGTCGCGCATGCTGCTGATGGTCGCCAGCCCGCTCTTCAACGGCAATTCGGCCTACAAGAACTGGACGAATCACGACGGCACAGTGCTCATGCCCCAGACCTATGACAAGGAGCTGTGGAAGGATGCCGCCGATGCCGCCAAGACGGTCATCGACATGACCGAATACCAGTTGCTCAAACCGGCCGCTGACGCTACGTTCGATGAGATCGTGGATAACCTCCGCGCCGTGACGACCACCTGGGGCGCCGGCAAGAATACCGAGATCATCTGGGGGCACCCCAACTCGGTGCAGTGGTACGGCATGTGCGCCCTGCCGGCGCGCTGGTACGGCTGGAACGGCCGCTATTCGCTGGCCATCGGCATGATCAACGATTTCTTCATGGCCGACGGCAGCCCGAGCCGCCCGCTCGAAGAGTGGTTCGCCTCCAAGAAGTTCTCGGCCGAAGCCGGCAACGGCACCATCGCCAATACGTTCTGGATGTTCGTCGACCGCGAGCCGCGGTTCTATGCCTCGGTTCACTTCCCCAACCAGCGCCTGTCGTACGCCTACGAGAACAAGACCGACAGCTACCAGGATGCCGACGGCTACGGCGTGGTCGATTTCTGGTACTCGGGGCTGAGCGGCAACGGCAGCACCCCGGGCGACAAGAACACCTCGGGATTCTCCGTGCGCAAGAACCTCCCGCTGGATTACCGCAGCAACAAGCAGACCAGCGAGGCGACGCGTATGCTCAACGTGCCTTTCCCCATCATCCGCCTGGGTGAGGTCTACCTCAATTATGCCGAGGCCCTGAACGAGTACTACGGCACCTCCCGGCAGGACGAAGCGCTCTATTACCTCAACGAAATCCGCACCCGTGCCGGCATCCCGGCCTATGAGGGCACCTATTCGCAGGACGAGATGCGCGGGATGATCCGCCACGAGCGCAAGATCGAGCTGGCGTGGGAGTGCAACCGCTATTTCGACGTGCGCCGCTGGTTCACGGCCCATGGCCCCGACGGCGAGTTCAACCACGACGAATACGGACTGGACATGTCGCGCGGTACGGGTGCCACCGACCCGGCGTTCTTCACCCTGACCAAGGTGGCCAACAAGCGCTTCGACATCCAGCACTACTTCCTGCCCATCAAGTCTTCGGAGATCATGCTCAATACGCAGCTGGTGCAGGCGCCCTACTATTGATGGCCGCAGCCGGACACATGTTAAACTTAAAAATGGAAAATTCGCTATGAAACAGTTTTTTAAGATACTGGCGCTCGCGGCCCTGGCGCTGCCTTTCACCGGCTGCGACGTGGAGTATTCGGACATAAATATTCTGCCCGACCCGGTTTTCGAACAGAACGGGCTGTACACGGTCAATACCATATCCATCTATGACGACTACGAAACCGTCATCAATGTTTCGAGAACTGCCGGTCTGTCGAAAGAACTGGAATTGGATATCGTGGTGGACGAAACGCTGCTCGCCGAATACAACGAATTGTACAACACCGACTATAAACTGCTGGAAGCACAGTTCTACGACATTCCGAAGAATGCGCAACTTGCAAGTACGGTCAAGTCCGTCGATATTTCCGTGCGGATACATCCCAAAGCCCTGATTGCGGCCAAAGGCATGGCTGCGGCCAACAACATGCTGCTCCCCATCCGTATCTCCAATGCCTCCACGCCCGTCGAGGACGGCGGTTCGATGATGCAGGCGCTGTTGCGTTTGAACATCGTCGAGCCGATTGTGCAGGTGGAGATGCCCGAACAGATGCCGCAGCTGGAGTTCATTCCGACCATTCCGCTGCCGCAGGAAATTACGCTGAACGCCACGGCCAATTTCAACACGCTGGAGGTGGCGAAAATCGGCTATCGGGTCAATGCATCGAAAGTCGATGCCTATAACGAGGAGCACGGCACCTCTTACCAGCTGTTGCCCGAGCAGTATTATAAAATCAAGGAATCGGATTTCGATACGGAAACGCTGGAAATCGAGAGCCGCATCGAATTCGATTGCGCTGCAATCGGCGGTGAGGGCACCTACCTGCTGCCGCTCGAAATGCATTCCGACGACTATTCGGTCGTCCAGCGGGAGCCGGTTTATGTCTTGATTCAGATGTCCGAACTCAAAATATGGGTAACGAACGCCGCCGACCTCGCAAAAACGTCGGGCAAGGGAAAAATCAGGGTGCAGATGAACTCCCCGATGACTGTCGGCCAGCCTGTCGACTTCGTATTCGAACCGGAGAAGGTCGAAACCTACAACACGGAGCACGGGACTGCATTCAAGACGCTGGATGCCGCCAAGGTGGTCGTTACCCCGACTGAAATTCAGGCCGGCAGCCAATACGGCGAACTCTCGTTCGAGCTCGATCTGTCGGAATTGGATTACGACGGCGCCGATAAATACATGGTTCCGTTGACCCTCAAGAGCAGCGAACTGGTGGACGGCACGATCGTAACCGGCCCGTCGACATTCTACATCGAGGTGAACAAGACGCTCAAGGGCACCTACGACAAGGAAGTCTGGGGCGAAGAAAAAAGCAACCGCGTTTTGAAACCGGCTATTTTCATCGCAGGACAGGACGGCTATGCCGAGTCGCGGAATGCGAAGAAGCAGAAGTACATCATCAATTACAACCAGACGTGGACAGGCGGCCTGATTTACTTCAATATTTCGGACGAAACGGTCGCAGGACATCCCAACCGGCGGGTACTCGTCGATTTCTCGGATCGTCCCAACGAAAGAGCTGACGGTTATGACCAGATTGTCGATTCCGGCAGTTATCTGGACACTGACACGGGGGATATTTATTTCAACCTCCGGGTTATGGACGGTGCGTACGGTGCGACGGGCGGATTCGGTATCGAAGTGCTGCTGTCCAACCGTGCAGACCTTTGACGGTCTGGCAGGGCCGATGGCCGGGGGTACACAGGGTATCCCCCGGCCATTGGCAATCGCTGCCCTGCTGGCAGGGGGCTGCTCCGGCCTGTAACCTTTCCGGCACAGATCGCCGCGCTGAAAACCCTGAAATGATTGAATTTTAAATATACCGATTATGAAAAAAATGCGATTCTTTTTGTGCGTAGTCCTGTCGGCCGCGGCGCTTTGGTCGTGCGGCGGCGACGGTGACGGCGAGCCCGGGCCCGAACCTCCCGTGCCGCCCGTCGTGGATCCCAATGCCGTCGAGGTCGTCAACAGCGGCTTCGAAAAGGGGCTCGAAGGCTGGACGCGCGTCGATTTCCACAACGGCGGCAAGGTGACGGTCGAGGTGGTCGAGGGTGCCGGCGTCAACGACAGCCGCTGCATCAAGATCCAGCAGTTCCCCGAGAACGGCCGTTGCGGCGTGGGCATCAAACAGAAGCTTACGGGGCTGGAACCCGACCAGATGTACCGCATGTATGCCAAGGTCAAGTATTCGGACATCCCGCAGGACGAGGGGCGCGGCGCCATCCTGTTCGACATGTCCCAGAAGCAGTTCTGGGGCGCCTCGAAATTCCTCTACGGCACCAACCTCAGGAACTGGACGTCGCTCCATTTCGACTTCCTTTCGCAGGACGACGGGACTGCCGAGATCGTCTGCTCGCTGGGGTTCCGTTACGGCGGGACGACCAACGGCGGCTATTCGACCGGCACGGCCTACTTCGACAACGTGAGCGTGGTGAAGGTCACCGACGAACTTTTCATGCAGGAAGGCGAGCATATCCGCCTCTTCGTCGAACCCTCGCAGGTCTACGCCTCGGCGTCGCAGATCACCGAGTGGATCGCCAACCTGGACAGGATGTACGAGTCGTATGCCGACCTGGTGGGGGCGACCCCGCACGAGGGGCGCAAGCTGGCGATCCTTTCGTCGCGCGGGCTCGAAAGCGGTTATTGGGCGCTGGCGGGCTATCCCATCCTGTGGAGCAGCAACTATTCGGCCGTCACCTCGACCTTCGAGGAGCTGGCGCAGCACGGCACCTGGAGCTTCGGCCTGATGCACGAACTGGGGCACGTCTTCAACCTGGGCAATTCGAGCTGGAACTGGAACGACGAGATGTTCGCCAATTTCCGGATGCAGTACGGCCTGGAACAGAACCAGGGCAAGGTCTGGATGGACGAACGGGTCTACACCGGGCGCGAGATTCTCGACATGTACAAGAAGGATTACGACAATACGGTCTACACGCAGGTCAACGACAACGGCATCCATTACATGCTCGGTCGTCTGGCCGGCCCGGGCGGCATCGGCTGGGAACCTTTCAAGGCCGCTTTCCGCGAACTGACGACCACGGGCGGCGCGCCCTCGGGTAAATACGACAAGTTCGAATACCTGCTTTCGCTGCTTTCCAAGCACGCTACCCGGCTGACCGGGCGCGACGTGGATGTCAGAGCGCAGTATTTCACCGAGGCCGAGCTGGCTTCGATCCGCAAACAGTTGCAATAATAACCGCCGTATCCCGTCGCGGGGCGATGCGTCGCCTCTGCCGGGCGGCAATTAATACCCAATGCGAAAATGAAGAGAGTGGTATTTCTACTCGCCGCCGTCGCAGCGTGCGTGCTGTGTCTGTGCGCCTTCGGCTCGAAGGTCAAGGTCTTCTCCGACAATTTCGACCGGCCCGAAAGGTTCGCGCGCTACTGGAACCATAACGCCGGGGAGGTGCCCGGCACGGTCGAATACCTGCCCGAAGGCGGTGCCGACGGCAGCGGATGCGTGAAGATCGCCAGCGCCGAAAAGACCGCCCTGGCCATCAAACACAAACTTACGGGGCTGCATCCCGGCAAGCTCTACCGCCTGAGTGCGCTGATGAAGTGCGACAGCGTGCAGGACGGCCGCGGCGCCGTGCTCTACCTCGACCCCGAGGGACTGGAACAGTCGTGGAATGCCTCGGAGTTCGCCTACGGCACCAACGACTGGACGGAAGTGTATCTGGATTTCGTGCCCGACCGGCAGGGCGAAGCCGTCGTCTGCTGCGGCCTGGGATTCCCCTGGGGCACCTACAACGGAGGCAAGGCCTCGGGGACGGTATGGTACGACAACGTGAAGGTCACGCCGGCGCCCGAGGAGGCCCTCTATACCCGCGAGGGCGAACACATCGTGCTGAAACTCGACCGCGACAAGGTGACCGTCTCCGATGCCGACATCGACGCCTGGCTCTCGAAGCTCGACCGCACGTACGAGGCTTACCGCGACCTGGTGGGCGACGTGCCCTTCGACGGGCGCAAAATCATGATCCTCAACACGCCGGGCATCGAACCCGGTTACTGGGCGCTGGCCGGCAACCCGATCCTGTGGAACAGCCACGTCGCCGTGTCGAAGCTGCTCGACCGCACGGTCGAGTTCGGCGACTGGGGCTTCGGCATCATCCACGAGATCGGCCATGTCTTCTCGCAGGGAAACATTTCGGGTACGGGACGCTGGAACTGGAACGACGAGATTTTCGCCAATTTCCGCATGTCCTATGCCCTCGAAGCGTGCGACGGTACGATGTCGCAGCGCGACATCTGCTACCGGGGTGCCGATGTAATCAACTACTACAAGATTTTCTACGACGAAACCATCGGCGCCGGCATCCCCAAGAACAACGGCGATGCCCTGCATTACACCTTCCTGCGCATCAAGGAGCGTTACGGGTGGGACGTCTACAAAAAGGCGTTCCGCGAACTCTACGCGCTCGGCGACTCGGGGCAGGAAGGGCTCGAGACGCCCTACGACAAATTCCTCTTCTTCCTCTCCTACGTTTCGAAGGCCGCGGGCGAAGATGTCGTGGCGGCGACCTATACGCCCGGGGAACTGGCCCTGATCGAGGAATCGCTTAGAAACTGATGCCGATGAATACCTTGCGAACAGCCCTCCTGGCCCTGGTCGTGGCCGCCGCGTTCCGCGCTGCCGCACAACCGGTCTATACCTTCCGCGTCAAGGTCGGTATCGACCGCGAATCGGTCGATTCGCTGGGCGGGCGCGACCGGGTCGTGCAACTGACCGAAGATATGTTCCGGCGCGTCAACCGTGCTTTCAACTACGGGGCGCAGTTGCATGCGGTCTACGATTTCGTGGTGGATTGGGACGCCTTCTACATCTACGACGGCGTGTCGGCCGACCAGATCCGCAAGCCCCATCCCGACCACGATTATCTGGTGGTGATGGACGGTTACAAATCCGATCCCCGCGAGACGGGCGGCGGCTGGTACGGCGACGGGATTCAGGCCATCTACCATTCGCGCACGCACAACGACCGTTTCAACAGCCCGTTCGAAAAGAACGCCATCGACGGCATCATCCACGAGTTCGGCCATGCGCGGGGCGTCCCCGACATCTATGCCATGAAGGTCGACGCGGATAAGAACCCCGTCAACGGACAGGCGTTTTCCGGCGTGCGGTGCATCATGAATTATCCCTATGGCGAGGAGCTCTGGAGCGACTATGCCGTCCGCATGATCGACCATGCCGCCGACCGCAATGTCGACATCGACGACCTGGTGGCGGGCGTGTTGCCCGACCGTATCCGGGTCGAGGTGGCGGATGCCGACGCAAGCCCGGCCAAAGGGGCTGTCGTGCGGTTCTATCCCGTGCGGTGGTACACCTATACGGTGACCGCCGAGCCGCAGGCCGGGGCCGCGACCGACCGCCGCGGACGCTGTACGGTTCCCGTTGCGCGAATTTTCGAACCCGAGGAGGAGTTCGGCGTGCGCTATTGCAACTGCCTGGTCGAGGCGGAATACGACGGCGTGAAAGCCTATGGCTGGCTGCCGCTCTACGAGTTGCAGAACGCCCGTTTTGCCGGGCAGCGGGAGCATACGCTCCGGTTGCGGCTCAAACGCGGCTGCGGACTGGTGCGCACCGTAGGAATTGACGAATAATTGCTATCTTTAGGGCTCTCAATCACTAAACACCGAACTATGACCCGAAGAACCTTACTGACTTGCATTTTCATGCTGTCCGCAGTTGCCGTATGCGGACAACGCTGGCAGATCGCCCCCGACGGGCGGGGCATCGTATGGAAGGTCGGCAGCGACATCCCGCACGACGACCACATCGAGATGAGCGGCGAGCGGATGGCCTTCGTGCTCCGCTGGGGCGTCGACTCGCGCGGGGCGTTCCGCCAGGAACGTTCGCTCGTCTTCCCCCTGCTGCGCACCCTGCCCAACAACACCCACGCCAGCCTGATGTACCGCATGGCCGCGGACATCCCTTCGCTGCTGGGCGTCAACGGCCTGGCCTTGCAGGACGAACGGGTCGGGCAGGTGGCCATCGACGGTGCGCTGGAGGTACGGAGCCTCTGGGGCGTGGGCAAGATGAACGTCGGTTCGGCGCGGGACATGAAACCCGAGCCCGTCGTTGAAATGACGCGTACGATCTTCCCTTCGCGCACGCTGCCGCTCATGTGCGAGCGCTATATGCTGCGTAACGTCGGGGCGAAGCCGCTGACGGTTTCCGTACCAGAATTCTCGCAGGTCATAACGACCGACCCGGCCAAGGGCGTCACGGGCAGCTATGTTGTGCGGGGCGACATCGCGGGCAGCGGCACCTTTACGCTTGCCGCGGGGGACTCGCTTGCGTTCGACGCCGTGTTCCAGGCCTACCCGGGCGGCGGAGAGCCCCTGCACCCCGACGTGGCGGCCGAGTTCGCCGCCCGGATGGCGTTCGTCAGGGAGTGCATCGACGCGAACCTCGTGCTCGAAACCCCCGACCCGGTGATCGACACCCAATTCCGCTATGCCAAGCTGCGGGCCGCCGAGAGCATCGTTGCGACCAAGGGCGGCTACATGCACGCCCCCGGCGGCGAATCCTACTATGCGGCCATCTGGGCCAACGACCAGGCCGAATACGTCAACCCCTTCTTCCCCTTTCTGGGCTATGGGGTGGGCAATGCCTCGGCGCTCAATTCGTTCCGCCATTTCGCCCGCTTCATGAACCCCGCATACGAACCGCTGCCCAGCTCGGTCATCGCCGAGGGCGACGACATCTGGAACGGCGCGGGCGACCGCGGCGACGCCGCGATGATCGCCTGCGGGGCGGCACGCTACGCCCTTGCGCGCGGTGACCGTGCCGAGGCCGCCGAGCTGTGGCCGCTCGTCGAGTGGTGCCTCGAATACTGCCGCCGCCAGCTTACGGCGGACGGCGTCGTGGCTTCCGACACCGACGAACTGGAGGGGCGTTTCCCCACCGGCGATGCCAACCTCTGCACCTCGACGCTCTATTACGATGCACTGCTGTCGGCCGTGTCGCTCGGCCGCGAGCTGGGTGTGGAATCCGCCCAGACCGCCCGCTATGCCGCACAGGCCAGGGCGCTCGCCCGAGCTATCGACGCGCACTTCGGCGGCGAGGTCGGCGGGTACGACACCTACCGCTACTATGCGGGCAATACGCTGCTGCGCTCGTGGATCTGCATGCCGCTGATCGTGGGGCTGAAGGAGCGCAGCGAAGGCACCGTCCGGGCGTTGCTCGGCCCCGAGCTGATGACCGACGACGGCCTGCTGACCCAGCAGGGCAGCTCGACGTTCTGGGATCGCTCGACGCTCTACGCCCTGCGCGGGATCTACAACGTGGGGCAGGCCGACCGTGCGACCGAACTGCTGCACCGCTATTCGCAGCGGCGCCTGCTGGGTGACCATGTGCCTTATCCCATCGAGGCGTGGCCCGAAGGCTCGCAGCGCCACCTTTCGGCCGAGAGCGGGCTCTACTGCCGCATCATCACCGAGGGCCTGTTCGGCATCCGCCCCACGGGGCTGCGGTCGTTCGACCTCACGCCTTCCATGCCCGCTGCCTGGGAGAGCATGTCCCTGCGCCATATCCGGGCGTTCGGCTCCGATTTCGACATCACGGTCGCGCGCGTGGCGGACGGCAGGCTCCGCATTACGGTGGCCCGGCCCGGCGCAAAACCGAAAATATACCGCGCGGCACCCGGCGCGACGATACGGGTGAAACTAACCGATTAACAATCCGATTTACCTATGAACCTTTTCCGCTGCTTCGCCATTTCGTTTGCATTGTCCTTCGCGGCCGCCTGCTCGTCCGGCCCCGGGACTGATTTCAAAGTCGCCTCGCCCGACGGGACGCTCTGCGTCGGGATCCGTGCGGCCGACTCGCTGACCTATACCGTGACCCGCCACGGTACGCCCGTGCTGCTGCCTTCGGCCATCGGGCTGCACTTCGCCGACGGTACGGTGCTGGGACGCGGTGCGAAGGTGACCGATGCGCGGCGCGAAACGGTGGAACGGGTCGTCGAGGCCCCCTTCTACCGGCAGGCACGCTTCACGGAGCATTACAACCAGCTGCGGCTTACCTTCGAAGGCGGTTATGCCGTGACTTTCCGGGTCTTCGACCAGGGTTGCGCCTACCGTATCGAAACGCATCTGCCGGGCGAACGAACCGTGGCCGGTGAAGTGGCCGAGTTCAATTTCGCGGGCGACCCCGGGTTGTTCGCCGCCTATTCCGACGGCCTGTGCAACGCCTACCAGAGCCAGTATGAGAAGTGCCGCCTGAGCGCGCTGGGGACGGAAAAACCCGTCCTGCTGCCGCTGGCCGCCGACTGCGGCGCCGCCGGCCGCGTGTTGGTCTGCGAAGCCGACCTGGAAGCCTATCCCGGCATGTTCCTGACGCCCTCGGCGGGCGGCCTGCGGGGGCTGTTTGCCGCCGTGCCCGACAGTTGCTACCTTCACGAGCGCCGCTGCCAGGAGAAGGTCGCCACGCGCCATGACTATATCGCCCGCGTCGAAGGCACGCGGACTTATCCGTGGCGTATCCTCGCCGTGGCCGACGAAGACCGCGAACTCCCGACCAACGACCTGGTCTATGCCCTCGCCGCCGAGAACCGCATCGGCGACTGCTCGTGGGTGAAGCCCGGCAAGGTGGCCTGGGAGTGGTGGAACGACTGGGGGCTGACGGGCGTGGACTTCGAGCCGGGCATCAACACGCGAACCTATAAGGCCTATATCGACTTCGCGGCCGACTACGGGCTCGAATACGTCGTGCTGGACGAAGGGTGGTCGGATCCGAAGGCCGGCGACGTGATGTCCGTGGTCGAGCAGATCGACCTGCCCGAACTGGTGCGTTATGCCGACGCCAAAGGTGTCGGGCTGATGCTGTGGGTCGTGGGCAACGTGCTCGACGCCAAGCTCGAAGAGGCGTGCAGCTACTATGCCGGATTAGGTATCCGCGGCTTCAAGGTCGACTTTATCGACCGCGACGACCAGAAGGCCGTCGAGCTGGTCTACCGCCTTGCCCGGGTCGCCGCCGCGCACCGCCTGGTGCTCGACATCCACGGCGTTTACAAACCCACGGGTCAGAACCGCACCTATCCCAATATCGTCAATTTCGAAAGCGTCTTCGGGCTGGAGGAACTCAAGTGGAGCAATCCCGACATGCCGCTCTACGACGTGACCTTCCCCTTCATCCGCATGGTGCAGGGCCCGGTGGACTACACCCCCGGCGCCTACCGCAATGCCACACGCGAAGGCTTCCGGATAGACTACCGCAACCCGATGAGCCAGGGCACGCGGGCGCACCAGGTGGCGGCTTACGTGGTTTTCGACGCACCGCTGGTGATGCTCTGCGACTCTCCGACGCGCTACATGGCCGACGAGGCCTGCACGCGCTTCATCGCTTCGCTGCCCGTCGTGTTCGATACGACGCGGGTGCTCGCGGGCGAGATCGGCGAATATATCGTCACGGCACGCAAACGGCAGGATTGCTGGTATGTGGGCGGGCTTACCGGCTGGACGCCGCGCACGCTCGATGTCGACTTGTCGCTGCTCGACCCCGGGCGGGAGTATACGGCCACGCTGCTCGCCGACGACGACCGCTCGGCTGCGGAGCCCGCCCGCTATGTGCTCTCCACGCAACGGGTGACCTCCGCGACACGGCTGCAAATACCCGTGGCGCCCGGCGGCGGCTTCGCGCTGAAGATCGAACCGGCTGATAACAAATAACCCTATCCGAAAAATACGACCCTTATGAACCGAACCCTGAGAAAATGCTGCGCCGCCCTGCTGGCCATCCTGGCCGTATATGCGGCACCTGCGGCGGAAAAAACCGTCTACCTGAAAGATTTCCTTGCGCCCGGCGCTGCCGGGACGGATGCCGTGCCCGCCGTGCGGGCCGCGCTGGAACACTGTGCCGAGGTCGGCGCCTCGCGGCTCGTGCTGCCCGGCGGCCAGCTCCGCATGCGCCCCGACCGGGCGGTCGAAAAGTACCAGTTCATCAGCAACAACGACGAGAGCCTCAAGCGCATCGCGTTCGACCTGGTGGGTATGCGCGACTTCGAGATCGACGGCAACGGCACCGAACTGCTCTTCACGGGCTTCATCTCGCCGTTCAGCCTCGAAGACTGTGAGAACATTACGGTGCGCGACCTGACGATCGACTTCACCCGTACGTTCAATTCCGAGGGCACCGTTGTGGCGAAGGGCGACGGTTGGCTGGAAATCGAGTTCCCCGAAGATTACCTCTGCGACATCGTCAACGGCTGCCTGCGTTTCCGCGATGCCGAGGGTACGGTGTACCCCTTCTCCAACCTGCTGGAGTTCGACGCCGTGCGGCGCGAACCGGCGTTCCGTGCCACGGACTACTGGCTGTCGAACCGGACGATCCCGGCCGAAAAATGCGCCAACGGCAACATCCGCATTCTGCGCAAAGACCTGACCGCCACGGTCGGCAACGTGATGGTATTCGGCGCGGCTGCGCGTTACAACCCCGGTTTCACGCTCGCCGACTGCCGGGGCGTTGCCATCCGCGACGTCAACCTCTACCACTGCGGCGGCATGGGTGTGATCGCGCAGCGCAGCCGCGACATCGAGCTTCGCAAGCTGGTGATCGTCCCCTCGCCCGGCAAGGGACGCATGATCAGCATTACGGCCGACGCCACGCACTACGTCAACTGCGGCGGCTACATCCGCATGATCGACTGCACGTTCGAGAACCAGAAAGACGACGCGACGAATATCCACGGGCTGTACATGGCCGTCGAAAAGGTCGGGGGCCCCGACAAACTGCTGCTCCGCTGGCGCAACTCGGGGCAGTACGGCGTGGATTTCATCGTGCCGGGGATGCCCCTCGAACTGGTCGACAACAACAACGTGGAGACCTATGCCCGCCGGACGGTGAAGTCCGTCAGGCGCCTCAACAAGGTTTACACCGAAGTCACCTTCACCGAGCCGCTCCCCGACGGGGTCGAGCCCATGCATGTCGTGGCGGCCGACGACGAATATCCCGAGGTGCTCATCAAGGGCTGCCGCATGCGCGGCAACCGGGCGCGCGGACTGCTGCTGGGCTCGCGCAACCGCATGGTCATCGAGGATAACTACTTCCACATCGCCGGGGCGGCCATCCTGATCGAAGGCGACGCCAACTACTGGTACGAGCAGTCGGGCGTGCGCGACGTGGTGATCCGCCGCAACCTCTTCGAGAACGGCAACTACGGCAGTCCCGGTTGGGGCTCGGCATGTATTGCCGTGGGCAGCGGCATCCCCGACCGCGAGACCAGCCGCTACCACCGCAACATCCGGGTCGAGGGCAACACCTTCCGCGTGTTCGACCCGCGTATCGTCAACCTCTACTGTGTCGACGGGTTCGTGTTCACGCAGGACAATGTAATCGAATATACCGATGATTATCCCGTTTTATCCGGGGAAAAACGTAACTTTATCACCCGGAACTGCGATAATATTGTCATTGAAAAAGAGCAAACCGACAAATAATCCCAAACTATGAAACGATTTTTTTTAGCCGCAGTGGTCTTGTTGCTGGCTGTGCAGGCGGAAGCCGAAGTGAAACTTCCGGCTCTGCTCGGAAGCAATATGGTGCTGCAACGCAATACGGAAGTGAATTTCTGGGGCGAGGCATCGCCCCGCAGCCGGGTGCTGCTCACCGCCTCGTGGGACGGTCGCACGTACGACGCCAAGGCCGACGCTGAGGGCAGGTGGGCGATGAAAATCGCCACGGGCGAAGCCGGAGGCCCCTATACCGTGACCGTCAGCGACGGCAAGGAGGTCGTGCTTGACAACGTGATGCTGGGCGAAGTGTGGGTCTGCTCGGGACAGTCCAACATGGAGATGCCTGTGAGCGGATTCATGTTCCAACCCGTCGAGGGGGCGGTCGATGCCATCGCCGATGCGGGCATGTACCCCGGCATTCGGATGTTCACCGTCCCCAGGGTCTCGTCCAAGACGCCCCTGGACGATTGCGATGCGGCCTGGCAGACCGCGACGCCCGCCTCCGTCGGCCAGTTCAGCGCCGTGGGCTATTTTTTCGGGCGTATGCTCTACAAGGCGCTGGGCATTCCGGTCGGGCTCATCACCTCCAACTGGGGCGGTTCGACCATCGAGGCGTGGATGACCGTCGACGCCATCGACGCGACGCCGGGCATCGACCACGCCGTTGCCAAGTCGGGAACCTACGACAACAGCATTCCCCAGCGGCTCTACAACGGAATGATCCTGCCCGTCTGCCGCTATACGGCCAAAGGGTTCATCTGGTACCAGGGCGAGTCGAACCGCAAGAACTGGTACGATTACAAGGCGTTGCAGGTCTCGCTCGTCAAACTCTGGCGGGAAACCTGGGGCGACGGGAAGATGCCGTTCTACTATACGCAGCTGGCGCCTTACCGCTACGAGGGCGACACACTGCGTTCGCTGCCGCTGGTGATCGAGGCGCAGTACCGGGCGCTGGCCGAAATCCCGCACTCGGGGATCGCTGCCACGACCGACTTGGGCAACCCGACCTGCATCCATCCGGCGCGCAAGCGCGAAGTGGGGGAGCGGCTGGCGTTCCTCGCCCTGGCGAACGATTACGGGGTGACGGGGCTGCCCGCCCCGGCGCCGGTATACAAGTCGATGGAGCGCGACGGCAATAAACTGGTGCTGACTTTCGACAACCTGCCCGTCCGGGCCCAAAACGGCGTCGACAGCTTCGTGGCCTTCGGCCCTGAAGGTTATTGCCGTCCGGGCGGCTTCGAGATTGCGGGCGAAGACCGGGTTTTCCACCCTGCCGTTGCGAATTTCAAATATTGGGACAACCGGATCGAAGTGAGCTCCGACCGGGTGCCCGACCCGGTGGCGGTGCGCTACGCCTTCCGCAATTACTGCCCCGAAGCCAATGTCATGACGACGATGGGGCAGCCCCTTGTCCCGTTCCGCACCGACGACTGGCCGCTGGACGACATCGGTCGGATCAGGTAAACATCCGGCGGCCATGCATCCCGAATTCCCCCCCCCTCCCGGCTGATTTCCGGGTACTCCCCGTTGTTTGCGGGGATAGCGCCCCTTATCCTGCGCCTGCATTGCGGACGGCATCGGCCGTCCGCCCGGGGGCGTCATGTCTTCGGGGCGGGGCAGCGGACTGCGGCGCGTAAGGGCGGTGCCCCGACGGATAATGCCTTCCGCTTCGGAGCCGGACGGCGCATTTCTGCTGCCCGAAATAGGTATAATGGCGCCTTGTATTTGTATATATTAAGGAAAGAAAGTATTTTTCCCATCGGATGCTTCCGCCCCGGGAAAGGTTGCGTCGGTTTTGCGGGATGGAATGATAAAGATTATAAAGTTCTCTAAAGGGTCGGCGCTATGGAATTGAGGGTGAAATGTGCGGTATGTGCGGTCGCGATGTGTCTGGTGTTGCGTGCCGGGAGCGGTATGGAGCACAAATTCAGGTATTATACCGACAACAGCGGGTTGTCGTCGAACACCATCCAGTGCCTCTATCAGGATGACAAGGGGTATGTCTGGGTCGGCACGGCCGACGGCCTCGACCGGTTCAACTCCTACGATTTCACCAACTACCGCTCCGATTACCGCCGCCGCAATACGCTCGAAAACAACTGCATTTACAGCCTTTGCGGCGAAGGGTTCCCCAACGGCGACCGCATATGGGTCGGAACCAGCGACGGGGTCTATATCTTCGACTCGAAGGACGAGTCGTTCGTCCACCTGCCCATCCTGGGCAGCGATGGCCGGGAGCGCCGCAACCTGCTGGTCTATTCGCTTGCGGCGGACGTCGCGGGCAACATGTGGATCGGGACGCTCGGCGACGGCCTCTACCGTTACAGCCTCAAGAGCGGCACGTTCGAACACTATAACGCCGCGAAATACCCCGAGGCCTTCTCGTCCGACGTCATCGTGAAGATCCTGCTCGACCACGACAACAACATCTGGGTGGCTTCGGGCGGCGGTTCGCTGCTGAGCCGCTACAACCCCGAGAACAACCGTTTTTCGACCTTCCGGGTCGAGGACACGCTCACGCGCGAGCCGATCTCGCGTATCAGTACCATGTGCCAGGATTCCTTCGGCGACATCTGGATCGCGGGGTATGCCTGCGAGCTCTACAAGTTCGAACTTTCGCGGCTGACGTTCACCTGCAACCGCCCGGAGGACGGCGAGGCGTATGGCCGCGTGCGGAGCATGATCGAATACACCCCGGGGATAATCATGCTCGGGACGGATCACGGCCTGGTGAATTTCAATACCAAGAACCGCAGTTTCGAGCATGTCGACAACGGCACGACCAACCGGAACGGACGGCTCAACGACAAATTCATCCACTCCATCCTCAAGGATCGTGACGGCGGCGTGTGGATCGGAACCTATTTCGGCGGCATCAACTACCTCTCGCCGCTCAGTTCGCTCTTCACGCTCATCGAAGCCGGCGAGGGGTGCGGGCATATCATCAGCAAATTCTGCGAGGATCCCGAGGGGAATATCTGGATCGGCAGCGACGACGGGGGGCTGAGCCTTTACAATCCGCGTACGGGCAGCTATACGCCCGTGGCGGTCGACCCGCGTGACCGGGCGCTCAACATCCATGCGCTCACCATCGACGGCGGATGGCTGTGGGTCGGGACGTATGGCGACGGGCTTTACCGCATCGACCTGCGCACGCGGCAGATGAAGCACTTCACGCAGGCCGGCACGGGACTCGACAATCTCGACGTCTATTCGGTTTTCCGCGATTCGCGGGGGCAGTTGTGGATCGGCACCAAAATGGGCATCTGCCGTTACGACGACGTTTCGCAGACCATCACGTGCGCATTCGGCCTGGGACATAACAGCGACGTGGTGGACATCTGCGAGGATGCCCGCGGGCACCTGTGGTTCGCGTCGCTGGGCAAGGGGTTGATCCGCTACGGGTTCGACGACGGCCGGTTCGCCCTCTGTTCGCACGATTCCGGGGGCGGGCTTTCCGATTTCGTGAGCTGCCTGGCCGTCGAGGGGGACAACCTGTGGATCGGCACCCACGGCTGCGGGCTTTGCCGTTACGACATCGCGGCCGACACGCTCTCCAGGGAGTTCGACATGCTGCCCTACGGCAACTGCGCCGTGTTCCAGATCGTGCAGAACGGCGGCGAACTGTGGCTCACGACCAACCGCGGGCTGCTGAAATACAGCCCCGGGAACGGCCCGCAGTCGATCTACAAGTTCACCTCCGACGACGGACTGCTGGCCAATATCTTCAACGCCAATTCGGGCATCAAGTCCTCGACCGGGCATATCTACATCGGCTGCAACAACGGCATCAACAAGTTCTATCCCTATGATTTCACGCGCCGCGAGAATTCGGCCAAGCTCAGCGTCGTCTTCCCCGATTTCAAGCTCTTCAACCGCAGCGTGCCCGTGGACGGACGACTGTTGTCCAATACCATCGACTGCCAGCGCTCGGTGCGCCTGCGCGGACGGAAGATGTCGTTCAGCCTTGATTTCATTGCGCTCAACTTCTCCTCGCCGCTGAGGACGGTCTACCGTTACCGGCTGGAGAACTTCGACGACAAATGGATCACCACCGGCCTGGACGAAGGGGCCGGGGTGCAGCATGTCTCCTACACCAACCTGCCGCCGAACCGTTACCGCTTCGTCGTGAGCGCCTCGACCGGCGGCGAGCAGTTCGGCGAGGAGGCCGTGGTCGAGATCCTCGTGCTGCCGCCGTGGTGGATGGCTCGCGCCATGGTCGTGGCCTACGGCGTGCTGGCTCTGCTGGCCGTGGCGGGCGGCGGCCTGTGGCTGCGCCGCAGGATTGGCCGCGCGCACCGCGAGCAGATCGCCTCGATCACCCGCAAGAACAAGCTCGACCTGCTCGAAGCCAAGGTCAGCCTCTTCACGGAGGTGGCCAACGAAATACGTACGCCCGTCGCGCTGATTGCCGCGCCCGTCGAAGAGATCGCCAAGCGCGCCGGGGATTTGCCCGGGCTCCGTGACGACGTGGACATCATCCGCAAGAACTGCGAGCGGCTGCGGACGCTGGTCGACCAGATCCTGAACCTGAAAAGCGCGGAGGAGGGCGAGCATGCCGCCTCCTGCGTTCCGGAGCGCGTCGACGTACGGGAAGTATTGCGGACGGTGGTCGCGGCGGTGGGGGATGCCGTCCCGCGGCGGGGTATCGCGGTGCACCTCGGGCTGCCCGGCGAAGCCCTCACGGCCGAGATGTGCTGCGACCACTTCTCGAAGATCGTGGGCCAGATACTCGGTAATGCCTACCAGTTCGCCGAGAGCCGCATCGACGTGACGCTCGAAGGCCCCGGCGGGGAGGTGCCCGGCGATGTGTTCCGGGTGCGTGTCCGCGACGACGGCGCGGGGATAGACCGGGCGGAGAAGGCACGGATATTCGAACCTTTCTATACGTCGGACAAGTGTGTCTCCGGCAGCGGGCTGGGGCTGGGGCTCGCCGTGGCGAAGAGCCTGGCGACCCGGATGGGCGCCGTGCTCGGGGTCGAAAGTGCCGTGGGACAGTGGACGGAGTTTACGGTGACGGTTCCGCTCGGTGCACCCCGTCCCGTCCCCGGGACGGATGGCGATTCTGGAGTGCCTGCCGGGCAGCCGGCCGTGGCGGCCGTGCAGCCCGAGGTGCAGAAGCGGCTGCCCGACATCCTGCTGGCCGAGGATAATGCCGACTTCGCGGACTTTTTCGTGCGGCATCTCTCCGGCAGCTATACGATCCATTGTGCGACGGACGGACGGCAGGCGCTCGACCTGCTCCGAAGCCGGAGCATCGCGGCCGTCGTGAGCGACGTGGCGATGAAAGGGATGGACGGCGTGGCGCTCTGCGCGGCGATCCGCAACGATCCGGCGCTGGATCACCTCCCCGTGGTGCTGGTTTCGGTGGACTCCTCTTCGGCGGCGAAGGTGCGTGCGCTGGAGGCGGGTGCCGACGCCTACCTCGAAAAGCCGTTGTCGGTGGACTACCTCGACTGCCAGATACGGGCGCTTATCGGCATCCGCGGCCGGCTGCGCCTGAAATTCTCGAAGATGCCCTACCTGGTCATGGATGGGGATGCGGCGAGCCCTTCGGGCAACCGTTTCATGGCGCAGGTGAACCAGTATGTCATGGATAACATCTCCAATTCGAATCTTTCGGTCGAGGACATCGCCGCAGCCGTGAATGTCAGCCGTACGCTCTTTTTCTCGCGCATCAAGTCGCTGACGGGCACTACGCCCAACGAGTTCCTGCGCTCCACGCGCCTCAGGGTGGCCGCCGAGCTGCTTTCCAAGTCCAACGACCTGCGCGTCACGGAGATATGCTATATGGTGGGCTTCACTTCGACCTCCTATTTCGCCAAGTGCTTCCATGCGCAGTTCGGGATGCTGCCCACCGAATTCATGGAGAAATACCGCCGGGAGTGATCCTGATGTTACGGTTGTTTGCGCGGGGCGCAGTGCGTACGACCGGGGCAGGCGCCTGCCGCCTGCAAGGGTTCGGGGCGTGAAACGGTAATCCCGGCCTGCATCTATTCAAATGCGGGCCGGGATTGTTCACGTTCTCCATTTACCGCCTCATCCCGTAGCCGATGCGCAGCAGTACGAGCAGGAGCAGTGTTACGGCCAGTTCGGCCGCCGGTACCGCGAGCCAGATCCCCGCGACGCCCGCCAGCCGCGGCAGCACGAGGAAGCAGAAAGCCATCAGCACGATGCCCCGAAGCACGGTGAGCCCCGTCGCCAGCCGTCCGCGCTCGATGCTCTGGTAGTAGCCGATCGTGACGACGTTGATTCCGAAAAAGGGATACCCGGCGGCGAAGAGCGGCAGGCCGCGCACGGCGATTGCATAGGCCGGGGCGTCGGGCGTCAGGAACAGCCCCACGATCCACGGGCTGAACAGCCACGTGAACCCGAATACCGCCAGCCCGCAGACGAACGCTGTGCCGAGTGCCATCGCGAACGCATCCCTGCCGCGCCGCATCAGCCCTGCGCCGTAGTTGTAGCTGATGATCGGCTGTGCCGACTGGATGATGCCGTTGTAGACCATGAAGATGATCGGGAAGATGTAGCAGGCGATGCTGTACGCCGCCACGCCGTCCTTGCCGGTGTAGCGGATGAACGTGTAGTTACCCACGACCATCAGGCACGAAATGGCCAGCTCGCTCAGCAGCGCCGGGAACCCGATGTAGGTCATGTAGCCCAGATTGCGGGCTGTGAGGCGCAGGCTCTTGTAACTGGTTTTGAACTTCACGAAGTGCAGCGTCCGGCTGTGGCGCAGCATGTACCGCAGCATCACGCCCGAGCCTACTATGTAGCCGACTCCCGTTGCGATGGCCGCGCCCGCGAGCCCCCACCCGAATTCGAAGATGAAAAGATAGTCGAGCACGATGTTGATCGAGGCCGCCATGATGTTGCACGCCATGGCGAACCGTGGTGCGCCGTCGAGCCGCACGATAAACATCAGGATGTTGAATACGGCCAGCGGCGTGAGGAAGAGCGTGAACCACACGAGGTATTCGCGCGCGGGAACCATCAGTTCGGGCGGCGTGCCCAACAGCAGCAGCAACGGTTTGTGGCAAAGGATCAGCAGGGCGCTGAGCAGCACGATCAGCAGTGCCGGTACGAAGAGCGACTGCGTGATGTTGATCTGGGCCACGCGGCGTTTGCCCTGCGCCAGGTTCACCGATGCCACCACCGAGCCGCCCATGCCGAACATCAGCCCGAGCCCCGTGCCGAGCGTGAAGAGCGGGGCGGTGAGGTTGACTGCCGCCAGTGCGTCGCTGCCGATGCCCCGGCCTACGAATATCCCGTCGGTGATGACGAACACCGCCGAGAAGACCATCCCCATGACCGTGGGAAAAAGAAAGCGGCGGAAGAGTTTGCCGACTGCCGTGCCTTTGTAATCGATACTGTCGCGTAACATAATTGCACCTCTTTTTATTGAGGTGGTGCAAAAGTAAGGCATTCTGCGCCGGGAAAAGTTAACTTATGGTAATTTCCGTATTATTTGACCCCGGCGCGGATGCGGCTCAGGCTTTGGGGCGTGAGGAAGAGGTAGGCCGCAAGGTCTTTCAGGGCGATGCGCTGCAGCAGCTGGGGATATTCGCGCAGCATGCGGCCGTACTGTTCGCGTTTGCCGCGCCAGGCATAGTCGGCGAAATAGTCCTCGTGGCGGCGCAACTGCTCCTCGGCCATGCGCCGTCCCCAGTCGGCCAGTTCGGCGTTCCCGGCGAAAAGCTCGTCCATGCGGGCGCGGGGGATGCGTACCAGCGTCGCGGGCTCCATTGTTTCGATCGTCTGGCGCGATAAGCCGCCGGGCTGTGTGCCGAGCGTCGAGGTAGCCGGGTCGCCCTCGAACGAGAAGGAGAAGATGACGCACTTGTCCTCGCGCATGACATACGTGCGCACCGAACCTTCGGCCACGAAGCAGACGTCCGCATCGCGCTGCCCCTCCTCGATGATGACCTCCTTGCGGGCGTGTCGCGTCAGCGTGGCGGAGTGCATGAGCAGACCCGTGCCCTCGTCCGAGAGCGCGTAGCGTTCGGTCAGTATCCGTGCGAAATCCATGCGGCAAAGGTAGGCTTTTTTCCGCAATTGCGAAAAGGCCGCCTATTCCGTCGTTGCCGGAAGGTTTTTTTGCCGGTTTGTCATGTCGGAATAGCAGGATGTGTGACAATTTGTGACATTTTTTCGTTTTCATGCGGCTGGCACAGGATTTGACCTGTTACGGATGAAACCGCTCCGGAAGGGGCTGCGAAAGAAAATAAAGTTAAACCAAAATAAAACAAGGAGGACAAGATTATGACACCTGCAAGAACGAATCAAAACTGGCTGCCGAGCATTTTCAACGAATTTCTGGATAACAACTGGCTCGCCGAACGCCGCAACGCCACGGCTCCTGCCGTCAACATTATCGAAGACGAAGACGAGTACAAGGTGGAGGTCGCTGCTCCGGGCATGACCCGTGAGGATTTCAAAGTCCACATCAACGAGGACAACGAGCTGATCATCTCCCTGGAGAAGAAATCCGAGGAGAAGGAGGAAGACAAGAAACGCAAGGGTACCTACCTGCGCCGCGAATTCTCCTATACGCAGTTCCAGCAGAGCCTGCTGCTGCCCGACAACATCGAGCGCGAGAAAATTTCGGCCAGGGTCGAAAACGGCGTGATGACCATTGACATTCCCAAGAAGAAGGTCGAGGAACTGGCCGCCGCCACGCGCCAGATCGAAGTGAAATAGGGCTTGCGAGCCCGACGTGGGAGGGGAGTGCCTTACAAGGTACTCTTTTTTTCGTGGCATGTCTCGGCATAATAATAGCCCTTTTATACCTAAAAACGTCCACGGGCGGACAATTCATCCGTAAATCCGCTATCTTTGGGGCATACGCGACAGCATACTAAACCGACGAACATGAAAGTAGGATTGTTCATACCCTGTTATATCAACGCCGTCTACCCCGGGGTGGGGCGTGCGTCGTACGAACTGCTCTCGCGGCTGGGCTGCGAGGTGGATTATCCCCTCGGACAGACCTGCTGCGGGCAGCCGATGGCCAATGCCGGGTTCGAGAAGGACGCCCGGGCGCTGGCCGCGCATATGGATGCGCTTTTTGCGCAGTACGACTACGTGGTCGGGCCTTCGGCCAGCTGCGTGGTTTTCGTGCGCGAGGGCTATCCGCGGTTGTTGGACAATTACCGCGAGCATGCCTGCGTCGATTCGCGTATCTGGGAGATCTGCGAGTTCATCCACGACGTGGTGAAGCCCGCGAAGCTGGATGCACGTTTCCCGCACCGGGTGAGCGTGCACAACTCCTGCCACGGGGTGCGCAAAATGGGACTGTCATCGCCCAGCGAGCTGAACGTGCCCTATATGTCGAAGCTGCGCGACCTGCTCTCGCTGGTCGGGGACATCGACATCGCCGAGCCGTCGCGCCGCGATGAATGCTGTGGTTTCGGCGGCATGTTCTCCGTCGAGGAGAACGCCGTGTCTGTCTGCATGGGGCGCGACAAGGTGCGCGACCACATGGCTACGGGTGCCGAATACATTACGGGCGCCGACTCTTCGTGTCTGATGCACATGCAGGGGGTTATCGACCACGACAAACTCCCAATCCGCACCATCCATGCCGTTGAAATCCTCAATTCGAAGTTATGAGCACCCACTCCAAAGCCGCCGCGAAATTCATCGCCGACGCCGATCGCACGGCGTGGCACGACAAGGCGCTTTACGCCGTACGCGAAAAGCGCGACAAGATGGCACGCACGGTGCCCGAATGGGAAGACCTGCGGCGCATGTCGTCCGAGATCAAGCGCCATACGCTGAGCCATCTGGGGCATTACCTCGAAGAGTTCGAACGCAACGCCACGGCCAATGGCATGGCGGTGCACTGGGCCGCCGACGCCGACGAGATGAACGCCACGGTGTGGCGTCTGGTGCAGGAGCACGGCGGGCGGAACCTCGTCAAGAGCAAGTCGATGCTCTCCGAGGAATGCGGGCTTACGCCCTACCTGCGCGAGCGGGGCGTCGATGCCGTCGAGAGCGACCTGGGCGAGCGGATCATGCAGTTGCTGGAGCTGCCGCCCAGCCACATCGTGCTGCCCGCTATCGGCGTACGCCGTGAGGAGGTCGGCGCGCTTTTCGAACGTGAGTTCGGCACCGAGCACGGCAACAGCGATCCCACCTACCTGACGCACGAGGCTCGCCGCCAGTTACGGCCCAAATTCCTCGGTGCCGACATCGCCATGACGGGCGTCAACTTCGCCGTGGCTTCCACGGGGACGCTGGCCGTCTGTACCAACGAGGGGAATGCCGACATGGGAACGTCGTTCCCCGACCTGCATATCGCCATCATGGGGTTGGAGAAGGTCATCCCCGACATGCGGGCGCTGGCGGTCTTCACGCGCCTCTTGGCGCGTTCGGGGACGGGGCAGCCCGTCACCTCCTACACGTCGCTCTACCGCAAGCCTGCACCGGGCAAACGGATACACGTCGTGATCGTGGACAACGGCCGCTCGGAGTGGCTGGCCGATGCCGCGCACCGCAACATGCTCAAATGCCTGCGTTGCGGCGCCTGCATGAATACCTGCCCCGTCTACCGGCGCTCGGGCGGCTATTCCTACTCCTATTTCATCCCCGGGCCGCTGGGCATCAACCTGTCGATGCTGCGTTCGCCGAAGCTCCACCACGGCAATGTCTCGGCCTGCTCGCTGTGCTACTCCTGCTCGGACGTATGCCCGGCGATGATCGACCTCGGGGAACAGATTTACGCATGGCGGCAGGAGTTGGCGCCCATGCATTTGGCCGACCCGGTAAAGAAACTGACGGTCAAAGGCATGGACTTCATCATGGGAGGGCGACGACGATTCTACGGCGGCATCGCGCTGGCCCGCGTCGCGGAACATCTCCCGCACGCCGTGCTCAACAACCGGTTCAATCCGTGGAGCGCCCCGGGCCGCGACATGCCGCCGTTCGCCCCCAAGACGTTCAATGCCCTGTGGAAGCGGGGCGAGGTAAAATCCGGAAAAATGAGTAAAGATGAATAACAGCAAGGAAAACATACTGAAACGGATCGCCGCGGCGGGAATGCCCGAATACGCATACCCCGACTTCGGCTACGAACCCCAGCATTTCGACGACCCTGCGGCGATGTTCGCCCAGCGGCTCCAGGCGGCCGGGGGCGAGGCCGTATGGCTGGACGGGGCAACGACGCTCGATGAGGTCGTACGCCGCTGCTACCCCGATGCGAAGAGTGTCGCTTCGGCACTGCCCGAAGTGACGCTCGCCACGGTGAATCCCGACCGGGTCGAAGACCCGCGCGAGTTGGTCGACATAGATCTGGGGGTCGTTTCGGGGGCGTTCGGCGTCGCCGAGAACGGTGCCGTGTGGATCCCGCAGGACATCCGCCACAAGGCGCTCTATTTCGGCGCCACGGCGCTGATGGTCGTCATCCCGCGCGATGCGCTGGTCGATACGATGCACGAAGCCGTCGTGCGCCCCGAAGTCGGGGACTTCGCCTACGGGTGTTTCATGTCGGGCCCTTCGAAGACTGCCGACATCGAACAGGCGCTGGTGTTCGGCGCCCACGGGCCGATGTCCGTCACCGTCGTGCTGCGCTGACCGCCTGCCCGGCCGGCCGTTTTCGCAGGCTTGTTTTTCCGGTGCGGATTTTTTACCTTTGTCGTATGACGACCGAACTTTGCGCCTATAGCGTCGAGGCGTGCGAGGCTGCCCGCCGTGCGGGTGTCACGCGCGTGGAATTGTGTGCCTCCCCTTACGAGGGCGGCACGACCCCTTCGGCTGCCGCCATCCGTATGGCGCGCCGTATCGGAGGGTTGCAGCTCAGCGTGATGGTGCGTCCCCGCGGCGGGGATTTCCTCTATTCCGATACCGAATTCCGCCAAATGCTCGAAGAGGTGCGCTTCGCCCGCGAATGTGGCGCCGACGGCGTGGTCTTCGGCGTGCTCACCCCCGACGGGCGGGTCGACGTGCAGCGTACGGCTGCCCTGGTCGCCGAGGCGGGGCCGATGCAGACCACCTTCCACCGGGCGTTCGACATGGCGTGCGACCTGGAGGAGGCGCTCGAAGCGACGGTAGCTGCCGGATGCCGCCGGATCCTGACCTCGGGGGGCCGCAATACGGCCGTCGAAGGCATCGACACGCTGCGGGCGTTGGTGGCGCAGGCCGCCGGACGCATCGAACTGATGGCCGGCAGCGGTGTCAACCCCTCGAATGTGCGGCAGCTGGCGGCCACGGGCGTCGATGCCGTGCATTTCAGCGCCCGCAGCGTGCGTCCGGGCGGCATGGTTTTCCGCAACCCGCATGTTTCGATGGGCGGCTGCGGCGATGTTTCCGAATACGATCTTCTTTGTGCCGACGAACGGCTCATCCGACAAATACTTACCCTGCTCGAACCATGAAACGCATCATCTTCCTTTTGCTGGGGGCGTGTCTCTGTGCCTGCGGCCGTTACGGCTGCGGTGTCCCCGCCGGATACGAACCGCTGCTGGATGCCGCGCTGGCCGGCTGCCCGCGCGCCGACAGCCTGCGGCATTTGCTGCGGCAAACCCCGCGCGAGCAGCGCGAAGGGATGGCCTTTCTGATCGCCCACATGCCCCGGGGCGACCGCGACACGATGCGCCTCGACCTGCTGCGCGAGAATGTGGAATATGCCTACCGTGCCCGCCGGGACTACCCTTGGACACGTGCGCTGCCCGATTCCGTCTTCCTGAACGAGGTGCTGCCCTATGCCGCCGTGGACGAGGTGCGCGACAGCTGGCGGGCGGATTTCTACCCGCGCTTCGCCCGGCGCGTGGCGCTTTGCCGCGACATCCGCGCTGCGATCGACTCCGTGAACCGGAATATCGCGGCCGACGTCGGGGTGGAGTACAACACCGCCCGCGAAAAGACCAACCAGAGCCCTGCCGAGTCGATGCGGCAGCATATGGCCTCCTGTACGGGGCTTTCGGTGCTGCTGGTCGACGCCCTGCGCGCGGCGGGAATCCCGGCGCGTTTCGCCGGGACTCCCGCGTGGCACGACGACCGCGGCAACCACAGCTGGGTCGAGGTATGGATCGGCGGCCGCTGGTATTTCACGGAATATTACCCCTCGGGGCTCGACCATGCCTGGTTCCTTTCGGATGCCGGGCGGGCGCTCGACGACCGTACGCACGGCATCTTCGCCGTGTCGTTCCGGCCGACCGGCGACTGGTTTCCGATGGTGTGGAGCGAGGACTCGCGTGAGGTGCACGGGGTCGATGTCTCGCAGCGTTACCGCGACCTCTATGCATCCTACGAACAGGCCCTCGTGGCGCAGGGAAGGCATACGACGGTGACTTTCGTGATGTACGACAGTGCGGCGCACGAAGGGCGCTCGGACGCCCGCGTGGCGGCCAATGTCGATGTCTTCTGCGGTGCCGAGCAAATGGGCGGAGGCCGCACGGCCGGGCCGAGGCAGGACATGAACGATGCGTTGAGGTTCCTGCTGGAAAAAGGCAAGTCCTATACGTTCCGCTACGAGAACGCCCGCGGCGAAACGACGGAGGTCACGGCCGAGGTGGGCGATGCCCCGCTGACCGTTACGGGATACATGCGATAGCGCCGTTAGCTGCGTCCTCTTCATCCGGGAATCCCACTCTTTCCCGCTTCCCCGCCGATGGTGCGGGACGGGCTGTCGGCCTGCTCCCCGAAAATGGAAATCACCCCTGCCGGAGATAACTCGGGCGGGGGTGAAGTCGTAAGAACCGGGCTTGTCGGACAGCACTTTCCGTTAGGGCTGCTTTTCCGTATCCGTGCCGGGCACTTCGGCCCGGAAGTCGATGTCGATTCGGTCGATCAGCAGGCTCGGAATCGGCACGAGCCCTGTGTGCGGGGCGTGTCCGAGTTCCATATGCAGGATGGGGTAGGGCCGGCCCGACGGGTCGGTTGCGTCGCGCCCGGCGGTGCGGAATCCCATCCGTTCGTAGAAACCCGCGGCCTGCGGGTTCTGCTCGTTGACGTCGACCCGCCGCACGCCGCAGTGCCGTGTGATGTGGTTCACGAGTTGCCGGCCGAATCCCTTGCCCCGCATTCCGGGGGCGACGAACAGCATTTCGAGCATATCGCCTGCGACGCCTGCAAAGGCGGTGAATCCGCCGAACTCGTTTGCCCGGCTGTCGCGTCCTGTTTCGCCCGTTGGGCCTGTCGCGGTCGATCCCCTGTTCCCGTCTGTCCCGCCAGGCCCGTCTGTCCCGCCAGGCCCGTCTGTCCCGTCTGTTCTGTCGCCGGTGTCCCGTGTGACATACAGATCTACGGCCGGAAGCGCTTCGTTGCGAACCATCTGCCGGAAGAAGGGGATGTCCTCCTCGCTGAGGAAATCGTGCGTCGCCCGCACGGAGGCCTCCCAGAGGGCGGTCAGTGCGTCCAGTTCTGCGGGCGAGGGTTGTGTGAGGTGTTCGATCATGTTGCAATAAGGGTTATAATAAGGTTACGGGCGGTTTCCGCCGCGCGAAGTTCCGGGCGAGGGCGGCTGCAAAGGGCGTGCGGAATGTGCGGGCACCGAATGCGCACCCTTTCACGCAGGCGCAGCAGCGGATGCAGCGTGCCGGGTCGGTGTGCAGCTCGTCGCCGCGTGCGATGGCCTGCGTGGGGCACAGTGCGACGCAGCGGCCGCATTGCGTGCAACGTGCGGCATCTCCCTCGGGCAGCAGGACGACGGGGTTGCGTTTCTGCCGGCGGCGGTAGCCCAGTACGAACCGGATGAAGCGCAGCTTCGGGAGGAGCGGTGTACGCGGTTCGCGCAGCTTCGCGGGGTCGATGGGGACAAGGGCGCCCGTTGCGGGGGCCTTGGCTGCATCCATGCTGCCGGTTTTGGTTGCCCGGGTGGTTGCTGCGGTGTCGGATGCCGTTTCCGGGTTCTTGCCGGGGGAAGGCCCTGTTTTTGCTAATTTTTCGCGCACCTGAGCCCCGAATGCCGTGGCGGCAATCAGATCCCGTGCGTCGGGGCGTCCCTGTGCGATCGGGGTTGCGGGCGTGCTGTACGAATGTTCGCCGACGAATGCCCCTGCCGCTACGGGCACGAATCCCCGTCCCGCGACGAACGAGGCGAGTTCTGCGACGGCCGTGCCGAACGAGCGGTTGCCGTAGACGGCCAGAACGACGGCTGGGGTGCCTTCGCCGCGGATCTCCCGCAGGCGTTCCAGGGCTACGGGCGCCACGTGCCCTCCGTAAACCGGCACGGCGAATATGGCGACGGCTTCGCCCGGCAGCGGGGCGGGGTACCCGGCGGGATGGGTCAGGTCGATGGCCGTGACTGTCGGTTCCCCGTGCATGCTTTTCGTTTCGCCCCTGTTCCCGGCGGCAGGCTCTGGTGTCGCCGCTGCGGTTCCCGCTTCCGGGGTTTGCCCGGCAGGGGATTCCGGTGCCGTGTTGTCTCCGGCGGACGCCCGTGTGGCTCTCCCTTCCGTCCATGCCATCCCCTGCGCCACGGCCGCGGCGATTTTCCGCGATGTCCCGGTAGGCGAGAAAAAGAGGGTGTAAATGCTTGTCGTTTTCATGTTCCCGGCAGATTTTTTTCGGTGTAAAGATAGCGTTTTTCCGGCTGAATTTTTATATTTGTCCGGAAACCTGTAAAATTGAGAAGAGATGACTATGAAGATTTTTGCATGTGCGGCCTTGCTGCTTGCGTCATGCGGCGGCATGCAGACGGCCGGGGAGCAGGCACAGACCCCCGAAACGAAGACCGCGGTGAAGCACGGGCCGGAGATCGCACTCCTGAAGCCCGACCCGAAATCGGGCATGACGGTCAACGAAGCGTTGCAGAACCGCCGTTCCTGGCGTGAATATGCTCCCGAAGCCCTTTCGCTCGAGGAGTTGTCGGGCGTGATGTGGGCGGCCGGCGGCATCAACCGCCCGCAGGACGGACGGCTCACGGCACCTTCGGCACTGGCGTTGTATCCCATCCGCATTTATGCGTTTTTCCCCGAGGGCGTTTACCGTTACGATGCCAAGGGGCAGAAACTGGTGCGCGTGACGGAGGGCGACCACCGGAACCTTGCCGGGGCACAGCCGTTCGTGTTCACGGCGCCGCTCAATCTGGCTTATGTGGCCGACATGTCGGTCTATGAAGGTAAGAATATTCCTGCCGGGCATGTCCGCTACCTTTGCGGGCAGGATGCCGCGGGCTATGCCGAAAACGTCAACCTCTACACCGCGGGCCATGGCCTGAAGTCGATCACGCGCGGCAGTGCCCCCGAGGCCGAGCTGCTCGAGACCCTCGGCCTTGACCCCGGCCGCTACTTCCTTGCGCTGGTGCAGACGGTGGGCAAATAGCGGTGTGCCCCTGGAATGGAAAAGGGACGGCTTTTAGGCCGTCCCTTTTTTATTTGTCCGCAGATGCGGCTGGCCGGTCGGATGGCGCGCCCCGGCTTTGGTTCGGTCACGGCCTTTCGCCCGGGCTGTCCCGGGCGCGTTCCCCGGTGTTGTCCTGAAGACTGTTTCCGGCTGTTCCGTCCTTAGTCTGCCGAAAGCGTCTCCTTTGCCGCATCCCGGCCGTCGGGTTCCTCCAGCGGGACGATATAGAATCCGCGTCCCGGTGTCCACTCCACGCAGAAAAGTTTTTCCGCATCGGGGTATCCCGCCTGCCGGAGGTGGCGCAGGAGCCACCGCTTGCCCTTGCCGCTGCGTTTGAGTGCGTCTTCCATGACCTTGCCCCCGTTGACGAGCAGGTACGATTCTGGCGGTTCGTTGCGGCGCGATATGGTTATCCGTCCGTTGGTTTCGAAACGCACGTCGTCGACGTCGAACATCGAGAAGATGCCGTTTTCGCGCAGCATGGTGCGGAACTGTTCCATTTCGAGCCCGTTGCGGCGGAATTCGCGCATCACCAGCCGGCGGTCGCGGACGAGCATCACCGAGTCGCCCTTGATCGCCCTGCGGATGCGGTGGAAGCGCATCAGGTAGCGCAGCGAGACGTTGGCCGCCGTCCACACCGCGAAGGCGAATACCAGATACCATACCGGGGTGTCGGGGTTGTAGATTACGCCGCCGACCAGCGCCCCGAGTACGAACGAGTTTACCGAATCGAGGGGTGTGAGCTGTGCCATCTGGGTCTTCCCCGATATGCGCAGGAAAAAGATCACGCCCAGCATTCCGACCAGCAGTTTGATGGCGATGGATAGATACATGGTGTGCAGGTTTTATTTTTCCGTTTCCCCTCAGCCTGCAAATTCCGCGCAAATCCGGAAAAACCTGCCCGGGCGGTGAGGAGCCCGTCCTGCGAATAGCGTGGTACGTCCGTATCTCCGGCCGCCTTCCTCGGGGGCTAAAGGCCGTATTCCGCGGCGTAACGCCACAGGGGTGCGGCCATCAGCGCCTGCCGGATGCGGCCGCTTTCGAGCAGCTCGCGAACCTCGGCGCCCGAGAACAGATGTACGCGGATGTCCTCCGTAGCATCGAGGTGCTGTTCGCCCAGGCGTTCCACGCCCGTCGCCAGGTAGCAGTACGTCAGGTTGTTCTGCGTCGAGGGGTTGGGCGCCACGACCATTAGCTCGCGCCACTGGCCGCCGCCGTACCCCGTCTCCTCGGCCAGTTCGCGCTGTGCCGCGGCCAGCATCGAGGCATCGTCGGGCTCGGCCACGCCCGCCGGGATTTCATAGTCCGTTTCGCCCAGCCCGTGGCGGTATTGGTCGATAAAGACGAATTTCCCCTCTTTCGTAATGGCGATGACGTTCACCCAGTCGGGATATTCGAAGACGTAGTAGTCGGGTATGAGGCGCCCGTCGGGCAGTTCGATGCTCTCGTGGCGTACCGTAAACCATGGTTTGCGGGCGAGGTATTCGCTCGTGAGAACTTTCCAGTTGCGTTTTTTCGGATTTTCCATGGCGGCGTCTTGCTTGTCGGATGCAAAAATAGCGAAAAATAGTTATCTTTGTAACATCCGAAAAAAAACATCCATGTTGTCCCAGAACGAACGAAAGCGTATTATCGCCCTCATCAACCGCGAAGTGGTGCCCGCCATCGGGTGTACCGAACCCATCGCCGTGGCGCTGTGCACGGCGCGTGCCGCCGAACTGCTCGGCTCGCGTCCCGAAAAGGTCGCCGTGCGCCTGAGCGCCAATATCCTCAAAAACGCCATGGGCGTTGGGATCCCCGGTACGGGGATGATCGGCCTGCCGATCGCCGTGGCGCTCGGGGCGCTCGTCGGCCGTTCGGAGTACCGGCTGGAGGTATTGCGCGATGTGACGCCCGGGGCCGTGGAGCAGGGCCGCCGCTATATCGATGAAAAGCGCGTATGTATCGACCTGAAGCAGGGTATCGCCGAGAAACTCTATATCGAGGTTGAAGCCGAAGGCGCCGGGCACCGGGCCGTAGCGGTGATTGCGGGCGGGCATACCTCGTTCGTATACCTCGAGCGCGACGGTGAGGTGACGCTCGACAAACGTACGGCCTCGGCGGCCGAAGAGGATGGGGGCGAAGTGCCCCTCACGTTGCGCCGGGTGTGGGAGTTCGCCACGACGGCACCCCTCGACGAACTGCGCTTCATCCTCGAAACACGCCGTCTGAACAAGGCTGCCGCCGAGCAGGCTTTCGCCGGGGAGTTCGGCCACTGCGTAGGGCGTACGCTCCGTTGCGAGCGCGAACGGAAGATTATGGGCGACAGCATCTTCTCGCGAATACTGTCCTACACCTCCGCGGCGTGCGACGCCCGCATGGCCGGGGCGATGATCCCCGTGATGAGCAACTCGGGAAGCGGCAACCAGGGCATCGCGGCGACGCTTCCCGTGGTGGTCTACGCCGAGCAGACCGCCGCCACCGAGGAGCAGACGATCCGTGCGCTGGTGCTGAGCCACCTCACGGTGATCTATATCAAGCAGAGCCTCGGCCGCCTGTCGGCCCTGTGCGGCTGCGTGGTGGCCGCCACGGGGTCGAGCTGCGGCATTACCTACCTGATGGGCGGCGCGTACGGGCAGGTCGCGGCGGCGGTGAAAAACATGATCGCCAACCTTACGGGCATGATTTGTGACGGAGCCAAGCCGAGTTGCTCCATGAAACTCACGAGCGGCGTTTCGACCGCCGTGATCTCGGCCATGATGGCGATGGACGGCCATTGCGTGACGCCCGTCGAGGGAATCATCGAAGAGGATGTCGACAAGTGCATCCGCAACCTCACGGCCATCGGCCGCGACGGCATGAACGAGACCGACAGGGTCGTACTGGGAATAATGACACATAAATGCTGACTATGAATAAACTGACCATGAAAATGAGGCTCCTTGCGGCGTTCCTGCTGCTCGGCCTCTGGGGCGCCACGGCCCAGACCGCCCGTGAGCAGATCGCCGCCATGCCCGAGCGGGCGGGCGGGATTTACCACTCGTACGAGTACCTGCCCGGCCCCGCCGTACCCGCCCCGAAGGGCTATGTTCCCTTCTACATCAGCCACTATGGCCGCCACGGCAGCCGTTGGCATACTTCGGAAAAGATCTATGCTGAGCCGCTGGGTATCCTGCGCAAAGCCGACTCGGCCGGGGTGCTGACCCCCAAAGGGCGCGACCTGCTGGCTAAGGTCGAGGTCATTGCAGCCGATGCCCGGGATCGTTACGGTGACCTCTCGCCCCGCGGCGTGGCGGAACACCGGGGCATCGCCGAACGCATGTATAAGGCCTATCCCGAGGTCTTTTCGACCGGGGACGGCCGCGAATGCTATGTCCAGAGCCGTTCGACGCTCGTGCCGCGCTGCATCCTGAGCATGGCGGCCTTCAACGAGCGCCTCAAGGAGCTGAACCCCGAAATCCGGATGACCCGCGAATCGAGCCAGCGCTACATCCCTTATATGAGCAACGGCGCAGGGTTGAATTCCCAGCGAAAGGCATCCGGTGCCGTGGCCGACAGCCTGCAGGATGCCCGCACGCATCCCGCCCGTCTGATGGCGTCGCTCTTCTCCGACCCCGCCTTCGTGGAACGCGAGGTGAAAAGGCCGGCGAAACTGATGAACCAGCTGTTGGCGCAGGCCGCCATCATGCAGGACGTCGAATACCTGGGCATCTCGCTCTACGACCTCTTCACCGAGGAGGAGATATACGCCGCCTGGGAAGCCGAGAATTTCCGCCGCTACGTGATGTTCGGCCCGTCGAAGCGCTTCGGCGACCCGATCATCGCCGATGCCAAGCCGCTGCTGCGCAATATCGTGGAGACTGCCGAACGGGTCGTCGCGGGGGAGGAGAACCTCTCGGCTTCGCTGCGTTTCGGCCACGACGTGAACGTCATTCCGCTGGTGGCGCTCCTGGGCGTCAGGGAGGCTTCCGGGCGCGTATGGACGGCCGAGGAAGCTGCCGGGGTGTGGCAGATACACCGCGTATCGCCCATGGCGACCAACGTGCAGTTCATCTTCTTCCGCAACCCCGAGACCGGCGACGTGCGGGTGCGGGTGCTGCACAACGAGCGCGATGCCGAACTGCCGGTCGGCGGTGGCCCCTATTATCCCTGGGAGACCCTGCGCGACTACTGCAAGTCGCTCTATGAATGACATGCCCCGTGCCGGGCATAAAAATAAAGGGGCTGCCTGCCGGTTCCCGGAATTAAAATCACCCTCGCCAGAAATGCTTCTGGCGAGGGTGATTTTTTAAGCCGGCTTGTCGGGCAACCTTTTCCGCGGCGTTTCCGGGATGGACGCCGGAGTCCCCTCCTTGGGGACGGCTAATGGAAGATGGTCTTGACGATGATGTTCGTGGCGCCCTGGTGACGGGTGGTGTAGTCTTTGGCTATACGGCTTGTTTTCTGCAGGAAATCCTCGTTGTCGCGCAAGGGGATGAACCACGTGCGCAGTTCGTCGTAGTTTTTCACCGGACGGGCAGCGCCGAGCGTCACCAGGTCGCGTGCCTCCTTGAATTTCGCGTAGTTGGGGCCGAATGCCACCGGAAGCCCGAATGTCGCCGCTTCGAGCGTGTTGTGTATCCCCACGCCGAACCCGCCGCCGATATAGCTCCACGTCGCGTAGCCGTAGACCGACGCCAGGATCCCCACCGTGTCGAGGATCAGCAGTTGCTTCGACCCGTAGGCCGTGTGGGGCGTGCACTGCGTGTAGCGGAGCGTCCCGCCCTTGGCCTCGGCCGCGAGGCGTGCCATGCGGCCTTCGTCCATCTCGTGCGGAGCCACGATGAATTTCACGTCGGGGTTGTCGTTTATCAGGCGGATCAGCAGCTCTTCGTCCGGGTTCCAGGTCGAACCCGCCACGAAGAGGCGTTTGTCCCCCTTGAACCGGTCTATGATGTCGATATGTTTGGCTGCGGCGGCGATTTCGGCCACGCGGTCGAAACGCGTGTCGCCCGCTACGATCACGTTGTCGAAGCCCAGCCCGGCCAGCAGCTTTTTCGACTCCTCGTTCTGCACGAACATCACGTCGAAGGACTCCAGCGCCTGCCTCCACATGCCGCCGTAGGGGCGGAAGAAGATCGAGTTGCGGCGGAAGATGGCCGAGACGATATAGGTGCGCACCTTGCGGCGGCGCAGGTCGCGCAGCAGGTTAAGCCAGAATTCGTATTTTACGAAGATTGCGATTTCGGGATGCGCCGCATCGAGGAACCGGCGGGCGTTGCGCGGCGTGTCGATCGGCAGGTAGAAGATGTAATCCACGCCCTGGTAATTCTTGCGGACTTCGTAGCCCGAAGGCGAGAAGAACGTGAGCAGGATCTTGTATTCGGGATGGGTCTTGCGGATGCGTTCGATGATGGGGCGCCCCTGTTCGAATTCGCCGAGCGACGCGACGTGCACCCAGACGATGCGGTCGGTCGGGTCGATGGTCTCGGCCATGCGTTTATAGAGGTCTTTGCGCCCGTCTATCCATAGCCGTGCCTTCGGATGCCTCGGTGCGACCAGCCGGATGAGCCACACATAGAGTGTCAGACCGAAATTATATAACCACATCGGTGTTTACGGTTTGCGGTGTTGAAATACTATACGTTAACGTTCGCCGGGCGGGCCCGGGTTTTCCGGCCCTGTACGCAGGGCTTTCATTTTCAGTGCGACAAAGGTAGTATAATTTGTCGGAAATGCAAAATTACCAGTTGTATTCCATCGCCTGCTCCACCAGGCGTACCTCCATGTGCCCGTCGGGCATCACGTCCACGGCCGCCAGGTCGAACTGCGCCTCGTCCTGCCCGCCCGTTGCGGCCAGGTAACGCACGGCCGCCCGCGTCAGTGCGCGGAACTTCTGCGGCGTGACGGCAGCCTCGGGCGGCGTCAGGGAGCCGGCCCTGCGGGTCTTGACCTCCACGAAATGCACGATCCCCGCCTTGCGGGCCACGATGTCCAGTTCGTAGCGGCCGCTGCGCCAGTTGAGGGCGCAGATTTCATACCCCGCACGGCGGAGGTACTCCGCCGCGGCCCGTTCGCCCGCACGTCCCGTTTCGGCCGTCGTACTCATGCCTGTCAGTGGATGATGCGCTGGATCGAGTTGGCCCGGTCGAAGGCGGCCTTCAGCCCTTCGGCGTCGTCGCGCTCGATCATCCTGCGCATGATCTGCAACTGGTGGATATGCTCGCGCAGCACGTCCAGCAGGTTGTATTTGTTGCGCAGCATGATCGGCACCCACGTGGCGGCCGAGCTCTTGGCCAGCCGCACGGTGCTCTCGAACCCGCCGCCCGCCAGGTCGAAGATGTGCCGCTCCTCGCGTTCCTTCTCGAGCACGGTCAGCGCCAGCGCGAACGAGGTGATGTGGGAGATGTGCGACACGTAGGCCGCATGCAGGTCGTGTTCCTCGGCGCCCATGTAGACGGCGGGCGCCTCCAGCGTGCGGAAGATCCGCTCGGCCATCGCCAGCGCGTCGGGGTCGCTCCGCTCCACTTCGCACAATACGACGTTGCGCCCCGTGAAGGCGCCGTGCTGTGCGGCGCGCGGCCCGCTGTATTCGGTGCCCCACATCGGATGGACGGCTACGAAGCGCCCGCGGCGGGCGTGCATCGAGATAACCTCGCACAATTCGGCCTTGATGGAACCCAAATCCATCACCACCTGGCTGCCGTTTACGCGGTTGAGGGCTTTTACGGCCATCAGGGGAATTGTATCGACAGGGGTGGCCAGCACCACGAGGTCGGCCTGTGGAATGCCCTCTTCGAACGCCACGATGCGGTCGGCCAGCCCGAGCCGCAGTGCCTCGGCGGCGTTACCCTCCGAACTCTCGACACCGAGTATTTCGTCCGCGATGCCGCGGTCGCGCAACGCGAGGGCAAAAGAGCCGCCTATGAGGCCCATGCCCGCTATCAGAACTTTCATACCTATTTATATAAATATTTTTGATTGCGGCCAGAAGCGCTTCCGGCCGGGGATTAGAGCAAGAACGACAGGTCGCTGCCCGGTTGTACTTCGAAGGGCTCCATGCCCTTGCGGAACATGCGCATCGGGCGCTTGCCGATCAGTTCGAGTTTCCCCTCCGCATGGCGGAGCATGCACCCTTCGCGCAGCCCGGCGACCCAGCGCCGCGGGTTGGCCTCGATGTATTCGAGGATGCGCTGCTCGCGCGTCTCTCCGGCGTGCCCCTCGGGGTTGGCGTCGAGGTAGTGGGGGTTTATCTGGAACTTTACGGCTCCGACAGCCCTGAACGACTGTGGCTCGACGATGGGCATGTCGTTTGTGGTGCAGATGGTGGGACATGCCACGTTGCTGCCCGCCGACCAGCCGACATAGGGAGTCCCGGCCTTGATTTTACGCAGGATGGCAGCCATAAGCCCCTGCTCCTGCATCTTTTTTGCCAGCGCGAAGGTGTTGCCGCCCCCGACGCACAGGGCTTCCGCTTCGCGTACCATGCGCGCGGGGTCTTTGGCCCGGTGTACCGAGCGCACGCGGATACCCAGCTCCGAGAGGCGTGCCTGCACCTTTTTTTCGTACTCGGCGTAGGAAAATGTCACGGCGGCATAGGGGACGAATACGATTTCGCTGACGCCCTGCAGGAAACGCCCGATTTCGGGCATCGGATAGCGGAGGTATTCCTCTCCGGCGTTGGTCGAATTCGAGATCAGAAGCAATTTCATAAGCCTATGGTTTTGAATCGGTTAATTTGAAAAATGTGCTAAATGTCGAAAAAGTTGTGAATAAAAAAAAGGTCTGTTTTGTCAAAAGTAATAAAAAAAGTGTTACTTTTGCGCAAAATTACCCCGGAAATACGAAAGAACTATTTCCAAATAATTGTTTAACTAAAAAATTAAAATTATGTCAGAAGTTCAATCAAAAGTTGTCGAGATCATCGTCGACAAACTGGGTGTCAAGGAATCGGAGGTTGTACCCGAAGCAAGCTTCACCAACCATCTGGGTGCTGATTCGCTCGACACCGTAGAATTGATCATGGAGTTCGAGAAGGCTTTCGATATCCAGATTCCGGACGAGGACGCTGAGAAGATCGCTACCGTTGGCGACGCTATCAAGTATATCGAAGAGCACAAGAAATAATTTATAAAAAGAGCTTTCACAGCCTCTTATAGCCTTAAATTTATGACAGAAAGAAGAGTAGTTGTTACGGGCATCGGTACGATCAACCCGCTCGGTAATAATATTGAAGAGTATTTTTCGAATTTGGAGAAGGGAGTCAGCGGTGCCGCACCGATTACTCATTTCGATGCAGAGAAGTTTAAGACGAAGTTTGCTTGTGAAGTAAAGAATTACGACTCGAACCTCTATTTCGACCGTAAGGAAGTACGCAAGTACGACCTTTTCACCCAGTATGCCCTGATCGCGGCCACGCAGGCCGTCGAGGATTCGGCGCTCGACCTCGAGACCGTCGACAAGGAGCAGGTGGGTGTGATCTGGAGTTCGGGCATCGGAGGAATCAAATCTTTCTTCGATGAGTGTCTGGGCTGGGCCGCAGGGGATGGAACCCCGCGGTTTAGCCCGTTCTTTATTCCCCGCATGATCTCCGACATCGCTGCCGGCTTCATCTCCATGAAGTACGGCTTTATGGGGCCCAACTACTGCACGGTGTCTGCGTGCGCATCTTCGAACCACGGTATGATCGCCGCGTTCGACGCCATCCGCTACGGGAAGGCCGACGTGATGGTGGCCGGAGGCTCCGAAGCTGCGGTCAACGAGCCGAGTGTCGGCGGGTTCAACTCCATGCAGGCGCTCTCCACGCGCAACGACGATCCCCAGCACGCTTCGCGTCCGTTCGACAAGGATCGCGACGGTTTCGTGATCGGCGAAGGCGCCGGAGCCCTGATCTTCGAGGAGTATGAACATGCCAAGGCCCGCGGTGCCAAGATCTACTGCGAAATCATCGGCGGCGGCGCTTCTGCCGACGCTTACCACTTCACCGCCCCTCATCCCGAAGGGAAGGGTGCCATGAAGTCGATGCGCGACGCCATCAAGGACGCCGGCATCAAACCCGAAGATATTGATTATGTGAATGTCCACGGTACCTCGACCCCCGCGGGCGACATCCCCGAACTGAAGGCTGTCGCCGGTGTGTTGGGCGACCACGTTTATAACGTCAATATCTCTTCCACCAAGTCGATGACCGGTCACCTGCTGGGTGCTGCCGGGGCTGCCGAGGCCCTGGCCTGCATCTTCGCCATCACGCACGGCGTGGTTCCCCCGACCATCAACTGCGAGAACCTCGACCCGGAGATCGACCCGAACCTGAACCTCACGCTGAACAAGGCGCAGAAGCGCGAAGTGAGGTGTGCCCTGAGCAATACGTTCGGTTTCGGCGGACATAACTCCACGGTCATTTTCCGTAAGATCTGATTACCCTAAAACCGTCCGGGCCGTGTTCGATTTCATACTGCGCCCCCTTAGAAGGAATTTCGGGCGGGATAAGGCGTATTATAAGGTTGTCGATGATATGTTCGGGTTTATCCCGAACAACATCGAACTTTACAAGCTGGCTTTGATTCACAAGTCAGCTTCTTTGGTTCTGGAGGACGGGCGCCCGATCAACAACGAGCGGCTCGAATTCCTGGGCGACGCCGTGATAGAGGCCGTTACCTCGGACTACCTTTTCATCGAGTATCCCGACCGGGACGAGGGGTTCCTCACGCAGCTGCGGTCGAAGATCGTGTCGAGGCAGTCGCTCAACGAGTTGGCCGTGAAAATCGGCCTGGATCGGCATGTCATCTCGAACGCCAGTACGAGCATTACCCAGAAACACATCTACGGCGATGCCTTCGAAGCGATGATAGGCGCCGTTTACCTCGACCAGGGATATGAGTTCACCAACCGGCTGCTGATCAACCGGATTTATTTCCAGGCCCTGAACCTCGACGAACTGACCGAGTCGGAGACCGACTTCAAGAGCCGGCTGATCGAGTGGTGCCAGAAAAACCACCTCAAGATCGTATTCCGCACGGGCAACGACAAGGAGTACTCCTCGAACCACCCCGTATTTTACTCTACGGTGCTGGTCGACGGCATAGAGGTGGGACACGGCTCGGGCGAATCGAAGAAAGAGGCCGAGCAGCATGCCGCATTCTCCGTGGCGGAGTACATGACCGACGAGCAGTGCGCGTCGCTGTTGGACAGGGTCGACCGGCTGACGCAATAACTTTCGGTTATAATCCGGTGCCGGCGGAAAGCCCGGCCGATGCCCTGGGCCGGCCGGATGCTTACGATATGCGGCTCGATTTTGTGACCGATAACTTTTCCGTATACTGCGCGATATAGACCCGATTTCCTGCCTGATATTTTCCCTATGAAGACGATTACCGATAAGATGACGGCGAGGGGCGTCGAATCCCTCAGCGATGCGGAGTTGCTGGCCGTGTTGACCGACGACGAACAGACGGCCGGGGCGTTGCTTGCGGCCTGCGGCGGTGCGCTCGCGCGTATCGCATCGGAAGATGCAGCCCGCCTGCGGATGGTCGGCGGGTTGGGGCTCAGGCGTGCCCGCCTGCTGCTTGCTGCCGCCGAGTTCGGCCGCCGCGTCGCGGCGTCGCGGGCTGCGGAAGCGGATGTCATTGCGACGAGCGACGACGTGGTGGCGCTGTTCCGCCCGCAGCTGGAAACGCTTGCCTATGAGGAGTGTTGGGCGGTTTACCTCACCTCTTCCAACCGCATCATCGAGCGCCAGCGCATAAGCCAGGGCGGGGTGCAGGGAACGGTCGTCGACCATAGGCTGGTTGTTAAACGGGCGTTGGAACTGCTTGCCACACAGCTGGTGCTGATCCACAACCACCCCTCGGGGGCTGCGGCGCCCAGTCCGCAGGACAAGGTGCTCACCGAGCGTGTCGCACAGGCTGCGGCGTTGTTCGACATCCGGCTGTTGGATCACATAATCATAGCGCGCGAAGGCGATTTCTCGTTCCTGCGCGCCGGGCTGGTGTAGCACTATTTCTTACTTCCGGCATTGCCGCATATTGCTATGATAGCGATGGCAATGAGCGCAATCAGAAGTTTCATCGTTCCCGTCATTTGTTTGGGTCGTTTCGTCGGGGCGGGACGCAAAAGCGCGGACTCGATCCTACATCCACGGCAGAGGTATTGGACGACCCGAACGGTAGAATGGTAGAATATGCCCGCGCTGAAAAACAGCGAGAGCATCAACCTTCGTTCCTTACCGTCCGGGAAAGTGTCCAATTTTCTGCCGGAAGAAAAAAGCCGATGCACTTTTTTTGTCTCTTATGTCGGCGGCCCATGGCAGGCCGCCGTGGCAAATATAGAAATAAATTCGCTACGGAAAGACGTAGTTCCCAATTATTTTGTACTTTTGTAATTCGGAAAATAATTTAAAAACAAGATAAAATGACGCAGGAAGAACTTTTCAAAAAACTGGTGGCGCACTGCAAGGAGTACGGGTTCGTATTCCCCTCGAGCGAGATATACGACGGGCTCGGCGCCGTCTACGACTACGGCCAGAACGGCGTGGAGCTGAAGAATAACATCAAGCGTTATTGGTGGGATTCGATGGTCAAGCTGCACGAGAATATCGTGGGGCTGGATGCCGCGATCTTCATGCATCCCCGCACGTGGGAGGCTTCGGGCCATGTCGGTGCGTTCAACGACCCGCTGATCGACAACAAGGACTCGAAGAAGCGTTACCGCGCTGACGTGCTGATCGAAGACTGGCTGGCCAAGCAGGATGAAAAGGTCGAAAAAGAGGTCGAGAAGGCCCGCAAGCGCTTCGGGGAGTCGTTCGACGAGGCCAAGTACCGCGAGACTTCGCCCCGCGTGGCCGAGACCCTGGCCAAGCGCGACGAGGTGCACAAGCGTTTCGTGGCCGCCCAGAACGCCAATGACCTGAATGAACTGCGCCAGATCATCGTCGACTGCGAGATCGTGTGCCCGATTTCGGGTACGCGCAACTGGACGGAGGTGCGCCAGTTCAACCTGATGTTCTCGACCCAGATGGGCTCGACGTCCGAGGGTGCCAATACGATCTACCTGCGTCCCGAGACGGCACAGGGTATCTTCGTCAATTTCCTGAACGTGCAGAAGACCGGCCGCATGAAACTGCCGTTCGGAATCGCGCAGATCGGAAAGGCGTTCCGCAACGAGATCGTGGCCCGCCAGTTCATCTTCCGCATGCGCGAATTCGAGCAGATGGAGATGCAGTTCTTCGTACGTCCCGGCGAGGAGATGAAGTGGTGGCAGCAGTGGAAGGAGACCCGTATGGCCTGGCACCGTGCACTGGGCTTCGGCGACGACCGCTACCGTTTCCACGACCACGACAAACTGGCGCACTATGCCAATGCCGCGACCGACATCGAATACAACTTCCCGTTTGGTTTCAAGGAGGTCGAGGGCATCCACTCGCGTACGGATTTCGACCTGGGCAACCACCAGAAATTCTCGGGCAAGAAGATCCAGTATTTCGACCCGGAAACAGGCGAGAGCTACGTACCCTATGTCGTCGAGACCTCGATCGGTGTCGACCGCATGTTCCTGCAGGTAATGTCGGCGGCTTACACCGAGGAGCAGCTCGATGGCGGCGATTCGCGCGTCGTGCTGCGTTTGCCGGCTGCGCTGGCGCCCGTGAAGGTGGCCGTGCTGCCGCTGGTGAAGAAAGACGGCATGCCCGAGGTGGCGCAGCGGATCGTCGACGACCTCAAATACGATTACAACGTCGTTTACGACGAGAAGGATTCCGTCGGCAAGCGCTACCGCCGCCAGGATGCCATCGGTACGCCGTTCTGCGTGACCGTCGACGGGCAGACGCTCGAGGACGGCACCGTGACGGTGCGCCACCGCGATACGATGGAGCAGGAGCGCGTCATGATCGAGTCGCTGCCTTCGCTCGTCGAAGAGGAGTGCTCGTACCGCAAGCTGTTCCGGAAAATGAACCTGTAGCGGGGCGATTATGGGCCGGTTCAATATTTTCGATTCCGACAGCATCGTCGAGGGTGAAAAACGGCGTTTCCCCTGGTGGGCGCTGCTGCTTTGCCTGGCGGCCGGAATGCTGGCCGACTGGCTGCTGAGGAACTACTGTTATATGGGCGGCGAATCCGGCCCGAACCTTTAGTGCGTGGGACGGATACTTGCCATAGACTACGGGACGAAGCGCACGGGGATTGCCGTGAGCGATCCGCTGCGTCTGATCGCCGGGGGGCTCGATACGGTCGATACGAAGGGACTTGAGGCGTGGCTGGCAAAATATTTCGCCTCGGAGGACGTTAGTACCATCGTGGTGGGAAAGCCCTCGCGCATGGACGGCACGCCTTCGGAAACGTGGCGTTTCATCGAGCCGCTGGCCGTGCGCCTGCGGAAGGCCTGGCCCGACAAGGAGGTCGTCTTCCACGACGAGCGTTTCACCTCGGTGATGGCGCACCGCACGATGCTCGAAAGCGGTATCGGCAAGATGGCGCGCCGGGACAAGGCGCTGGTGGACAAGATCTCGGCCACGATTATTTTACAGAGTTATATGGAGTTTAACAAATGATTTATCCGATAGTAATTTATGGTTCGGACGTGCTGCGCAAGCCCTGCGAGCGGATCACGCCCGATTATCCCGAGGTGAAGAAACTCGTGGAAGACATGTTCCTGACGCTCGGCGAAGCCGAGGGCGTCGGGCTGGCAGCACCGCAGATCGGCAAGAATATCCGCCTTTTTATCGTCGATTGTACACCCTGGGGCGAGGACGACCCGGAGTGCGCCGACTACAAGCGCGCCTTTATCAACCCCGAGATCTATGCCTTGTCGGAGGAAAAGAAGACCTACAACGAGGGATGCCTCTCGTTCCCCGGCATCCATGCCGACGTGCCCCGCTCGCTGGCGATCCGGATGCGTTATATGGACGAGGATTTCGTCGAGCACGACGAGGAGTTCCACGGGCTGAAGGCCTGGGTCATCCAGCACGAATACGACCACATCGAGGGCATCGTCTTCACAGACCGGATTTCGCCCCTGCGCCGCAACCTGCTGAAAGGAAAGCTGATGAACCTGGCAAAGGGCAAATACCGCTGCGCGTATAAGACCAAATGACCCGTATGCCGGGGCCATGCGTCCGCGGGATCGGCCTGTCGCCTGTGCAGCAGGTTGCGTCCGGCGGGAAAGCTGTTCCGGCCTTGCCATGGCAAACGGGACGTTCGTCCCGGCTGCTGCCTCGCAGCGGCACAGCCCCGGGGAGCCGGCGGTTTTGCCGCATGACGAAACGGGAAAGGGGCTGCCTGACAAGCTCCCAAGATAAAACGCACCCCTGCCAGAGATTGTTCTGGCGGGGGTGAAATCGTAAAATGCGGACTTGTCAGGCAAGCCGGTCTGCGTCAGGAACGGCCTCTGTCAGAACCTGTATGCTGCGCCTACGAAGACCACGAGCGGATTGCTGCGGCCGCTGTCGAACATGGGTTCGTATTTCAGACCTGCGGAGATATTCCAGCGGCGCGCGACGTTGAAGTCGAAACCACCGCCGACGCTCATGCCGAATGCCCAGTCCTTGATGTCATTGGCGACAACGCCCACCTGGGGATAGACGCCCCACCAGTCGGCGATGCGGAATACGTAGTGGGCGTCGAAATTGATGTCGACCGAACTGTCCTTTTCCGTCAGGACATAGATCGACGGTTCGATACGCCAGTGGGAATCGAAACTGTACCGGTAGTAAGCACCGATCCCGACGGATGCGTCGCCCGTATTGGTATAGAAGTTCACGCGCGGGCCCACGGCGCTGCGGTAATTGTCCGGCGTGCTGCGGTAATTGCCTGCCTGGGCCGCATTGCGGTTGTTGTCACGGGTGTTGCGGTAGTTGTTGTCCTGGGCGGACGCCGTCCAGGCAAACAATGCCGCGGTTGCGATCAGAAGAATTTTTTTCATGGCTTTCAGTTTAATTTTATATGAATAATCAAGTGGTTGTCAATTAGTCACAGGATCCCATCCCGGCTGGGGACGACCTCTCCGATGCGCTGCCTTGTCGCCTGAACGACGTACAACACTCGTGCCGTGATATGTGTTTTTCGGATTTTGCGGATCACACTTTTGCAACTTCCGCCGTCGCTTCCTGTATCCGGCGGAAGCTATTCAGCCGGCACGGGATAGCCGGGATCGGGGCTGCGGACATGAAAAATCCCGGCACTTATTCGTAAGTGCCGGGATTTTGTTTCCTCTCGGGATGGGGCTTAGAACCTGTACGTCGCGCCGATATTGATAACGATGGGGTTCCTGCGCTTCACAAAGCCGGGTACATAATCCTTGGCGGTCTGGATCATCCATTTGAAGCCGGCCGAAACGTCCCAGTTGCGGGTGATCGAGAAGTCCGCGCCGCCGCCGAGGTTGATACCGCACGACCAGTCGCCGATGTCGTTGGCGCTGATACCTGCCAGCGGATAGATATGCCAGTCGGGGGCGATGTTGAACAGGTATTGTACGTCGGCGCTGATATCCACCGAGCAACCCGTCTTGCAAAGGGCCAGGATACTGGGAGCTACACGCCAGTTGTCGGTGATGCTGTACTGTCCGGCCGCACCGATACCGAAGATGGCTCCGTCGGCACCCGCATTCGTGTATACCCCGATTTTGGGGCCAACTCCCCAGTCGCCCTTGTACTGTGCCGAAACCGTCGTTACTGCTAAAAGCACGACGATCACCGTAAGAAAAATCTTTTTCATGTCTGTTGCTTTAATTTAACAAAAGTTGCGAATAATACTGTTTGCCAGAACAAATATACAAAACTTATCCGCCACGGCAAAAATTTTTCAACGAACCGGACTTTTTTGTCGCTAAAAACGAAAGCCCGCGGCATGCACGCCGCAGGCTTTCGCTGGTATGGGTGTTCCGGCGGTTGCCGGGTGAAGGCTTATTTCTCCTTGAGGGCTGCGTGGGCGGCCGCCAGGCGTGCGATGGGCACGCGGAACGGCGAGCAGCTCACGTAGTTCAGGCCCGCGTAGTGGCAGAATTCGACCGACGAAGGTTCGCCGCCGTGCTCGCCGCAGATGCCGCACTTGAGCATCGGGCGCTTGCCGCGGCCCTTGAATACGGCCTCGCGGATCAGCTGTCCCACGCCGTTCTGGTCGAGGATCTGGAACGGGTCGTTCTTCAGGATGCCCTTGTCGAGGTAGATCGGCAGGAACTTGCCGATGTCGTCGCGCGAGAAGCCCAGCGTCATCTGCGTCAGGTCGTTGGTGCCGAACGAGAAGAACTCGGCGACCTCGGCGATTTGGTGGGCGGTCACGGCTGCGCGGGGAACCTCGATCATCGTGCCGACCATGTAGTCGATCTTGTCGTTGCGCTCCGAGAATACCTGTTCGGCCGTCGAGTCGATGATGCCTTTCTGGTAGCGCAGTTCCTTGTGGTTGCCCACGAGCGGAACCATGATCTCGACGTGCACGGGGATGCCCTGCGCACGGACATTCATGGCCGCCTCGATGATGGCGCGTGCCTGCATCTCGGTGATCTCGGGGTAGGTGTTGCCCAGGCGGCAGCCGCGGTGTCCCAGCATGGGGTTGAACTCGGCCAGCGACTCGACCTTGGCGACGATCTTCTGGAGGGGGACGTCCATCTCTCGGGCCATCTCCTTCTGGCCTTTCTCGTCGTGCGGCACGAACTCGTGCAGGGGCGGGTCGAGCAGGCGGACGGTCACGGGGAAGCCGTTCATGGCCTTGAACAGGCCTTCGAAGTCTCCGCGCTGGATGGGCAGCAACTTGGCCAGTGCCACGCGGCGTCCGGCCTCGTCGTCGGCGAGGATCATCTCGCGGAAAGCCTTGATGCGGTCGCCCTCGAAGAACATGTGCTCCGTGCGGCAGAGGCCGATGCCCTCGGCGCCGAATCCGAATGCCTGTGCGGCATCCTTCGGCGTGTCGGCGTTGGCGCGGACTTTCAGCACGGCGTATTTGCCTGCCAGATCCATCAGCTGGCCGAAGTCTCCGCTCAGGTCGGCGGCCATCGTGGCTACCTGTCCCAGGTAAACTTCGCCCGTCGAACCGTTGAGCGAGATCCAGTCGCCCTCCTTGACGGTGAAGCCGTTGACTTTGATCGTGCGGGTTTTATAGTCTATCTCCAGCTCCCCGGCGCCCGATACGCAGCACTTGCCCATGCCGCGGGCAACGACGGCCGCATGCGAGGTCATACCGCCGCGGGCGGTGAGGATGCCGGCGGCGTCGAGCATGCCTTTGAGGTCTTCGGGAGAAGTTTCGATGCGCACGAGGATCGCTTTCTGACCGGTTTGGGCGAGGGTTTTCTCGGCATCTTCGGCGAAGAATACCACGGGGCCCGTCGCGGCGCCCGGCGATGCGGGAAGGCCCTTGGTGATGACCTGTGCATTGGTGATGGCCTTCTTGTCGAATACGGGGTGGAGCAGCTCGTCGAGTTTCGCGGGCTCGCAGCGAAGCACGGCCGTGCGTTCGTCGATCAGCCCTTCGCGGAGCATGTCCATCGCGATCTTGACCATGGCCGCGCCGGTGCGTTTGCCGTTGCGGCACTGGAGCATCCACAACTTGCCGTCCTGGATCGTGAACTCGATGTCCTGCATGTCCTTGAAATACTGCTCCAGGTGGTGCTGGATCTCATCGAGTTCCTTGTAAACCACCGGCATGACCTCTTCGAGCGAGGGGTATTTCGTGCGGCGGTCTTCCTCGGAGATGTTCTGTGCGGCCGCCCAGCGCTTCGACCCTTCGAGGGTGATTTGCTGCGGGGTGCGGATGCCGGCCACGACGTCCTCGCCTTGGGCATTGATGAGGTATTCGCCGTTGAAGAGGTTTTCACCCGTCGCGGCGTCGCGCGAGAAGGCTACGCCCGTGGCCGAGTTGCTGCCCATGTTGCCGAATACCATGGCCTGTACCGTTACGGCCGTTCCCCATTCGGCGGGGATGTTGTTGAGCTTGCGGTAGAGGATGGCACGGTCGTTCATCCACGAACCGAATACGGCGCAGACGGCGCCCCAGAGCTGATCCCAGGGACATGCCGGGAAGTCCTCGCCGGTCTGCTTCTTGACGGCAGCCTTGAAGTTCCTGACCAGCTCCTTCAGGTCGTCGGTCGTCAGGTCGGTGTCGTTCTTCACGCCGCGTTTGTGTTTCTGCTCCTCGATGATTACCTCGAACGGATCGTGGTCTTCTTTCGATTCGGGTTTCATGCCCAGCACCACGTCGCCGTACATCTGTACGAAACGGCGGTACGAGTCCCATGCGAAACGGGGGTTGCCCGTACGCTTGGCGACGGCTTCCACGGCCTGGTCGTTCATACCCAGGTTGAGGATCGTGTCCATCATGCCGGGCATCGAAGCGCGGGCTCCCGAGCGTACCGACACCAGCAGCGGCATCTCCTTGTCGCCGAATTTCATCCCGGTGAGCTTCTCGATATTTTTCATCGCCTTCTCCACTTCGGGACGGAGCATCTGGATCACGGCGTCCTTGCCGTGGGCGTAATATTCGGAACATACTTCCGTGGTGATCGTGAAGCCCGGGGGGACGGGGATGCCGATGAGGTTCATCTCCGCGAGGTTCGCACCCTTGCCGCCGAGCAGCTCACGCATTTTGCCGTTGCCTTCGGCTTCCTTGTTGCCGAAGGTGTAGACTCGTTTAACGTCTGCCATAATTTTTCTTGGTTAATTTAATTGGTATATAAATTTATAAATTTTTTGTCAACTTGCCGCTTTTCACAGACGAAAATTGCGGTGACATTCCTGTTACCGCCTCGTCAAAGAATTCATATTCGCCGTTGGGAATGCGAATATATAAAAACTTTTCCGGAATTCCAAAAAAATCTACTCCAAGTAAACGAATACCGGCAGGGCGTAGCCGTAGCCGCCCCTGTACCGCCTTTTTTCGTAGGTCGGAAGCGGGGTACCCGTCTTGGGGTCAATCAGATAACGGCGCGCATAGACATCGCCCGCCGAGGTGCGGAGCGCCGTGTCGGCCAGAATGCGGTCGCGCATCTGCCAGCCGCCCCGGCGGCGGACGTTGCCCCGCCCGAGCCGTGCCGGGCGCTCCAGTGCGTCGCGCAGCCCGAAGGCTCCGGGGGCGAGCGACGAGGTGCGTCCCGCGACGAGCAGCTTCACCCCGGGGCGCTCTTCGCGCAGGTCGCGGACGACCCATTCGGCCATGCGGGTGTCGCTGCACAGCACGAGCCCTATGGTGTCGGTGCGCGTGGGACGGACGACGCGTCCGGATCCCCGTCGCATGGGTTTGCCGCGGCGGTAGAGGAGGCCCTCGATGTAGAGGTAGCGGCGCCCCGGCTCGTCGTAGAGGGGCTCGAAGAGGTCGCCGTAATAGAGCAGTGCGAAATCCATGCCGTCGAGGGAGTTGAGCGTGCGGTGCAGGTAGCTGTAATCGCCCTCGCAGGCGGCTGCGATGTCGCGGACGACGGCTTCGTTCTCGACGCCCCACAGCGCCACGAGCGGCATGCGCATCGAGTCGATGACGGCCGCCGTATGGCGTATCTTGCGGCGGTAGCGCTCCGTGTCCCACGCCAGGCGTCCCGAGGGCGTGTAGTCGGTGTCATTGTAGAACAGGGCGGGGACAGTGTCGTAGAGGTGGTCGAGATCCCAGTAGACGATGCCCGTGCGCGGTTGTGCATGGGCGGGGATGCCTGCCAGGAAGAGCAGCAGGGCGGTTATGATGCGTGGCAGCCGTTGCAAGGCGCGTAAAGCCCGGCTGCCCGGGACGGGGCGTGCGTGGCCGGTTGCGGCGAGGGCGGTTATGATGCGGCGCAGCGACATAGGCCGGGGTTATAACGGCTCCTCGGGCAGGAACTTGCGCGGCGAGCAGCCCAGGAACCGGGCGATCTCGTTGATATGGTTGAGGTTGTATTTGATCTCGTACTTCGGGCTTTCCGCCATGCCGATAAAACTTTTCGATACGCCGATGCCGAAAGCCAGCATGGCCTGCGACACACGCTGGGCCATGCGCTCCCGGCGGACGGCTTCAATTACATATATATCGACAGGCGTTTTCATGCGGCGGCGTTTTTCGATACAAAACTAAAAAACGTGCCACTTGTGTTGGTCTGTTATACATGAGTGTTGCTCAGTTATGACAGAGTGCTGTGCTTCCTGCTTCCTTTTGCGGAAAAGATATATTGGTACCGTTTGGTGGCAAAAGGTACCCAAAACCATCCGCAAACCGTTTTCACGGGAGCAGCCACGGCTCCTCGCTGAACGGACACGAAAGACCGAGCCTTTTCGCACGCCCGTTCCGGGCGCGCGGAGCCGCGGCCGCTCTTTCTCCGCTGCAAACGGAATGCGGAAAATACGCCTGTCCGGAATTTTCGCGGTACGGCTAAAAGCGGGGAGACGCGACAGCAGGGATTCCGACTCGATGGCGGAGCCGTCGGCGGACGGCGGACTAAAAGCGCGAGAAACGGGGCAGGTTTGCTTGCAAACCCGCGGTTAGGCGCCCGTTTCCAGCGTTAGGGCGCCGGAAGCAGGCGAGGCATCCGTCGGAGAGTTTTTGGTACTTTTTGCGGAAAAAAGTACATGGCGGAATTCGCAAAAAAAGTTTTTGCCACCAAAAGGTACATGACTGCGTTGCTGAAAGCAACCCGACTTTTCCTGAAATACGGATTATTGGCGTTTCAGGTGAAAATCCGGGCTGGAGCGGGATTATTCCGAGATCACCCCCGAACCGACCAGCTCGTCGCCGTCGTACCATGCGGCGAACTGCCCCGGTGTGATGCCCCGCTGGGGGGCGTCGAAGAGGATGTAGCCTCCCTGGTCGCGGACGAAGAGCGTGGCCTCCTGCAAGGGCTGGCGGTAGCGGATGCGGACGCTGAAGCGGGCGCTATGGCCTGCCGGCATCGTGCGCGCGGGGTTGACCCAGTGTATCTCGCGGGGGGCGATATGCAGTGCCTGTCGCCACAGGCCGGGGTGGCTGTCGCCTTCGCCGACATAGATGACGTTCTGTACGGTGTCGGTGGCGAGGATGAACAGCGATTCCTTGCGCCCGCCGATGCCGAGTCCCTTGCGCTGGCCGATGGTGTAGAAGTGCGCCCCGCCGTGCTCGCCGATCTTCTTGCCGTCGCGGACGGTGTAGCGCCACGGGGCGGCCAGTGCTGCGAGCTGTTCGGTTGTGGGGGGTACGTCGGCCGCGTGCTGTCCGCCCGGGGAGTGGGGATCCCCGTCCGGGCGTCCGGCGGCGGAGATCGGCTTTGACGCCGGGGACGTGACGGTCTGTCCGATGCCGGCGGGCGTGTTTGCGGCGGGCGTATTTGCAGAGGACATGGGGGCGGAATGCCCGGCGGCCGGGGATGCCGGGGCGGGGATTGCCTGTCCGGCATCGGGTGTGCCCGCCGGGATTCGGGCCTTGGGGCCGTATTTCGGCCACGTGGGGAGTATCTCGTGGACGTTACCCCTTTTCGAGGCCAGCTTCTGTTGCAGGAAGGCCGGAAGGTCGATCTTGCCCACGAAGCAGATGCCCTGCGAGTCCTTGCGCTTGGCCGTGGCCAATCCCTGCTCGGCGGCGATGCGCCGCACCTCGGGTTTGAGCAGGGCGCCGACGGGGAACAGGGCGTAGCGCAACTGCTCCTGCGAGAGCTGGCAGAGGAAGTAGCTCTGATCCTTGTTGGGGTCGGTGCCCGCGAGGAGTTTATAGATTGTCCGTCCGTCGGGCAGCGTCTCCTCGGCCTTGCGGCAGTAGTGCCCCGTGGCGACGAAATCGGCGCCCAGCCGGAGCGCTTCGCGCAGGAAGACGTCGAATTTGATTTCGCGGTTGCACAGCACGTCGGGGTTGGGCGTGCGTCCCTTTTCGTATTCCGAGAACATGTAATCGACCACGCGGGTGCGGTAGTCCGCCGAGAGGTCGACGACGTGCAGCGGGATGTCCAGTTTTTTGGCGACCAGTTCGGCGAAGACGCGGTCGTCGTGCCACGGGCAGTCGCCCTCGAGCGTTCCCGTCGTATCGTGCCAGTTGATCATGAACAACCCCACGACGTCATGCCCCTGCTGTTTGAGCAGGTATGCGGCGACCGATGAATCCACGCCGCCCGAAAGTCCGATTACGACACGTGCCATAGTAATATTGTTATTTACAGGTCGAGCAGCCCTTCGGGCAGCACCAGTTTCATCGTGCGCCCCCCGAAGTCGATATGGGCGATGAACTCCTCGGCGGCGGGGACGAGCACCGTGCGGCCGCCGATCTCCAGCTCGAAAAGCGGGTTGGCGTCGCTGTCGTAGTAGTCCGTGACCGAACCCGTGAAGGCGGCCGCTCCCTTTGCGCCGTCCGCGCCCGCTTCGGTGCAGGTCACGGCGAAGCCGATCAGGTCTTCCAGGTAGAATTCGTCGTCTTCGTCCTCGTCGCATTCGATACGGAATTCAAGCCCGACGAGCTCCTGAGCTCGGCGCTCGGTGTCGAAATCGGCGAATGAGGCCACGGCGCCCGAGGTGCCGCGGCGTTCGAAGCGCTCGCAGTAGAGCGGCACTTCGAGGGCGTCGATCGTGACCAGCAGCGGGGTGCCGGTATCGAATTGCGCCGGGAAATCGGCATAGAGCGACAGCATCACACCTCCGTCGGTGCCGAAAAGCCTGTTGATCCTGCCTGCGGGAATAGTAACGCTCATATCGGTTCGTTTTTTCTCTTATGTCCGTATCGCGGTGCGGAACGGGGGAAGCGGGTATCCCGGCCGCTCCGTTACACCCGGCCCCGCTGTGCTGCCGCCTTGTCGTGCCGTGCAGCGCCTCGCTGTGCCTTGCCGGACGATTCCCGCACGGGATGCGCCCGCATGGGACTATCTGCAAAAGTAATGAAAAAAACCGGTAAACCTCCCGTTGCGGGAAATTTACCGGGATTCCGGAAAGAAGCTTTCCTGGTGTTATTCTGCGGCAGGAGCCTCTGCTGCGCCCTCTGCGGGAGCCTCGGCAGCTTCGGCGGCGGCAGCCTCCTCGGCTTCTTTGGCGGCAGCTGCGGCAGCGGCCTGCTTCTCGGCGATGGCCTTTGCGCGCTCCTCCTTGATCTTGGCTTCGGCAGCCAGGCGTGCTTTCTCGGCCGACTTGGCATCCGTGGCGAGCTTGTTGCTCTTGGCCTCGATCTTACCGGCCTTCTCGCCCAGCCATTTGTTGAAGCGGGCTTCGGCTTCGGTCTCCGAGAATGCGCCCTTGGCGACACCGCCTAACAGGTGCTTCTTGTATAATACGCCCTTGTACGAGAGGATGGCCCGACAAGTATCCGTAGGTTGTGCGCCTTTCTGTAACCAACCCAATGCTTTCTCGAAGTCGAGGTCGATCGTAGCAGGATTCGTGTTGGGGTTGTAGGTTCCCAACTTTTCGATGAATTTACCATCACGTGGCGCTCTGCTATCTGCGGCAACGATGTGGTAGAAAGCAAAACCTTTCTTACCGTGGCGTGCCAGACGAATTTTAACAGCCATTTGCTATAAAATTTTGTTGTAATTAATTAAAAAACGCTCACCCACTTTGGGCTTTTAAGCCTGCAAATGTAGACAAAATATTCCGCCCGGCAAAATAATTCGCCGAAAAATCGGTGCGACAGGCTGTTTTTCTGCCGGATACGGTGCATGGCGGGCCGCGGCGGGAACTGCCGGAAAAAGGGCGGGCTTGTGGCGGGGCAGGGTCGTGCCCCTAATCGGGTTCCCGCGGGGTTGCAGGCCGTTGCATCCCTGCGGGAAGTGATATTTTTCGTTCAGCCGGGGGCTGTTGTGAAAAAAATTCCTATCTTTGCGGCGCAAATCGTCACCGCAGGGTGCGGTTTTGCCGATGGTTCCGTAGCTCAGTTGGATAGAGCAGCAGCCTTCTAAGCTGCGGGTCGCGCGTTCGAACCGCGCCGGAATCACCCGGAAAAGGGAGCGCTGGAATCGAATCCGGGCTCCCTTTTCGTTTTCCCGCCCGCATCTTCCTTCGCCGGGTTTGGCGTCCTGCGGACTTTTTCGTAAATTTGGGTCGAATCCGATATTTTCAGGCATGGAACCGCTACCGGGCTGCAACATAAAGTATCTCAACATCAGCCGCAACGACGAGGCGTGGGGGCTGGTCGTCACGACGGCCGGGTACCAGGCGGTCGCGGCGCACAGTTCCTACCCGCAGGCGCAGCATCCCGAATCCCATATTTTCGACCCCGGCAAGGGGCGCGTCCTGAAGGAGTACCAGTTGGTCTACATATCGCGCGGGGAGGGCTATTTCGAGTCCCGTTCGTGCCGCCGCCAGCGGATCAGGGCCGGGACGATGATCTTGCTCTTCCCCGGGGAGTGGCATACCTACGAGCCCGACAGGGCTACCGGGTGGTTCGAACATTGGGTGGGATTCCGGGGCGGCAGCGTCGATGCGCAGGTCGCCAACGGGTTCTTTTCGCCGCGCAACCCGCTTTTCGGGCTGGGATTCAGCCAGACGATCATCGGCATGTACGAGGAGCTCGTCGGCTATGCGCTCCGGGAACAGGCCGGTTACCAGCAGGTCGCGGCGGGGATCGTGCAGTTCCTGCTGGGTTCGGTCTACTACAAGCACCGGAACCTTCTGTTCAACGACTCGATGGCCATCCGCAAGATCGACGAGGCGCGCGCCCTCATCAAACGCGAGGTCGAGGGCGGTCTCACGCCGCAGGGGATCGCCGAACGCCTGTCGGTCAGCTATTCGTGGTTCCGCAAGATGTTCCGGCAGTATGCCGGAGCCTCGCCTGCGCAATATCTCTCGCAGATCCGGTTCCTGCGTGCCAAAGAGCTGCTCGATACGACGGAGCTCACCGTCGCGGAGATCGCATACAGGCTCCGGTTCGAGACCCCGAGCCACTTTTCCACATTCTTCCGCAAAAGGGAGGGCGTCCCGCCCCAGCAGTACCGCCGCGAGCGGAGGCAGCCCGGGCGGTAACCTCCTCAGCAGACGACCGTCACCGGGATTCCGAGCAGCGCGGCGTATTTGCGGATCGCTCCGGCGACATGTCCCACACCGATGGCGCAGTGGTGCGAAGGCCCCGCCTTGCTCCAGCGGTCGATGAATTCCCGCGCGGGAAGCGGGAACCTGTAACGGCTGTTGATGTTGCCGATGTTCAGCACGGGGCCCGGCACCGATTCGCCTTCGGCCAGCAGGAACGAAATCCCGTCGCGTCCTTCGACCACCGACAGGAGTGTCACCGGGCCGTGTTTCACGGACATCTGGATCGACAGCCCCTTGCCGGGTTTGCCGTGGTAAACGGGAAGCGGCACCAGGCGGGCTTTCTCTTCGCCGAGCAGGAAGTGCGCCGGGCCGTCGTGCCCCAGCAGGATGACGTCGTCGGTGAAGTCCATGCCGTAAAATTCCGAGAAACAGCCCCCGGCACCCAGCAGCGACATGATTTTCATGGCCTGCACGTTCTTCACCTCGTATTCGCCCGCGACGGGGATGCCGCGCCCCGTCAGCAGGGTGTTGCCGGCGATGACCGAAGTGACGATGTCCTCGTAGGCGTTGCCCGCCGCCCCCGCGTAGTAGTAGGCCAGGGAACCCAGCCGGTGCGCTTCGGCGAGTTTGTCCAGCGCTACGGAAGTGCGTGCGGCGCGCTCGAGCTCCTCCCGCGTGCAGCCCTCGTCGATGACGAACGCCTCGCCGAACGCGGCGACCCTCGCGTCGGCCTCGCGCTGCGTCACCGAGCGGCGCAATTCGTGCAGTTCGCACATCTCCAGGATTTCGGCATGGGTGCCGAAGACGGTGCTCTGCAGCCTGAGGTCGGAGTAGACGTCGACCATGCCGCCGTAGTAGTTGCCCAGCAGTCCCATGCGGTTGCGGCGCATGCCGCAGGCGACCTTCGCCGCGTCGATCCACCCGTAGATCTCGGCCCAGGCCTGCGCGTCGTCGAGGTAGCCCGTCACCACGTCGTATTTGGTGCCGGCGCGGTTGAATACCGAACAGAATTCGGGCAGCGAACAGGCCTGGCAGTTGGCAAGCCACTCGCCCGTCATCTCCCCGCGGTCGGACATGCCGTTGAGGCGGGCGTAGTCGATGGCCGGGGCGGGTTGCAGGTTGAGCAGCACGACCGGGATGCCCTCGCCGAGGAAGGGGATGAGCGTGGACGAAAGGGCGTAGGTCGAGATGAAGATGAACAGCACTTCGGCTTCGTCGCGCCTGAAAAGGGCCGCGGCTGCGTGAGCTTTGTCCACGTCGTCGACCATGCCTGCGTCGGCGACGATCTGCCCGCCGTAGGCTTCCATTTTTTCCTTTATGGCGTTCCGGTAGCCGTCGAGCCTTTCGCGCAGTCCGCCGAACTGGTGCCAGTAGGTGTTCAGCCCTACTGCGATCAATCCTATTTTCATGGTTTGTGATCCGTTATTTTGTCATGACGATTTCGAAATCTTCCAGCAGGCCGTAGTCCCGCTGGTCGTAGTCGCTGCCGGGCAGCTGTTTGGGCACGTTGTTCCAGTGCCACGGGCCTGCGATACCCTTGTCGGCGCTGTAATGAGGGCCGAAGAGGTTTTTCAGGCTGCCCACCACATGCACTTCGACGCGGTTGCGTCCCTTGCGCAGGTAGGGCGTGAGGTCGAACGCATAGGGCTGCCAGGCGATGATGCCCGCTTTGCGGCCGTTCACGCAGACCCGTGCGAGCGTCCCCTCCCAGGCGTTCAGCCGGAGCGTGTAACCGGCCGCGGGGTCGTCGATGTCGTAGTCCCGGCCGTAGGCCATGTCCCACGAATAGAAGGGGAGCCCCTGCCGTTTCCAGCTTCCCAAGGCCGGTTTCCCGGCGGGTTCGCGGACGATCCATCCCGCCCCGGCCGATTCGAGCACGAAGTCGCCGAAAAGGTAGACGGGGGCTATTTCGGCATAGATGCTCATGGGCGAGACGCTCAGTTCGACGGTGTTCGTCCCCCGCCGCACCAGATTGCCTACGGGGTAGATCCCGAAGCGGCTGTCGAGCAGCGTGTCGGGCGCCGCGGCTTCGACGGGCGTGCCGTTGAACGTCACGTTCCAGATGCCGGGTTGTTCGGCGACCAGCTTCATGCCGCGCGTGTCGAAGTCCCCGGCCACGACGAAGTGGTAGCTTACGCGGATGTCGCCCGTGGTCAGCGTGTCGCGTTCGACGATAGTCTGCCTGTACTGGATGGCCGAGTCCCACGGGTTGCCTGTCCCGTAGCAATGGTTGAAGAGTTTGTTGCACGCCTCGAACGTGTAGAGGTTGCGCTCGGTGCGCCCGTCGACCGTCAGGTCGCAGAAATCGAGGTTGAGGACGTTGTCTTTCAGGCGGGTGACCTCCAGCGGGCCGGCGGGCTCCAGCTTGGTGCTCCCTGCTGGCTGTGTTTCGGTGCCGGATGCCGCCCGGGAGGTACGTGCAAGGGCGCTCCGGCCCGAAGCCGGGGCGAAGAGCAGGAGGCTCCCGGCGGGCGGCAGGCTGAAGTCCGCCCCGACGCTTTTCCCGTCGGCGGTGTGCGGGTAGGGACGCATGTCGCCCGAGACGGCGTCCAGCTCGACCAGCTCCCCGGCCGGGAGGCCGACGCTGCCCGTGGCGGTGTCGCTTAGCGAGGAGTTGACCAGGAACAGGAGCTCCCCGTCCTCGTAGCTGCGCCGCTGGTGGTAGAGGTCGTTGCCCGTGACGTTGCAAAAACGGATCCTGTCGTCCGCGAACGATTCGGCGATCGCCTTACCGTCCAGTGCCGCGTAACGGCGTATCCGGGAGGCGTTGCGGTCGAGGAAATCCGCCAGTTCGGGGCTGGGCCGCCCGTCGACGAGCGTCGGTTTGGCAAAGAGCACCAGTTGCCCGCCCGCCTCGACGAATTGGCGGATGAGGCTGAAAGTCCCGGCGTTGAGGTTCTCGGTCATGGGCGGGATCACGACTTTCGCATAGGCGCGTTTTCCGACGACGAATTTACCGCCCCTGACCGAACCGCGGTCCTTGATGATGTGCTCCGAGCCCAGGTCGTATTCCGCCTGCGCCTTTTCGAGCGTGGTGACGAAACGCTGGAATGCGCTGCCGATCTCCATGCAGCGGGGGTCGTTCATGACATAGGAGTAGTAGAGCCAGATCGTCGTGGTTGGTTCCAGGACGAGGATGTCGTTCATCTGTTCGCCCTGGCTGAGCACGAGTGACAGGCGGGCGAAGTAGTCGTTCAGCACCTTGTAGTCCTCCCACCATGGCGAGAGGCGGGTGAAGACCGGGGGATAGTCGTATTTGCGGGCGCCGGCGATGGTCATGTGCGAGAGGTGCTGGTTCATGAAATTCACGCCCAGCGCATATTCCCAGTCGCCCAGCCGCTTGAAGTCGCGGAACGTCTCGTCCCAGCCCCCGCCGCCGTAGGTTTCGCTCAGCGTGCGTACGCACCCCGTCTGGTTGGCGGCGCTGCGCAGCTCCTTCACGGCGCGGACGTTGCCGAACTGCGCCTGCGGGCTCTGGTCGTTGTACTGGTTGAAGAGCATGTCGATGGCGGGCATCTGGTGCCACGCGTACATGGCCATATTGTCGCCGCCCTGGTACATGCTCGGCCAGTCGTGCTCCCAGTAGTGCCCCGTCCAAAGCATGCCCTTGCGGTCGCAATAGGCCGACATGGGCTTCGCCCAGCGGTCTACGAACATTTGCGTCAGCGTTTCGAGGTAGTTGTGGCGTACCTGTTTCCAGTCGCCCGTTTGCTCGGAGAGCAGGGGCAGCGAAGTTGCCAGGTCGTAGCCCCACTGTTTGCGGAACACTTCGAACAGGTCGGGCGTCCAGCGCACGCCGCCCGAACTGGGAATGCACGGTTCGTCGGAGAAAAGCCCCCTGATGACCGGGCCAAGCTCGTTGCCGAAGGTCTTTTCGTAGCCCGACATGGTGATGTCGAGGAACTTTTCGGTGACGCCCTCGACCAAGAGGTCGACGTACGAGTAACCCCCGTGCCAGCCCGAACGGCCGTAATAGGTCTTTTCGTAAAGGTAGTATTCGCCCGGGACGTCTTTGTAGCGGCCCGTGTCGGCGGTGATGTCGCGGAACGTGCCGCCCTCCTTTTTCAGGCAGAGGAAGTATTTTCCCGCATCGGCCGGGGGCAGTGCGGTTTTGGTGAGCGCGAGCCCCTGGCCCTGGTCGTAGGATTCGGGCATCTGTGCAGGAACATGTCCGCCTGCGAAGCCGCTCGGGTAGGAGTTTTCGTCGTAGATCCAGATGTCGAGCCCCAGTTCTTTCCCCTTTTCCACACTGTATTTATAAAGGTCGAACCATTCGTCGGAGAGGTATTCGGTGACCAGCCCCGGCCGCGGGTGGACGAAGGCGCCGCCGAAGCCCTGCGCCTTGAAGTCGCCCAGCATCCGGTCGATGTCGGCGCGGGTGACCCGCGTGTTCCAGACCCACAGGGGCGCCGGGCGGAATGCCCGCGGGGGATCGGCGAATTCCTTTCGGAGCTTCTCGAATTTCATTTCCCGTTTCTGGGGGGCTGCGGCGTAGCTGGCGAGGCACGATGCCGCCAGGGCGGCCGCCAGCAGGCTTTTGATTGCGGAGGGTTTGGTTTTCATGGTCGTTCCGGATTGTGTTTGCTTTACAAAGGTAAAGGTTATGCGCTTCGGGCGGTAACGAATCCTGATAAACGACTTTTCATTTCTGATAAAGCGTGCGGAGGATGGCGCGGGCGAACCGAGAGGTTCGGGGCGGGATGCGGAGCAGGGAGAGACGGTATGGCCGGGATGCTGCCGGGCCGGGCAGGCGGGATCGTTAGGAACGGGGGACTGTGGAATCGGGGAATCAGAGGGCCGGGGATCCGGCAGAACGGTGGGGGCGCTGAAAGCCGGCGGAAAAAACACGGCGAGCCGGGGACGGGTGCCCCGCACGGCCGGGCAGCGGGTGTGGGGCAGCGGATGCAGGCGGGGTTACCTGCGCGGCAGGATGGCGACGATGCGCGTCCCGCCCGTGTATCCGGAGTCGATGTATATCTCCCCGTGCAGGTGGGTGACGATCAGGCGGCAGAGGTAGAGCCCGAGGCCGTTGCCCTGGCTGAAGGGGTCGAGTTTGGTGAAACGCTCGAAGACATAGCCGTGCTTCTCGGGCGGGATGCCGCAGCCCGTGTCGGCGACGGCGACGAAGACGCGGTCGTCGCCCAGACGGTCGCATTCGAGGCTGATCGTGCCTTCCTGCGTGAATTTATAGGCGTTGCCGAGCAGTGCCGAGATGAGTATCGTCAGGTATTTGTCGCTGGTGTTGAGCGCAATCTCCGCGACTGGGATCGCGCCTTTGTAAACGATGCCAGGCTTGGGGTACCTCACCTTCATGATCCGCAGTTGCGCCTGGCATACGGCGCAGAGGTTCGTATACTGGCACGGCAGCGGCGCGTGCAGGTTTTCGAGGTAGGCCACCTCTAGCATGTCGTCGAACAGGAATCGCAGCTGGCGGCGGTTGTCCCGGATGATTTCGCAGTATTGGGCGCGCGACTCCGGGGTGATCTCCTCGGCGCAGAGCAGCTCGGAGAATCCCATGATGCAGTTGAGCGGCGTACGCACTTCGTGGCAGACCGAGTTGACGAATGCGGCCTTTTTGAGTTCGCTTTCGTGGGCGTGCTTCGTTTGCAGGAGTAACTCCTTCTGCAGTCGCCGGGTACGGCGGTTGCCGACATAGATCGCACCGACGACCGCAGCGATCACCAGCAGTGCCAGCGAAACGTAGGCCAGGGCAGTTTTGTGGTGGTGGGCCGTAAGCAGCGCCGCGTCGAGCGCCATCCGGTCGAGTTCGTACGACTCCTGCTTCTCGCGGATGACTTTGCTCTGTTCGAGCCGCAGCAGCGAATCCCGTACCTTCACGGCACGGGCATAGGCCATGCAGGCCTCGGAGTCGCGGTGCAGCCTGCGGAACATGTCCGCCCGTTCCTTGTAGCAATCCGTGAAGTGCACGCCGGCCACGGGGTGGTGTTCGGCGGTGCGGATCAGCGAATCCGAGAAGGCCAGGGCCCTGGCGTACTCCCCGTGCCCGACGGCATCGAGATAACCTTCGCGGTAGTGGCGCATGCGGGCGAAGTGGAGCCGGTCGGCCTGGTGCGTACGGATGAACCTGCTTTGCAGGAAAAGGTGCATGCCGGGCGTACCCCCGAATTCGTTGTCGCCCTCGGGTTGCAGCGGCTGCGCCGTTGCGGCGCAGAAAACCGCGAGCGCCAGGCATATTGCCGGGAAGAGTATCGGTCGGCGCGTGCTCATGGCTTGGCGGGGATTGTGAAGATGAAACGTGCACCGGCGGTATATGCCTCGTCGAGGGATATGTTGCCCGAGAGGTGCCGGGCGATCAGGCGGCATAAAGCGAGGCTCAGCCCCGGCGTCGCCTTCGAATCGTCGGAGGGCATGCCGAAGATGTCGTTGCGTTTTTCGGGCGGGATGCCGCAGCCCGTGTCGGTCACCGTAACCCGCAGTTGGTTGTGGCGCGGGTCTATTTCATAGCGGAGCGTGACGGAGCCTTCCCGGGTGAATTTGCGGGCGTTGTCGAGCAGCGCGCGCACCACGAACGAAAAGTATTTGGCGTGTGTACGGACGGTGGCCGGGTTCTCCGGGGCTTCGATCGTGAAGGCCACCCCGGGATTGCAGCTAAGCCGCGAAGCGGCGAGCAGTTCGGCGCGGCACACTTCGTCGATGTTGGTTTCCTCCAGCCGCAGGGCCTCGGTCAGGCTGTCGAGGTTGGCGGCTTCGAGCATGTTGTCGAGCGCCGAAAGCAGCAGGTCGGCGTTGACGCGGATGGATTCGCAGCAGGCGTTCCGCTCGGCAGCGTCGATGTCCGACAGCATCAGACGCGAGGCTGCGGTGTCGATGGCGTCGAATGCGGGGCCGATGCCGCGGCAGATCGTGTTTACGAAGACCGATTTCATGTGTTCGCTCTCCTGGGCCTTGCGGCTGTGGCGGAGGATGTCGGCCTTCAGCCTGCGGTTGCGCAGCAGCGACCGCAGGAGGTAGATCCCCGTGCCGGACATCAGCAGCACGATGACCACGATCGAGAGGCTCGTGGCGGCGCGGTTACGGATCAGGGCCCGCGTTTCGGCCAGCTTGCGCTTGTCCAGGTCGTGTTGCCGGCGGATCGTTTCGAGGCGTTCGCGGCGTTCGGCGGTGAGGATCGAATCCTGCACCTGCATCGTGTGCTCGAAGGCCTCGAAAGCCTCCGGGTAACGCTTGGCCTTGGTGAGCAGGATGCTGCGGTCGCGGTAGGCCTGGTAGACCTTGTTGGGCAGCATGCTGAAATAGCCCTTGCCACTCTCGATCAGGCGGATCAGCGAATCGGAATACTGGATGCTTTCGGCATAGGCGCCGGTGTTGGCTTTCCAGAGGTAGCCCATTTCGTAGAGGTAACTTTTGTTGCGCAGCAGGTTTTCCCCTTCGGCCGCGAGCATACGGCTGCGGAACTCGTTGAAGTACCGGGCGGCGTAGTCGTTGCGGCGGATGTTGAGCGCACATTGCAGCAATTGCTGGTAAGGCCGCACGTAGCTGTTGTCCTTATAGAGGTAGGGGCGCCGCCCGAGGGTGCTGTCGGCGGAATAGTAGCGGTCGAGCAGTGCGATCTGGTCGTTGGTGAGCGCGACCTGGTCATCGTGGCGGTAGCTCTGGTTGTAGGCGCCGCTCAGCACGTAGTAAATGATGTTGGCGAAGCACCTGCGGATATTGAGGTTCGGCATTTGCCTCGTCAGTTCGTAGGCTTCGCGCCACGTGTCGGTCTGCGGGATGTAGGCCCGCCGGTTTCCGCCCTCGTAGTAGCAGAGCGTGATGTTGGCATAGCCGCGCAGAAACAGGCGTTTGGTGCGCTGGTAGATGTTCTCGGGTTCTTCGGGCGGGGTATTGCTCCAGTCGTAAACCTCGTGTGCCAGCCTGAGGTTCTCCGCAAGGTCGTACTGGTGCCCCAGGCGGTAGAACCCGATGCACATTTCTGCATAGGCGTCGGCACCCTCTTCGGGTGTGCCGGGAGTCAGGTCGCGGAGCGCCTGTAGGTAATAGCGGAGCGTATCTTTCTTTTCGGTGTAAATCGAATACCGGCTGAGGATCGGGATGATGGACACGGACATGGCGTAGGTGTCGCGGATGGCCGCCGCTTCGCGGAAAAGCTGGATGGAATAAGGCAGGTTGAGGTGCGTGTCCTCGTTCAGGTCTTTGAGGTTGAGCAGCAGTTGCACCCGTTCGCGGGGATCGGACGTATGCGCCAGTCTGCCCTGGAGGCTGTCCGTGACGGAGGACGGTGCGGCCATAAGGGATACTCCTGTGCCGAAGACGACGCAGTAGATGCATGTAAGCAGGCGGACAGGGGACATGTGGGTGTAACGCAAAATTGGGACTAAGGTAGTAAAAAAAAACGGGCCGGACAAAAAGTCCGGCTCCGTTCTATGGAAAATTATGGGGATCTTATGCCTTTTTCAGGCTCATATCCAGATACATTTTCAACTCCCGGGGCATTACCGGCTTGGTAATAAAGCCGTTGCATCCTGCTTCCTCGGCGATGCGGCGATCCGTGTCGAAGGCATAGGCGGTCTGCATGATAACGGGTAATTGGGTGGTATGCCGGCGTATCTCCTTGAGTGCCTCGATACCGTCCATTACAGGCATTTTGATGTCCATCAACACGGCATCGGGATGATGCTCCAATGCATAGTCGACGGCCTCTCTGCCATTTTTCGCCCATAGCAGCTCATACTCTTTTTTGAGTATTATTTCCAGCAATTTGTAATTGCTTTCAACGTCTTCCGCAATAAGTATCAGCGGTTTACGTGCATCTGGATTGTTGTATGTCATTGTTTTTACAGTTGGGACGAGTGCAAATATAAAAAAATTTTCCGGAAAACAAATAGGATTACCGGCGAATTGTTCCTTCCCAGCAGGCCGTATTGCCGCATGCGTCGGTCAGGGTGAGCCGGACGCTGTGGCTTTTGCGGGCCGGGGGTTCCTCGAACAGGTGGATCAGCGTGCCCTGCATCGGGAGACGGTCGCAGGGAAGCCATTTGCCGTCGATGAACAGGGTGCACGAGGCGATGCCCGAGAAGTTGTCGCCCACGCGGAAGCGCATGGCCGGGGCGCGTGTGAGGTCTGCCCCGTCGGTGAAGAGCGGGCGTATGCGCGGCGGGATGGTGTCGGCCACGACAAACAGTTCGCCGGTGGTGCGAGTCGTGGCCGTGACGGCGCCGTCGGCGTATTTCCCGCCTATGCAGGTGAGCCGTCCCTTGGCGTTGCGGGCGGCCAGCACCGTGTGGGGATGCAGGTTTTCGGGGACGAACGCCCGCACGCTGACCGTCATTGCCCGGTGCAGCGGCGTGGTGACCGGGAGGATGCGGTAGCCGGACGTGAGGACGAGGAGCGTCGAATCGGACGCCGGGGCGGGGCAGCGTTCAGCGCGGCAGAAAACCGGTTCGTAGAGCGCTCCGGCGGGGATGCGTGCCGTGACTTCGCGCCCGAGGCGGACGATGCCCGTCCGCCCGGGGGTGAGCACCGTGGCGGCGCTGTCGGCTTTGGCACGGAAACTCTCCGTCCGGCCGAGGATGTCGAATTCCAGCTGTGAGCGATTGCCGCAGTCGTCCCATGCCTCGATGCGGATGCGGCGGGTCTGTCCCGCTTCGGTGCGGATGATTCCGCGCTCCTCCATGACGGGGTAGAAACAGGCGGGGGATTGGGCCAGCTGCGCAGCGCGGATCACCTCGTTGCGCGAGGTGAGTTGCAGCGGGTAGTAGCTCACGGCGTCGCAGCAGCGCGAATTCGCCTGCTCGAAGCCGTCCATGCGGTATTCGAAAAGGGGCTTGCCGTCGGCCGATAGGGCGAGGCGCCACAGGCCGAAGGTGTTGCCCACGCCGTTGCGGCGGTCGCTGGCCTCGACGACGAAGTAGCCTTTGCGCCCCGCGCCGACGGGCTCTTCGCGCGTCAGGCGGTAGTTGCCCCCGGCGCTGCGGACGACGGCATAGCTCTCCGGGCGGCTGTGCACGGGGATGCCCTGCACGGTGTCGACCTCGATGTAGTGGATCCGCATGATGCGCAGCGGGAGGTCGTCATGGGGGCGGATGATCCCGGCGCTTACGACGTTGTAAAGCCGCTGCGTGCGGGTGTCGCGCAGTTCGTAGTGGAGGTGCGGCCCCATCGACGAGCCGCTGTTGCCCGAATAACCGATCACGTCGCCCTGCTTCACGGGCCAGGTGTCGGGGCCGAACCAGAGGTTTACGCTGTTCGAGCGGCGGGCGTGGCGCTCTTCGCGCACGCGCTCCTCGATGTCCTTGCGGAAGCGTTGCAGGTGGCCGTATACGGCCGTCGTGCCGTTGTGCAGCGTGAGGTAGACGGCGCGCCCGTAGCCGTAGGCGCCCAGGCTTACGCGCGAGACGTAGCCGTCGGCCACGGCCACGAGGGGTTTGCCTTCGGCGCCGTCGGTCTTGATGTCGATGCCCGCGTGGAAATGCCCGGGGCGCATCTCGCCGAAATTGGCCGAGTAGAGCCCTTCGACGTCGCAGATCGGGTATATGTACTCCTCCGGGGCGGGGTGTTGTCCCCGGGCCCCGACGCAGGCGGCAGTCGATATGAGCAGTATCAGAATTCGTCGCATGTCTCCGTGTCCGTCACGAGCCCCGAGGCGGCCTCCACGACCGTTTCGTAGTCGTATCCCAGCGAAAGCCCGTAACGTATCAGTTTGGTTTTCAGTTCGTATTGTGTCGAATATTTCGCCGTTCGTGCCTTGCGTTCCAGTTGCCGGCGCAGGCGTTCGTCCATGCCGGAACGGTCGGCTTCGGCGAGTGCCGCGTCGATCAGCGCCCGGTCGATGCGCTTGCGTTGCAGGGCCGTGCGGATCTTGTATTCGCCCCAGCCGCTCAGCCGCAGTTTTTCGCGCACGAAAGCCCCGGCGTAACGGGCATCGTCGATGAAGCGGTCGCGGACGAGTTTGGCCAGCACCCCCTCGGCGTCGCGTTCCGCGAGTCCCCAGCCGCGCATCAGCCGCCGGGCGTCCTCCTGCGATTTTTCGGCGCGGGCGCAGAGCCGCATGAGCGCAGCGAGTGCCTGCTCGGGTGTCTTGACCTTCTTTTTCCTTATTTCATCCGGCTGCATACCATGCGGGGTTTTCCGTTGAGGTCTTCGCGCACCTCGGTGTCCGTATATCCCTCCTCGCCGAGCAGGAGGCGCATCTGCCCGGCCGAGCGTTCGTAGATCTCGAAATAGAGCTTCCCGCCGGGACGGAGCATCCGCCGCCCGGCGCGGGCGATGGCGCGGTAGAATTGCAGCGCGTCGTCGTCGGGGACGAACAGCGCCTCGCGGGGTTCGTACTCCCGGACATTGGCGTGCATTGCCGCAAGGTCGCTTTGCGGGACGTAGGGCGGGTTCGAGACGATGGCGTCGAACGGCCCCGGGAAGATTTCGTCCAGGCCGCCGAGCGCATCCGCCTTGCGGAGCGTGACCCGGGCGCCGAGCGTGCAGCAGTTCTCGGCGGCGATCGCCAGCGCCGCGTCCGACAGGTCGGCCGCGAAAACCTCTGCCCCGGGCAGTGCGAGCGCCAGGCTCGCGGCGATGCAGCCGCTGCCGGTGCCCACGTCGAGCAGGGCCCGTGCCCTGCGTTCGTCGTGTACCACCCAGGAGACCAGCTCCTCGGTTTCGGGGCGGGGGATCAGCACCCCTTCGCGTACGGCGAAGCGGTGCCCGTAGAATTCCGTGTGCCCCACCACGTATTGCACGGGACGGCCGGCGGCGAGTTGTGCGGCCATCGCTTCGAACCCATCGGCCGCCATCGGTGCGCCGGGGTCGGTCAGCAGGGCCGATAGGGGAAGCCCCGCCAATTCGGCGAGGGCGACCAGGGCGATGCTCCGCGCCTCGCGGGCGTCGTAAAGTCCCGTGAGACGGGCTGTGAGCCGGTCGAGGAGCCCGCGGCGGGTGGTGACCTCCGGGGCGCCCTGCGGCTGCGGGGCGTATGGGGTTGAGGTTTCGGGGACAGACATCAGTGCCGGATCAAGTTGGCCAGTGCGATGGCCACGGCGGCCTCGGCGACCACGGCTCCGCGCAGGGCGACGCAGACATCGTGGCGGCCGCGGATCGTGAGCGGCTCGACCTTGTCCGTCGCCAGGTTGTAGGTATTCTGTTCGCGCCCGATGCTCGGGGTCGGCTTGACCGCCGCGCGTACCACGATCTCGTTGCCGTTGGTGATCCCGCCGTTGATGCCGCCCGCGTTGTTGGTCGCAGTGGTGCCTTCGACGTCGAGCAGCGGGTCGTTGTTCTGCGAACCGCGCAGACGCGCCCCGGCGAAGCCGCTGCCGAATTCGACCCCCTTGACGGCCGGGATGGCGAACAACAGGTGGGCGATCAGGCTTTCGGCCGAATCGAAGAAGGGTTGTCCCAGTCCCAGCGGGACGCCCTGTACGCGGCATTCGATGATTCCGCCGACCGAATCCAGGTCGGCCGCCGCCGCGCGCAGTACCTCGTCGAAGCGCGCAGGGTCGGTGCATCCGCCGATCTCGGTGAGGCGCGTGTCGAAGGCGATGCCCGGCGGGAGCATCTTCTTGGCGACGACGCCCGCGGCGACGAACGCCACGGTCAGGCGTGCCGAGAAATGGCCGCCGCCCCGCGGGTCGTTGAACCCGTTGAAGCGGTGGTAGGCCACCAGGTCGGCGTGCGAAGGCCGGTAGTGGCGGGCTACGGTGGCGTAGTCCTGCGAATGGGTGTCGGTGTTGGCGAATTCGATGGTGAGCGGCGCCCCTGTCGTCATGCCGTTATAAAGCCCCGATACGATCTGCGGGATGTCCGGCTCGCGGCGCGGCGTGGTGCCGCGGGCCCCGCTGCGGCGGCGTGCGAGGTCGGCTTCGAAATCTTCCGCCGAGAGCGGAATACCTGCGGGAACCCCGTCGATCGAGATGCCGATCTGCGGGCCGTGCGACTCGCCCCAGATGGCGAGCCTGAAATTGTGTCCGAAAATATTCATGGCGTTCAGATTCTGATTTTTTCCAGGTCTTCGAAGAATCCGGGGTAGCTCTTGGCTACGCATTCGGCGCCTTCGATGGTCATTTCCCCGTCGCAGAGCAGTCCTGCGACGGCCATCGACATGGCCATGCGGTGGTCGCCGTGGCTCTGCACGCGGGCCTGGCGGATTCTGCCGCCGCGGATGCGCATGATGTCCTCCTGGGAGGTGTCCACCTCGATGCCCGCCTTGGCGTACTCTTCGCGGATGGCGTCCGCACGGTTGCACTCCTTGTGTTCGAGCCGCGAGGTGCCGCGGATGACGCTCTCGCCCTGGGCCGCCGCCGCGAGCGCTGCGAGTGCCGGGAAAAGGTCGGGGCAGTGCGTGGCGTCGAATTCGAAGGCGCGCAGGGGCCGGTGCGAGGCCGTCACGGAGTCCTCGTCGTTGATGACCGCGGCCCCGGCCCGCACGAGTGCCGTGCAGATGGCCGTGTCGGCCTGCTTCGAAAGCATGGAGACGTTCTTCACGGTGACTTCGCCCGCGACGGCGCCCGCCACGAGCAGCATGGCCGCGGCGCTCCAGTCCCCCTCGATGCTGAAAAAAGCCGGGCGGTAGCGCTGTCCGCCTTCGATGTAGAACTCCTTGTAGTCGTTATGGCAGATCTCCACGCCGAAGCGTGCCGCCGTGTCGACGGTCATGTCCAGATAGGGGGTCGAGACGGCGCTGCGGACGTGGAGCGTGGTGTCGTGCTGCGAGAGCGGGAGCGCCAGCAGCAGCCCCGTGATGAACTGCGACGAAACCGAGCCGTCGACGTCGATCTCCCCGCCCCGGATCGGGCCGCGCACTTCGAAGGGCAGGTAACCGTCGTTGTCCCGCACCCGGACGCCGAGGCGGCGCAGCGGGTCGATCATCATGTGCATGGGGCGCCGTAGCAGGGTGCCCTGGCCTTCGATGGTGACGGGCATCCCGCAGAGCGAGGCGATGGGGGTGAAAAGCCGTGTGGCGAGCCCCGATTCGCCGACGTGCAGCACTTTCCCGCGGGGATGCAGCCCGCCTTCGATCGAAAGGGTCGAGGCGTCCACGTGCTTTACGCGGGCGCCGAGCGTCTCGATGCACCGCAGCGCCGAGCGCGTGTCGTCGCAGAATTCCAGGTTGCGCAGCACCGAGGTCTCCCCGCAGAGGAGCGATGCCGCCAGGGCACGCTGTGCATAGCTTTTCGAACAGGGCGGCGTCAGCGTGCCTTTAACGCGGCCCAATGGAACCGTCTTGTCCATTGTGTAGGTTATATGCTTTTATGGGCACCGGGGTTGGCCGGCACCCTGAAATTAAAATCCTCGCCTCTATTCCTGTGTTTCGGTCTCCTCCCCGGCCTGCTGCGCCTGCTGTCCCTTGCGGTTCTTCATCTGCTGGGTCAGCTGGTGGCTCTTCTTGAGCTCGAAATGCTGGCCGAGGTAGACCTTGCGAACCATCGGGTCGGCGGCCAGTTCCTCGGCCGTACCCGTCTTGAGGATCTTGCCCTCGTAGAGCAGGTAGGTGCGGTCGGTGATGGCCAGTGTCTCGTCGACGTTGTGGTCGGTGATGATGACGCCGATGTTCTTGTGCTTGAGCGTCGCCACGATCGACTGGATGTCCTCCACGGCGATGGGGTCGACGCCCGCGAAGGGCTCGTCGAGCAGGATGAACGCCGGGTTGATGGCCACCGCGCGCGCGATCTCCGTACGGCGCCGTTCGCCGCCCGAAAGCTGGATGCCGAGGCTCTTGCGCACCTTTTGCAGGCGGAACTCCTCGATCAGCGACTCGACGCGCTCGTTCTGGTACTCCTTCGAGAAATCGGTCATTTCGAGTACGGCGCGGATGTTGTCCTCGACCGACAGGCGGCGGAAGACCGATGCCTCCTGTGCCAGGTAGCCCACGCCCATCTGGGCGCGTTTGTAGACCGGCTCCTTGGTCAGTTCGGCGACCTTGCCTTCGTCGTCCTCGAGGAAGATGCGCCCTTCGTTGGGCTTGATAAGCCCCACGATCATGTAGAAAGTCGTGGTCTTGCCGGCTCCGTTGGGGCCGAGCAGTCCGACGATCTCCCCCTGGTTGACGTCGATCGAGACGTGGTCGACGACGGTACGGGCCTTATATTTTTTGACAAGTTCGCTGGTGTATAGGCGCATTGCGTTCTCTTGCTATAAAATTTTTACAAAGTTATGCTTTTTTCCGAAAAGTTTTTTAACTTTACATTGAATTTTCTGATTTTAGAGTAGAAACGGCGAAATGAAACAATTTGAATCGTCCCTGTTGCATGACAAGCTGAAGGAGTACTTCGGCTTTTCATCGTTCAAAGGGAACCAGGAAGCGGTGATCCGCAATGTGCTGGAAGGGAAGGATACGTTCGTGCTGATGCCTACGGGCGGCGGGAAATCCCTCTGTTATCAGCTTCCGGCCATGCTCATGGAGGGCGTGGCGATCGTCATTTCCCCCCTGATTGCGCTGATGAAGAACCAGGTGGACGCCATGCGCACCTTCTCGGCCGAGTCGGGAATCGCCCATTTCCTCAATTCGTCGCTCAACAAGACGGCCGTCGCGCAGGTGCGTGCCGACGTGCTGGCCGGGAAGACGAAGCTGCTCTATTTCGCCCCCGAATCGCTGACCAAGGAGGACAACGTGGCCTTCCTGCATAAAATAAAGGTATCGTTCTACGCCATCGACGAGGCGCACTGCATTTCGGAGTGGGGGCACGACTTCCGGCCCGAGTACCGCCGCATCCGCCCGATCATCAACGAAATCGGTGCCGCGCCGCTGATCGCCCTGACGGCGACGGCGACGCCCAAGGTGCAGCTGGACATCCAGAAGAACCTCGGCATGTCCGACGCTTCGGTGTTCAAGTCGTCGTTCAACCGGCCGAACCTCTATTACGAGATACGCCCCAAGGGGGACGTCGACCGCGATATCATCCGCTTCATCAAGCAGAACGAGGGAAAGAGCGGCATCATCTACTGCCTGAGCCGCAAGAAGGTCGAGGAGCTGACCGAACTGCTCGTGGCCAACGGCATCCGCGCGCTGGCCTACCATGCGGGCATGGACGCCGCGACGCGCGCCGCCAACCAGGACGACTTCCTGATGGAGCGGGTCGAGGTGATCGTCGCCACGATCGCTTTCGGCATGGGCATCGATAAGCCCGACGTGCGCTATGTCATCCATTACGACATCCCCAAGTCGCTCGAAGGCTATTACCAGGAGACGGGGCGTGCCGGCCGCGACGGCGGCGAAGGTTACTGCCTGACGTTTTACAGTTACAAGGACATTCAGAAACTGGAGAAATTCATGCAGGGCAAACCCATCGCCGAACAGGAGATCGGCAAGCTGCTGCTGCTGGAGACGGTGTCCTATGCCGAGAGTTCGATGTGCCGCCGCAAGACGCTGCTGCACTATTTCGGCGAGGAGTATACCGAGGAGAACTGCGGCAACTGCGACAATTGCCGGAATCCCAAGCCGAAGATCGACGCGCGGGCGGCGCTCAAGATGGCGCTCGAGGCGCTGCGCGATATCGGCGACAAGTTCAAGGCCGACTACCTGATAAACGTGCTCACGGGCAAGACCACGGCGCTCATCAAGAGCTACGGCCACAACAAGAGCAAGTGGTTCGGGGCGGGTGCCGAGCACGACGTGCGTTTCTGGGGCGCCGTGCTGCGCCAAGCGCTGATCCTGGGGCTGGTGGACAAGAATATCGAGAATTACGGGCTGATCTCGGTGAACCGCAAGGGCGAGAATTTCATCGCCATGCCTTTCCCCGTCACCGTGACGCTCGACCACGACTATGACGAGGAGGAGAAGGAGGCCGAGGCCGTCGTCCCGATGGGCAAGGGCGGCGCGGCGGACGAGGAACTCTTTGCGATGCTCAAGGATTTGCGTAAGAAAGTGGCCAAGCAGCACGGGCTGCCGCCGTTCGTCATCTTCCAGGATCCGTCGCTCGAGGACATGGCCGTGCAGTACCCGATCACCATCGAGGAGATGCAGAACATCACCGGCGTGGGAGTGGGCAAGGCCCGCAAGTTCGGCGAGGAGTTCGTCAAGCTCATCAAGGCCTATGTCGAGGAGAAGGAGATCATCCGCCCGCAGGACATGATCGTCAAGTCGGTCGGCAACAAGTCGGGCAACAAGATCTTCATCATCCAGTCCATCGACCGGAAGATGGATTTCGAGGATATCGCCCGCGCCAAAGACCTCGATTTCGACGAACTGCTGACCGAGATCGAAGGCATCGTCAACTCGGGTACGAAGCTCGACATCTCGTACTATCTGAGGGACTTTATGGACGAGGACAAGATCGAGGACATTTACCTCTATTTCAAGGAGGACGCCGAGAGCGATTCGCTCGATGCGGCCATCGACGAACTGGGGGCCGACTATACGGAGGAGGAGATACGTCTGGTGCGTATCAAATTCATTTGCGAGCAGGGCAACTGACGCCCTGGACACCTGCCATCCCACGGCTGTTGCGTCACTGTTCCGAGGATTGACACTAACTTAATAATACGCCTATGAACAAAAAGACTTTTACTGTTGCCGTGATTTTCCTGATCGTGACACTCGTGTGGCTCGGAGTCAATATATTCTGGGCCTTGTCGAACAGCAATTGTATATTCGACCTTGTCGTGGCCGTATTGTTCGTGCTTGCAGGCGTCGGGATGGTGTACAACGAATGCCACAAGCGCAAACGCAAGCACCTCGACGAGGTGAACAAATACAAAATACCGTAACCTATGTGTGCCATGCAACGGTTCCTGACGATCATGTCCGTGTTTTTCTTCGTGTGCGGCGTCGTTTCGCTGTGGCGGATCCTGTCCGACGACGGGCGGGATATCTGGTACGTGCCGCTCGTACTGATCGGTGCGTCGGGGATTTTGGCCGTCCGCGCCCGGAGCATGGGCCGCAAAAATACGCAAAACGAAGACTGATATGAAAACCAATGTGATGCAGATAGTCCGCCTCGTGATGATGATCGTGGCGGTGGCCGGGATAATCTACGCCCTGGAGTATATGGAGCGCGGCATTGCCGTGTGGTTCTGGATCACGCTGCTCGGCGTGGGTTTCGTGGGGCTGCTCTATACGTTCCGCCTCACGCAGCGCCGCGTGCGGCTCGAACGCCGTGCCCGGGAGCGGCAGGAAAAGAAAAAATCCCGCCGGTCGAAACGCTGACCTTCATCCGCCGGACATCGTTGCCCGGCGGTTCGGTTTCCGGGCGGAGGCTTGCGGTTTCCGATGGGGCGGTTTTCCCGGGGCGGCAGTTTTATTCCGGAAGAGCGGGCTTGTTTCCTGCCGCTGGATTTCGCCGTCGTGGCAGGCGGCAAGGCCGTGGGCGGCGTGGGGTTCGTGCTCGGGACGGATGTCGAGCGCTTCGGCGCCAAAATCGGCTTCTGGCTCTCAAGCCGCTGCCGGGGGCGGGGCATGATGACGGCGGCCGTCCGGCAGGCCGTGGAGTGGATGTTCGCAAATACCCCGATAATTCGTATCTTTGCCGCGGCTTATGCCACCAATTCCGCATCGCAGCGGGTGTTGGTGAAAGCCGGGTTTCGGCATGTCGGGACGTTCCGCAAGGCTTTTTTCAAGAACGGGGCGTTCGTGGACGGCTGTTATTACGAATTACTGAAAGACGAAAATGAGTGAAGTAAGGGCAAAAAAGGCGCTGGGACAGCATTTCCTGGTCGACCTCAATATCGCGCGCAAGATTTGCGATGCGCTTTCGGGGGGCGTAAGACCGGAGGCCGGGGCGGAAACCCGGGCGGTGGCGGCTGGAAGTGCCGATGCCGATGCGGAAACCCGGACGAGGGTGGCTGGATATGCCGGAGCTGGGGCGGAAGCCCGGACGATGGCGGCAGGAAGTGCCGATGCCGGGGCAGAAGCCCGGACGAAGGCGACAGGAACTGCCGATGCCGATGCGGAAACCCGGAGGGGTGTAGCTGCAAGTGCCGATGCCCGGCTCGCGGCGGATACGACCGCTGCCGGTGCGCCGGCGGCCGCGGAAGAGGAACGGGGCGGCGCAGTCCCCTGCGACGTGCTGGAGGTCGGCTGCGGGATGGGGGTGCTGACGCAGTTCCTGCTCAGGCGCGGCGACATCACCACCTACGGCGCCGAGATCGACCCGGAGAGCGTCGAATACCTGCATGCGCATTTCCCCGAGTTCGCACCGCGGCTGATCGAGGGCGATTTCCTGAAGATGAACCTGCGCGAGCGTTTTCCGCGGGGACTGAAGATCATCGGGAATTTCCCCTACAACATCTCCTCGCAGATATTTTTCAAGGTGCTCGAGCACCGCGACCTGGTGCCCGAATGCGTCGGTATGATCCAGAAGGAGGTCGCCGTACGGATCGCGGAGCCTCCGGGGTCGAAGGAGTACGGCATCCTGAGCGTGTTGTTGCAGGCGTGGTACGACATCGAATACCTCTTTACGGTCAACGAAACGGTTTTCAACCCGCCCCCCAAGGTCAAAAGCGCCGTTATCCGCCTGCGCCGCAACAGCGTCGGACGGCTCGGCTGCGACGAGGCGCTGTTCGTGAAGGTGGTGAAAGCGTCATTCGGCCAACGCCGCAAGATGATCCGCAACTCGCTGCGGACGGTGTTCGGCGATTTCGGCGGCGCAGAACATCCCTTTTTTACGCAGCGCGCCGAGCAGCTCTCGGTCGCCGATTTCGTGCAGCTGACCAACTGGGTCGCGGCCAACCGGAAATAATCGCGGCGGGTCGTGGACGTCGGATACCGCAGTTTGGGTGCGGGTTCGAGCCGTCGGATGCCGGGCCGGGAAGGGCGGACAGTGTGTACTGGAGGCGGAAATGGAAAAGCACCGGGATTCCCGGTGCTTTTTTCGTGCCGTTCTGCGGGCGGGGTATTGCTCCGCAGCCGCAATGCGCAGGCGTCTATTTTCGCAGGTCTCCCGCAATGACCGTCACCAGTTCTTCGCGGGAGAGGTATTTCCGAGCCAGTTGCTGCACGTCGGCCGGCGTCATGGCCTGTATGCGGCGGATGTTCTCGTTGATGACGGTATGGTCGCGGCCGCAGAGGATGTTCTCGATCGTAACGTCGGCAATGCCGAACGGCCCGTCGAGGATACGCATCATCTCGCCGACCATGATGTTCTTCACGAGCGAAAGTTCGCCCTCGGGCATCGGCTCGGCGCGCAGCCGTTCGATTTCGGTGTAAATCTCGCGCAGGGCGTCCTGCGTGACCTCCGTCCCGACCTGTGCCGCTACGGCGAAATAGCCCTCCCGTTCGAAGTTGACCATGGCGGCCACCACGCCGTACGTATAGCCGTGCTCCTCGCGCAGGTTCTGCATCAGACGCGAACCGAAATAGCCGCCCAGGGCGGATGCCACGACCTGCATGCCGAGGAAATCGGGATGCTGGCGCGGGAAAAGCAGCCTTCCGATGCGGATCGACGACTGTACGGCGCCCGGATGGTCGACCCGCGCTTCGTGCTGCGTCACGGGTGCCGGGAACGGGATGCCGGCTTCGGGTTTGCGCCGCGGCAACCGTTCCGCCAGCGCCGCGACGGCCTGCCGTTCGTGGTCGCCGATGCGCCCGCTGCATATCGTGAATCCGTTGTCCGCCGTGTAGTGGCTTTCATAAAACGCCGCTACATCCCCGCGCGTGAGTTTATCGTATTGGGCTTCGTCGGCCGAGATGCCGTAGGGATGCGAGGCCCCGAAGAGGGCGCGGGCGAAAGCCTCGCGGGCCTGGGTGTCGACCTTCGTTCGTTCGACGGCCAGCCGCTGCTTGCGCTTGGCGCAGTAGGTGCGCAGTTCCTCCTCGGGGAAAACGGGGTGCAGGAGTATCTGTTCGGCTACGGCGAGCGTTTCGTCGAAGAATTTGGAGAGCATGCAGAAACTGATGTAGGCATAGTCGCGGTCGATGTTGACGTCGTAGTACGAGCCGTAGTAATCGAGCCGTTCGGCGATCTGGTGCGCCGTCATGTCGCGCGTCCCCTCGGCGAGCATGTTGGCGGCGGCCGATGCCGAGAAGGGAACCCGCTGCATGGCCGAACCGGCGCGGAACACGAAGGTGACGCGCAGCACTTCGAAGTCGTCCGAGGCGAGCGTGTAGAGTGTCGAGCCGTTTGCCAGCAGGCTCTTCCCGGCTTGTGCGACCTCGACGTCGGAGGGTATTACGAGGGGTGGTTGTGTCATTTTTTCGCTTTGTAGATAAGGGTGGAACAGTTTCCGGGGCGGAAGGTGCGGCGGCTGAAGGCGAGGATGTCGCCGGTCGTGACGGCACGGTAGGCCGCCACCTCGCCGTTGATGAGCTGCAGGTCGCCCAGCATCTCGTAGAAGCCCAGGTTCATCGCCTTGTTCATCACGTTCAGCTCGCCGAAGAGCGTGTTGGCCTCGAACTTGTTTTTGACCTTCTCGACCTCGTAGTCCGATGCCGGGACGCTCTGCAATGCCTCGATTTCGGCACGGAAAGCCGCTTCGGCCTGTTCGGGAGTGGTATCCGGCAGCAGTTGCCCCGTAAAGACGAACAACCCCGGGTCGACGTCGCCCGAAATGTAGGCGTTGACCGAGGCCAGCAGGCGCTGTTCCTGCACCAGGTGTTTGTAGAGACGCGACGAGTCGCCGCCCGACAGGAGGTCGGAGACCAGGTCGGCGGTATAGAAATCCTGCGAGGTGCGGCCGCCCATGTGGAATGCCAGCGACAGGGTCGTGGCGGGCACGTCGCGTTCGACCGTCTCCCGGCGGGGCGCCTCCTGCTGCGGTTCCCGGGGGATGGGCTGAGGAGTCACGGTGCGGTCGGCGAGCGGGGCGAACCATTTTTCGGCAAGGTCGAGCATGCGCTCCTCGTCGAAGTCGGCCGAGACGGACAGGATGGCGTTCGAAGGGTGGTAGTGGGTGCGGTAGAAGGCCTGTACGTCGTCGAGTGTCGCTCCGGCGATGTGGTCGGGCGTGAGCCCGATGGTCGCCCAGCGGTAGGGGTGGACTTTGTAGGCCAGTGCCCGCAGCAGCATCGGCTGGTCGCCGTAGGGCTGGTTGAGGTAGCGCTGGCGGAACTCCTCGATCACCACGCGTTTCTCCGCCTCGAGTTTTTCGGGGGTGATGTCCAGCCCCTCCATGCGGTCGCTTTCGAGCCACAGTGCGGTCTCGATGTTGTCCTTCGGGAGGGTGATGTAGAAATCCGTATAGTCGTTGTTGGTGAAGGCGTTGTTGTCGCCGCAGGCCATCTGCACGGGCAGGTCGAAATTCGGGATTTCGCGCGTGCCGCGGAACATCAGGTGTTCGAACAGATGGGCGAAACCCGTGCGCGCGGGGTTCTCGTTGCGCGCCCCGACCTTATATAATATGTTTACTGCGGCGAGTTTCGAAGCCTTATCCCGGTTGACGACGACCGTCAGGCCGTTCGCCAGTGTTCTCTTCTTGTATTCGATCATGGATGCAAAGATAGTAAAAAAGCAGCGGCAGGAAAATTTAGTGACGCCTCATTTGAAGATGGATTCGAAGACTATGAAGTTTGGGGATTGGAATCCATTACCCTGCCGCTGCGTGTGGAAAACGCTTCGGCAGAAAACGGGAAGAGTGGTGCCGAACCTGTGGCCCATGGCTCTGGTCAGCCTCTATCCCACAAATCACAGCACGCACCCTTCTGGGTACGATCTGTATTGTGGGATAACAAAAAATTTACCAGATTTTAGGGCCCCAATACTATCGTTTATACACGATGATATGTAAAGAACGAATTATGGAACAAAATTAGGAAAAAAATCCCGATTTGCAATCGCCGCGCCCGAACAACCTATTTATCGGCCTTTATTTCCCAGTGTTTCGCCGCGTAAAATTTGTTGACGGCCAAAAAAATATCTGTTTTCTCAACCGCCAATGTGTCTGTGAAAAAATTCCGCTGCTTTTTCCGGCCCGGGATTTGTCTTGCCGGCAGGGGTGGCGCTCCGGCCCCGTGCACGCACAGCCCGGACTGTGCCCGCGAGGGAGTGGCGGGTAATCCGCTATCGGATAATAAGTTCGGCAAGTCGGTGATTATCCGCGAGTTCGTTGTTAAATAAATAACAACCCCGTTGTTATTCCAATAACATCCTGCGTAGTGAAAAAACCGGATGATTTGTCAGAAAATCGGACTGATTTTTCCGCCGGAATTGTTATCTTTGCAACGCATTTTGTCCCGAATCCAGGAAAAACACACAATATCATCTAAAATTTCAACAAAATGGCAGAAAAGAAATTTATCACTTGTGATGGTAACTACGCTGCGGCACATGTTGCATACATGTTCTCGGAAGTTGCGGCGATCTATCCCATCACGCCGTCGTCGACCATGGCCGAACTCGTGGACGAGTGGGCCGCACAGGGTCGCAAAAATATTTTCGGCGAAACGGTGAAAGTTGTCGAGATGCAGTCCGAAGCCGGTGCCGCAGGCGCCGTACACGGTTCGCTGCAGAGCGGTACCCTGACGTCGACGTTCACCGCGTCGCAGGGTTTGCTGCTGATGATTCCCAATATGTATAAGATCTCCGGCGAATTGCTGCCGGGCGTGTTCCACGTTTCGGCGCGTGCGCTGGCCGCACAGTCGCTGTCGATTTTCGGAGACCACCAGGACGTCATGGCCACCCGCCAGACGGGATTCGCCATGCTGGCGACTTCGTCGGTGCAGGAGGTGATGGATCTGGCGGGCGTGGCGCACATCGTGTCGCTCAAATCGCGCGTGCCGTTCCTGCACTTCTTCGACGGCTTCCGTACCTCGCACGAGATCCAGAAGATCGAGCTGATCGACGAGGCCGCCCTGACCGCCATGCTCGACCGCGATGCGCTCAAGGCCTTCCGCGAGCGTGCGCTCAATCCCGAGCACCCCGTGACCCGCGGTACGGCGCAGAATCCCGACATCTATTTCCAGACCCGCGAGGCCGCCAACCGCTTCTACGACGCCGTGCCCGACATGGTCGCCGAGGCGATGCGCGAGATTTCGAAGATCACCGGCCGCGAGTACAAGCCGTTCGTATATTACGGAGCTGCGGACGCCGAGAACATCGTGATCGCGATGGGGTCGGTGACCGAAACCCTCCGGGAGACGGTCGACTACCTGAACGCCCGTGGCGGGAAGGTGGGCGTCGTGACCGTTCACCTCTATCGTCCCTTCTCGGTGAAATATCTGGGCGAGGTGCTGCCCGAAACGGTGAAGCGCATCTGTGTGCTCGACCGTACTAAGGAACCGGGTGCAAACGGCGACCCGCTCTACCTGGATGTCGTCGAGGCATTTGCCAACTGCAAGGATATTCCGGCCGACCGTAAACCGCTCATCATCGGTGGCCGCTACGGCCTTTCGTCCAAGGACACTACGCCGGCGCAGATGCTGGCCGTGTTCGCCAACCTTGCGGCCAACGAGCCCAAGAACCAGTTCACGGTGGGCATCGTGGACGACGTGACCTTCCGCTCGCTGCCCGTGGGCGAGGAGATTTCGCTCGCCAAGCCCGGTACGTTCGAGGCGCTCTTCTTCGGCCTGGGTGCCGACGGTACGGTAGGCGCCAACAAGAACTCGATCAAGATCATCGGCGGCACGACGAACAAATATTGCCAGGCATACTTCTCGTACGACTCGAAGAAGTCGGGCGGTTACACCTCGTCGCACCTGCGTTTCGGCGACCTGCCGATCACTTCGCCCTATCTGGTCACCATGCCCGACTTCGTGGCGTGCCACGTGCCTTCGTACGTCGACAAGTACGACGTGCTGAAAGGGCTGAAAGCCGGCGGTTCGTTCCTGCTCAACTCGGTGCACGACGCGGCTACCACCTGCGCCACGCTGCCCGACCATATGAAAGCCTATCTGGCCAAGAACAAGATCAATTTCTATATCATCAACGCCACGAAGATCGCCGCCGAGCTCGGGCTGGGTTCGCGTACGAATACCATCATGCAGTCGGCATTTTTCAAGATCGCCAACGTTATCCCGTTCGACAAGGCTGTCGACGAGATGAAGCATGCCATCCTGAAATCCTACGGCAAGAAGGGCGAGGACATCGTCAACATGAACTATGCGGCCGTCGACGCCGGCGGCAACGCCGTGGTGAAGGTCGAGGTGCCGGCCGAATGGGCGCAGATCGACGACAACGGCTTCGCACATGTTTCGGATGCGTCGTATCCCGAGTTCGTGCGCAAGGTCGTTGAGCCGATCAACGGGCTGAAGGGCGATGACCTGCCGGTATCGGCTTTCACGGGCCGTGAGGACGGTACGTGGGAGAACGGCACGGCCGCCTACGAGAAGCGCGGCATCGCCGTGAATGTCCCCGAGTGGAAGATCGAGAACTGTATCCAGTGCAACCAGTGCGCCTATGTCTGCCCGCACGCCGTGATTCGTCCGTTCCTCGCGACGGAGGCCGAGGCCGCCGCATCGGGCGTGGAATGGAAGCAGGGGCTGGGCGAGACCAAGGAGTACAAGTTCCGCATCCAGATCTCGCCGCTCGACTGTACGGGCTGCTCGAACTGCGTCGACGTCTGCCCGGCCAAGGAGAAGGCGCTGGTAATGCGTCCTCTGGAGGAGCAGATGCCCCAGCAGAAGAACTGGGACTACATCACCAAGCATATCGGCTACAAGCAGGTCGTCGACAAGACCAAGTCGGTGAAGAACCTACAGTTCGCACAGCCGCTGTTCGAGTTCTCGGGCGCCTGCGCCGGTTGCGGCGAGACCCCCTATATCAAGGCTATCTCGCAGCTGTTCGGCGACAAGATGATGGTTGCCAACGCCACGGGCTGCACCTCGATCTATTCGGGCTCGGCACCGTCGACCCCGTACTGCACCAACGACAAGGGCCAGGGCCCGGCATGGGCGAACTCGCTCTTCGAGGACAACGCCGAATTCGGCCTGGGTATGCACCTCGGCGTCGAGAAACTCCGCGACCGCATCCAGGCCAGGATGGAGGAGGCGATTGCCAACTGTACGAAATGCTCCGACGAGCTGAAGGGCGTCATGAAGGAGTGGATCGCCGCGCGCGGTTCGTCGGCCAAATCGGCCGAGGTCTCGGCGCGCCTCGTCCCGATGATGGAGGCCTGCGGCTGCGATTACTGCAAGGATATCCTGGAGATGAAGGACTGGCTGGTGAAGAAGTCGCAGTGGATCATCGGCGGCGACGGCTGGGGCTACGACATCGGTTTCGGCGGTGTCGACCACGTGCTCGCATCGGGTGCCGACATCAATATCCTGGTGGTCGATACGGAGGTTTACTCGAATACCGGCGGCCAGTCGTCGAAATCGACACCCGTGGGTGCCGTTGCCAAGTTCGCTTCGGCCGGTAAGCGCATCCGCAAGAAGGACCTCGGCGCCATCGCCATGACCTACGGCTATGTATACGTGGCACAGGTTTCGATCGGCGCTTCGCAGATGCAGTTGTTCAACGTGCTGAAGGAGGCCGAGGCTTATCCCGGCCCGTCGCTCGTGATCGCCTATGCGCCGTGTATCAACCACGGCATCAAGGGCGGCATGACGCGCACGCAGACCGTGGGCAAGGAGGCCGTAGCCTGCGGTTACTGGCACCTGTGGCACTACAACCCGCAGCTCGAGGAGCAGGGCAAGAACCCGTTCGTGCTGGACTCGAAGGAGCCCGACTGGTCGAAGTTCCGCGACTTCCTGATGAAGGAGGTGCGTTACACTTCGCTCAAAAAGTCGTTCCCGGCCGAGGCCGACGAGCTGTTTGCCGCCGCCGAGGAGAACGCCAAATGGCGTTACAACGGTTACCAGCGCCTTGCGAAGATGGAATACTAATTATATTATACGCGATGCGGAGGGCCGCGGCATTGTGCCGCGGCCCTTTTTTGTATACCCGGGAAATGCTTCGTGATTAAAAAACGCGCGTTCGTTTTTGAAATCCCCCCCCCGAGTGAATTTATTTGTCCATATAGACCTGAGAGGATAAATTTGCACACATTTGAATTACAAACAAGTATCTCACTTATGAAAAATTTTGTGCACAAAATTACCTGTGTGCTCGTCATGTGCGCTGCCACGGTAGCGTTTACGGCATGTAGCGACAGCGACAACAAGGGCGACGGCCCGGTTACCGGTACCCTCAGTGTGGAAACCGGCGCCCTGAAATTTACGAGCGGAGCCTATTCGAAGGGATTCGAGGTGGAAACCGACGGTACGGTCGGCGCGATCCAGGTCGATGTGAACTACAAGGGTGCCGAAACCGGATGGATCACCGCGAAAGTGAACGACGGCGACGTGGTGGTCACCGTGGCGCGGAATACGGGCGATGCACGTACGGCGGATGTCGTCCTGAGCGCCAAGGGCGCCGAGTCGGTGACCGTTTCCATCAGCCAGAAGGCCGTGTTCTCGTCGGATCTGGTGGGCCGGTATACGCCCTATGTTCCCGATCCCGAAAATCCGATCGCTAATTTCTTCATCAACCCCGTATATGCTGATATGGATCCGGAAAAGGTGCCGCAGATCGACATGGGTTTCCTTTTCCCCGGATTTATCATGCCCGTTACCACCGTCACCGGTCTGGCCAACCAGCTCGTGGGGATGATGTATGGCGGCGGCCTCACCTATTTCGATTTCAAGGACGACGGGACGATCGGCGCGGGTTACCGCGACATGCTCGGGTTCGACATGAATGCCGGCCCTACGTTTGGCTCCGAGGTCGAATTCCCCAATGCCGAGACGCTGGAGGTGCTGCCTGTCGATGCGATTACCTATTACACCAAGGACGGCAAGGTCTATTTCGCCATCGACAAGGAGTACCTGACCTATATCGGCCAGGCGGAGCTCGAAATGAACCTGCCCCAGATCATCGACGCCCTGCTGGCGCAGTATCCGGGCCTGGGGATCGAAGCGACCGACGATTACTATGCCATCCCGCTCAAGTACGCGGTCAAGGACGGCGTTACGACGCTGAAGGTCGACAAGGAGATGATGATGCCTTACATGCCGCTGATTACTTCGCTGGTCGATGCTTTCCTCCCCGACGGGGATATCGAGGTGTCGCTCGACCCCGAATCCGACCCGATGAAGATCCCGGCAAAGGCGTTGGTCAACTCGTTGCTCGATGCGCTCTTCAACCAGAGCCAATCCATCGAGATCGGCATCGGCCTTACGAAATAGGCGGACACGATAACAAACCCTTTCCAGGCAGGTTGCGGAAACTCCGCAATCTGCTTTTTTTCTTTTGTAATCTTGTCTGTCCGAATAATATTTCCTATTTTTGCTTTCGGTAACCTAAAATGAATCAATTATGAAGAAAAGTTTTCTTTTGTTGGCTGCAATGCTCCTTTGCTATTGTGGTACGGCATTCGGCTGGGGCAAGTCGGGGCATGACGCCATCGCTTATATCGCCGAGTGCAACCTGACGCCCAAGGCCAGGAAGAACATCGAGAAATACCTCGACGGCCGTTCGATCGTCTATTATGCCTCGTGGATGGATGTGTACCGCCATACGCCGGCTTACAAGGTGACTTCGGGCTGGCACGGCGATACGGTCGACGCCGACGGAAAGTACGTTCCCAACGCAAAGGGCGATGCGGTGCAGTGCATCGAGGAGGCGATCGCCAGGCTGAAGGATTACCGCAGCCTGGACGATTCGACGGTGCTGGTGTCGATCAAATACCTCGTGCACCTGGTGGGCGACATGCATTGCCCCGTGCACGTGAAATACCCTTGGTATAAGAATTTCAAGTTCGACCTGAACGGGAGGCCCAGCGAATTCCATAGTTTTTGGGACAGCGGGGTGCTCGACCTGAACCATCGCTGGGGATACGTGGAGTACCGCCACCAGTTGGATCGCCTTACGAAGAAGGAGATCCGTGCAGTCACCGCCGGGACGCCCCGCGACTGGCTCGAAGAGAGCGCCCGGGATTGCCGCGTGATTTACGAGTGGACGAAGCCCGGCCAGAAGTTTACCAAGACCGAGGCCCGCGACCTGCTCAACACGGTTCATCCGTTCGCCGAGGAGCAAATCCTCAAGGCGGGCTACCGTTTGGCTGCCGTACTTAACCAACTATTCGGTTAATTTTGTAATTTTGCAGACGTGAGGCGGTTTTGTGCGATTCTTGCAGGGGCCGCCATGTTATTAATTTTTACAGGTACGTTATGAAAAAGTATTTTGCAGCCGCTGCGCTGCTTATGATGATGGCCGCCTGCGGAAGCGCCGGCCAGGACAAGAAGCTCGAAGGCACGACATGGAAACTCGCCAAGATGGAGGCAATCCCGGCCGCGGCCGTCGGTAAGGAGGCCGATTTCTTCACCCTGGAGTTCAATGCCGCCGATACGATGGTCGCAGGGCGTACGAACTGCAACCGCTTCTTCGGCAAGTATGAGCTCAAAGGCAAGGAACTCGAACTCAAGAACCTGGGCATGACCCGGATGGCCTGCCCCGACATGCAGTACGAGGATGCCTTTGTCAAGATGCTCGACGAGGTAGACCGTTTCGAGATCAAGGGTGCGGAGCTGACCCTCTTCGACGACCACAAAGCGCTGGCCGTGTTCAAGGCCGTCGAAAAAGAGCCTGCGAAGCAGTAATTCCGCCGACGCGGAATATTTGCGGCAGTCCCCGACGGGGCTGCCGTTTTTTTTTGTATAAGGCGGAATGAAACGACGGTTTGGTGGAGAACCGCTCCCGGTATGGATGCCGGGAAATAGCCGAACGGCCGGATGCGGGAGCTATGTGGCGGGAGGGGGGATTGTTTTACGGCCGGATGCGGGGGCGGCCGGAGCGGGCAAAAAAAGAACGGCGGCAGGAAAAAAAGTGACGCAACTCTCTTTTTGTATGAAGAATCCGGTTACCGGAAAAGTATCCTGCCGCCGCATAGGATTCGATTGCATCGGCAGGAGCGCGGACAAATGGGGTTCATTTGTGCAAAAGAAGAAGAGTGCCGCCGAATCTGTGACTCCTGAGGTTCTGGTAAACCCGCAAATCCAACAAAACAGCGCGCACCCTTCCGGGAGCGGACTGTATTTGAACTTGCAAAAAATTTACCAGATTTCAGGATGTCAATACAATCGTTTATAATACTCAATATGTTAAGAACGCATGCAATTACGGTGTACTGCATAGCAAAGGTAGTCAATTTTCCGCAATCTGCAACTACTTATTTGTATTGGGGCCGGGCAGCGGAACCGATAGCTGAAAAACGGCATGAGGGAGGCGTATATGGCCGTATCGTGTCTCCCCGTGTGTTTCGCGCATGGGGATTCGCCGCATGGCTTCGGGGCTCAAAGAAACAAGCGGCCTCCCGAAAGGGGAAGCCGCTTGTCTTGTGTCTCTTATCGGAACGCTTACTCGCTCAGGGGAGTTACGCTCACATAGGATTTGCCTGCGCCTTTCTTGCAGAATTCGACGGTGCCGTCTACAAGGGCGAAGAGCGTGTGGTCTTTACCGATACCCACGTTTTCACCGGGGTTGTGAACCGTGCCGCGCTGACGAACGATAATGTTGCCCGCCTTAGCGAACTGGCCACCGAATAACTTGACGCCGAGTCGCTTGCTTTCCGACTCGCGGCCGTTCTTCGAACTACCTACACCTTTCTTGTGTGCCATTTCTCTTCAGTTTTAAAGGTTATGCAACAATTTCCTCGACAAGGACCTGTGTCAGATACTGACGGTGGCCGTTGCACTTCTGATATCCCGTTCTGCGCTTTTTCTTGAAGACCAGGACTTTTTCGTCCTTCAGATGCTTCAGGATCTTGCACTTCACCGAGGCGCCTTTCACTACAGGTGCACCTACTTTGACCTGACCGTCGTTGTCTGTGAGCAGGACTTTGTCGAAACTTACGGACGAATTTTCTTCGCCCTGAAGACGGTGGACATAAAGTTTCCGACCTTTCTCAGCTTTAAATTGCTGACCTGCAATCTCTACTATAACGTACATTTAATGCGATATATGTATTTGAACATAATTCGGAGTGCAAATATACGCATATTTATTTTATAAGCAACATCCCGCGCGAATTTTTTTCGGCACGGTCGGCTCTGGCATGGTTTTGGGCGGGGTCGCCGCGGACAGTGCCGCATGACGCCGTGCCGTCCCTGCAACAGCGGGCGCCCCGCACAGGAGGTTTTGTCTTGCGCCGAAGCTGCCCGGGGAGGTTCGGCGTGAAATAGCTGTTAAAAATTTCACAATGTCATAAATTCTTGTTACCTTTACCATGGCAACCGAAGTTACCGAACTCAAAAGAAGAGCTACGATGATAAACGACAAGGTGAGGATGTACCTGCTGCCGCCGCTCATCAATGCGGCAGTCAGGGCCGGAGCCTCGATAATGAATGTCTATAAAAACCTCGACGATTACGATATAAGCCTCAAAGACGACAAGACGCCGATCACGCTCGCCGACCGGCTGGCGCACAAAACCATCCGCGAATACCTGGGCCCGACGCGCATCCCGATCCTGAGCGAGGAGGGGCGCGAGATGCTCTACGACGAGCGCCGCAACTGGGAGCTCTACTGGCTGGTCGACCCGCTCGACGGGACGGTCGAATTTATCAAAGGGAACAATGAATTTACGGTCAACATCGCCCTGATGGAGAACAATGTCTGCATGGGGGCGGTGATTTACGTGCCCTATTTCGAGAAGCTGTATATCGCGGGGCGGGATGCAGGCTCGTATGTCAAGGAGCATGTGGCGCCCGATTCCGGGGCGGAATATACCTACGACGAGATCGTCACCGGGTGGACGCGCCTGCCGTTGGAGTGCGAGGCCGTGCGTCCGCATCCCCGCCTGCGTGTGGCCGTGTCGCGCTCGCACCAGACACCCGAGACCGCCGAGCATATCGCCCGCCTGCGCGCGACGCACCCCGACCTGGAGATCGTCGAACAGGGCAGTTCGTATAAGTTCTGCCTGCTGGCCGAGGGGCGGGTCGACTATTATGTCCGCACGACGCATACTTACGAGTGGGACACGGCGGCCGGGGAGCTGATCCTCGCCGAGGCCGGCGGCCGGACGCGCACGCTGCCCGACGACGGGGTGCTGCGCTACAACGAAAAAGACCTGCGCAACCCGTGGTTCGTCTGCCGGTCGAAGTACTGCGTGATATAAAACGGCTCGGGCGACGGAGCCGCAGGCAATTCGGATACGGCCGAACGCCGGGCCGGTAATCCTGTGCGGCATGATGCGTTGCCAAAGAGCGCCCGGCATAACGGGGCGTACCGATATGAAAAAGAGGAGCGTCACTCCTCTTTTTTCGTTGTCTGTTCGATGTCGCACGCCGAGCAGTTGCCCGAACAGCCTGCGGCAGAATGCGTATCGGAGCAGCCGGCGCTGCCGTCCGCTTCGCGCGTTTCGTGCACGGCGCACTTGATGCCCAGCCGCTGCATGTTCTTGTTGGTCGATATTTCCGAGTCGATATGGTGCCCCTTGATCATCAGCGTCAGCGACATGCCCACTACGAAGAGGGCTACGGCGCCGAGGGCGAAGAGGAAAACGATTAACCACGTTGGCATGACGATATAGGTATTTTTATGTGCTGAAATTTTGGCTTTCGGCCACAAATGTATACATTTGTAAGATAAATTGCAAAAATGCTGCCTTATCCTGTCGGCGGGCGGCGCAGAAACGAAACGACAACAGACGCAATACTATGAAAATCGTGATAGCGGGTGCGGGCGAGATGGGGAGCCATCTGGCGAAAATGCTCAGTGGCAACGGCCACGACATCACCATCATCGACGCCGACCAGAAGCTGCTTTCCGACGTGGGGAGCCTTGCCGACGTGATTTCGGTCGAGGGTGATTCGACGACCTTCGCCGTGCTCCGCAAGGCGCAGGTGCGCAAGTGCGACCTGTTCATCGCCGTGAACCACGTGGAGAACGACAATGTCGTGGCGGCGATGCTGGCCAAGAAGCTCGGGGCCAAGAAAGCCATCGCCCGCATCGACAACAACGAATACCTGGAACCCAACAACAAGGAGATGTTCATCGACATGGGCATCGACTACCTGTTCTACCCCGAGAAGGTTGCGGCCAGCGAGGTCATCAACCTCCTGGGGCATACTTCGACCACGGAGTTCGTCGATTTTTCGAGCGGCAAGCTCTCGCTGGTGGTTTTCCACCTGGAGCCGACCTCGCCCCTCGTGGGCAAGCCGCTGGAGGGGTTCGATGACGACGAGGCCCCGCTGAGCTACCGCACGGTGGCCATCACGCGCGGCGGGCAGACGATCATCCCGCGCCGCGGCGAATTGTTCATGGAGGGCGACGCGATCTATGTGATCGCCCGCCAGGATGCCGTGAAACAGGTCATGGAGTTTTCGGGACAGTCGAACATCGAGATCAAGAACATGATGATCCTCGGCGGGTCGCGCATCGGCATCCGCATCGCCACGGAGTTGCAGGACGAGGTGAACATCAAGCTCATCGACTACAACGCCGAGAAGGCCTACCGGCTGGCGGAGATGCTCGAAAAGACCCTCATCATCAACGAGGACGGCCGCAACACCGAGGCCATGATGGAAGAGGGGCTTTCGAACATGGACGCCTTCGTGGCCGTGACGGGGCGCAGCGAGACCAACATCCTCGCGGCGATGCTCGCCAAGCGCATGGGCGTCAAGAAGGTGATCGCCGAGGTCGAGAACCTCAATTACATCAACCTGGCCGAGTCGATCGGCATCGACACGATCATCAACAAGAAACTGGTGACGGCGTCGAACATCTTCCGCTTCACGATGTCGACCGACGTGCAGGCCATCAAGTGCCTTACGGGCAGCGACGCCGAGGTGCTGGAATTCATCGTCAAGCCCAATGCGCCGGCCGTGAAGAGCCGCATCAAAGACCTGGGGCTGCCCGAGGACACGATCATCGGCGGCATCGTGCGCGGCGACAAGGTCTTCATCGCCGTGGACAACATGGAAATCAACCCCTACGACCGCGTGGTGGTCTTCGCCATGCCTGCGTCGGTGGGCAAAGTGGGATACTTTTTTAACTGACGACGGCGCTGTCGGGCCCGGCGTGCGCCGGGGCCCGCACACCGGCGGAAAATGAAACCGAACAGACAAGTGTCGTTTAGAAGCATATTATTCAAGGCCTGGTTTTCGCAGCGCGAGCGGGCTATCGACCGTTTCCGGCGCCGTCCTGCCGAGATGCAGGAGCGTATCTTCAGGCAGTTGCTGCGCCGCGGGCGCGGGACGGAATTCGGGTGGAGGTACGACCTGGGGCATGTCCGCAGCGTGGAGCAGTTCCAGTCGATGGTCGAGACGTTCGATTACGAAACCTTCAAACCCTATATCGAAAAGATGCTGGCCGGGGAGCGTAACGTCACCGCGCCGGGGCGGGTGAAACTCTTTGCCCGCTCGTCGGGCACGACTTCCGACCGGAGCAAGTACATTCCCGTCACGGAGGAGTCGCTCTGGTGGAACCACACGCTCGGCATGCGGGACGTGGCGACGGTATTCGCGGCCAACAACCCGAAAACGAAGGTCTTCGACGGCAAGACGCTGACCCTCGGCGGGTCGTGCAGCCGCGAGGGGCGCAACCTTGTGGGTGACCTGTCGGCGGTGCTGATCCACGAAACGACGTTCTGGAGCGGCTGGTTCCGGGCGCCGCGCACCGCCACGGCGATCATCCCCGATTTCGACCGCAAGGTCGAGGCCATCTGCCGCGAGTGCACGGGCGAAAATATCACGGCCTTCGCCGGGGTGCCGTCGTGGAACCTGGCGATGATGCGCCGCGTGCTGGACTATACGGGGCGGGAGAACCTGCTCGAAGTGTGGCCCAACCTCTGCATGTTCGCCCACGGGGGCGTGGAGTTCGCTCCCTACCGCCGTTCGTTCGAGGCGCTGATCCCTTCGGACAGGATGCAGTACATGGAGACCTACAACGCCTCGGAAGGGTTCTTCGCGCTGGCCGACGACCCGTCGCGGAGCGACATGCTGCTGATGCTCGACTACGGCAATTTCTTCGAGTTCCGCAGCGGGGATACCGTCGTGCCGCTCGAAGGCGTGGAATGCGGCAAGGTCTACGCCATGCTCATCACGTCGAACAACGGCCTGTGGCGCTACGAGATCGGCGATACGGTGGAATTCACTTCGACGAATCCCTACCGCATTCGTTTCGCGGGGCGTACGAGACAGTATATCAATGTCTTCGGCGAGGAATTGATCGTCGACAACGCCGACCGCGCACTGCTGGCCGCCTGCAACGAAACGGGGGCCGTGGTCGGGGAATATACCGTGGCGCCGTGCTACATGTCGCTGCGCGAGCGGGGCGCCCACGAATGGATCCTGGAGTTCGAGCGCGAGCCCGACAGCCACGAGCATTTCGCCGAGGCGCTCGACCGCGAACTGCGGGCCGTGAATTCGGACTACGACGCCAAACGCCGCACGACGCTCGAGCGGCAGCGGCTGACGGTCGTCGGCCACGGCCGTTTCCTCGCGTGGATGCGTGCCCGGGGCAAGAACAAGGTGCCGCGGCTGGTCAACGACCGCCGTGTGGCCGACGAGATACTGGCGTTCGGCGGGGAAGCGAAGTGACGGCGCGTGTTGCTGCGGCGTAATGCCGTGATGCACCGTTGTGGAGCACTTCGGCGGCTGTCCGGAGCGGCCGGGCAGTATTTAAAATGTAAAACAAATATCGTATAATATGTATATAGCCATTGCAGGCAATATCGGAAGCGGGAAGACCACGCTGACCCGGATTCTGACCGAGCGTTACAACGCCAAAGCCTACCTCGAGGAGTGCAACAACCCCTACATCGGCGATTTCTACGAGGACATGAACCGCTGGTCGTTCAATTTGCAGATTTATTTCCTCGGGAGCCGCATCCAGCAGACGATGGACATGCTGGCCGACAACCGCGATTCGGGGGCGATCTTCCAGGATCGCACGATCTACGAGGATGCGCATATCTTCGCGGACAACCTCCACGAAATGGGGCTGATGGCCTCGCGCGACATCGAAACCTACATGAAACTGTTCCGGCTGATGACCACGCTCATCCCCAAACCCGACCTGCTGATCTACCTCAAGGCGAGCGTGCCGACGCTCATTTCGCAGATCCGCAAGCGCGGCCGCGAATACGAGATGAACATCGACGAATTATACCTCAAGCGTCTGAACGACAAGTATAACAACTGGATCGACAACATCTACGAAGGCGATGTGCTGGTCGTCGACAAAGACCATGAGGATTTCGTCTCCGACCCTACGGTGCTGGAGAAGATATGTGCGCGCCTCGATGCGCTCGAAAACAGATAGCGACGCATGACGCTGCCTGAGAAATTCGCCGCACGCGTCCTTTCGGAGCTGGGGCCGGAAGAGGGGGCGGCGCTGTGCGCCGCACTCGATACCGAGCCGCCCGTGTCCGTGCGGCTGAACCCTGCCAAATGTGCCGGTGCGGCCGAACCCGGAGCGGTGCAGGACGGCACCGGGGCGGCACCGGGAGGATACGGATCGCCGCAGGGGAGCTCCGGGACGGATGTGCCCGCCCCGCTTCCGGTTTTGCAAAACGCCGACGGCCGTGTACCCTGGTGCGCCGACGGGTATTACCTGGCGGTGCGGCCGCAGTTCACCTTCGACAGCGATTTCCATGCCGGGGCATATTACGTGCAGGAGGCGTCGTCGCAGTTCGTGGGGCGCCTGATGGGCGGAGAGGGGGTTGCGGGGAAGCGAATCCTCGACCTTTGCGCCGCCCCGGGCGGCAAGACGACGCTCTATGCCTCGCTCGCGGGGCCCGGCGGGCTGGTCGTCGCCAACGAGATCGACCGCCGCCGTGCGCAGGTACTGGCGGACAACGTCCGCAAGTGGGGTACGGGCAATGTCGCCGTGACGACCTGCGAACCCCGGCAACTGGGCGACTTCGAGGCATGGTTCGACATGGTGGCCGTGGATGCCCCCTGCTCGGGCGAAGGGATGTTCCGCAAGGATGCAGAGGCCCGCGCCGAATGGAGCGAGGGGAATATAAAGCTCTGTGCTGCAAGGCAGGACGGGATATTACGTGAAGCATGGCGTGCGCTCAAACCCGGTGGCAGGCTGATATACAGCACCTGCACCTTCAACCGCGACGAGGACGAAGGCGCTTTGGAGCGTATGCTCGCATGGGCGGGCGACGAGGTCGCAGAGGCGGAAGACATGGCTGTCGACGGGGCGTGGGGGATCGTCTGCGGCCGGGTGGGGGCTTTCCGCACCTACCGGTTCTATCCCTACCGGGCACGCGGCGAGGGTTTTTTCGCCGCCGTGGCCTGCAAGGCTTATGATGCCGGCGGCCGTTGCCGCACCCCGAAGGCGCGGCGCACGGTATTTGCGCAGGTGGACAAGGCGTCCGCGGCTGAGTTGCGCCGTTGGGTGCGCACGCCGGAGCGGATGTGCTTCGCGGCGGTGGGCGATACCTGCTACGGATATTACGTCGCGCAGGCCGAGGCCGTGAAGGCGCTCGGCGAAGCGCTGCCCGTGATCTATGCGGGCGTGGCGATGGGGCAGTTCTTCAAGGGAAGCCTTCGGCCCGATCCGGCGCTGGCGTTCTTCTGCGGGTTGAACCGCGAGGCGGTGTCCGCGGCGGAGCTGGACGAGGCGCAGGCGCTGTGCTACCTGCGCAGGCAGGAGGTCGCCGCCGGGGCGTTTGCCGAAGGGGTGAACCTGGTGTGTGCCCGCGGGCGGGCGCTCGGGTTTGCGAAGCGGATCGGTAACCGGGTGAATAACATGTACCCCAATACATTGCGAATTATTAAACGATAGATATGGCCGAGAAACTTTTTTATTCGATGGGCGAAGTGGCCGAGATGTTCGACGTCAATGCGTCGCTGATCCGCCACTGGGAGTCGCAGTTCAGCGTTATCCGCCCCAAGCGCAACAAGAAAGGCAACCGTCTCTTCTCGCCGCAGGATGTGGAGAACCTCAAACTGATCTACCACCTGGTCAAGGAGCGGGGCATGACCCTCGAGGGCGCCAAGAAAGCCCTGAAACAGAAGCCTGCGGCCGAGGGCGGCGTGCAGCGCGATGCCGAGCTGATGGAGCGCCTGCAACGCATCCGTGCGCTGCTGGCCGAGGTGCGTGAAGACCTGAAGGCCGGCGAGGGCGAGATCCTTGCCGGCGCGGATGCCGAAGTTCCGGCGGCGGAGGCCGGAGCGACAGTGCCCCGCCGCAAGGCGAAACCCGTGGTGAAGATCGTCCCGGAGGATGCCGCGGCGCAGGGGGCCGCCGAACCCGGGCAGCCCGCGTCGAAACGTCTGCGCAAGCCCCGCCGCAAAAAGGAGGAGCCGGAACACAAGGAGCTCTTCGCCTTTTACGAACAGTCGCTCTTTTAGGGGCGCAACGGGCGCCGCACCCCTTGGGGAAGGCTGCGCTGCAAGGCGGAAAGCGCAGTGCCGCGGCCGCAGGGCGGATGGCCCCGCCGGGGCAGAAAAAATGATAACCAGACAAATCAGGATACTATGCTAATCAGGGAAGTGACCGATGTCATCGAGCGTTTCGCACCGCTCGCATGGCAGGAATCGTACGACAACGCAGGCTTGATCGTGGGGCGCCCGGACGACGAGGTGCACAGGGCGCTGCTGGCCGTGGACGTCACGGACGAAGTGATGGCCGAGGCCGAACGCGAAGGGTGCGACATGGTCATCACGCACCATCCGATCGTTTTCCATGCGCTCAAGCGCTTCAATTCGGCAGACCAGGTGCAGCGCTGCGTCGAACGGGCTATCCGCGGCGGCATTGCGCTCTATGCGTGCCACACCAACCTGGACAGCGCCCCCGGGGGGATGAGCTGGCGGCTGGCCGAGATGCTGGGCGTGGGGGACTTGCGCGTGCTCCAACCCGCGCAGGCGGACGAAAAGGTCGGGTTCGGCGTGGTGGGCGAGCTGCCCGAGCCGATGGCTACGGTGGAGTTCATGCGCCGCATGCAGCGCGTGCTGGGCGTTCGGGTCGTGCGCCACAGCGACATCGCTTCGCCCGAGGTGCGGCGCGTGGCGGTCTGCACCGGTGCGGGGGCTTCGATGATCGGCGACGCGCGCCGTGCCGGGGCTGACATATACGTCACGGCGGATATGAAGTACAACGACTTCATGACGCCGGATAAAGCTCTCACCGTAGCGGATATAGGCCATTTTGAAAGCGAATATTGCGCAATTCAGATTTTATTTGATATTTTGTCGAAAAATTTGATTACCTTTGCGGTTCGCAAGAGTGAAAGCTCTCGCAATCCGGTGAACTATTTGGTTTAAGTCTAAACTATACAAGTACATTATATGGCAACACAGAAGAAAACTGCCGACGTTGACTATTCGATGCAGGAGAAGATCATCGCACTCTATGAATTGCAGAAGATCGACAGCAAGATCGACGAAATCAACAAGGTGAAAGGTGAACTGCCTCTCGAGGTTCAGGATCTCGAAGACGAGATGACCGGCCTGAAAACCCGGATCGACAACATCAATGCCGAAATCGAGGAGCTGAACACGCTCACCAAGCAGCGCAAGCGCGAGGTCGACCAGGCCAAGATTCTCATCGGCAATTACAAGGAGCAGCAGAACAACGTGCGCAACAACCGCGAGTTCGATGCCATTACCAAGGAGATCGAGTACCAGGAACTGGAGATCGAACTGGCCGAGAAGCGCCTCAAGGAGTACGCCGCCGGTGTGAAAGCCAAGAAACTCCAGCTGGAGGAGGCCGAAGCCGTAGCGGAAGGCCGTGCCGCCGACCTGGCTGCCAAGAAGAACGAACTGGAAGGGATCGAAGCCGAAACCGCACCCCAGGTCGCAGAGTACGAAGTACAGGCCGACCGGGTCAAGGCCAAGATCGACGAGCGCCTGTTGTCGGCCTATGGCCGCATCCGCAGCAATGTGCGCAACGGGCTGGCGGTCGTGACCGTGAAGCGCGATGCCTGCGGCGGTTGCTTCAACCGGATTCCCCCGCAGCGCCAGGTGGAGATTCGCCAGGGCAAGAAACTTATCGTCTGCGAATATTGCGGACGTATCCTTGTGGCCGATCCCGAAGAGGGGCTGGAATAGCCCTGTGGAAAAATTAAGAAAGCAGGCCGGAGTGTACACTCCGGCCTGCTTTGCATTGGGGGGCAAGTCCCGGGTTCTATTTGGGCGTTCTTGCCCCTGTGCTCCTGGATTATCCGCCTTTGCCGTATGCGTGGCGCGGCGGATTTTCGGGATTGTTGTCTTGTCGTGCCGGGAGCCGGGAGCCGGGAGCCCGGGCTGCCTACCAGACGACCTGGTCGGGGAGGATTTCGCCGTCGGCGGCGTCTCCCGCGTCGAAGGAGGCGGCTTTGTACTGGATGCAGATCATCGTCATCGGGCTGTCGCCCGTGTTGCGCAGCGAACGCCTGCCGGCAGGCGAAACCCGTATGACGCTCCCCTCGCCTACGGGGAAGACCTGCCCGTCGACCTGGAACTCCCCGTCTCCGCCGAGGATGATGTAAAGTTCTTCGTGGGTCTTGTGGGTGTGGAGGAACCCGACGCTGCCGCCCGGTGCGAACTGCTGGAACGACATCTCGGCCCCGGTGGCCTGCAGGTCGCCGCCTACGAACACTTTCCCCGGGATCTCCACGCCCGGTGCCAGCGGCAGCGTGTACTGGTTCAACTCTTCGGTTTTCCCGACCGTCACGGCTGCGAAATTCGCGCCCGAGGCCACTTTTTCTACCTTTTTCATTTTTTACGGATTATTAAAGCGTTTATTAATCGTGTTGCCTGTATTGCCGTTGCGAAGGTAAGGAGAATGCAGCGTTCGTGCAAGACGGTACGCTGGCGTATGTTGCTAACATTTAGGTAACTGATGTTGTATGTCAGGCAGAAATCCGGGTGAAAAAAAGATTTTTTTGCAGGCAGCATGTGCGCGGCGATACGCGCGGCCGTGATACGGGGCGTTTTGCCCTCCCGCGCAAAGCCTGCCGGGCAGGGGCTCGGCGTGTGCTGTCCGGCTGCGGGAATAGCGGCCGGACAGGCGGTTTTGCGGGGCTGGGTGGGAGCGGCCGGGTGGGGGGCTTGTTGTGCGCCGGGAGGTTGGGGAATGGTGTCTGCCGGGCGGTTTGCGGCCGGGACAGGTCAGAGTGCCGGGGTTTCGGGGTTTTTAAATTTTTTTGTAAATTAGGAAATGTTAATTTATTAACACCGAAAATCCTTCCTATTTTTATAAATAATCCTTAACTTTGCGACGTTGTAATTTGCCTACTAAAATTACTGATAGATGAAAATAGCCCTTGCCCAGTTGAACTATACGATCGGGGATATCGACGGCAATGCCTCGAAAATCATCGATTCGATCAACAAAGCGAAAGCGCAGCGTGCCGACCTGGTCATTTTTGCCGAACAGGCCGTGAGCGGAACCCCGGCTTTCGACCTGTTGCGTAAAACCACCTTCCTCGAACTGTGCGAGGATGCACTGGTCGAAATAGCATCGTGCTGCGACGGTATCGCGGCCATCGTGGGACTCCCGATCCTGACGCGCGAAGGCACCATCAGCGCCGCGGCGCTGATCCAGGATCGCAAAGTGCTGCGCTACGTGGGTAAGAAATATATCACCGCACGCCGCGAAATGGGCTTCCTCGTCCCTTCGAAGGGGTTCGAATATGCGACGATCAAGGGCCACAAGTGCGCCATCATCGTGGGCGACGACCTGAGCCGCGAGCATGACTTCGACAAGTCGGTCGAGACCGTCATCTCGATCAACGCCCGCAAGTACGGCCGGGGGACGATGACCTACCGCTACGAGATGATGCGGCACCTGTCGTTCGTCGAAGGCAAGAACCTCGTGCTGGTGAACCAGGTCGGCGGTTCGACGGACATCGTCTACGACGGTACGTCGGGGGCGTTCAACAACCGCGGGGAACTGGTGCTGATGATGAAGCACTTCGAGGAGGATTTCCAGATCTTCGATACCAAGGCGGCCGGCGAGCCGGTTACGATCCCCTCGACCTACAACGACCGTACGCGGATGGTTTACCAGGCGGCCCGGTGCGGCCTGCGCGACTTCTTCGTGAAGAACGGCTACAAGAAGGCCTGCATCGGCCTTTCGGGCGGCATAGACTCGGCCGTGGTGGCCTGCCTGGCCGCCGACGCGCTGGGACGCCAAAATATCCGGGCTTTGCTCCTGCCCTCGCAGTTCTCTTCCGACCATTCGGTCGAAGATGCCAAGAAGCTGGCCGAGAACCTCGGCATCGAATATAACGTAATTCCCATCACGGAAATATACACCAGCGTGGTCAATACCCTCAAGCCGGTCATCGGCGGCAGGGAGTTCGACGCCACGGAAGAGAATATCCAGACCCGTATCCGCACGGTGCTGTTGATGGCCGTGCAGAACAAGGCGGACTACATCCTGCTCAACTCGTCGAACAAGAGCGAGAATGCGCTGGGACTCTGTACGCTCTACGGCGATACGGCGGGCGCTTTCAGCCCTACGGGCGACCTCTACAAGAGCGAGATGTACGACCTGGCGCGCTATATCAACCGCACGCAGGGCGACCCCATCCCGGGCAATATCCTCGACAAGGAACCCTCGTCGGAGTTGCACCCGGGGCAGAAGGACAGCGACATCCTGCCGCCGTACGAAGTGGTGGACGCGATCCTTTACCGCATGATCGAGGAGGGGCAGCACCGCGAGGAGATCGTCAATGCGGGCTTCGATTCCGAGGTCGTGGAGAAGATCCACGCCATGATCATGCGCAACGAGAAGAAGCGCTACCAGTTCCCGCCCGTACTGCGCCTGTCGATGTGCTCGTTCGGGCACGAGCGCCTTATGCCGCTTACCAACAAATACGGCGATTGAGGGCGGTGGCTTCACGGATTGAACATAGCGGCGTGGTGGAACGCGCGGAACGCGACACGGTCTATGTGAGGATCACCTCCCACAGTGCCTGCGGTAGCTGCAAGGCCCGCGAAGCGTGCGGCCTGGCCGAAGCGCAGGACAAGATCGTGGTCGTGAAGAGTCCCGACGCGGCGCATTATGCCGCGGGGGAGAAGGTTATGGTCGGCGTCCGTCGTAGTGCGGGCGCTGTCGCCGTTATATTGGCCTATGTCGGGGCGTTGGCCGTGCTGCTGGCCGTGCTGGTCGCCGCCGTTGCGCTGCTCGGCTGGAGCGAAGGCCGCGGCGCGCTTGCCGCTCTGGGAGCCGTGGTCGTCTATTACTGCATATTATGGCTCTTCAGGCATAAAATCGAACACACAATTCATTTCTCAATAACCAAACACTACTGATGGAAGTATTACTTTACACAATCCTGACGCTTTGTGCGCTGGGAGTGCTTTCCGCGGTGATCCTTTACTTCGTGGCCCAAAAATTCAAGGTCGAGGAAGATCCCCGGATCGACGAGGTGGAGAAGATGCTGCCGGGTGCCAACTGCGGCGGCTGCGGCTTCGCCGGGTGCCGCGGCATGGCCGACGCGCTCGTGAAACAGGACGACATCTCGGCGCTCTTCTGTCCGGTGGGCGGCGGCGACTGCATGAAGGCCGTTGCGGCCTACCTCGGCAAGTCGGCACCGGAAAAGGAGCCGCAGGTGGCCACCGTGCGCTGCGGCGGCACCTGCGACAAGCGCCCCCGCACCAACGAGTACAACGGTGCCAGGTCGTGCGCCGTGGCGTCGTCGCTCTATGTGGGCGAGACGGGTTGCGCATTCGGCTGCCTCGGGTTCGGGGACTGCGTCGTCTCGTGTGCGTTCGATGCGATCCGCATGAATCCCGCGACGGGGCTTCCCGAAGTCGACCCCGACAAATGTACGGCCTGCGGGGCCTGCGTGAAGGCGTGTCCCAAAATGATTATCGAACTGCGCAAGAAGTGGCCGAAGAACCGGGCGGTGTACGTGTCGTGCGTGTCGAAGGACAAGGGCGCCGTGGTGATGAAGGCCTGCAAGGCGGGTTGTATCGGATGCGGCAAATGCCAGAAGGTCTGCGCGTTCGGTGCCATCACCATTGAAAACAACCTCGCTTATATCGACCCGCAGAAGTGCAAGCTCTGCCGTAAGTGCGTGAACGAGTGCCCGACGGGTGCCATCGTGCTGGCGGGCATGGATCCGCTGCCCAAGGCACCGAAGGCACCGGCTGCCCCGAAAGCCGCACCTGCTGCTGCTAAGGAGGCTTCTGCCGGAGTTCCGACAGCGCCCGATGCCGGGGCTACCCCGGCTGTGCCGGCTGCCGAAACTCCGAAAGCCGAATAAGTACCGTCAAATCAGAGAAACACAAGATATGAAGACATTTCCAATAGGCGGAGTCCATCCGTCGGAAAATAAACTGAGCGGCGCCAAACCGATCGAGGTGCTTCCGCTGCCCGACGTGGTGACGATCCCGCTCGCACAGCACATCGGCGCCCCCGCCGTGGCCAAGGTCGCCAAGGGCGACAAGGTCGTGACGGGGCAGCTCATCGCCGAGGCGGGCAGCTTTATGTCGGCCAACATTCACGCCCCGGTTTCGGGGACGGTAACGGCCGTGGACATGGTGTCCAACGGGCAGGGGCTGCGCCAGATGATGATTACGATCAAGCGCGAGGGCGACGACTGGGCCGAGGGGATCGACCGCTCGGAGACGCTCGTCCGCGAGTGTACGCTCTCGGCACAGGAGATCGTCGCCCGGATCAAGGACGCCGGCATCGTCGGCATGGGCGGCGCGACGTTCCCCACGCACGTGAAACTCTCGATTCCTCCCGGGAAAAAGGCCGAATCGCTGATTATCAACGGTGTAGAGTGCGAGCCTTACCTTACGTCCGACCACCGTACGATGCTGGAGCACGGTGAGGAGCTGCTCGTGGGCGTGACGATCCTGATGAAGGCCATCGCCGTGGAGAAAGCCTATATCGGGATCGAGAACAACAAACCCGACGCCATTGCGCACCTGCGCCGTCTGGCCCAAGGGTATAAGGGCATCGAGGTGGTGCCCCTCAAGGTGAAATACCCGCAGGGCGGTGAGAAACAGCTGATCGTGGCCATTACGGGGCGCGAGGTGCCGCCCCCGCCCGCACTCCCGATCGACGTGGGCGCCGTGGTGTGCAATGCCTCGACGACCTATGCGGTCTACCAGGCCGTGCAGAAGCACAAGCCGTTGATCGAGCGCGTGGTGACGATCACGGGCAAAGGCGTCCGGGAGCCCAAGAACCTGCTGACCCGTATGGGTACGCCCGTCGAGGCGCTGATCGAGGCGGCCGGAGGGCTTCCCGCCGATGCGGGCAAGGTCATCAACGGCGGCCCGATGATGGGGCGCGCGATGGTCAACCTCGCCTCGCCCGTGACGAAGGGGTGCTCGGGCATCACCGTCATGAGCGGCCGCGACGCCCAGCGCCGCGAGGCTTCGCAGTGCATCAAGTGCGCCAAGTGCGTGGCTGCCTGCCCGATGGGGCTCGAACCCTATTACCTCTCGAAGATGACCCAGAAGAAAGGCTGGGAGGAAGTGGAGGCACAGATGATCACTTCGTGCATCGAGTGCGGCTGCTGCCAGGCCTCGTGCCCCTCGTACCTGCCGCTGCTGGACTGGGTGCGCCTGGGGAAACAGACTGTCATGGGCATTATCCGCGCACGTGCCGCGGCACCGAAAAAGTAAATGGAAAAACAGAAAGATATTATGGCAAACAAACTTGTTGTTGCTCCCGCTCCGCACGTGCAGACTTCGCAGTCGACGGCCAGGATCATGCGCGACGTCGTGATCGCGCTGATGCCCGCGCTGGTCGTCTCGATGGTGGTGTTCGGGGTGGACGTGCTGCGTGTCACGGCGCTCAGCGTGGCGTGCTGCGTGTTGTTCGAGTACCTTATCCAGCGGTTCCTCGTCGGTGGCTCGCTGACCATCGGGAACTGGTCGGCCGTGGTGACGGGCGTGCTGCTGGCTTTCAACCTGCCCGCGTCGATTCCCTGGTGGATCGTCGTGATCGGCGCATTCGTCGCCATCGCCATCGCCAAGATGACCTTCGGCGGGCTGGGTAAAAATCCGTTCAACCCCGCGCTGGTGGGGCGTGTGTTCCTGCTGATCGCCTACCCGGTGCAGATGACTTCGTTCCCGATGCCGGCGAACGGAGCCTTCGACGCACTTTCGGGCGCTACGCCGCTGGCGGCCGTGAAACACGGCGTTGCCCCCGACGTGCTCGGCGTGCAGGAACTGCTGCTGGGCAACATGCCCGGCTCACTGGGCGAGGTGGCGGCATTGGCACTGATCTGCGGTTTCGTATACCTGCTCTGGCGCCGCGTCATCACGTGGCAGATTCCCGTGTCGGTGCTCGGTACGATGGCCGTATTCGCGTTTGTCGTGGCCCTCGCTTCGGGCAGTACCGGGCCGGTGCTGTGGCAATTCCCGCTGTTCCATGTACTGGCCGGCGGAGCTCTGCTGGGCGCGATATTCATGGCGACGGATTATTCGACCTCGCCGATGACCGTCAGAGGGGGTGTGATCTTCGGCATCGGTATCGGCGCCATCACGATGTGCATCCGCCTGTGGGGCGCCTATCCCGAGGGTATGTCGTTCGCGATACTGATCATGAACGCCTGTGTGCCCCTGATCAACAAATATGTCAAACCCAAGCGCTTCGGCGTTAAATAGGAGGTGACGCAGTATGAAAAGTACACTTGTGAATATGACGGCCGTACTGTTCGGCATCACGCTCGTGGCTTCGGCCGGTGTGGGCGCCGTGAACATGATTACGGCCGAACCGATCGCCCAGGCCGAGCAGGCGGCGAAGGTCGAGGCGCTGAAGGTCGTGCTTCCGCCGTTCGACCAGACCGTACCCGAAGCGCTGACGATCGACGATATGCCGATCACGGTCTACACCGCAACCAAGGGAGGACAGGTCGCGGGCTACGCCGTGGAGTCGATGACCAAGAACGGTTTCGGCGGCGCGATCAGCATGATGGTGGGCTTCACGCCCGACGGTGAAGTGGTCAACGTCAACGTGCTCAGGCAGGCTGAGACCCCTGGGCTCGGGACGAAGATGGCCGACAAGGAAAATGTGCTGCTGGGGAGCATCCAGGGCAAGAAACTCGAAACGATGAAGCTCGTGGACGGCAAGCTGGCCGTGAAGAAGGACGGCGGCGACGTCGACGCGCTGACGGCCGCGACCATATCCTCGCGCGCCTATGTCGATGCGATCAACCGCGCCTGGATGGCTTACAAGAGCGTAGCGACGGGTACGGCGCCGACAGACGTATCGTCGGGAGCGACTTCTGCGGCCGGAGATTCGGCAGAGGAACAAACCAACGGGCCGGCGGCTCAGGAAGGAGGGCAAAATGAATAAACTGAACATCATTCTGAGCGGCATCGTCAGGAACAACCCGACGTTCGTGCTGGTGCTGGGCATGTGTCCCACGCTGGGTACGACGACCTCGGCCGGAAACGGCATGGGCATGGGGCTGGCGACGATGGCCGTGCTGATCATGTCGAACCTGGTGATCTCGCTCATCAAGAACATCATTCCGGACAAGGTGCGCATCCCGGCGTTCATCGTCGTGATCGCCTCGTTCGTGACCGTGGTCGAAATGCTGATGAAAGCCTACACGCCGCCCCTGTACGAGGCGCTGGGCGTCTTCATCCCGCTGATCGTGGTGAACTGCATTATTCTGGGGCGTGCCGAGGCTTTCGCCTCGAAGAATACGCCGCTGGATTCGGTGCTCGACGGTGTCGGGATCGGTTTGGGCTTTACGCTTTCCCTGACGGCCGTAGGTGCCGTGCGCGAGATCCTGGGCAGCGGCGCGATCTTCGGCATCAGCCTCGGAACGGCCGATTACATGCCGCTGATCTTCGTCCTCGCACCGGGGGCATTCCTGGTGCTGGGGTACCTCATGGTATTGTTTAATAAATTAGCCAAGAAATAGTTATGGAGCTTTCATATTTCGCAATCATCATCGGCGCCATCTTCGTCAACAACGTCGTACTGGCGCAGTTCCTCGGCATCTGCCCGTTCCTGGGCGTGTCGTCGAAGGTCGAGACCTCGATGGGTATGGGCGCTGCCGTAACGTTCGTCATGGCAATCGCCGCCGTGGTGGCCTGGCTGATCCAGGCTTATGTGCTCGTGCCGCTGGACATCGTCTACATGCAGACGATCGTCTTCATCCTCGTGATCGCCGCGCTGGTACAGATGGTCGAGATCATGCTCAAGAAACTCTCGCCTTCGTTATATCAGGCACTGGGTATCTTCCTGCCCCTGATCACGACCAACTGCGCCGTGCTGGGCGTGGCGATCCTGATGATCCAAAAGGAGTTCAACCTCTTGCAGAGCGTCACTTATTCGGTGGCTACGGCGCTGGGATTCGCCCTGGCGCTGGTGCTCTTCGCCGGCATCCGCGAGAGGCTCGAATTCGAGGACGTGCCCAAGGCTTTCAGGGGCGTGCCTATCGCGCTGATCACGGCCGGTATCCTCGCCATGGCCTTCATGGGATTCTCGGGGCTGGTATAACGACGTCCCGCAATGCGAAACAGCCACCTTCGGAAATGAGGGTGGCTGTTTGTCCTTTGCAGTAATTGAGATGTTCCGTGAATTTCTCGATCCGGCCTGCTGCCGGCCCGGAAACGGGCAACAGCCTTTGGGGGATTCGCATTATTTCGGATTATTTTTGTCGGAATCGTTCGTTTCTTGCAGGCAAATAGTTATTTTTGCACAAATAACCGTAACTGAAATGGAGGATATCATCAAACTTCACGACAAAAAGTTCAGGATCATGATCCCCGCCGCCAAGATCGACGAGGCCGTGGCCGCCGTAGCCTGCCGCATCAACGAGGACTACCGCGACAAGGAGACGCCGTTGTTCGTGGGCGTACTGAACGGCTCGTTCATGTTCATGAGCGACCTGATCAAGAAAATCGAGTTCAACAACGAGCTGTCGTTCGTGAAGCTGGCCTCGTACGAAGGTACTTGCTCGACGGGGTGCGTGAAGAACCTGATCGGGCTGAACAACAGCATCGAAGGCCGCCATGTGATCATCGTCGAGGACATCGTCGACACGGGCGAGAGCATCGAGCACATGATCGGCGAGCTGAAGTCGCATAATCCCGCGAGCATCGAGGTCTGCACGCTTTTTTTCAAACCGGGTTCCTACCGCAAGCAACTGCCGATCAAGTACCGCGCCATGGAGATCGGCAACGAGTTCATCGTGGGCTACGGCCTGGACTACGACCAGTTGGGACGCAGCCTGAAGGATATTTACGTGGTTACCGAATAGATGGATTCCAAGACCGATAGCGAACTGCTCGACGGCGGGCGCAAGCTGCCCCTGGTCGAAGATTTCTACACGATCCAGGGCGAGGGCTTCCATGCCGGGAAACCCGCCTATTTCATCCGCCTGGGCGGATGCGACGTGGGATGCCGCTGGTGCGACGCCAAATACACGTGGAACCCCAGGCTCTATCCCCCGATCGACGTACGGACGGTGATCGACCGTGCTACGGCGTGTCCTGCGCAGGCGATCGTCATCACGGGCGGCGAACCGCTGCTTTATCCGCTGGGGGTGCTGACCGAAACACTGCACGGCAAGGGGCTGGAGATATTCCTCGAAACGTCGGGGACGCATCCCTTCTCGGGGTATTTCGACTGGGTGTGTCTGTCGCCCAAGCGGCAGCAACCGCCGCTGGACGAGGCGTTCGGGAAGGCGCACGAACTGAAGGTGATCGTCGGGGACGAGGCCGATTTCGAATGGGCCGAGCGCAATGCCGCACGGGTGGGAGCCGGGTGCATCCTCTACCTGCAACCCGAGTGGAGCGTTGCGGAGCGCATGATGCCCGCGATCGTCGAGTATGCGAAGGCGCATCCGAAATGGAATATCTCGATCCAGACCCATAAATACATGCACATACCCTGATGGGCTTCGAAGTAGGCAAAAAGTTCTGGATCGCCGCCACGGCGGTCATCGTCGTCGTCACGTTGTTCGTGGTGGGGCGGAACCTTTTGCATGCGGTGAAGATCAAGCGGCAGATCAACGCCCTGAACCGGGAGCGGGAGTTTTACCGGGCCAGGATCGAACAGGACAGCACGCTGCTGGAGCGCCTGCGCTACGACGACTATCTGGAGGAGTATGCCCGCGAAAACTATCACATGCAGCGCAGCGACGAGCATGTGTACATCATCAAGGAGTGATTTTCCGATCCGTATGACTTGACGGCGACCCGGCGGGCTGCCGTTTTTTTGTGTTACAGCCGGGCCTGCCGGGATGCGGCTTTCCCGCCTGTCCGGAAAATCCGGGTAGGCGGCCGTTGGCGGCGCCCGGTCAGTAATGCGTGAACCCGTGCCAGTCCAGGGCCCGGGGCCGGTCGTTTTCGAGCCACTCCAATTTGCCGCTGTCCGTGATGCGGCCGACGGGGTGGAGCGGCGTGCCGAAGCGTGCGCGGAAATCGACGGCGAGCCTGTCGGCGGCCGCCGCGTCGGCCGTGAGCAGGAGCTTGTAATCCTCGCCCCCGCAGGCGGCTGTTTCGACGTCCGCCCCTTGGGCGAGGGGGATACGGCCGATGTCGATCGCGGCGCCTACCCCCGAGCGCTCCATGATGTGGCGGATATCCGAGGCCAGCCCGTCCGAGAGGTCCATCATGGCGTGTACTTCGGGGCGTGCGCCGAGCCAGATGCCTTCGTCCACCTGGGGCTGCGGGTTGCGGTGGGCTGCGGCGGCGGGGGTGTCGTAGCGTCCGGCGAGGATGTCATGCAGTCCGGCGCCCGAAAGTCCGAGTTCTCCGGCGACGAGTATCGCGTCGCCGGGGCGTGCCCCGCTACGGCGCTTGATGTGTGCGTCGGCGATGCGGCCGATGGCCGTGACATTGATCGTGATGCCTGCCGCCGAGCGGGTCGTGTCGCCCCCGGCGAGCGTGACGCCGAACGCTTCGGAGAGTTCCCGGTAGCCGAGCATGAACTCTTCGGCCCATGTGCCGGCCGTGTCGGTCGGGAGCGACAGCGACAGCAGGGTGGCCACCGGGCGGGCGCCCATCGAAGCGACGTCGCTCAGGTTTACGGCAAGGGATTTGCGCCCCAGTTCGCGGGGCGAAGTTGCGGAACGCAGGAAATGGACGCCTTCGGCGAGCATGTCGGTCGTGAAGACCAGCGATTCGCCCTCCCCGACGGGGAGCACGGCGCAATCGTCGCCGATCCCTTCGAACCCGTTGTCGGGCAGGGTGGCGAAGAGTTCTTTTATGTGGTCTATGAATCCGAATTCGGTCATGGTTCTCGGGTGTGTCCGGCCGCGGCGCCCCGCCGGCCGGTGCGGGTTTTCGGGTTTTTCACGTGCGGCTGCCGCCCCGGGGGCGGAGTCCCCGCCTGGGGACGGGAACGAAGCCTGTGCGAACCGCGGCAGGGGCGTGGGCGGCGTTTGAAATCATTATTTAACGGGCGATGTCGAACAAAGGTATTAAAAATTCTTTAAAATCACTATCTTTGCCTGCGGATTGCGCCGGGTATGCCGTGCGTGTCAAACAGTCTCGAAGATGAAGATATTGATTCTCAACGGCCCGAACCTCAATTTGCAGGGGCGGCGCGATACCGGGGTCTACGGCACCCGGACTTTCGAAACCTTTTTCGGGGAGCTCGAAGCACTCTATCCGGCCGTTGGGTTCGGTTATTTCCAGTCCAACCTCGAAGGCGAGCTGATCGACGCCGTACAGCAGGCCGACGGTACCTACGACGGTGTGGTGCTCAATGCCGGCGGATATACCCATACGTCGGTGGCGCTGCGCGATGCGGTGTCGGCGGTGTCGGTGCCGGTCGTCGAGGTGCACATTTCGTCGATCCTCGCGCGCGAGGAGTTCCGCCACGTCTCGCTCCTGGCTCCCGTGGCCGTGGGGTCGATCATGGGTTTCGGGCTGGATTCATACCGGCTGGGCGTCGAGGCCCTGTTGCTCCGCGGCAGGGAGTAAGCCCCGGGTTCCCGGAGCGGCCCATTCCCCGGCCCGGTAGGGGAGGGCGTGCGGAAGTTCCCCGGGGCTGTCCGCGCAGAGCGTGTGCAGGAGCGGCACCGGGCGTAACGTAAAATGTCGAAATACTAATATTTTAGCATCATACTTTTATGTATAGAATGAAAAAAACCAAGATCGTCGCAACAATGTCGGATTTCCGTTGCACCGAAGAGTTCGTGAAAAACCTTTTCGATGCCGGTATGGACGTGGTTCGTGTCAATTCGGCGCATGTCTCGGAAGAGGGCGCTACGCATATTGTCGAGACCGTACACCGCGTTAACCCGGCTATCCCGATCATGATAGATACGAAGGGCCCCGAAATCCGTGTCACGACGATCGCCGACGAGTACGGCAACAGCATCAATTTCCGGCCGGGCGACCGTGTCGCCGTGCGCGGCTCGGACGGCAGCGACAAGACGACCCGCAAGGTGGTTTACATGAACGTCCCCAACATCGTGGATGACATACCCGTCGGGGCGCGGATGCTCATCGCCGATGGCGAGCTGGAGATCCGTGTTGTGGAAAAGACCGCCGAGGAGCTGATCTGCGAATTCGTCGTGGGCGGCGCCATGCGTTCGCGCAAGAGCGTCAACGTGCCGTCGGTGTCGATCAACCTGCCTTCGGTGACGGAGAAAGACCGCCGGTTTATCGAGTGGGCCGTGAAGAACGACGTGGATTTCATCGCACACTCGTTCGTGCGCAGCGCCAGGGACATCAAAGCCGTGCAGGACATCCTCGATGCCCACGGCAGCAAGATCAAGATCATCTCGAAGATCGAGAACCGCGAGGGGCTCGACAACATCGACGAGATCATCGAGGCGTCGTACGGCATCATGGTGGCGCGCGGCGACCTGGGGGTGGAGCTTCCCGCCGAGGCGATTCCCAATACCCAGCGGCGTATCGTCGAGAAGTGCATTTGCGCCAAGCGTCCGGTGATTATCGCCACTCAGATGCTCTATTCGATGGTCAAGAGCCCGCGTCCGACGCGCGCCGAGGTGAGCGACGTGGCGAGTGCCATTTACGAGCGCGTGGACGCCGTGATGCTGAGCGACGAGACGGCGATGGGCGACTTCCCCGTGGAATCGGTGGAAACGATGGCCCGCATCGCCCGCGAGATCGAACGCGACGAGACGCATTTCAAACCGATGATCGACATGGACATGGTCTCGGTGAACCACGAGATCACGGCGCAGCTGGCACGTTCGGCCGTGCGTGCCTCGACCAACCTGCCGATAAAATATGTGGTGCTCGACACCAAGACCGGCCGTACGGGCCGTTATCTGGCGGCATTCCGCGGGCAGAAAACCGTGATGGCCGTATGCTATCAGCTGCATGCGCAGCGTATCCTGGCCCTGTCGTACGGCGTGGTGCCGATCCTGCGCAACCAGGAGCTGAAGGACAGGTACCACTTCCTGATCGACGCGCTGGAGGTCATCGAACAGCACCAGAAGCTCGACGGGCAAGACCTGCTGGCAATCGTGGGCGGCAGTTTCGGCCCCGACGGCGGTGCGTCGTACGTCGAGATCGCCAATGTCCTCAATATCCGCAGGCGTAACGAAGAGATCGTTGCCGCGCAAAAATCTTAGGCGGTGGACGGGCAGCTCAGGGATAAGGTAGCCAGCGGCGTGGCGTGGAGCATGGCCGAGAAAGTCGGTACGATGCTTCTCCAGCTGGCCGTGAGCCTTACGATCCTGCGGCTGCTGAACCCCGCCATCATGGGTGTGATCGCGATCCCGACGGCCTTCCTTGCCGTGGCGATCGTGATTGCCGACAGCGGCTTTTCGCAGGCGCTGATCCGCAAGGGGACACCTACGGCCGACGATTACAAATCGGTCTTCGCCTTCAACGTCGGGGTTGCGCTCGTGCTTTACGGGGTGCTGGTAGCGCTGGCGGGGAGCATCGCGCGGTTCTACGACATGCCGGAAATCACGCGGATAGCACCGGTATTCTTCCTCCAACTGCCGCTGAGCGCCGCATGTGCGATCCAGAATACGATTTTTGTCCGGACATTCCGCTTCGCACTGCTCTCGAAGGTCACCTTCGCCTCGTGGTTCATCGCCGGGATGGTGGCTATCGGCCTCGCATTGGCCGGGTTCGGGATCTGGTGCATCGTGGTGCAGCGCGTATTGCAGGCCTCCGTGCGGGCCTTGCTGTTGTGGTGGCTGAGCGACTGGCGTCCCTGCGGGAAGTGCAGCCGGCGGCCGCTGCGCGAAATGGCGCCGTACAGTTTCAGCCTGCTGGCTACCGATTTCATCTCGACCCTCTATAACAAGGTGCCCCAGATATTTCTCGGGAAACTCTATCCGCAGGAGACACTCGGCTCGTACGAGCAGGCCGTCAAGCTGAAAGACCAGCCGGCGACTTCGGCCATGCAGGCCGTGCAGAACGTGACCTTCCCGGCGCTGGCCAAGATCAAGGACGACGCGCCGAAACTGGCCGAAAGTTACCGGCAGATCGTCATGGTCGTGGCCTATGCCATGTTCCCCGTGATGCTCGGTCTGTCGGCCATCGCCGAGGACATGTTCGCCGTCTTCCTGGGCGGGGAGTGGATGGCGACGGTGCCTTATTTCGAAGCGGTATGTCTGGCCGGGCTTTTTTACCCGCTGGGATTGGTGGCCTACAATGTGTTGAAAGTCAAGAGCGGCGGTGCGCTGATCGTAAAACTGGAGGTCGCCAAGAAAGTGATGATGTCGGTGGTGTTCGCCGTGACGATTCCGGTCAGCGTCCAGGCCGTCATCTGGGGGCTGGTGGTGATCGCCTTCTGCGAGATGGCGATCAACTTCTTCGCCACGACCCGTTTCACGTCATTCGGCGCAGGACGCTTCGTGCGCACGGTGCTGCCGATGCTGCTCGTGGCCGGGGCGATGTACGCTCTTGTGCGGGTTACGGCGCTGGCGGTGCCGGGCAATGCGTTGTTGCGGTTGCTGGCCGAAGTCGCCGCGGGCGTGGTCAGCTACGTCCTGCTTTCTGCACTGTTCCGGCTCGAAGCCTTCCGCGAGGTGGTCGCACTGGCCAGGCGCCAGTTCATCCGCAAATAGGCCGGCTGCCCGGGCTGGCCGTCACTGCCGGATATACACAGGAAAAACGTCCGCCGGATCAATATCCGGCGGACGTTTCTGTTGCGGCGCGGTTCCGTTTTGCAGCCCGGTTTCTGTTTGGCGCGCGGTTCGCCGTTTCGCACGGCGTATGCGGTGTCCGGGACTTGCTGCCTTGGCGGTCGCTGCCGCTCGGGCGGCTCCGTCGCGTGCGCAGCTCCTTTACCCGTCAGGCGTAGACCTTCGGGACGATGGTGCCGCGGAGGACGACCAGTGCGTTGGCGACCAGCGATTCGAGTTCGTTCTCGCCGGGGTAGACCGAAACGGGGGCGATGAACGAGCAGTGCTGTTCGATGTACCGCACGACGAACTCGTTGTGGGCGATGCCCCCGGTGAGGATGACGGCGTCGACCCGCCCGCACATGGCGGCGGCCATGGCGCCGATCTGCTTCGAGATGCCGTAGCACATGGCCTCGGCCACGAGCCGGGCTTTTTCGTCGCCCTGCGCGATACGCTCCGAGACCTGCATCATGGAATTGGTGCCCAGGTGCGCAACGAGCCCGCCTTGGCCGGCCAGCATTTTCTGGACTTCGCGGCGCGTGTAACGCCCCGAGAAGCAGAGGTCGGCGAATTCGCCCGCAGGCAGGCTGCCCGCCCGCTCGGGGGCGAAGGGACCGTCGCCGTCGAGCGCGTTGTTGACGTCGACGACACGTCCCTGTTTGTGCGCGGCGACGGAGATGCCCCCGCCCAGGTGCGCGACCACCAGGTTCGCCTTTTCGTAGACGATGCCGATGCGGTCGCAGTGCAGGCGTGCCGTGGCTTTCTGGTTGAGTGCGTGGAAGATCGACTTGCGCGGGCAGTCGGGATGGCCGCTCAGGCGTGCCACATCCTCCATCTCGTCGACGACCACCGGGTCGGCGATGTAGGCTTTGACACCCGCCATGGCGGCGATCTCGGCGGCCAGTAACCCGCCGAGGTTCGAGGCGTGTTCCATCGTGGCGTTCGTTAGGTCGCGCCGCATGGCTTCGTTGACTTCGTATACGCCGGCCGGGATGGGGCGTACGAGCCCGCCGCGTCCGATGACGGCCGACAGCTGCATGATGTCGAACCCGTGTTCGGACAGCGCCGTGAGGATCATTTCCCGGCGCCAGCCCAACTGGTCGATGATGTTGGTGTAACGTGCGATCTGTTCGGCCGTGTGGCGCAGGGTCAGATCCAGCGAAGGACGCTCCTCGTCATAGAGGGCGACCTTGGTGGACGTAGAGCCGGGATTTATCGCTAAGATTTTGAAGCCCATAAATTCGGTTCCGGTTAGTAGTTGGTAGGTTGGTGTAGGTGTGTGCCTATTGTTTTACGGCCAGGCAAGCCAGTGCGATCGAGTAGAGTTTGGTCTTGCTCGTGTCGCCGCGCGAGGTCAGTACGCAGGGCACCTTCGTGCCTGCGACCATGGCGGCCAGTTCGCCTCCGCAGAGGTGCGTCACCGACTTGAAGAAGACGTTGGCTGACTCCAGGTTGGGGAAAAGCAGGCAGTCGGGGTCGCCCGCTACGGACGAACCTTTGACTTTCTTGTGCTCGGCGACATCCTTGTAGAGTGCTACGTCGAGCGACAGGGGGCCGTCGATGATGACGTTGCCCAGCTGTCCGCGGTCGCCCATTTTGGCCAGCAGGGCGCCTTCGGTCGATGAAATGACGCTGGGGAGCAGCTGCTCGGAGGGGGCGATGCAGGCGATCTTGGGGGTTTCGATGCCCAGCAGGTTGGCGACTTTTGCAAGGTAGCCGATTTGCTTGATCTTCTGTTTGAAGTCGGGCAGCGGGATGACCGCGACGTCGGAGATGACCAGCAGTTTGTGGTAGCAGGGCATCTCGACGATCGATACGTGGCTCAGCACGCCCTTCGGGGGGAACAACCCGGCTTCCTTGTTGAGGATGCCGCGCATGTATTTGTCGGTCGAGACCAGTCCCTTCATTAGCACGTCGGCGTTGCCTGCCACGACGGCGGCCACGGCCTGCTGCACGCATTTCACGTCGTTGGCCTCGTCGACGATGTTGAATGCCTTGATGTCGATGTCGTTTTCGGCGCATACCTGTTCGATGACTTTCTTCTCGCCGAACAGCGTGGGCTCCACGATACCTTCCTTGTAGGCTTCGTAGACGGCTTCCAGCGTATGCGAATCCTGGCCGTAGGCTACGGCCAGCCGTTTTTTACCCCTTTTTCTCGCCTCGTCGACGATTTCTGTAAGATGTTGGATCATTGTGGTGTTGTGCTTTTATTTATTTTACCAGATTGTACGTGTCGGTGGCGATGACCAGTTCCTCGTCGGTGGCGATGACGGCGACCTTGACCCGCGAGGAGGGTTTCGAAAGGATTTTGTCCATGCCGCGGGCGCCCTTGTTGGCTGCGTGGTCGAACTCGACGCCCATGAATTCGAGCCCCGTGCAGACCGTCTCGCGCATCTCGCACGAATTCTCGCCCACGCCGCCCGTGAAGACGATCAGGTCGACGCCGCCCATTTCGGCGGCATACTCCCCGACGAATTTGCGGATGCGCCCGTAGTGCATGTCGCGGGCGAGGATGGCGCGGGGGTTCCCTTCGTCGTAGGCGCGGTCGATGTCGCGCATGTCGCTCGAAAGGTCGGTGAGCCCCAAAACGCCCGATTTCTTGTTCATCATCTCGTTCACCTCGGCGTAGGACATGCCCTCCTTTTCGCCGATGAAGGTGATGGCGCTGGGGTCGACGTTGCCGCAGCGGGTACCCATCACCAGCCCGTCCACGGGCGAGAAGCCCATCGACGTGTCATGCGACTTGCCGTTGAGCACGGCCGTGACCGATGCGCCGTTGCCGATGTGGCAGGTGATGATCTTCGAATTCTCGAAGTCGAGGCCCGCGAGCCGGGCGCCGGTCTGTGCCACGTATTTGTGGCTGGTGCCGTGGAAGCCGTACTTGCGCACGCGGTACTTGTCGTAATAGGCGTGGGGCAGGGCGTACATGTAGTTTACGGCCGGGATGGTCTGGTGGAACGAGGTGTCGAAGACGGTGACCTGCGGGACGCCCGGCAGGACTTTCTCGATCGACAGCACGCCTTCGAGGTTGGCCGGGTTGTGCAGCGGTGCGATTTCGAACAGCGAACGGATCTTGGATTTCACCTCCTCGGTCACGATGCAGCTCTCGGGGAAGAACTCGCCGCCGTGTGCCACGCGGTGGCCGACGGCCTTCACCTCGTCGAGCGAGCCGATGACGCCGTGTGCGGGGTCGGTCAGTGCGTCGAGCACCAGCTTGATGCCGGTGGTGTGGTCGGGGATGGGACGGTGCAGCTCGAACGGTTCTTTGCCGACGGGCTTATGGGTGAGGTCGCCTTCCGGCAGGCCGATGCGTTCCACGATTCCTTTCGCGAGCAGTTTGCTCGATGCGGCTTCCATGTCGATCACCTGATACTTGATCGACGAGCTGCCGCAGTTCAATACCAAAATTACCATTTCTCTTTATAGTTAATTTCTAAATGTCGTTCCTATCCACATGCCGGCGGCTGCAAAAACAATGCATACTGCCACGCTCAGCCCCACGTAGGCCGCCGCCGCCGTGTAACATTCCGCACGCAGCAGGCGCACCGCGTCGGCCGAAAAGGTCGAAAAAGTGGTGAACCCGCCGCAGAAACCCACGATGAGCAGCCATCCGAGTGTCTCGGAGCTGGTAGCTTCGAGCAGAATGCCGATCAGCAGCGAACCCGCGGCATTGACCGTGAACGTACCCGCCGGGAATCCCAGCAGCGTCTGCCCCGCCATTATCCCGCCGGAAAGCAGGTAACGGACGATGCTGCCGGCAGCACCGCCGCATCCTACGGCCAGAAGTTCACGAATCATAAGTTAAATATACGCCAAATTTTAAGGATATGCAAATTTACAGAAAAAATGCTTACGGATTGTTATTTTTCCTGCCGTTTTTTCGAGGTTTTTTGTCGTATCGGGGTTTAAGGTTGGCGGATTTGTCCGTCGCCCGAGACGATATACTTGTAGGTCGTGAGCTCGGGCAGTCCCATCGGGCCGCGGGCGTGGAGTTTCTGCGTCGAGATACCCACTTCGGCGCCGAAGCCGAACTGCCCGCCGTCGGTGAAGGCGGTCGAGACGTTGACGTAGACGCAGGCGGCGTCGACGCTGCGCGTGAACTGCGTGGCGGCCTGCTTGTTTTCGGTGACGATGGCCTCGCTGTGGCGCGACGAGTAGCGGGCGATATGCGCCAGTGCCCCGTCGAGCGACGCGACGGTCTTGACGGCCAGTTTGTAGTCGAGGAACTCGGTGCCGAAATGCTCTTCGGCGGCATGTTCCAGCAACCCGGCGGGGTAGTGCCCGTCGAGGGCGGCGAAAGCCTCTTCGTCGGCGTAGACCGTCACATGCGCCCCGGCCAGCGGTGCGCACAGCTCCGGAAGGTCGGTGAGGCGGCCGCGGTGGATGACCAGGCAGTCGAGGGCGTTGCAGACGCTCACGCGGCGCGTCTTGGCGTTGCAGACCACGGCACGTCCCTTTTCGAGGTCGCCGTCGATGTCGAAATAGGTGTGGACGATGCCGGCGCCCGTTTCGATGACCGGGATGCGGGCGTTCTCGCGGACGAAGCGGATCAGCCCCGCCCCGCCGCGCGGGATGACTACGTCGACATAGCCCACGGCGCTCAGCAGCGCCCCCACGGCTTCGTGCCCCGCGGGGAGCAGCGTGAAGGTGTTTTCGTCGATGCCTTCGGCGCCGAGCGCTTCGTGCAGCAGCGCCGCGATCGCCTCGTTGGAGTGGCGGGCGTCGCTGCCCCCTTTCAGGACGCAGGCGTTGCCCGTCTTGACGCAGAGGGCGAAGATGTCGGCCGTGACATTGGGGCGGGCTTCGCAGACCATGCCGACCACGCCGAACGGTACGCGGCGCTTGACGATGGTCATGCCGTTGGGGCGCGTCCAGCGCGCCAGTTCCTCGCCCTGAGGCGAGCGCAGGTGCGATACGGCTTCCATGTCGGAGGCGATGGAGCCGATTCGCTCCGGGGTCAGCCGCAGGCGGTCGAGCATGGGTGACGAGGCGGGCATGGCCTCAATGTCGCGGGCGTTGGCTTCGAGCAATGCGGGCGTATGCCCGCGCAGGAGCCTTGCGGCGTGTTGCAGGATGCGGCCGAGGCGTTCGGGTTCGACGTCGGCCAGCGCCGTCCCGGCCTTCCGGGCGGCCTTGAACAGGGATTCGTATTCCATAATCGGTTATTCCAGGTAGAGGTAATCGCAGTGGACGAGGGGCTTGAGCCCTTTGCGTCCGATATTGCGGCGGGCGGTGGCGCTGTCGCACGAGATGCGTCCCACGGCCAGCTGTGCCCCGTCGGGCGAGAGGATGCGCACCAGGTCGTCGCGTTCGAAATCGCCTTCGACGGCTGTGACGCCCACGGCGAGGATGCTGGCGGCCTTGCTGGCGCGGACGGCTGCGGCGGCGCCCTGGTCGATGCGCAGGATGCCCTTGGCGAAGCCTTCGCTGCTGGCGATCCATTTCTTGACGCCCGAGGCTGCCCTCGGAGCCGGTTCGAAGCGGGTGCAGGGCACCTCTTCGCCGGTCAGCACCAGGTCGGTGAGGATGCCGTCGCGGCGGCCGTTGGCGATGATGACCTCGATGCCTTCGGCCGCCGCACGCGACGAGACGCGGCTCTTGGTGGCCATGCCGCCGCGGCCGCGCGACGAGCGTACGGGGTCGATGTACTGCGAGAGGTCTTCCGAGGGTTTCACACGGCGGATGACCTGCGATGCGGGGTCGGCGGGCGAGCCGTCGTAGATGCCGTCGATGTTGCTCAGGATAATGAGCGCCTCGGCGTTCATCATGGCCGCGACGAGCCCCGAGAGCTCGTCGTTGTCGGTGAACATCAGTTCGGTGACCGAGATGGTGTCGTTCTCGTTGACGATCGGCAGCACGCCGTTGGCGAGCATCGTCTCCATGCAGTTGCGCTGGTTGAGGTACTGCCGCCGTGTGGAGAGGCTCTCCTTGGTGGTGAGCACCTGCCCGCAGACGATGCCGTATTCGTTGAAGAGGTCGTAGTAGCGGTTGAGTAGCTTGACCTGCCCCACGGCGGAGAAGAGCTGCCGTGCGGAGACCGAATCGAGCTTCCCGGCGCGTTGCCCGAGGATGCTGCGCCCCGAGGCCACGGCTCCCGACGAAACCAGGATGACCTCGGTGCCCGCGCGGTGGAGCCGGGCCACCTGGTCGACCAGGGCCGAGATGCGGGTGGTGTCGGGACGGCCGTCGTCGCGCGTCAGCACGTTGCTGCCCACCTTGATGACGATGCGCCGGTATTTGTTCTGTGCGTCCATATGCGTTTCATTCGCCGGGAATGGCCCGGCTCAGGGTTCGAATTTGTAGCCCACGCCCTTGATGGTGACGATGCGTTCGTCGCCGATCTTCTGGCGCAGTTTGCGGATGTGCACGTCGATGGTGCGGTCGCCCACGACCACCTCGGTGCCCCAGATCTTCGTATATATCTCTTCGCGCGAGAAAAGCTTCCCGGGCGACGAATAGAGCAGGTCGAGCAGCGCGAATTCCTTGCGCGGAAGGGCTATCTCGTGGCCGTCGCGCGTCACGGTGTAATGCTCGCGGTCGACGGCGATGCCTGCCGCGGCAGGTTCCGCCGGCGCGGTTTCGGCGTCGATCCGCTTGAGGATGGCCTGCACGCGGCTGACCAGCAGCTTCATCTTGATCGGCTTGGTGAGGTAGTCGTCCGCCCCGACACCGAAGCCCGTAAGCTGCTGATCCTCCTCGCCCAGCGCCGAGAGAAATACCACCATCGTGTCGCGCAGCTGCGGATCCTGGCGGATGGCACGGCAGGTCTGCGCACCGTCCATGACGGGCATCATCATGTCCAGCAGGATCAGGTGCGGACGGCACTCGGCGGCGGCCTTCAGCGCCTCGGCGCCGTTCTGCGCCGTGAATACTTCGTAGCCCTCCTTCTGGAGGTTGTACCTCACGAATTCGAGGATGTCGATTTCATCGTCGACAAGCAGGATGCGGTGGCTCATGGTTCCGGTTGACAGGTTTTGTATCGCACGCGGCAATTGGGCGCGGTTGCGTGCCGCTCATATCTCGGGCGAAGTTAGCAAATTTCCGGCTAAATCGTTCGGTAGCCCGGGAAAAATGGTTATATTTGCGAGATTTATATACTTCCGTATATATGGAAATCAAAAACGTGTACTGAGATGGCTACTGAAAATCCGAATCTTCCTGCTCCCGAGGAGCGAGTCAGCGATGCTGCTGAAGATGTGCAGACCGTAACTTCCGAAGTGACTTCCGAAGTCCCTGAAACCGAGGCCTCCGCAGCAGCGGAGGCGGAACCCGTCGTGGAAACACCCGCGGCAGAAGAACCCGAGACGGAAAAATCCGTTGCGGGAACGCCCGCGGCAGAGGTGCCCGTGGCTGAAGCGCCTGCGGCGGAGGAGCCCGTGGCGGAACCCGAGGCCGCGCCGCGTGCGAAGCGTGCCCGTATCAAGCCCGTTGCCGAGGCGGTGGAGACCGAATCCGGCGAGGAGGCCGTGCCGGCCGGTGCCGAAGTGGATTTCGCGGACGAGGAGGCGGCGCTCGCCGCGCAGGATGCCGGGCTGGAACTGGAGGGCGAGACGGCCGAAGAGGCCGCTGCCGACCAACTGGCCCAGGAAGCGCCGTCCGCCGAGGACAAGTTTGCCGGGAAGGGCAAGGAAGAGCTGGTAGCCCTCTTTATGCGTATGCTCGAAGAGCAGCCCGTGCAGTCGATCCGCCGGGATGTGGAGGCGCTGAAGATCGCTTTCTACCGCATCCGCCGCGCCGAGGTCGAGGCCGCACGCCGCAAGTTCGTCGAGGAGGGGGGCAGCGAAGAAGATTTCGCACCGGCCGTGGACGGCGCCGAAGTACAGCTCAAGGAGTTGTTCAAGGAGTACCGCCATCGCCGCGACGAGTTCATCGCGAACCTCGAGGCCGAGAAGGAGAAGAACCTCCAGGTCAAGCTCGGGATCATCGAGGAGCTCAAGGAACTGGTCAATTCGGACGAGACGCTCAACCATACCTTCAATAAGTTCCGCGAATTGCAGCAGCGCTGGAAGGAGACCGGCATCGTGCCGCAGCAGAACGTCAAAGACCTGTGGGAGACCTACAACCTGCATGTCGAGAATTTCTACAGCTTCATCAAAATCAACAAGGAGCTGCGCGACCTCGACCTGAAGAAGAACTACGAGCAGAAGATCGCCCTCTGCGAGCAGGCCGAAGCGCTGGTGCTGGAGCCTTCGGTTGTGGAGGCGTTCCACAAGCTGCAGAAGCTGCATGACGAGTGGCGCGAGACGGGCCCCGTAGCCAATGAATATAAAGAGGTGCTCTGGGAGCGTTTCAAGGCGGCGTCGAGCCGTATCAACAAACAGCATCAGGAGCATTTCGAATCGCTCAAGGGCGAGCAGGTCAAAAACCTCGAACTCAAGACGGAGCTTTGTGCCGCCACCGAGGAGCTGGCCGCGCAGCCGCTCACGACCCGCAAGGAGTGGAACCGTGCGAGCGACCGCCTGCTGGAGATCCAGAAGACCTGGAAAACCATCGGCTTCGCACCCAAGAAGGACAACAACCGTATCTACGAGCGTTTCCGCACGGCATGCGACAAGTTCTTCGAGGCCAAGCGGCAGTTCTATGCCGGGGTGAAGGCCGAGATGGAGCACAACCTGCAGCTGAAGACCGAGATATGCGAGGCCGCCGAGTCGCTGATGAACAGCGAGGAGTGGAAGAAGGCCACGGACGAGCTGATCGCCCTGCAGGCCCGCTGGAAGGAGATCGGTGCCGTGTCGCGCCGTCATTCGGATGCGATCTGGAAGCGTTTCCGTGCCGCATGCGACAAGTTCTTCGAGCGCAAGGCTTCGCATTTCGCCAGTGTGGACGGCGAATACGAGGAGAACCTCCGGCAGAAACTCGCCCTGCTCGATGAGATGGCCGCGGCCGATGTCAAGGCCGGAGGATACGACGTGATCCGCGAGTTCCAGCGCCGCTGGGGCGAGATCGGGTTCGTGCCCATCAAGCAGAAGGATGCCATCCAGAAGAAATACAAGGCCGCCGTCGATGCGCTGTTCAACACGCTGCGCGGTTCGGAGCGCGACCGTTCGATGAACCGTTTCCGCGAGAAGGTCTCGACGCTCAAATCGGCGGGCAGCAACCGCCTGCGTTCGGAGCGCGAGCGCCTTTACAATAAGGTGCGCCAGCTCGAACAGGAGATCGGCCTGCTGGAGAACAACATCGGTTTCTTCGCCAAGTCGAAGAACGCCGAGGCGCTCGTCGCCGATGTGAAGGCCAAGATCGACCGCGCCCGCGAAGAGATGGCCGCCGCGATCGAGAAGGTGAAGCTCATCGACCGCCAGGCACAGGAGGAGAACCAGGAGCACAACGAAAATAAATAGATATAGTCAGTAATGAAACTTTCCAAACCCAAGTACATATTTGTTACGGGCGGTGTCGCATCGTCGCTCGGCAAGGGTATTATTTCGGCCTCGATCGCCCGCCTGCTGCAGGCCCGAGGCTATTCGGTGACCATCCAGAAACTCGACCCCTACATCAACGTCGACCCCGGCACGCTGAACCCCTATGAACACGGCGAATGCTACGTGACCGAGGACGGCGCCGAGACCGACCTCGACCTGGGGCACTACGAGCGTTTCACGAACCAGCCCACGTCGAAGGCCAACAACGTCACGACGGGAAAGATCTACAAGAGCGTGATCGAGAAGGAGCGCAAGGGCGAGTACCTGGGCAAGACCGTGCAGGTCATCCCCCATATCACCGACGAGATCAAGCGCCGTATCCAGATGCTGGCGCAGAAGAAAGTTTACGACGTGATAATCACCGAGATCGGCGGTACGGTGGGCGACATCGAGTCGCTGCCGTTCATCGAATCGGTACGCCAGCTGCGCTATTCGCTGGGCTACAAGAGCACGGCGCTCGTGCACCTGACGCTGATCCCCTATATGGCCGCTTCGGGCGAACTGAAGACCAAGCCCACGCAGCATTCGGTCAAGGCCCTGCTCGAAAACGGGTTGCAGCCCGACATCCTCGTGCTGCGCACGGAGCATCCGCTGTCGACCAACCTGCGCCGCAAAGTGGCGTTGTTCTGCAATGTCGACGCCAACGCCGTGATGGAGTCGATCGACGTGCCGACGATCTACGAAGTGCCGCTGAAGATGCACGAACAGCACCTCGACGAGGTGGTGCTCGACAAACTGAACCTGCCGGCCGAGAAGGAACCCGACATGGCGGCGTGGACGGCCTTCGTGGAGAAGGTGAAGCACCCGGCCAAGAAGATCGAGATCGCGCTGGTCGGCAAATATACCGAATTGCCCGACGCTTACAAGTCGATCTGCGAATCGTTCATCCACGCAGGCGCCGTGAACGACTGCAAGGTCAAGTTGCGCTATGTCAATTCGGAAAAGGTTACAGCCGAGAATGTGGCCGAGAAGCTGGGCAGGATGTCCGGTATCCTCGTGGCCCCGGGCTTCGGCAACCGCGGTATCGAAGGTAAGATCGTCGCTGTGCGCTATGCACGTGAGAACAAGATCCCGTTCCTGGGAATCTGCCTCGGTATGCAGTGCGCCGTGATCGAATTCGCACGCAACGTGCTGGGTCTGGCCGATGCGAATTCGAGCGAAATGGAGTCTACGCCCCATCCGGTGATCGACCTGATGGAAGAGCAGAAGGGGGTGACGGCCAAGGGCGGCACGATGCGGCTGGGCGCTTATCCCTGTACGCTGAAGAAAGGTTCGAAAGTCGCGGCGGCCTACGGCAAGCTCCATATTTCGGAGCGTCACCGTCACCGTTACGAATTCAACAACGACTATATGGCTGCGTTCGAAGGTGCCGGTATGCAGGCCGTGGGCATCAACCCCGACACGGGGCTGGTCGAGGTCGTCGAGGTCGAGGGACATCCCTGGTTCGTCGGTACGCAGTACCATCCCGAGTACAAGAGTACGGTGCTGAACCCCTCGCCGCTGTTCGTGGCATTTGTGGGAGCGGCACTCGAATATGCCGGGAAGAAATAGTAACAACACTTATCACAGCGAAAGAACGAAACATTTTTAAATGGATAAAAAAACAATTTTAGGTATTGTCGTCGTGGCGGCGCTTTTCCTGGGGTTCGCCTATTTCAATACCAAACAGCAGGAGAAATATCAGCAGGAAATGGCCGCGTATCAGGCCTATCAGGATTCTGTGGCCGCTGCGACGCGCCCCGTAGTCCCCGTAGCCGACAGTACGGCCGTGGCGGCTTCGGATACGGCTGCGCCCGAGGCTGCGGCAAATGCCGCCGATGCCGTACGCCGGCAGCAGGTCGCTGCGTTGGGCGAATACCTCGCCGGTGCGCGTGACGCGGAGGCGGAGGAGTTTACCGTCGAGAACGATGTGATGATCGTGACCTTTTCGACCCGCGGCGGCCGGATCACGGGCGTGACGCTCAAGGATTACACCAAGTATGCACCCCGCGGCAAGCGTGACCAGCTGATCGAGCTGATGGATCCCGCGAGTGCCAGGTTCGACCTTTCGTTCTACGTGAAGAACGGCTTGAATAACGTCAAGGTCAACACGATGGACTATGTCTTCCGGGCCCAGCCCGAACAGGTCGAAGGCGATGCCCGGAGGGTGGTGATGCGCCTGCCCGTGGCTGCGGATGCCTGGCTCGAATATGAGTACCTTATATATAATAAGCAGGTGCCCGAGCGTGACTACCTCGTGGACTTCAACGTGCGGCTGGTGAATATGGCGCCGCAGATGGCCAACCAGGCGTCGATCGGTATCGACTGGTCGAACAATTCCTACCAGAACGAAAAGGGATTCCAGAACGAGAACATGTACACGACGATCTCGTACCGGTTCCCGGGCGAGAGCTCGATCGAGGATCTGGGGATGAGCGAAAAATCCAAGTCGAAGAGCATCTCCACATCGGTCAACTGGGTGGCTTTTAAGCAGCAGTTCTTTTCGTCGGCGTTCATTGCCCCGCAAAATGTCACCAACGCCAACCTGGCGTTCGATACGGCGGCTCCCGGTTCGGAATTACTGAAGAGTTTTTCGGCGCAGATGACCGTGCCCTATACGGTGCAGACCGAAGGGTATGACTTCGCATTCTATTTCGGCCCGAACAAATACGCCATCCTCAAGAAGGTCGCCGCTGCGGACGGCGAGGAACTGCACATGGAGCGCCTGATCCCGCTGGGATGGGGTATCTTCGGCTGGGTGAACCGCTGGTGCGTCATCCCGGTCTTCGACTTCCTACGCAATTATATCGCCAGCTTCGGCATCATCATCCTGATCCTGGTGATCCTGGTGAAACTCGTCATCTCTCCGCTTACGTACAAGAGTTACGTCTCGATGGCGAAGATGCGCCTGATAAAACCGCAGGTGGACGAGCTCAACAAGAAATACCCCAAGAAGGAGGACGCCATGAAAAAACAGCAGGCGACGATGGAGCTCTACAAGAAAGCGGGCATCAACCCCATGGGCGGATGTATACCCATGCTGATCCAGATGCCGATCCTGATCGCCATGTTCCGCTTCTTCCCAGCTTCGATCGAGCTGCGCGAACAGCCGTTCCTCTGGGCCGACGACCTTTCGTCGTACGACAGCATCGTGAACCTGCCGTTCTCGATCCCGTTCTACGGCGACCATGTGAGCCTTTTCGCCTTGCTGATGGCCGTGTCGCTGTTCGGGTATTCGTATTTCAACTACCAGCAGACGGCTTCGTCCCAGCCCCAGATGGCCGGTATGAAGTTTATGATGGTCTACATGATGCCGATCATGATGCTGTTGTGGTTCAACAGCTATTCGAGCGGCCTTTGCTACTACTACCTGCTGTCGAACCTCTTTACCATCGGCCAGACGTTGCTGATCCGCCGTATGGTCGACGACGATAAGATCCATGCCGTCATGCAGGCCAATGCCGCAAAACGGAGCAAGGGTAAGAAGTCGAAGTTCCAGCAGCGCTACGAGGAGCTCCTCCGCCAGCAAGAGGCGCAGCAGCGTACCAAACGCAAGTAAACGGTTCGCACCGGCGCAGGGCCGGCGGCGGGGATTGCCGGATACGGTGCAGGCCAATGCGTGAAGCCCGGTGGCCCGCGCGGTTCCGCGAAGCCCGACGATACGCGATATGAATAGGCCGGAGGCGGTTCCTGCGATGCGGGTTTCCGGCTCCGGCCTCGTTTTTGCTCCGTCAGGTTTGCGATTGTATATCCCGACTACGCGGCGGCGGCCTTTTCAGGTGTTGCCGGACGGCGAGGCAGAAGCCCCCTCGGGGAAGCGCTCCGGGAAGGATCGGGCCGCGGGCGCAGCCGGGGCGCTGCACAACAGTTGCCGGGGCGCGCAGCCGGGGATGAAAAAATCCGGGCAGCAAGGCCGAAGTTGCCTCGGGGCGGGACGGAGTTTCGGGCGCGGCCCGGGAGGGGGCACGACAGCTGCCTGGGTACGAAGCCGGGTGTGAATCCGGGGCGCAGGATTTGGAGCACGGAAATCCAGGGGCGCAGAGTGGGGAACGAAAATCCGGGCCGTGAGGCCGGGCGTATCAAGTATATGATTGCCAAATAGTATTGCAGATAACGATGAAACGAACTTTTTTGTATTGCTCTTGTTGGCGGCCGGAACCGCACTCCGGGCGCAGACATTGGGCGGGGAGTACCGCCTGTCGCGGGTTTTCCCGGTCGAAGGACGGCAGGGGATCGCCGCCGACTCGAACTACTATTATGTTTCGGGCAGTACGGTGCTCTACAAGTACGACAAGCAGGGACGGCTGGTCGCCCGTAACGGGCAGCCGTTCGAAGGGTTGCCGCTCGCCGCGAACCATATCGGCGATATCGACGTATGGAACGGTGAGATTTATGCCGGCATTGAGACTTTCGACGACGGCAAGGGTGAGAATATCCAGGTCGCCGTGTACGATGCCGGCGACCTGACGTGGAAGCGGTCGATCGACTGGGAACCGGCCTCGGGGCAGGTCGAGGTGTGCGGGCTGGCCGTAGACCGCGACCGGAATATGGTCTGGATGGCCGACTGGGTCGACGGGCGCTACCTGTACGGTTATGACCTGGCGACGGGCAAGTATGTGCGCAAAGTCCACCTGCGCCCGGTGCCGCAGTGGCAGCAAGGGATATATATGGCCGGCGGGCAGATGCTCATTTCGGCCGACGACGGCGATGCCGACCTGGACGAGCCGGACAACCTCTATATTGCCGACCTGCGCGACGGGAAAAGCTATGCTGCGGTGTTGCCGTTCCGCATGATGTCCGATTTCCGGCGCGCGGGCGAGATCGAGGGGCTGACCGTCGATCCTGTGACGGACGAGCTGCTGGTACTTTCGAACCGGGGTTCGCGCATCGTGCTGGGAATGGTCAGGGGCTTCTATCCGGGGTACGACAGCGAACTGCACGAAGTCTATGTCTATGAAAAGGTAAAATAGGAAAAGTCCCGGAAGGGACTTTTTTTGTTGAGGGTATGTGCCGGATGCCGATCTCGTTGCCGCCAGCCGATGCCTTTGCGGGCGCATTTCCGGGGGGGCGATTGGCTCCCGCTGTCTTGCTTGCGGGGCGCCCGGTTCCGCGGATGGGCGTTTCCCGTTGCTCGTTGTGGGAGCGTCCTTATTTTGCTGTCGGCTGACAACGTTTTGCCGACGGCTGACGACAGGGGGCTGTCCGCAGGTATCCGCTTGATTTGCCGGGCAGGCTCTGGCCGTCGCTATATCTTTTCCCGCTCCCGGTCTTCGAGGATGGCGTCGAAATTTTCCTCTGCCCACCCGATAAGCGCTGTGAGGTGGGGCATGAGCGACTCGCCGCGGGGCGTGAGCGCATATTCCACGCGGGGCGGCACCTCGGGGTAGACCTTGCGCGACAGCAGCCCGTCCTGTTCCAGCTTGCGGAGTGTCGATGTGAGCATCTTCTGCGAGATGTCGGCCGTCCGGCGGTGGATTTCCGAAAAACGCAGGCACCCGCTCGTATGGAGGTTGTAGAGTACCAGCAGCGACCACTTGTCCCCGAAGCGGTCGACGATATGGCGGATCGGGCAGTGGGCGTAGGTCGGGTGTGCGGTTTTTTCCATGTCCGTTCGGGGCGGTCTTTCTTTCCTTATTCTACATACAACACCAGTCCCTTGAGGTACTCGCCTTCGGGGTGGTAGATGCTCACCGGGTGGTCGGCGGGTTGCGTCAGCTGGTGCAGGATGCGCACGTTGCGGCCCGCGATGGCCGCAGCCGAGAAGATCATCGTGCGGAACAGCTCCTTCGACACCGCCTGCGAGCAGGAGAACGTGAAGAGGATGCCGCCGGGACGTATCTGCGAGATGGCGCGGGCGTTGAGGCGCTTGTAGCCCTGCATGGCATTACCCAGCACCTTGTGGTGCTTGGCGAAGGCCGGTGGGTCGAGGATGATCAGGTCGTATTTGTCTTCGATGTTCTTGAGGTACTCCACGGCATCGGCGGCCGTTTCCGTAAAGTTGGCCTGCGGGCCGAAGTTGAGTTTCATGTTTTCCGTGGCCAGCACGACGGCGCGTTCCGAAGAGTCCACCGAGCAGACCTTCTCGGCGCCCCCAGCCATGGCATAGACCGAGAAGCCCCCCGTGTAGCAGAAGGTGTTGAGCACCGTGCGCCCCTTCGAGTAGCGTTTGACCAGCTCCCGGTTTTCGCGCTGGTCGAGGAAGAACCCGGTTTTCTGCCCCTGCTCCCAGTTGACGAGAAATTTCTCGCCGTTCTCCGTCACCACGTGCGCCGAATGGTCGGAGCTTCCCCACAGGTATCCGTCCACAGCACCCAGCCTGGCGTTGAAGGGTACGGTTTGCGAACTTTTGTCGTAGATGGCCGTGATGCGGTCGCCGTAGGCAGCCAGGATCGCCCGCGCAATATCCTGGCGGGCAAGGTACATGCCGACGGAGTGGCACTGGACGACGGCCACCGTGCCGTAGATGTCCACCACGAGCCCCGGCAGCCCGTCGCCTTCGCCGTGGACGAGGCGGTAGCAGTCCGTGTCGGGGTTGTCCGTGAGTCCGAGCGTGCGCCGTACGTCGTAGGCCACGGCGATGCGCCGGTTCCACCAGGCCTGGTCGATCGGTTCCTTGTCGAATGTAAGCACGCGCACGGCGATCGAGCCGATCTGATAGTGTCCCAGGGCGATGAAATCGCCCGTGCGGGTATATATTTCGACCAGGGCACCTTCCGTGATTTCCGATTCGTCTTCGGCCTTGATGTGGTCGATGGCGCCCGAGAAAATCCACGGGTGGCGGCGCATGAGCGATTCTTCCTTGCCTTTGCGCAGGTATACTTGGGGTGTCATAATTCGGGATGTTTGATTTGGGGTGTGTGAAGCAGTCGGTCGTAGATCGCCGTGCAGACCCACGCATCGGTCGCGGCGTAGAGTTTTTGTTTGTCGGTGAATGTCGCGGCCTCCCAGTTGCTCAGCCGCTGGGCTTTCGATACGCGCTGCCCCAGCACGATGGCCGAGAGTTTGCGCAGGCTCTTCTCTCCGATGCCCCATTGGGGGGCTATCGTTTGCAGGTCGACGAACCCTGCGTCGCGGAAATGGCGTATCTGGCGCAGCGAGCGCAGGTCGCCGGCGACGTCGGCGCCGATCTTCAGGATCTCCTTGCTTTCGAGCACCTGCAGGATCGGCTTGGCGAACGGGATCTTGTTCAGCCGGAAAAGGAAGCATAGCTGCGGCGTGGAGAGTTGCAGCAGCGACACGCGGAACGTCACCCCGGGCCGGAACGACGGGCGGGTCTCGGTGTCGAAACCGATGACGCGTTGTTTCATCAGGAATTTGCAGGCGGGGACGATGTCGCGCTCATTGTCGACGATGCGTATTTCGCCCCTGAATTCGATGGCCGGAAGCGCTGCGGCCTCCTCGTTGCTGATCTTATCCGTAAAGTTGTTTGTCGTAGTCATGCCGTGGAACATTCTCACAAAAATAGGGAATTATTTCCGGAAAACGGCATGCGGGGCGATTTTTTACATCCCCGCGGGCGGTTGCGGCCCTATTTTAACCCGATTTTCCCGTCCCTGCCCGTGCCGGCGATGCCTTCGTCGAGCAATTCGCGCAGCGCCCGGCCTATCTGCTGTGCCTCCCCGGGGAATTCCGCGGCCAGTTCGTGCGGGTCGGCTGCCCCGCGGGATAGCCTTTGCCGCAGTTTTTCGCGCAGCCCGCCGTCGGCCGACGGCGTGGCGCAGCCCTGTGCCTGCCGCTTCCCGGCACGTTTGTGTGCGAGGCAGATGTCGCATACGCCGCATGCCGCAGGGGCGCCTTCACCGAAATACCCTTCCAGAACGGCGCTGCGGCAACGGGTCTCGTTCGCGGCGTAGGCGAGCATGTGTTCGAAGCGTTCGCGCATCAGCTCCTGCCGCCGTTTGTAGGTCTCGGGGGCGATGTAGAGGTCGGCGCGGGGCAGCCGCTCCTCGTCCATGAAGAGGATCGGCGAGCGGTTGGAGGGGACGTAGCGGATCACGCGCAACTGCCAGAGGCGTTTGAGCAGCTCCTTGACCCGCTGTACGGTATAGCCGCTCCAGGTGGCGATCTCGCCCTCGTCGATCTGCCGGAATTCGGTGAAGACCCCGTTGTAGAGGCGCAGCAGCGTGCGGATGAAGTGATCCAGCTCGTCGCGCTGCACGCGGAGTTTGTAGAGGTCGTCGCGGCTCACGCAGAACATGATCCGCGCCGGGTTCTCCTGTGCGTCGGTCAGCGTCATGTACCCGTTTTGCTGCAGGAGCTTCAGGGCGCTTACGACCGTGCCGGAGTAGAGGTGCTCGCGGGCGCAGAAGTCGTGGATGTTGAACAGGAACGATGCCTGGGCGCCGTCGCCGATGCCGACCTGCAGGTAGGAGCAGACCCGTTCGTAGATGTCCTTGATCTTTTCGAGCGGCGGGAACTCTTGCTCGAAACGCCGCACGATGCGTTCGCCGTCGTCCGACGAGACCAGCAGCAGGGCGTAGCTCCGCATACCGTCGCGGCCCGCTCGGCCGGCCTCCTGGTAGTAGCTCTCGAGCGAGTCGCACATGCTGTAATGGGCGACGAAGCGCACGTCGGGTTTGTCGATGCCCATGCCGAAGGCGTTGGTGGCGACCATCACGCGCGTCCTGCCCGAGACCCACTCCTCCTGCCGCAGCGAGCGTTCGGCATGCCCCATGCCCCCATGGTAGGCCGCGGCCGTTATGCCCTCCCTGCGCAGCATGTCGGCGACCTGCTCGGTGCCTTCGCGCGTACGGACGTAGACGATGCCCGAGCCGGGGACGTTGCGTACCAGGCGCAGCAGCTGCCCGTTCTTGTCGTCGGTGTGGCGGACGCTGTACGAAAGGTTGGGACGTGCGAAGCTGCTCCGCAGGATATGCGGTTCGGCGAACCGCAGGTGGCGCATGATGTCTTCGGCCACGAGTTTCGTGGCCGAGGCCGTGAGCGCCAGCACCGGGACGCCGGGTAGTTTTTCGCGCAGCTCGGCGATGCGCAGGTACGAGGGGCGGAAATCGTAGCCCCACTGCGAGATGCAGTGGGCTTCGTCGACGGCCACGAGCGATACGTTCATGCGCACGACGCGCAGGCGGAAGGCCTCCGTTGCGAGCCGCTCGGGGGCGACGTAAAGGAACTTGACGTCGCCGTAGACGCAGTTGTCCAGCGCGATGTCGATTGCACGCGGCGAGAGCCCCGAATGGATCGCCACGGCCGGGATGTGCCGTGCCCGCAGGCGGTCGACCTGGTCTTTCATCAGGGCGATCAGGGGCGTCACGACGATGCACAGCCCCTCCTGCGCAAGCCCGGGGATCTGGTAGGTAAGCGACTTTCCGCCGCCCGTGGGCATCAGGGCCAGGGTGTCGCGCCCGTCCATCACCGAACGGATGATACGCTCCTGTACGGGGCGGAATTCGGTGAAGCCCCAGTAGCGTTTCAGTACGTCGTATATCTTGTCCGCTGGCCTTTCCATGAATACAAAGGTAGGAAAAATTAGGTGTTTCCCGGAATTTTTTATACTTTTGCATCGGATTAGACGTTCGACAAATGAAGATAAGCGAAAAATTCAAAGTGCGCGAGATGGCGGGGGAGCATGTGATTATCATGCCGGGCCGCTGCGGTGCCGACATGACCCGTATCCTGGCGCTCAACGATTCGTCGCTCTATCTTTGGGAGGCGCTCGGCGGCAAGGACTTTACCACCGGGGACGCAGCCGCCCTGTTGTTGGAGCGTTACGACGTGGACGAAGCCACCGCACAGCGCGATGCCGGGGCCTGGGCTGCGAAGCTCGCCGAATGCGGCGTGCTGGAGTAACCGGCGGCACGTGTCCGGCGCACGGGCGGAAAACCTGAAAGGTAGCATGAAATTGAAAAGACTCATATCGCTGTTGCTGCTCGCCATCTACCTGACGGCGTGGGGCGGCCCTGCGTATGTGTCGCTTTCGTGCAAGTGCGTCACGATGTCGTCGCATGTCTGCTGCCACCACTGCCAGCACAGCGCCGATGCCGCGGGTGCCGGCGAGTCGCTGAAGGCTCCCTGCTGCGGCAACCACCATTCGACCGAAATCGAACTCTATACGGGTTCTTCTTCCGATAACCACGAGAGATTCATCCGCTGCACGGTCACCGACCTGCCGCCCGCATTGGTTGCGGAGGCTCCGGTCGCGGCCGTCCTCAAGTTCTTCGGGGAGACGCTTCCCGAATGCGGCGATCCTTTCGTCATGCGGGGCCATGTGCGCTCCGCAGGCCTTCGTGCCCCTCCCGTATTGGCTTAAAACCTTTTTGGGACGGATGCTGCGCGCATCCGCCCGCAAATAGTTTTAACCAATAACGGAATGTAATGAAAATCAACAAAATCATTTTATCTGTTTCTTCCCTTGCCGTGTGCGGAACCCTCAGCGCACAGGATTTGCGGGGTGTAGTCCGCGACGCCGACAACCAGCCGCTGGTGGGCGCTTCGGTTTACTGGGAGGGTACTACGATCGGTGCCAGCACCGATGCCCAGGGGGCGTTCCTGCTCCATCGGGTAAAAGGTTACGACAATCTGGTCGCCTCGTATCTGGGATATGTGAACGACACGCTGCGTGTGGCAGGCGGTGCGGAGCGTATCGAATTCACGCTCGCTTCCGAAGGCGTGGCGTTGGAGGACGTGGTGGTCGAGGGTAATCTGAGCGGCAACTTCGTCAAGCGTGACGGCATCGTCAAGGGCGAGATGATCTCGTTCGCGGGCCTCTGCAAGATGGCCTGCTGCAATCTGGCCGAGAGCTTCGAGAACTCGGCGTCGGTGACCGTCGGGTACAGCGACGCCATTTCGGGCGCACGGCAGATCAAGATGCTCGGCCTGGCAGGTACCTATACCCAGATCCTCGACGAAAACCGCCCGATCATGCGCGGGCTGAGCGCCCCCTACGGACTGAGCTACACGCCCGGCATGTGGCTCAATTCGATTCAGGTGTCGAAGGGCGTGGCGTCGGTGACGGCCGGGCATGAGGCCATCACGGGGCAGATCAACCTCGAGCACCGCAAGCCGACGGACGACGAGAGGCTGTTCGTGAACCTCTATCTGGACGACGAACTGCGCCCCGAGGCCAACATCTCGACGGCGTTCCCCGTCACGAAGGACAAGAAACTGTCGAGCGTCATCCTGCTCCACGGTTCGATGGATACCGACGTCCGTAAGATGGATCACAACGACGACGGATTCCGCGACCTGCCGCTCTCCGACCAGATCAATGTGGCCAACAAGTGGCTTTATGCGGCCGACAACGGTACGCAGATCCGCTGGGGATGGAAATTCGTACAGGAGAACCGCCTGGGCGGTATGCTCGACTACAAGAATTCGATGCGCGGCGAGATGGAGAAGAACTGGAACTGGAAGGAGACGGGCGCCGATATGCCCCTCTACGGTTCGAAGATCCGCAACCGCGGCGCGAACGGTTATTTTAAAATAGGTATGCCCGTCGGCCCGTCGGTCTACGATGCCGACGAGCAGGATGAGATGCGTTCGAACCTGGCTTTCGTGGCCGATTTCGACCACTTCAACGAGTACGCCTATTTCGGGCTGAACGACTACCGCGGCAATGAGAATACGCTCTCACTGAACCTCATGTACAACCACTATTTCACCTACCGGTCGTCGCTGATCGTCGGTGCACAGGGACATTTGCAGTACTACCGCGAGAGTTTTGCTAACAACACCCCGTGGATTGCGGCGGCTCCGGCTACGCTCTACGACTTCGACCGCAACGAGCAGGAAGTGGGTGCCTATGCCGAGTATACCTATTCGATCAAGGACAAGTTCTCGGTCGTGGCGGGTATCCGCGGCGATTACAATGCGTTTTATGACAAGTTCTTCGTGACGCCCCGCGGGCATATCCGCTGGAACATCACCCCCTCGACCACGCTGCGCGGCTCGGCCGGCCTGGGATACCGTTCGACCAATGTCATCACCGACAACATCGGTATGCTGGCGACCGGACGGCAGATCGTAATCCCCGATTTCGACGGTTTCAACCGGCTGGAGAAGGCACTTACGGTGGGCGGAAGCCTCACGCAGACCTTCGGGCTGGTCAGTCCCGGCGACGCAACGCTGAGTTTCGACTATTTCCGCACGCAGTTCTACAATTCGGTGATCGCCGACCAGGAGTACAGCGCCGACCAGATCGTGCTCTATAATTCGGACAAGCGTTCCTATACGGATACCTACCAGATCGACTTTTCGTGGACGCCTGTCGAACGGTTGGACATCTTCGCCACGTTCCGTTATACGGACAGCGAGATGACGATCGACCGCCCCGACGGAAAGACCGCCCGCGTGGAACGGCCGCTGGTGAGTCAGTACAAGACGCTGCTCAATATCCAGTACGCCACGAAATTCCGCCGCTGGGTGTTCGACGCGACGGCACAGCTGAACGGCCCTGCGCGCATCCCGACGCAGACGGGCGACCTGGCCGACGACAAGTATTCGCCGCGCTACCCGATGTTCTTCGCCCAGATAAGCCGCAAGGTCGGCAAGTTCGACATCTATGCCGGTTGCGAGAACATCGCCGACTACCGCCAGCACGACCCGATCCTCAATGCGGACAACCCCTATTCGACGGGTTTCAACTCGATGAACGTATGGGGGCCGCTGATGGGGCGCAAGTTCTATATCGGCCTGCGGTTCAATTTGTATTGATTAACCTTTAAATAAACACCAGGATGAAGAAAATTTTAATGCTGTGCCTTGCACTCGTGATGGGTGTGGGCATGTGTGCAGCGCAGAAGGCTGCCGACAAAAAGACGGTGACGACGGTTTTCACGACCGACATCGACTGTGAACACTGTGTCAAGAAGATCATGAACAATGTCCCCTCGCTCGGCAAGGGCGTCAAGGACGTGAAGGTCGACCTGCCCAAGAAGGAGGTGACCGTGGTCTACGATTCCACGAAAAACAGCGACGATAATATCGTCAAGGGTTTTGCTTCGATCAAGGTCAAGGCCGAACCGAAAAAAGCCGACACGAAGAAATAACGCCGGCGGGTTTTGTTATCGGAAAGGGAGGACAATATTGTCCTCCCTTTTGTTTCGGTTGTTGGGCGGGCTCCTGTACTGCCGTCGGTTTCCCCCGATCCGCCCGGTTTATCGGTGCGGGTGCCCGTTTGTTTTCATAACATTGTGCCTGCGCCTGCGCAGGTAGAGGTCGAGCCCTGCGAGGCCGAGGAACGTTGCGGCGATAAAGACGTAGAACAGGGACAGCCGCCTGCTTTCGGCCGGGAAATCCGGTTCGGGAAATTTTAAGGAGCCCGGGCCTGTGAACGCGGGCATGTCGGGGAATGAAGGCATGTCGGGCAGATGCAGCCCGACGCCCGGTTCGTACCAGAAATACCAGGCGAGCCCGGCGATCACCGCCAGCAGGCAGAGTACGCCCGCCGTGCCCAGCAACCATGTTTCGCGCCGTTCGCGCCGCGCCGATTCGCGTTCCAGACGTTCCATGAGCCTCTCGCAGAACCCTTCGGGCAGTTGCGTACCCGGGGCTTGCTCCAGCGCGCGGCGGATTATGTTATTTTTCGCTTCCATGCAGTTGCGTATTTACCAGTATATACAGTTTTTTGCGGATGCGGTGGAGCCGTACTTTGATGTTGGACTCCGACATCTGCGTGATCCCGGCGCATTCGCTTACGGAGTACTCTTCGTAGTAGAAGAGCGTGACGAGTGCCCGCTCTTCGGGCTCCAACTCACCGACGGCACGGGCCAGAGCGTCGAGGTATTCCTGCCTTCCCTCCCAGGCATCCATCCGCTCGGCTTCGCTGTCGGGCAGGTTCGCCAGCCGCGCCTGGTCGATGCAGGCCCATTCGCGTTTGCGGCGCCGTGTCTCGGAGACCGCCGTGTTGTAAGCGATCCGGAAGAGCCAGGTCGGGAACGAACTGCGCCCGTTGAACCTGTGCAGGTTGCGGAACGCCTTGAGGAAAACGTCCTGAGCCAGCTCCTCGGCATCCTCTGCGCAGCCGACGATGCGGGAAACCAGCGTGTAGACCACCCGCCCGTACCGCCGGGCAAGGATGGCATACAGATCGGTTTCTCCGTTTACGATCCGTCGGATCAGCTCCAGTTCCTCCTGTTGTTGCATTGCTATCCGGTTAGACGCACGTGGCCGGAAAAGGTTACACGCCGATGCTGTTTTCCCGAAAACTGTAACCTTTTTCGCGGAGCTGCGTCTAATAAGGCAAAGATCGCAAAAAACGAATCGCTAATCTCTAATACTTAAAAAATTATGATGGATTTTATTTTTGTTCCCCTGGTCGTAGGCGTGGTCACGCTGGGAATCTACAAGTTCTTCGAACTGCTCGTGTGCCGTCGCGAGCGCCGCATGATCATTGATAAAATGGACGGCAATGCTCTGATCGACTACCTGAAGTTCGTACCGATGGGTGTGAGGATCGGCGCTCCCGTGTCGGTGCGTCCCGTGTCGGGCGGGGTGTCCGGAACCCTGAAGGCCGGTTGCCTTTTGCTGGGCATCGGTTTCGGGCTGCTCTTCGCCTTCATGTTGCTGAACTGGTGTGCCTATGATGCTTCGTACGAAATGCGCAGCATCGTCTACGGCGGGTCGGTTCTCTGCTTCGGCGGTGTCGGACTGATCGTTTCGTTTGTCGTCGAGCGCAATATCGTCGGCAGGGAGTGCAAATAACCCAGCCTTTCCGGATGGAAAAAGGAGTATCCCGCTTTTGGGGGATACTCCTTTGGTTTTGCCGGGGGCCGTGCGGCGCACCAGGGGCGGAACGGTTTGCCGGAGCCCGGACGCCTGCCGTTTGCCGGCCGGGCGGCCTTATTCCATCGGCCGGATACGCACCTCGGTCACGCCTTCCAACTCCCGTGCGAGACGGTCGATGTCGGTCTTTTCCTCGACTTCGCCGTAGTGGTAGGGGTAGAATATCGTCGGCCGGATCGCCTTGACGGCCTCGACGGCCTGGTCGACGGTCATCGTGTAGGGCTGGTTGACCGGCAGGAAGGCGATGTCGATATTCTTCAGCGCCTTCAATTCGGGCGTGGGTTCGGTATCGCCGGCGATGTAGATGCGCGAGCCGCCGAGGGTGAGGATATAGCCGCAGTCCTCGCGGTCTTTGGGATGGAATTGCAGGTGCCCGTCGGTCGTGTTGTAAGCGGCCACGGCCTCGACTTTCAGGTAATCGCGCGGCGTGGCGACGCTGCCCGGGCGCATCGTGTAGCAGTTCATCTCGAACGCCTCGGCCGACGTGCGGTCGCAGAGAATCTCGGTCTGCGGGGTCTGGATCGCTTCGACGGCTGCCACGTCCAGGTGGTCGTAGTGCGAGTGGGTGATGAGCACCACGTCGGCCTTGGGCAGGGCGGCGTAGTCGGCATAGCCGCTTACGGGATCTACGTAGATGTATTTTCCCCCGGCCTCGATCGCGAGCGAGGCGTGTTTGAAAAAGGTGAGCGTGATTTGCGTGCCGTCGCGCGTAGTCAGCGTGTCGGCAGGGTATTCGGGAGCTTTCTTTCCGCATCCGAAAAACGATAGGAACGACATAAGCAATAAGAATTTTGGGTTCATGCTCAAATATTATACATTACAATGCCAATATAATGAAAAAAAGTGAAATATTCGTACCTTTGAGCCGCAATCGAACCTGGGAAAACGTTGGGGCCGGTTTCCGGGAAGTTTTCTGTGCCGGGCCTGGCGCACCTTTTGGCGGCGATGATTTGGGGCCGGATGCCCGGTTTGCAGGATGAAAATAGAATAATTCGCACATTTTTCATGCCCGGGCGCAGTATTTTTCGAATCGGGACGTTTATAGGAATAAAGTATTATTAAAATTGTATATGATGAAAAAATTTTTGTTTGTGGCGGCGGCGGTAGTAGCGTCGATGGTTTTCACCGGGTGTATCAACGAGGACGACACCTATAAGAAGTTGCAACCGGTTCAGCAGGGGATCAACATCTACAACTGGACATCCAGCCAGTATTCCATGGCGACCGAGCAGGCCAACATAGGTATGCGTATGGCGATGCTCGTGGCCGAAGCCGACAAGCAGGGGGTGGAAAAACTCGAGGACGTGAAAATCGAAGGCGTCTCCATCAAGAGCAAGTTGCTCGGTACTTCTTCGACGATCGAAAAGACGACCACCGGTTACAAAATCACCTTCAAGCCTGCATATATGGATATGGACGGCTATTCGCGCGAGGGTGCCGTGCTGATCGACACGGGCGAGGCCCCGCTGCTCGAAGAGGCCGTGGCCGGAAAGGTCTGGACGGTGACGTTCGATGAAAAACTGGTGCTGACGGCCACCAACGGCAATGCGTCGGTAAAGGCTTCGCTGGTGGGCGGTTCCACGCAGCTCTACAACGATGAGAACGGAGCCTATGCGATCAGCATTGCGAACCAGGCCTGCTACCTCGATTCGGGCAGCAATTTCACTTCGAATTGGGGCGGCCGCATGACGTTGAAGCCCGAGAACATGAATTTCACCTATTCGGATTGCGTGGGCGAGAAGTTCGTCGTGAAAGAGGGATTGCTTTACGGCCCTTCGTTCTATACGATGGACAATGCAACGCATCTGGAGCTGAGCATGACGCTCTCGAATGTCGAGTACTATACGAAGTCTAGCATCAGGGAGGGTAAGATCGAAGCGATGATGACCGGCGGGTATGATTTTACTGCCTTCCCCTCACCGAAAGTGACGGTGCAGTATGCCGTGAGCGCCGACGGTAAGAAATTGCTGACGACGATTACTTACAACGGGAATACGGTGACGATCTGAGCCATAGCGGCAAAAGTAAAAGCGGTGCGAATTTTCGCACCGCTTTTTTATTTTCCGGGCGGCCTGTTTGCCGAGCGGCAGGGTTTCCGGGCGTGTTTTGTCGGGCGCTTGCCCCGGTGATGCCCGGGTATACGGTTTCTTGCTGTCGCCCCGTGGCTTGACCGGGATTTACTTCCCGTCTGTTGCCTGTGTCTGGTGCTCCGCGCTTTTTGACTGCCTGTCGAGCCGCATGACCGAGGGGATGCAGAAAGCCGTGAGTCCGAGCGTGCAGATCACAAGTCCTGCGATGACGAAGGTCGTGGTGAGCCCGACCTGTTCGGCCAGGAACCCCGTACCGAGCAGTCCGATAGCCGACGGAAGCAACCCGAAGCTGTAATAGAGCGACATCACGCGTCCCAGGACACCCGCGTCGATGCGGGTCTGTACGACCGAGACGAATGACGAATTGAAAACGCTGCTGGTAATGCCCTCGATGGCCGATAGTACTGCGAACCAGACGAACGCCGTGGGCGGCAGCAGCCCCGAGATGGTGAACGACATGCCGATGGTCAGGTACATCAGGTTCACCAGGACGATGCGGTTTACCCGGTAGACGCGTGCGCCCATGATGGCGCCGCCGATAAGCGCTCCGCCGCCCCATACGATCTCGATGAGACTCATGTCGTAGGTGTTGCCGCCGAAATGCTGCAGCGTCATCAGCGGGAACATTACCCCGACGGGCATGATGAAAAACCAGACGAGGATAGCCAGCGTGAAGAACCAACCCATGCCCGGTACGGCGTGCATGGCACTGAACCCTTCGCGGAACTCCCGCCAGAGATTAGGTTTGAGCGTGCCCCGCACGGGATTGGGGATGCGTACGAACAGCAGCGAGGTGCAGGCGATGATGGCGCCCGCGACGTCCAGAAGCAGGATATTGCCGATGCCCGTGAAGCTGATGAGCACGGCTCCCAATGCCGGGCCGATGATGTTCGACAGCGAATTGATGATCTGGTTGACACCCGCCACCCGGGTCAGCTGGGCTTCGGGAGCCAGCAGCGGCACGGAAGCCTGCATCGAGGGGGTATGGAAGGCCGATCCCACCGAGCGGCAGGCCAGCAGGATGTAGATATGCCACATCTGCGCCACGTCGAACCAGAAAAGCACGGCCAGGATAAGCGTGCAGAACGCGATGAAGCTGTCGGCCAGGATCATCGTGCGTTTGCGATCCCATCGGTCGACGTAGACCCCGACGACCGGGCCCAGCAGCGACTGGGGCAGCATACCCGCGATCGCGGCCAGTGCCAGTACCTCGGCCGAACCGGTCTCGATGCTCATCCAGAAGATGATCGCATAGCCGACGACCGAGCTGCTGAGGATCGAGGCGAGCTGCCCGCTCCAGATGATCCCGAATGTCTTTTTCCAGTTTTCCATGCTTGTTTCGCGGTGATGCCAAAAAAGGCGGACACCGAGGTGTCCGCCGCTGCAAACCCTTCCGTGAAAGGGTTTATTTAACTGCTTTAACTATTGCCTCGAATGCTTTTGGCTCGTTCATCGCCAGGTCGGCCAAAACCTTGCGGTTCAGTGCGATGCCCTTGGCGTTGAGTTTGCCGATAAATTGTGAATAGGTCATTCCCTGTGCGCGGACTGCTGCGTTGATACGCATGATCCACAGCGAGCGGAATGTCCGCTTTTTGAGCTGGCGGTGTGCATATGCATACTGCAAACCCTTTTCGACCGTGTTTTTCGCAACGGTCCAAACATTTCCCCTTGAACCAAAGTTACCTTTGGCAAGTTTCAAAACTTTTTTTCTACGTGCGCGTGATGCAACGGCGTTGACTGAACGTGGCATACTTGTAAAGTTTTTGAAGAGCTGTCAGCGACGCGGTTCTCCCGCGTTCTTTGGGGCTGATTCGCTCCGGTTAATAACTTCCGCAGGTCGATTACTTGACCAGCAGGTTCTTGATTTTGGCCTCGTCGACCGCAGAAACCGTACCCGAGTAGCAGAGGTTACGTTTCTGTTTAGTCGTCTTTTTGGTCAGGATGTGACTGTGATAAGCGTGTTTGCGCTTGATCTTTCCTGTGCCGGTGAAGGTAAAACGCTTCTTCGCAGCGGCATTGGTTTTCATTTTCGGCATTGTCGTAAATAGTTAATTAGTTAAACTTAGCCTGCAAAGATAACAAAAATTCGGCATACCGCAATCGCGGGGCTGAAAAATCTCCCTCTTTTTATTCCCGTTGCGCAATTATTGCAGGGAAACGCCGGGGGCTGTCCGCCGCCTGTGCCCCAGGTCGGTTTGCTGATCCCGATAATTTTCCGTATATTTGAATAGGTAAATCAAAAACCGCAGGACGATGGAGATGGAGTGGGATTTTATCATACGCTTGTGCGTGGCAGGCCTTTGCGGCACGGTGATCGGCCTCGACCGCGAATACCGGGTCAAGGATGCGGGTTTCCGCACCCATTTCCTGGTTGCGCTGGGCAGTGCGCTGATAATGATCGTGTCGCAGTACGGCTTCGCCGATATCCTGATGCATACAGGCGTGGGGCTCGACCCCAGCCGTATCGCTGCACAGGTGGTGAGCGGCATCGGCTTCATCGGCGCCGGTACGATCATCATCCACCGCCAGTTGGTGCGCGGGCTTACGACGGCGGCAAGCCTCTGGGCGACGGCCGGCATCGGCCTTGCGGCCGGGGCGCATATGTATGTCGTGGCTGCAGCGGCTACGGTGCTGACGCTCTTCGCGCTCGAAGTGCTTACGCTGGTCTTTGGCGGGTTGGGGCGCCGCAGGACGATGGTGGTCTTTTCGGCTACGAAGCGTGCTGCGGTCGACGAGATGTTCAACGAGTTGCAGAGCCGCGAATATGCCGTGATCTCCTATGAGGTCGAGGCACAGCGCAGCGCCGACGGCATCGTCTACCGGGCCACCCTGGTCATCCGTGCCAAGGGGAATACGGATGAAGACCGCTATGTCGACCTGCTGCGTGAGAATCCCGACATTACCATCGAACGGATCGTATGAGCCGGTCGTACAGCAGGCAGAAGCCCAGCGGCAGGGTGATTCCGACCACGGTGTAGGGTATCCACCACCAGGGCGACCCTGTGGGGATGACCGGGTGGCAGGCCAGGTAGCGGGGCGGGTAGTCGCAAACCCACATTTGAAAGAGTATCACCAGTTTGAATGCGGGGATGTGCCACAGCATGATCGCCATGGTGTGCCGTCCCGTATAGTCCAGCATCCGTGTCAGCCTGTTGCCGGTTGCCGCGAGGCGGCTTGCGGCGGTGACGAGCATGTAGCATCCTGTGCACACCAGCACGACGAAGAGCACCGGGTTGCCGAAAAGTCTCCCGCCAAGGTTGATGCGGCAGCCTGCGGCTGCCGCCGCGAGCAGGATGACCAGGCAGAGCGTTGCGATGCGCCCGTCCAGCGGGAGCCGCGCGCGGAAGATGCGGAAGAGTTTTCCGAGGTAGATTATCCCCGTGATGGCGAATGTCCGGACGGCGATCCACTCGCCCGGAATGCCCGACGGATGGCGGGCGAGCAGCATGGCGACCGTAAACAGGAACAGGATGGAGCCCCCGCGCAGCCGTTCCGCCACGGTCGGCGTCGGGGCGAGTTTGCGGGTTGCCAGCGTGATGCAGAAAAAGAGCATCAGCCCGAGGAACAGCCCTTGCAGAAACCAGAAGGGCGCCTGCATCTGCTCGTGGTGCAGGAACAGGAATACCCGGCCCAGCGTCCGGAGCAGCTCCGGGGTGTCGTAGGGCAGGATGGCCTCCCGGGCGGAGAAGTCATAGGCGATCAGGTGCCACTCGAGAAATCGGTTGTGCAGCAGCACGAAGAGCGTGCCCAGGACGACGTAGGGCAGGTAGAGGCGTCGGAGCTTGCGGCCTATGAAACGCCCCGGGGCGGCGGTCTGTCCGTCGTCGAAGAAATAGCCCGCGACGAAAAAGAAGACGGCCGTGTTGAAATAGTAGGTGAAGGTTTCCAGCGGTGTCAGGATCGCGGCGTGTGAAATCACCACCGCTACGATGCCGAGGGCCTTGACGATCGAGAACGCCGTGTCATGGTGGTGTGTGCCGGTGCCCATCGGTCAGAAATAACGGTGCACTTCTTCGAGGAGCTCCTCCTGTGCCATGTCGTTGGGGTTCGTGCCGGGCAGCCCTTCGGGAACCGGCTCGCCCAGCCGGTCGAAGAGGTCGGCCCAGAATTGCGGCAGTGTCCCGTCCGCGGCGCGGAAGTTCATCGGCCGCGCCGTGAAAAGCGGGGTGCCGTCTTCGGCGCGGTAGCTTTCCCACACCAGTTCGCTGCAATAGAGCTTCTCCCTTCCGGGCCGGTACGAATAATCGTAGGGGACTCCGAGCAAGCAGCGGGCCCGGCGGACAGCCGCGGCGATGCCGGCCGTGTCCTTTAACCGCATGGCAACTACTGCCGGCCGGCCGCCGATTTTTGCGGAGCGTCCGAGAAATTCCTCCAATGGCGTGAGCCGGACGCCGCCGTCTGTCGTGGCTTCGAGCACCGAATCCGCCCCGTTGCCTGTGACGGCGATCCCCACGTGGGAGAAATTCAGCAGCCTTTCTTCGCCCGTCGCCGCCGTGATCGCCCCGGTCATCTCCGTGTTTTTTCCGGCCTGGAAGAGCAGGTCGCCCGTGTGCAGGCGATCGCGGTTTTGGCCGCAGGAAATGGCCAGCAGAAGCATACCTATATATATTAAAGCCTGTTTCATAGTCTCCGCTGTTCGTTTTTGCAAATATATTAAAAATTTTTCACAACTAACTCGCTGACCGATAGCCGTGTGTAAAAAAGGTGGTGAAATTGTCGAAAAAAAGTCCCGGAATTATTTGGAAATAACTCCGGAATGCCCTTATCTTTGCATCCGCTTCGAGAGAGAAATACTGCTCCGGGGCGGAAAAAACAGGTTCTGAAAAATTTTGAAAAAAGTTCCAAAATCTTTTGGAGATTCGGAAAAATGACTTACCTTTGCACCCGCTTCGAATAAGAAATACGGTTCGAAACGATAAGAAAAAAGGTTCTGAAAATTTCTGAAAAAATCTTTCGAAAAGATTTGGTGGTTTCAAAAAGATGACTTATCTTTGCACCACTTTCCGCTGAAAAATCAGCGGTCGGAACAACGGGAAAAGCCGCAAGGACAGACCCGGCAAAAAGAAAGAAATTGTTCTTTATAGCAATATATTTGAACAGCGTTCTTTGAAGTATTTGAGCAGCTAAAAGTTTTCCACTCTCGCGAGAGAGTGAATTTCAAACAATACCTTTGAGATTAGAGCTAAAGATTTAAAACAAAACATTTTATACAATGGAGAGTTTGATCCTGGCTCAGGATGAACGCTAGCGGCAGGCCTAACACATGCAAGTCGAGGGGCATCACGAGGTAGCAATACTTTGGTGGCGACCGGCGCACGGGTGCGTAACGCGTATGTAACCTACCTATAACAGGGGCATAACACTGAGAAATTGGTACTAATTCCCCATAATATTCGGAGAGGCATCTCTCCGGGTTGAAAACTCCGGTGGTTATAGATGGACATGCGTTGTATTAGCTAGTTGGTGAGGTAACGGCTCACCAAGGCAACGATACATAGGGGGACTGAGAGGTTAACCCCCCACACTGGTACTGAGACACGGACCAGACTCCTACGGGAGGCAGCAGTGAGGAATATTGGTCAATGGACGCAAGTCTGAACCAGCCATGCCGCGT